>Ga0181554_1001400_pt1 | contig 22806 bp, 20 predicted proteins | sample 011ome_16_FD_145602 | JGI IMG/M metagenome (GOLD analysis project Ga0181554, IMG submission 145602) | Coastal salt marsh microbial communities from the Groves Creek Marsh, Skidaway Island, Georgia - 011503CT metaG (spades assembly) | ecosystem: Environmental > Aquatic > Marine > Intertidal zone... | reverse complement strand
GTTTCTATCCCAGAAAGTGCCTGAGCCTGGCACTCAAAGCTTGCACTTTCGGCAACATAGGGCGCTGTGCCGCTGGGGCCCTCGAGCCCTTCGCAGGCGTGAAAAAATTTGGTCGCGTTGTTAAATGCAGACATTGATATCTCCCTAAATCACTTTGGCACGAAACTGCGCCACCCAAACGAAAACTTGAAAACCAAAACATCCCTCAAGAATTGGGTTTTGTGGTCACCAATTAAAAAAATTGAAACTAATTATGTAAATCATATACTTATAAGAGGTCCTGTCAAGGTGGAATCCCGTGAGACGGTCCAAATCATAGCGCCGCCTTATCTGTAAACCGGCGGGGTTTGGGCGGGCCTTGACAAAATCACCCCTTCTCGCAGCCGCCTTTTGCCCCTATGACCCCCCTATGACCAAGACACTTCTTTGCATCGGCTATGGGTTTTCCGCCCGCGCCTTGACCCCTCTGCTTCACCCCCTGGGTTGGACCATCACCGGCACCACGCGCAGCGCCGAAAGGGCGGAGGCTATGCGCGCCGAAGGGGTTATCCCGATCATCTGGCCGGGCACTGATCTCGATGGCGCGCTCAAGGCGGCGTCGCATCTTTTGATCTCTGCCGCACCAAGCCCAGATGCTGGTGATCCTCTGCTGGCCCAAATGGACCTCAGCGCCTATGCGTTTGACTGGGTGGGATATCTGTCAACCACGGGTGTCTATGGCAATCACGATGGTGCCTGGGTCGATGAAGCCACCCCTCTCACCCCCAGCACCCGGCGTGGCAGATTGCGGGTTGCAGCTGAATCCGCTTGGCAAGCCACTGGCCTGCCGCTGCATATCTTCCGCTTGGCCGGCATTTACGGGCCAGGCCGTGGTCCATTTTCCAAAGTCCGCAATGGCACCGCACGCAGGATTATCAAGGCAGGGCAGATGTTCAGCCGCATTCATGCCGATGACATCGCCCAAGTCGTCGCCGCGTCAATCGCGCAACCACGCCCGGGAGCGGTCTATAATCTCTGCGATGATGATCCAGCCCCGCCGCAAGACGTGCTGGCCTATGCAGCCGAGCTCTTGGGCCTGCCGCTGCCGCCCGAGGTGGATTTTGACGCCGCTGATATGACCCCCATGGCCCGAAGTTTTTATGCGGAGAACAAGCGCGTGCGCAATGATTTGATCAAATCAGAGCTTGGGGTGCGCTTAAAATATCCAAGCTACAAGGAAGGGCTGCAAAGCCTCCTGAAATTGGAAACCCCTCAATCCTAGGCGTTAGGCTCGGACTTTGAGAGAGGCGATGCCGAGCGTTTGCAAAACTTTGTCGTGAATATCCTGCGCAGACAGTTTGGCTTCGCGGTACATATCCGCCGGGCTGGCGTGATCGATGAAACTGTCCGGCAGAACCATGGAGCGATATTTCAGCCCGCGATCAAACACCGCCTCCTCTGCCAAAAGCTGGGCCACATGGCTGCCAAAACCACCGATGGCGCCCTCTTCGATGGTGATTAACACCTCATGATCGGCGGCCAATTTAAGGATCATCTCCCGATCCAAGGGTTTGGCGAAGCGGGCATCGGCGATGGTGGGGACAATCCCTTGGGCCGCCAGAGTTTCCGCCGCAATACGCACCTCTCCCAAGCGGGTGCCAAATGACAAGATCGCAACCTGACTGCCCTTTTGCACGATGCGGCCCTTGCCGATGTCCAGCGGTGCCGGATTTTGTGGCAGGTCACAGCCAATGCCCTCACCGCGCGGGAACCGGAAGGCAATCGGCCCATCGTCATAGGCCGCTGCTGTTGCCACCATATGACACAGCTCTGCCTCATCGGCCGCAGCCATGACGACAAAACCCGGCAGATTGGCCAGAAACGCAATATCAAACGATCCCGCATGGGTCGCCCCATCGGCGCCCACCAAACCCGCCCGATCAATCGCAAAACGCACGGGCAAGCGTTGAATCGCCACGTCATGCACAACCTGATCATAGCCGCGCTGCAAAAAGGTGGAATACATGGCGCAAAATGGCTTCATGCCACCCGCGGCCAGGGCAGCTGCAAAAGTCACCCCGTGCTGCTCGGCAATCCCCACGTCAAAACATCGGCTGGGATAGCGTTCGGCAAAAAGATTAAGCCCCGTGCCATCAGGCATGGCGGCCGTCACCGCGCAGATTTTTGGATCTTGTTGCGCCTGCTCAAGCAAAGACTTGGCAAAAACAGATGTATAGGAAGGTGCATTGGGGATGGATTTGGCCTGTGTGCCGGTCACCACGTCAAATTTTCCGACCCCATGACCTTTATCACGCGCAGCTTCCGCCGGGCCGTACCCCTTACCCTTTTGGGTGATGACATGGATCAACATCGGACCGGTTGCGCGGTCGCGCACCATGCGCAGCACCGGCAGCAATTGCTCAAGATCATGCCCATCAATGGGGCCGAGATAGCTAAAGCCCAGCTGCTCAAACATCGTGCCGCCAACGGTCATATGTTTCAGCATTTCCCGCGCACGCTTTGCCCCTTCCTGAAATGGACCAGGCAAAAGCGACACCGCCCCTTTGGCTGCCGCCTTAAACTCTTGGAAGGGCGCGCCGGTGTAGAGCTGGCTGAGATAAGACGACAAGGCGCCAACAGGCGGGGCAATCGACATTTCATTGTCATTGAGAATGACAATCATGCGTTTTTTCAAATGGCCGGCATTGTTCATCGCCTCAAAGGCCATGCCGGCACTCATGGACCCGTCACCAATCACGGCAATGGCATCACCAATCCCATGTTCGGGCGCACCACCCAAATCACGCGCCACAGCAAAGCCGAGTGCCGCCGAAATGGAGGTTGAGGAATGTGCGGCCCCGAAAGGATCATAGGGGCTTTCACTGCGTTTGGTGAAGCCGCTGAGCCCGCCTTTTTGCCGCAAAGTTCGAATGCGATCGCGCCGCCCTGTCAAAATTTTATGCGGATAGGTTTGGTGCGACACATCCCAAATCAAATGATCTTTTGGCGTATCAAAAACCGCATGCAGCGCAACAGTCAGCTCAACCACCCCGAGCCCCGCCCCAAGATGCCCGCCGGTTTCAGAGACCGCAGACACCGTCTCCGCCCGCAGCTCATCTGCCAAGAGCCGCAACTCTTTGTCGCTCATGATCTTCAAATCCGCAGGCGTGGAGACCCGATCAAGCAAGGGAGTGTGGGGAGGTGTTTGTGTCACGCGCGCTGCCTTTTCATAGATCTCGCGACACAACAAATCGCGCCGCTGCTTTTAAGATATTGGCGCGATCACCAAAATCGTCCAATGCCACACAGGCTTCATCCACCAAGTCTTGCGCCCGCAGCTTGGCCCCCTCAAGCCCCAATAAGGAGACAAAAGTGGCCTTGCCAGACGCGCTGTCTTTCCCGGTGGCTTTGCCCACCACATCAATCGTGCCTTCCACATCTAATATGTCATCAGCAATTTGAAAGGCCAGACCCAGAGATTGCGCATAGCGGCGCAGCAGCGCTGGGTCAGCGCCCATCATGACAGCGCCCGCTGTGGCGGACCATTCAATCAGCGCGCCGGTCTTATTGTTTTGCAAATGTGCAATTTCGGTCAAGGTCAAAGGCACGGCGGAGGTCTCGGCCGCCATATCCTGCGCTTGCCCCAGAACCATGCCCTCTGCCCCGCTGGCCTTTGCTAAACCTGTGATCAGATCCAATTGTCGCTGTGCACCCAAGCACGAAGCAGGCCGGGCCAGCAGCTCAAAGGCCAGGGTTTGCAACGCATCGCCGACCAATACCGCAGTGGCCTCATCCCATTTCTTGTGCACGGTCGGCTGACCGCGCCGAAGATCATCGTCATCCATACAGGGCAGATCGTCATGCACCAAAGAATAGGCATGCAAAGCTTCTACCGCCGCGCCAGCATAGACTGCTTCTTGCTCTGGTGCGCCCATGAGCCGGGCGCTCTCAATCACCAAAAATCCGCGCAGGCCTTTGCCACCCGTCACCGCATGGCGCATGCCTTGAGCGATCGGCAAATCACCAAAGGGGCGCATGGCCGTTGCAAGACAGGACTGCGTTGCATCGGCCGCGGCCTTGAGATGGGTGGAAAAATCAGACAGCATAAGTGGCCTTGGCGCGCCCAAAGGCTCAACCCGCGTCCAACGGAGCAACGCCCGCGGGCTGCCCATCGCCAGTCAAGGTTATGGCTGCGACCTTCTCCTCGGCAGATTTCAACTTGGCTTCGCAATGCGCTTTGAGAGCCGCGCCCCGTTCATAAAGGGTAATGGAGTCATCTAAAGCCACATCACCCCGTTCCAATTGCGTCACAACCTGCTCCAACTCGGCCATTGCGGTTTCAAAGCTCATTTGCGCAATCTGTGCATCAGCCATGGGTTTGCTCCTTCAAAATACTCACATGCGCCGCAGCACTCGCGGCCAGCGCCTCCAGATCGTACCCGCCTTCGAGGCAGGATACCACCCGACCTTTGCAATGTTTGGCCGCCAAGTCGCACAAACGCTGGGTGATCCACGAAAAATCATCTTCCGTCAAATTCATCCCCGCCAGCGGATCGTCAACATGGGCATCGAACCCGGCTGAAATGAACACAAATTCAGGGGCAAACCGCTCCACCGCTGGCAGAACCTCTGCCTCCATCACTGCGCGAAACGCCGCACTGCCCGCCCCATCCGGCAAGGGACAATTCAACACATTGCCATAGCCGCCCGTCTCATGGGCATGGCCTGTTCCGGGATAGAGCGGCATCTGATGGGTGCTGGCGAAAAAAATACGGCCATCCCCTTCCACCAAGTCCTGCGTGCCATTGCCATGGTGCACGTCAAAATCCACAATCGCCACACGCGACAGCCCATGGTGCTCCAGCGCATGTTTGGCCGCCAAGGCCACATTGCCAAAAAAACAAAAACCCATCGGTGTTTCGCGCTCGCAGTGATGGCCCGGAGGCCGGGTTGCAACGAAGACATTGCCCGCTTCACCGCTCATCACCATATCCACCGCCCGAATCGCACCACCCGCCGCGCGCAAAGCCGCTGTAAGCGTACCTGGCGACATATGGGTATCCGCATCCAAACGGCTCCACCCCTCTTGCGGCGCCGCGGCGCGCAGAGCGGTAATATGACTTTGTGGATGACACCGAAGCAGATCATCATCAGGAGCCAGGGGCGCAGACACCGTCTCCAAACCCAAAGGCGCGAGTGCCTTCAAAACATACTCCAGACGCGCCACTTGTTCGGGATGACCCTGCGGGTTCACATGGTCCAAGCAGTCATCATGGGTGATTATTTTTGTGCTCACAACGCATACCTCTGTTCCAGAACCAACATATATCCCGCACCGCGCACTGTCTGTAAATAGCGCGGCTGCTTCGGATCCGTTTCGATTTTCCGCCGCAACCTTGTGATTTGCACATCCACAGCGCGCTCCTGCGCTTGGCCGCCATCACGCCCAAGCTGTTCCACGAGTTTACTGCGGCTGAACGGCACGCCCGGCGCGCTGGAAAAAATTCGCATCAACTGGCTCTCGGTTGCGGTCAAGCGTACCCGCGCCTCACCTTGCCACATCTCGCCTCGGTCGACATCATAATGCACCTGACCCAGATGCATGACCTTCGGCAAGGGGGCGACCTCTTCTTGCACGGGAACTCTGCGCAAAATCGCATTGAGACGCAGCAACAGCTCCTTGGGCTCGAAGGGTTTGGCCAGATAGTCATCCGCCCCAGCCTCAAGCCCCAAGATCCGATCTTCGGTCTCACCCTTGGCGGTCAACAGCAAAATGGGCGTGTCGCTGTTCCGCCGCACCTCTTTGGTCAAAGAAATGCCATCTTCGCCGGGCATCATCACATCCAAAACGATCAAATCGAAATCGAGACCCGATAATATGCGCCGTGCATGAGCGGCATCGCGGGCGGCGGATACCAAAAAACCATTTCTAATAAGAAATTTTTGCAACAAAGTCCGAATGCGCTCATCATCGTCGACGATAAGCAAATGGGCATCTGGAGTCATACTATATCTCCGCCGGTAAGCTGATCATAATGTTTCTTCAATTCTGGATCCATCATAGCCTCAAGCACGGTGCAAAAGCCATAGACAGCTTCCGCCCCCGCTTGGCGATAGGCCGCGCGCATACGATCACGTTGAGCGTTCGACAGCGCTTGCTCCAATTCTCTGCCTGCATCGGTCAAAGACAAATGCCGCTGGCGCTTGTCTTTGGTGCCGACTTCGTTGAGCACCAAACCATCGCAAATCAAGGTCCGTAGCACGCGGTTGAGGCTTTGTTTGGTCACGCCGAGCGTGGACAGTAAGTTATTGACGGTTGTGCCAGGGCTGCGCTGAATGAAATGCAGCGCCCGGTGATGCGCTCGGCCATAGGATTTTTCAGCCAATATGCGGTCTGGATCCGCCGTAAACCCACGATAGGCAAAAAACATAGCCTCAATGCCTTTGCGCAGCTGCTCATCGGTTAAAAACAGCAAACCATGGGTATGTTCTGATCTATTTTGCCCCTGCGCCATGATATGCCTTTCTGTTTAAATCGATTTCAACAATATGTCAGTGTTGTTGACATTCCAAGAATCAATTGTTAGCGATTATCACATTTTGCGCAATATTATGTCCGAAACGGACGTAATTTGCGACACAATTGGAAACTTGGCCGACCAAAGGGAGAACTACACATGGCTGGCGCATATGACGACCGTGACGGTGTCATCTGGATGGATGGCGAATTGGTGAACTGGCGCGACGCTAAGGTTCACATTCTGACCCATGGCTTGCATTACGGCAGCTCTGTGTTTGAAGGTGAACGCGCCTATAACGGAAAGATTTTCAAGTCTCGTGAACATTCCGAGCGGCTTTTGAAATCTGGCGAATATATGGACATTCCAATTCCATATTCCGTGGACGAAATTGAGGCCGCGAAAGAGGAGGTCTTGACCGCCTCTGGTCTGCAGGATGCCTATGTGCGGGCGGTTTGCTGGCGCGGTTCAGGTGACGATATGGGGGTCGCCTCCGCGCGCAACCCAGTGCGCATGGCCGTGGCGGCTTGGGAATGGGGCGCCTACTATGGGGACGCCAAATTCAAAGGCGCAAAGCTCGATATCGCCAAATGGAAACGCCCAAGCCCAGAAACAATCCCATGCTTTGCCAAGGCCGCCGGGCTTTATATGATCTGCACCATGTCCAAACATGCAGCCGAAGCCAAAGGCTGTTCAGATGCGATGATGCTTGATTATCGCGGCTATGTGGCTGAGGCCACTGGCGCCAACCTGTTCTTTGTCAAAGACGGTGAAGTGCACACGCCGAAACCCGATTGCTTCCTCAATGGCATCACGCGCCAGACCGTGGTGGGCATGTTGCAAGAGCGCGGCGTCACTGTGATCGAACGGCACATCATGCCCGAGGAGCTGGAAGGCTTCGAACAATGTTGGTTGACCGGCACCGCGGCGGAAGTCACACCTGTGGGTCAAATCGGCGATTACACATTTGAAGTGGGCGCTCTGGCGCGCGACATCGCCGAAAGCTACGAAAAACTCGTCCGCGCATAAGCAGGCGACGGCACGGCAGAAACATCGGCCTCAACCCTTTGGGTTGAGGCTTTTTTATGATCAACAGTGCAGGCCGCAGCCAGAGTAGCGCTTGGGCTTTACATAAAACTGCGCTCAAATGCCCACCACAGGCCCACGAAAGCAATGGCCACAGATCCAGGGATCACCACCACACGGCGATAGATAGCGCTGCGCCCCAAGGGCAGAGCAAAGAGAACAAAGGCGGCTGCAATCACCGCCAATTGGCCAAGTTCGACACCGATGTTGAAGGCAATAAGAGAAAGAATAAATTGCCCCTGCGCCAGGCCAAGATCTCCCAATACGGAGGCAAACCCCAGCCCATGTAAAAGGCCAAACCCGAAGACCACAAGGATCCGCCACCACCCCAGTTTCGGGCGCAGAATATTCTCAATCGCCACATAGGCAATGGAGATGGCAATCAAAGCCTCTACCAGCCACATCTGCGCCGGTGGAATGGTGATAATGCTCAAAGTTGCAAGCCCAAGCGTGACCGTATGGGCCAGTGTAAAGGCCGTGACCTGCGCCAAGAGCGGGCGCCAAGCGAGAGAGAAGAGGAACAAACCTAGGACAAAGAGAATGTGATCCAAACCCTTTGGAATAATGTGCTCGAAGCCTTCGACAACAAACCGCAAGAACACAGCGCCCGTGCTTTCCTCAACAACACCAGACCGAGGCAGCGGTGCGCTGACTTCGCCGCCCTGCAAAAAGGCCGCATAGGCGTTTGGACCCTCCCCATGGCGCACCACCAGCCCGCCATTGCGCGCGGCCCATCCCAAAGAGACCGGAGCCGTCCCGGGCGGCAGCTCCGCAGACATGGAAACCACCGTATCGCGGGGCAGTTCGAGATCTGGCTCTGCGATCACATCCACCGATGCCAAGCGCAAGGGTCCAGCCCCCTCAAGCAAAATCCCTGCGGAAATATCGGAAAATCGCTTTTCAACCATTTGCGCCAATGCGCGATCCGGCAGGCCGCGCAACCGGTCATAGACCTCTGCTTCGGGCGCCTCATCGGTATCTGCGACTTGAGACTGATCTATGCCTGCCAAAAGAGTTTCTACGGCAAGGCGCAGGGAGATTTCAATTCTGTCCTCGTTAACAGAAACTTCCGCCACTGCCGGCCGCAACTCATGGGCGCGGGCCTGTCCGGGCAAACTGAGAAACCCCAGAAGTGCACTTGACATCAATAGGAAACACCACACCATCAACAGCTGAATTTTCGGGAAAGGTCTCAACATGTTTCAGCGCTCCTTTAAATTACTTTTCGCTCTTGTTTTTGCTGGGCCTATCTATGCACATGAATTTTGGATTTCGCCAGTGGATTTTGAGGTTGACGTCCAAAGCCCAATAGCTGCGCATTTCCGGGTTGGGCAGGATTTCAAAGGGGGCAGCCATTCCTACCTCAGCCGCTATACAACCCGCCATGAGCTGCATCAGGGCGGCGCAATCCTTGAGATGAGCCCGCGGGAGGGTGACCGGCCCGCCATGCAGCATCCCGGGCTCGAAGACGGGTTGGCTGTTTTGGTGCATGAGACCACCGACAGCACCCTCACCTATCGGGAATTTGACAAGTTCGTGAACTTCATCAAACACAAAGATTTTGAAGGACTGCCTGAGGCGCATCTGGCGCGTGGCCTGCCAGAGGTTGGTTTCGTTGAGAGTTATCGCCGCTTTGCAAAATCCCTCATTGCTGTGGGCAGCGGGGTGGGGCAAGATCGGCCAGTCGGGCTGGAGATTGAGATCGTCGCGCTCTCCAACCCCTATACCGACGATCTCTCAGAGGGCATGGCGGTTCAAGTGTTGTTGAATGCCGCGCCCCGCGCTGATGTTCAGGTCGAAGTCTTCTCACGCCCTGCGGGCACGAAAGAGCCGGCCGGGATCCAACTGTATCGCACGGACGCCGATGGAATTGCGCGGTTCCCGGTGCGCACCGGTCACGACTATATGATCGACAATGTTGCGCTGCGCCCTGTGGAGCCCACCAATACAGATGACCCAGTCTGGCACAGCCTTTGGGCCAATCTCACCTTTGCCGTTCCAGCAGATTAGGGCGTAATGCGCGCCAAGGCCCAGCCAGCAGCCTCTGCCACTGCCGGATCGGCGTCCGCCATCAAAGGCTGCACCAACGGCTTATAGGATGGGTTGCCCGAATTTCCAATGGCATAGAGCACGTTGCGGATAAAACGATCGCGGCCAATGCGTTTGATGGGAGAGCCTGCGAATTTCGCGCGAAACCCGGCATCATCCAAGACCACGAGATCACGCAGCGGCGGCGCCGCCAAATCCCCCTGAGCGGCGTAGCGCATATCAGAGGCCACAACAGCGAATTTATTCCACGGGCAAACGGCCAAGCAATCATCACAGCCATATATATGGTTGCCGAGGCCCGGCCGCAGCGCCAGATCAATCGGGCCCTTGTGCTCAATGGTCAGATAGGAAATGCAGCGCCGCGCATCCATTTTGTACGGCGCAACAAAAGCCTCGGTCGGGCAAATGTCCAAACATTTCCGGCATGACCCGCAGTGATCCACCTCCGGCGCATCCGGCTCCAGCTCCAGCGTGGTAAATATCGCGCCCAGAAACATCCAATTTCCAGTCGTGCGGCTCACCAGATTGGTATGCTTGCCTTGCCAGCCCAAACCAGCGGCCTGCCCCAAGGGCTTTTCCGCAACCGGGGCCGTATCGACAAAGACTTTCACCTCACCGCCCCCTTCGGCAATCAACCAGCGGGCCAAGCGTTTCAGCCGTTTTTTGACAATGTCGTGATAGTCTTTGCCCTGGGCATAGACGCTGATATTGCCAATATCAGGCCTGTCGAGATTGGCCAGAGGATCGCTTTGTGGGCCATAGCTTTCGGCCAGCATCACCACAGATCGCGCCTCAGGCCACAAAACCTGCGGCGCGGCGCGCCAGTCTTTGCGCGCCTCCATCCATGTCATTTGTCCGTGATAGCCGGCCTGCAAAAACGCCTCCAACTGCGCCGGTACCTGCGGCACGGCATCGGGCGTGGTGATCTTGGCATTGCTAAAGCCCTCGGCCAAGGCCTGCGCCAGAAGCCTGGATTTCAGATCAGAAGTCAAGATTGGCATAATGGTGCGGAGGGGGGAAGCCCGGCACATTATCGGCGAGTATCGACCGGAACGCCGGGCGCGACTTCATCGTGGCATACCAATCTTTCACCGCCGCGGATCGGTTCCAATCCACATCACAAATGTAGTCCAGCGCCGACAGCTGCGCGGCGGCGGCGAAATCTGCAAGGCTCATCTCATCCCCCGCAAGCCAGCGGCGATTGTCCAAGAGCCAGTTCATGTAATCGAGATGAAATTTAATGGCCTTTGCTCCAGCCTTCACATTGGCAGCAACCGGATATCCCGACCCATGGATTTTTCGATTAACCCGCTCATACAGAAGATTTGCCGTCACCTCATGGTGGAACTTATCATCAAACCAAGAGACCAAACGGCGCACCTCATAGCGGGCCTGTGCATCTTGGGGCAATAACCGTGGCTCGGGGAAGCGCTCTTCGAGATATTCACAGATGGCGGAAGATTCCGCATAGATCTCCCCACCCATCTTGAGCACCGGGACTTTTCCAGCAGGATTGCGGCGCAAAAAATCCGCATCCCCTACCCAATAGCGCTCTTCCACCAGTTGCACTTCGATTTTCTTTTCTGCCAGGCTCAGACGCACTTTACGGCAAAAAGGAGACAGGGGGACGTGATACAGGATATTCATTGGGTTTCACTTTACTCGGGTCATCTTGTCATAACCGCCCTTTGTCGGTGCAATCAATCCTCAAAACACCCCGCGCGACCATCCTTTCGGATCAAGTCGGCTCCAGCTATCACCGATGCCGCGCGTTTCTTTGTCTCTTTGCTCGGACGAATTGCACTGCGGCCTTTGGGATCGGGCAAGACAACCGCAAGGCGACCGGCCTGAACGCGGCTCAAATCTTTGGCCGCAACCCCAAAGTGATGCCAGGCTGCCGCCTCAATCCCAAACACCCCGGTGTCAAATTCGGCGATGTTAAGATAAATTTCCAACAGGCGCCGTTTGCTCCACACCATTTCAATATAGGGGGTCAACAGTGCTTCAACAGCTTTACGCAGCCAATTGCGCCCAGGCCAGAGAAAGGCGTTTTTGACCGTTTGCTGGCTGATGGTTGAACCGCCGCGCATAGCCCCTTCGCGCAACGCTTGACGCACTGCCGCACTGTCAATTCCCCAATGGGTGCAGAAATTAGCATCTTCCGCCGCCACCACCGCACGGCGCACCATCGGGGCAACCTCTTCAATATCGACCCATTGATATTGGATTTCACCAAGCCGGGCGCGCTCTTGCATCATGTAAAACGTGATCGGCGGATTGACCCATCGGTAGATCAATCCCCAAGCCAAAAAGGCCAACGCCGCCGCAAGCAGGCTCCAAAGCAGAACCCGCCGCGCGCCGCGCAGCAAAGGCCCCAATCGCCCAGGCCATCGCCGGCGGGGGCCATCAGGGCTATCAAGATGATCCTCAATTGGCTCAATCATAGGTATGCCACACCATATCAGAGGCGCTTCGTCAACTTATCGGAGGCCAGGCCTGAGCCCTCCTTAGCAACTGGTCCTGCGAAATCGCCAATCCCATGCCGCGCTATTCTGCCGGCATGGATTGAGATTGACCATCTTGCAAAGGCGCTGGCAAATGCACCAGCATTTCTTTGGGGCAGACTTGCACAAAATTGTGTATTTCTTCTTCCCAATGCTGCAAAATATCCGCAGCTTTGACTGAATTGGTCTCCGCGACATGGCGGGAGATCAGAGCCTTCAGCTCCTCTTGCCAATGGGCAACCGACACAGGGCAGGTCACCAGAGTCTCCATATTCATCATCGGGGCCGTTTTTCCAGCCGGATCATAAAGATAGGCCATGCCGCCCGTCATCCCGGCGCCGAAGTTGGCCCCAATGGAGCCCAGAACCACGGCAACACCGCCCGTCATATATTCACAGCCATTCGAACCGCAGCCTTCGATCACGGTTTTTGCGCCTGAGTTGCGCACCGCAAAACGCTCACCGGCGCGGCCGGAAGCGAAGAGGAACCCATCGGTCGCGCCATAAAGCACGGTATTGCCGATAATTGTGTTCTCCGAAGCCACCAAAGGGCTGATCTGCGCTGGGCGCACAACGATCACGCCACCCGAGAGACCTTTGCCGACATAGTCATTGGCCTCACCGGCCACTTCCAGCTTCAACCCGGGTGCTGCAAAAGCGCCAAGCGCCTGACCGGCCGAACCTTGCAGCTTAATGGTCAAGTGATCCGATTGCAGGCTATTGCGCATGCCGAATTTGGTCACAATATGGCTCGACACCCTTGTGCCAATGGAGCGCGATGTGTTTTGCACCGCATATTGCAGCTGCATCTTCTCACCATCTTGTAAGAAGCGCGCGGCGTCTGTGACGATCTGCGCATCCAATGTATCAGGCACCGCGTTGCGCGGCTTATTGCGATCATAGGTTATCTCATCGGCACCATCGACCGTAATCAAAAGCGGGTTGAGATCCAAATCATCCAAATGCGCAGACCCGCGCGACACCTGGCTGAGCAAATCTGCACGGCCAATCACCTCATCCATGGAGCGCGCGCCAATACTGGCCAAAATCTCACGGACTTCTTGCGCATAGAAGGTGATCAGATTGACGACCTTATCTGCCGACCCGGTGAACTTGTCTCGCAGCGCCTCATCTTGCGTGCAAACACCCACAGGGCAGGTGTTAGATTGGCACTGCCGCACCATGATGCAGCCCATCGCGATCAGAGCGGCGGTACCGATGCCATATTCTTCCGCACCCATCATGGCCGCCATCACGATGTCGCGGCCCGTGCGCAATCCGCCATCGGTGCGCAATGTCACCCGTTCACGCAGATTGTTCATGGCCAGAACCTGATGCGCCTCGGTCAGACCCATTTCCCAAGGCAGGCCGGCAAATTTGATCGACGTCGCAGGCGAAGCGCCCGTGCCGCCATTATGGCCGGAGATCAAAATCACATCGGCCTCAGCCTTCGCCACGCCGGCGGCAATCGTGCCCACCCCAGAGGCCGCCACCAATTTCACCGTCACCTTACAGCGCGGGTTGATCTGCTTGAGATCGTAAATCAACTGCGCCAAATCTTCGATGGAATAGATATCATGATGTGGCGGTGGGCTGATCAAGGTCACACCTTTGGTCGAATGACGCAGGCGGGCAATGAGGTCCGTAACCTTCATACCGGGCAGTTGTCCGCCCTCGCCGGGCTTGGCCCCCTGCGCCACTTTGATTTCCAATTCCTCACAGTGATTGAGATATTCCGCCGTGACCCCAAAGCGGCCTGAGGCCACCTGTTTGATCTTCGCAGAGGGATTGTCTCCATTGGGTTCGGGCACGAAATGCGCCGGATCTTCTCCGCCCTCACCACTGTCAGACTTGGCTCCAATCCGGTTCATCGCCACGTTGAGCGTTTTATGCGCCTCCGGGCTCAGAGCGCCAAGGGACATGCCGGGGGTGACAAAGCGCTTACGGATTGAGGTGATGCTTTCCACCTCATCCACAGAAATTGCCGCGCCCAAAGGTTTAATCGCCAGTAGATCGCGCAGGTGGATCGGCGGGTTGGCTTGCAATTTCGCCGAATAGTTTTTCCACATCTCAAAACTGCCGCGGTCACAGGCCGATTGCAGCAAATGCATGGTTTGCGCTTCCCAAGCGTGTTTTTCACCAGAGCGGCGCGCTTTATAAAAACCGCCAATCGGCAGAACATCCGAGGCCGCAGTATAAGCCGAGGCGTGAATGGATTCAGCCTTGCGCTGAATGCCGACCACACCAATACCAGAAATCCGCGATGTCATGCCGGGGAAATACTCAGCGCACATGGCGCGTGACAGGCCAACAGCCTCAAAGTTCAAGCCGCCGCGATAGGACGAGATGACCGAAATCCCCATCTTCGCCATGATTTTCAACAGCCCCTGATCAATCGCGGAGCGATACCGCGCCACAGCTTCCGTCAATGAGCAATCGAGCAGGCCGCGATCAATGCGATCGGCCAGGCTGTCTTCGGCCAAATAGGCATTCACGACCGTTGCGCCGCAGCCGATCAACACAGCAAAATAATGCGGATCAATACACTCCGCAGACCGTACATTGAGCGAGGTGAATGTGCGCAACCCCTTACGGGTCAGCCAAGAATGCACCGCGCTGGTGGCCAAAATCATCGGCATGGCGACGGAGGTCTCGGAGGCATGTTGATCCGTCAAAACCAAATGCCCTGCGCCCGAGCGCACCGCATCTTCGGCTTCCGAGCGAATGCGATTGAGCGCCTTTTGCAAGTCCCCCGGTGCACCACCGGTTGGGAAGGTACAATCGATCTCCACCATCGGCGCGTTGAAATTCTCCAACAAGCGCTCAAATTGCACATTGCCGACAAAGGGCGAATCCAGAACCAAAATTTCGGTCTGGGCACTGCTCTCATCCAGCACATTTTTCAGATTGCCAAAACGGGTCTTCAAACTCATGACCCGAAATTCGCGCAGGCTGTCAATCGGGGGATTGGTCACCTGGCTAAAGTTTTGCCTAAAGAAATGTGACAAGGGGCGATATTTTTCGCTCAAGACCGCAGAGGGCGTGTCATCGCCCATCGAGGCCAAGGTCTCTTTGCCATCCTCGGCCATCGGCGCCAAGATTTGCTCGAGCTCCTCAATCGTGTAGCCCGCTGCAATCTGACGTTGGCGCAAATCTGCGCCTTTAAACATCGGTTTTTCAACCGCTTTAGCCAGATCGTCGTCAAGCTCATTGATCTTACCAACCCAGGCGCTGAAGTCTTGGCTTGCGGCCAGCATATCTTTCATTTCAGTGTCGTGATACAAGCGGCCCTCGGCGATATCGACCGCCAAAAGTTGCCCGGGGCCCAGCGCGCCTTTTTCTTTTACATTGGCCTCATCGACCGTGACCATGCCGGCTTCCGATCCAGCGATGAGCAAGCCGTCACCTGTCACCACATAGCGCATGGGCCTTAGACCATTGCGGTCCAAGCCCGCACAGACCCAGCGCCCATCGGTCATGGCCAAGGCTGCCGGACCATCCCATGGCTCCATCACGGAGTTGCAGTAAGAATACATATCCCGCCAAGATTTCGGCAAATCCACTGCCTGCTTTGACCAGCTTTCCGGCACCAGCATGGTCTTGGCCATCGGCGCATTGCGCCCGGCACGCACCAACATTTCAAACACCGCATCCAAGGCTGCCGAATCTGACGATCCGCCTGGGATCACTGGCTTGATGTCTTCGGCCATATCTCCAAAAGCATCCGAAGACATGCGAATTTCATGACTCTTCATCCAATTGGTATTGCCTTTCAGCGTATTTATTTCGCCATTGTGGGCCAACATACGGAAGGGCTGCGCCAGCCACCATTGAGGGAAGGTATTGGTCGAATAGCGTTGGTGATACAAAGCAAAGGCAGACTCGAAGCGTTCATCTTTCAAATCTGGATAGAATTCCGACATATCCTCTGCCAGGAACATGCCTTTATAGATAATCGACCGACAGGACAGGCTGGCCAAGTAAAGGCCGTGAATTCCGGCAGATTGCGCGGCTTTTTCGATCCGGCGGCGAATGACGTAAAGCTCGCGCTCAAATGTCTCCTCGTCTACGCCTTTGGAATTGGACACCAAGAGTTGCTCAATTTCAGGTCGTGTGGCATTGGCCTTTTCCCCCAAACAGGAGACATTGACCGGCACATGGCGCCAGCCGTAGATATAATAGCCCATGCGCAGAACTTCGGTTTCCACAATCGTCCGGCAAGTTTCTTGGGCTCCGAAATCCGTGCGCGGCAGGAACACCTGCCCCACGGCCATCAGCTCATCCATTCGCGGCGTATGGCCGGTGCGTTCGATTTGATCATAGAAGAATGGCACAGGAATTTGCACATGGATGCCAGCCCCGTCACCTGTTTTGCCATCTGCATCGACCGCGCCGCGGTGCCAAACCGCTTTGAGCGCATCAATACCGGCCTGAACCACCTTGCGGCTTGGCGACCCATCGATGGACACCACAAGCCCCACACCACAGCTGGCGTGCTCTTCAGCCTCAGAGTAAAGGCCATTTTCAGCCATATACTTGCGCTTGGCTTCTTCCGCTTTCACCCAGTTCGCATCAAATTTTGTCATGCTCATCTCCTAAAATGCCCACGCGGGACATTGTTATGTCGCAAAGGTCCAGATCCACGCAGGCGCTTATTCAGCGGCGATGGATCGGGCCTCGTCAAACTGTGCTAAAATTGCAGCGGCGCAGTCGCGACCGTCGCGAATGGCCCAAACCACGAGCGAGGCACCGCGGACAATATCACCGACGGCATAAACGCCCGGCAGCCGGGTTTGGCCGGTTTCAAAATCCGCCCGGATCGTGCCCCAGCGCGTCACCTCGAGACCTTCAGCGCCCCAAAGCTGCGGCAAATCTTCGGGTTCAAACCCCAAAGCCTTGATCACCAAATCCGCAGGTTCCACATAATCTGCCCCGTCAATCAACTCTGGGCTTTGGCGTCCGGTCGCATCGGGCAGACCCAAACGCATTTTCTGGACGTTAACCCCGGTGACAGGATTGCCAACAAACCCATTGGGCGCGGTCAGCCAGACGAATTCAACACCCTCTTCCTCAGCGTTTTGGGTCTCACGCAGAGATCCAGGCATATTTGCTTTGTCGCGGCGGTAAAGGCATTTGACGGAGGTGGCGCCTTGCCGGATCGCTGTGCGCACGCAATCCATTGCCGTGTCGCCGCCGCCAATGACCACAACCCGCTTGCTGGCCGCATTCAAGCTGCCATCTTCGAATTCAGGCACAGTGTCGCCAAAACCATGGCGATTGCTGGCGGTCAAATAGTCAATGGCTTTTACAATGCCATCCGCTCCTGATCCCGGCCCCGCCAGATCGCGGGATTTATAAACGCCCGTGGCGATAATCACCGCATCATGTTTACTGCGGATCTCATCAAAGCTTATGTCCACGCCCACATTGCAGTTGGTGACAATTTCTATGCCGCCCTCTTCAAGCTGGGTCACACGCTGCATCACCACATCTTTTTCAAGCTTAAATCCGGGAATTCCATAGGTCAAAAGCCCTCCCGCGCGATCATAACGATCATAGACCGTGACCTGCACACCGGCCCGGCGCAGCATATCGGCCGCAGCCAATCCCCCTGGGCCCGCGCCGATGATGCCGACGGATTCCCCGCGGGTCGCGGCGGGCTTAATGGGTTGCACCCATCCCTCAGCCCAGGCGGTATCGGTGATATATTTCTCAACTGACCCAATGGTCACCGTTTCATGGCCCGACTGTTCGATGACGCAATTGCCTTCGCACAAGCGATCCTGCGGACAAATACGGCCGCAAATCTCAGGGAATGTATTCGTGGCCTGGCTGATGTCATAGGCCTCTCGAAGCCGCCCCTCTGCCGTCAGGCGCAGCCAATCGGGGATATTATTGTGCAGCGGGCAGTGGGTTTGGCAATAAGGCACGCCGCATTGGCTACAGCGGCTGGCTTGCTCTGCGGCCTTATCCTCCGAAAATTCTGCATAGATCTCGCCAAAATCATGCGCGCGATCTGACGCTTCACGCTTTTGAGGCATGAGCCGTGGAATTTTCACAAACTTCAGCATCGGATTTTCAGCCATAACATCCTCGATTCGCAACATCGCTATATTTTTAAGTACTTCTGACAAATTAATGTCAGCACAGATGACCTATATAATAGGGAATTCGATATGGCGACACTTTTCTGAAATTTTCAAGCTCTTTTTAATCCCGATTCGGACCTATATTTTTACTGGCGCTTATACGCCATGGGTATATGGTCCCCTGGATTGCAGAGGATCCCAACACATGCCGCTTTATCATCTGGTAATAATTGCGCTTATTCAGGGCATAACAGAATTTCTGCCGGTCTCCTCATCGGGGCATTTGATCCTCTTGCCCGGGCTGACCGGCCTCACCGATCAAGGCCCCGTGATTGATGTTGCCGCCCATGTCGGAACTTTATTGGCGGTCATCGTCTACTTCTGGTCAGATGTGCGCCACATAGTGCAAGGTGTTCCGCAGGTCCTGCGCGGCCAGTTTGATACCCCCTCCGCGCGGCTGCTCATCGCCATGAGCTTGGCCACGCTGCCTGTCATGGTGCTGGGCTTGATTTTGAAACTCACTGGCCTGTCAGACGCCCTGCGCTCCATCACCGTGATCGGCTGGAGCATGCTGGTATTCGGCATTTTACTCTATTGGATGGATCAACGTGCCCAATCCACGCGCCAACTCCAAGACCTGACATTGCGAGACGCGTGGATCCTTGGGCTGTGGCAAGCACTGGCGCTTATCCCAGGCACCTCGCGTTCCGGCATCACCATCACCGGCGCCCTCAATGCGGGCTTCACGCGCAAAGAGGCCGCCCGCATCGCCATGCTGATGTCGATCCCGACCATTATCGCCTCTGGCGCGCTCACCTCTTTAGATTTGATCGGCGGCACCGTGCCCCTGCGCGATACATCTATCGTCGTTGCCCTCAGCTTCGCAGCAGCGCTCTTGGCTCTCAGTCTGATGATGCGCTTGCTAAACAGCCTGACCTATACGCCCTATGTGGTTTACCGCATAGGACTCGGCCTCACGCTGCTCACCATAGGCTACAGCGGCGGCCTCGGGTCGTGACGCCCTAGGCTTTTAGATTTTTTGCAGAGGCTTTGATATCGGCATATTGGCCTGACACACGGAAGGGCCATAGATAATCTGGCAATACGCTTTCCAATGCCGTTGGCTCAATCTGTAGATCCGCCAAGCCCATACAGTCGCCGCTCGGCACATTGTCCACGCTCAGACTGTGGATCTGGTCACGGGTGATCGGCATCGGCGCCAAGCCAAAACTCAGTTTATTGGCAAGCGTAAAGCCCGTGGCCATGAGACGCGCAACAAACATCGGCAAGCCGATGATCAACCGCCGACGCTGGATGACATCCAACATGCGCTGCATCAGACCGCGGAAACTGTCCCGCTCGGGTCCAGCCAACTCATAAATGCCGCCCGCCGCGACACCTGTCGCACCCAGCACTACGGCCCGTGCGACGTCATCTACAAACACCGGCTGAAATTGCGTCTCAGCCCCGACGATCGGCAAAATAGGACCAAAGCGCGCCATACTCGCAAATCTGTTGAAAAATTGATCCTCTGCCCCAAAGACGATGGACGGTCGCACAATCATTGCGCCCGGCATATGCGCCAAGACCTCCGCCTCACCCGCCGCCTTTGAGCGGGAATAGGCGCTGTCGCTCGTCAGATCCGCACCCATGGCCGAGATATGCACCATTTGCGCGATACCACCTTCAGCTGCCAAGCGCGCAATGCGGCCGGCGCCATGAGTTTGCACGGCGTCGAAACGATTGCGCCCTGATTCTTGTAATATGCCAACGCAATTGATCACAGCATCGGCGCCGCGCAAAGCCCGCTTTACCGATGCGTCATCGCGAATGTTGCAAAAGACCGGCTCAACCTGACCTACAACCCCATAAGGCTTGACAAATATCGCCTCATTGGGCCGCCGAACAGCCACCCGAACCCGCCAACCAGCCTTTGCCATGCGCCGCGCGACATAGCGCCCAATGAAACCTGACCCACCGAATATAGTTACAAGCTTAGACATGATGACATCCCAAGTATTTCTCTGTGGAAGGGAGGTACTCCGTGCACCGCCTCATGACAAGTCCATTCCCCATTCGACAGCCGCCGCACCCCGATATGCGGCGCGCGAAACCTGGCGCCTAAGGGGGCCGCCCAAAGGCATTTACCCTCTTGACCCGCCCCGCCCAGAAGCTTAAACGCCCCTCTACGACATCAGCCCAGATGGCGGAATGGTAGACGCGCTAGCTTCAGGTGCTAGTGTCCGTATGGACGTGGAGGTTCGAGTCCTCTTCTGGGCACCAACTTAATCAAAAAAAATCGTTATTTTGCAATGCGTTGAGGGATTTGACGTTTTCTGTATCCCCCCAAATATCCACCCCAAGCGCATCGGTACCCACCCGGGCAATGCCTCTGAAAAGAGCGCATCACCTGGCCAAAGGGCAGAGAGTCACGGATTATTTGATCGGGTCAATATGACCGGCGGGGCTTTTGCTATCGTTAGGGGGTTGCGAGCGCAATTATTTATGCAGGACACAATATTAAACGGCGCTGGGCGGTTAAAAACAATTTGCAATAATTCTGGCAAGGTGAAATGCGCTAGTACCGCCCAGCGCATTAACCGCTCAAAAACGGCGTTAATATCTTTTTTACAGTTTCCCGTTTATTTGAAAAAAACAATTGTTTGGAGATTTGACCATGACAGCGAATAACCACCCCCTAGATGCCGCAACCCCAACAGACCCGCATGTTGAATGGTTTAATAACTGGCAAGCCACCCGCGCCCTTTGGGCCGGTGGGGTAAGCGACGATGAATCCGACGCTCTTTTGGACCGTGAAGACCATTGGGCGCAGTTAATCTGCGGCACCGTCGCCAAAACGCCCGAAGGCTTGGCCGCTCAGTTCGAATATTTCATCAAAGATTTGGCCCCAATGTACCTAAGCGAAAAGGACGGCTTGATTGACGCCTTTAATCGCATCGCTGAGAAATTGCCTTTCGCGAATGCAGGGGCGGCGCCTCAATTGCAGGCGGCAAGGCAATGAGTGCCAATAGCGCTGGGCATATGCCCGCAACACCCCCCGCAGAGCGCCCCCTATACGTTCGCATGAGCCGCGCGCAAGGGATGTTCGGCGTCCACCGCTCGACAATCTACCGGTGGCGCGATCAGGGGTTGCTCACGATACACAAGAGGGGCCGCGGCGTGTCTCTTATCCGCGTTGCTGAATTTGAAAAGTTGGTGAGTAACCGCCAAGAATAATTTGCTGCGCTCATCTCGCGCTTGGAGTCATGAATGCAAAAGCTTAGTGGCCAAAACCTTTTACCGAAAACGGAGTGAACGATGCCATCACGCGACCACACCACGCCGGACTTACTGCCGACCCTATGCCAGACCTATTGGGCCGCTTACAACGCCTTCGGGGCGTCAGGAGGTAACCAAGAACAAGACGACCGTCTTTGGGCTGATTATTCAACGGCCCTTGATGCCGTTTGTGCAGCGAAAGCCACAACGCGCGCCGGGCTTATGGCGCAATGGCAAGTTTTCAAGAATGAGAATTCAAATATTCTTTTAGAGAACGGTGCCCCCCATATTGCCCTTGCCCTCGAAAACCTGTCAAAAGCAATTGAGGCGGCGGAATAATTACCGCAAGCCCTGAATTGTGGAGCCGATCGGAGCGCGGGGCAGGTGAATTGAAAAGGCCGGGCGCGCCATTCGTTTTTGTGGTGATTTCCTTTTGTTCCCTCGCGCGCGCGTAATGGTCACTTTGCCACCGGAAAAGTTATTGCATTTTTTTTGTGTGGCCCGCCCCTCTTGCCATCTCTGTGCCTCGCGCGCGCACTGGCTAGGTTAAGCGGCGCTGGGCGTCCCTATATGCAACTAAGCGCGTGTCGTTAGGTGGAGCGTTGCAGCCGATCCGCCATCGAACGGGGCAACATTTGTAGCAATTGTAGCAAGGCCCCCAACTTGAAAAGTGAAGGGCCGCAATGATCGGAAAGGCTGAAATTGAGGCGCTGGGCTGTGGGGCGTAATAAAACCCCAATTGCCAGATACCGCATGAGAGCCGCTGAGAGGCCATGTCATGGCATGTTTTTATTTTTGGCCTCTGTAAATAAACGGGAAAACCCCTACTAAAACCGGCGGAAAACAGGGTCCCCTCGCGCGCGCGTACTTGTCAACTAAGCCCCTCGCGGGCGCGAGTGTATTGGTCGCGCAGCGGCTGATTGGCCTGCCGGAGCTCCTTTTTATAAGCGAAACTTTCAGGCCTGCCGGTCAGTGGTATGGGGGCGGGTTTTTCTTGGCCGTGAAAATGGGGGGGTATGGCAGGCGCCGACGCGGCGGGGCATTCTCCCTAATAAATGCAAAAAAACAAAGCATGAACTTATATTTTTTTAAAAGCCAAGGGCGTCTAATTTTGAGGCCCTCTATAAAAAGCGCTGGGCTGGGCAAATATCCCCAAAGCACCTAAAATCCCCAAAGCCTTGTCTGAGGTCAGCGCCTATGGGTCCAAACAGGGTTATTTGCTAAGAGAGTGTTTCTGGCTCATCGTAATCACTGAGGAGTGGACGATGATAAAGACACCGAAGAGCGCTGGCGAGAAGATCGT
>Ga0181554_1001380_pt1 | contig 23013 bp, 8 predicted proteins | sample 011ome_16_FD_145602 | JGI IMG/M metagenome (GOLD analysis project Ga0181554, IMG submission 145602) | Coastal salt marsh microbial communities from the Groves Creek Marsh, Skidaway Island, Georgia - 011503CT metaG (spades assembly) | ecosystem: Environmental > Aquatic > Marine > Intertidal zone >... | reverse complement strand
GCAAGGTGCGCGGCGCGACGCCCCGTCGATCTCCACGCGATCGATCGTCGCGCATCCATTTCCGGCATTCCGCCCGGCCGTCGCCCTCCTCCGCGCGTCGTCGCCGTCCCGCTGACCCCACCCCCCGCGCGCGCGTTCCCCCCCCCCTCTCGCAGACCTCGAGCGGCCGCCCCGAGAGCAAGATCGTCGTCACGACGTACGAGACGACCGCGCCCGCGCCCGCGACGGCGGCCGCCGGCGACGAGCGACTGCGACGGCTCGCGGCGCGGACGACCACCCCGAGGGAAGCTTCGACGCGCCCGAAAGCCCCGCGCCCGAGCGGGCTCTCCGCGATGGAGCTCGTCGTGCCGGAGGATCCATCGACGTACCGTAAGCGCGCGAGGCACTCGGAAACGGCGGCGAGGCGCGACGGCGGCGAGTATCTCGAGCTCGCGGCAAAGCTCCGTAAATTCCCGAACAGCACGGAATTCGTGTATCTGCGTCGGCTGGATAAGAGCCCGAACGATTACGATCCGTACGCGCTCGTGATGAAGCCGTACGAGGACGTGGACCCCGCGGACTACTACACGATGAGCGTGCAGGGCATCACGCGGTTCGTCGAGGGCGTCGACGCGGAGTTCACGACGCTGGAGCAGTGGGAACGTGAGTACAAGCTGTTCTACGCGATGCGCGACCTGAAGGTGTTCAGTAAGTTTCGCCCGTGGAAAGGGTTCAGCACGTGGATCGGGCGCGTGCGACACTCGAAGATGAAGCGCGCGCAGAAGGCGATCGAGAAGCGGCTGTTCTGTTTAGATCCGCTGTTCCAAGCCGCGACGCTCGCGGTGCGGGCGCGATGTTTCGAGCTCAGCGAAACGCGGCTCTCCAAGCTCAAAGTCGGCGAGATTCGAACGCTCGAGGAGTTCCGCGGGGATCAGGCGGCGGCGCGGGAAGAGATGCGACGGACGATCCACGAGTTTGGCGAGAACACGATCGCGCTCGTGGACGGCGCGTGCGACGGCGCGATGGAAGACTTGGAGCGTCGACTGAATGATTTTTACGGCGCCGAGGCGGAGGACGACGCGATCCGCGAAGATCGCGTCGGGCACGAGACGGAGAAGATCGACGACAAAGTCAACGCGCGGGTGTCCTCGACGCTGTCCGGCACGAAGCGCAGCGGCGACGCGGAAGGAGGAGGACAGCGGAAGGACGAGTCCGCGCAGTTCGCGTACACGGTGGCGGCGACGCGTCGAACGCAACGCCGGCGGCTGTCGTCGTACGTGAAGACGATGGATTACATGATTTGCGACGCGCTGCACGAGGTGCTGATATCGTCCGTCTCCGACGTTCTCGCGGCGACGCGGCAGTGCACGGAGGAGCAGTTCGAGACGCCGAATCCGCCGTACTATTTACGGAAACCGAGAGGTCGGGCGCAGATCGCGATGATGCGCATGGTGAAGATGACCGTCGGCGCCGCGAGGACTTCGAACACGGAGACTGGGAAGAGAAACGCGGAGATGCAAAAGATGCGCGACGACGCGAAAATAGCCGCGATGGAACGGCAGCACCGCAGAGAGGAAGAGAGGCTGAACAAGTTTGAGCCGAAATACCCGGTCGCGCCGCAGTTTGAGCTGAAGCTTCTTCTCGCGGAACCGGAAGGGGGCGAGGAGGTTTCGGCCGCGAGCGAGTGCGGCGCCGAGGGCGACGACGCCGCGCCCGGCCCAACGCCCGCGACGCTTCAGTTCACCCCGAGCGTGGAGACGTACGCGAACGAGATCGAAGCCGCGGTGGGCGATTTCGTCGGGACGTTATCCGCGGTTCGAAGGCTCGCGGACGACGACGCGCTCATGTCCAAGGTGAAAGAAGGCGAGGAGCCGTTCGAGACCGGGCACGATAACCTCGCGGAGTTCATCGACGACGAGCGGCACCAGGACATCGTGCGGCGCGTGAAGCGCGCGCTGAAGTTTGGCTTTGACACCGCGCTTGAGTACGCGAGGCACTTCGATCAGTTCAAGGACATGCTCCTCTCGAACCGGAAACACTCGCTGCCGGAGATGATGGAAGGGTACAGGAACGGCGAGGTGACGTTAGATCAGTTCCGTCGCGACATGATCAAGTTCTTGGACCAAAAAGAACGCATCGAGGGGTTCTACGTCACCTCAGACGTCGGCATCGTGCGGATCAACTCCGAGGAGCTCAAAGAGACGCTCCTGCCGTCGCCGGTGACGAAACTCGCGGATTACAAGAAGATGCTCCCCGAGCTCGCGGCGTCGATGTACACGGACTTCATCACGCAAGTGCACGACGCGACGACGAAGCTCACCGCGAAGCTTTCCACGACGGAGGAGTTCGTCGCGTCGATGTCTTTCGCGGAGTCTTTGAGGGATGGCCTGCTCGACAAGCTCGAAGCGGACGCGGATGAAGTGTCGCGCCTGTACGACCTCATCGACGAGTTCAAGTACCCCGTCAAGGAGATGGACGCCGCCGCGTTCGCGACGTTGATAACGGACTTCAATCACCTGAAGACCGTGCTCGAGGAGGCGGAGACCGCGAAGGACGAGAACATCGGCCGGTTCAGCGAAGAGCTCGACTCGAAGGTGGAGGAGATCTCGAAAGAACTCAGCGAGCTCAAGCGAGAGGCCAACGCGGAGATGATCCTAGACATCGACGCCGACCGCGAGAGCGTGATCGCGTACATGACCGACCTCACGGAGAAGGTGAACACGCAGAAAGTGCAGGCGAAGAACATCGCGGACTACCAAAACATCTTCGGCGTGTCCGTCAGCGAGTTTCAAGACCTCGCCGAGGTGGCCACGGATGTCGAGCTCAAGCGGTCGCTGTGGATCAGCGACATCGAGTTCGACAAGCACATGGAGTCGTGGGCGGAGTCTCTCTTCGACCAGATCGACATGGCGTCCATGGACGAGATTGTTCAAAAGTACGTCAAGCTGTGCGTCAAGCTCGAGAGGGGGCTCCCGCCGAACCAGGTCGTGCCGAAGTTCAAAGAGAAGGTGGACAACTACAAGAACATGCTTCCGGTGATCAACGCGCTTCTGAACAAGTCGATGAAGCCGAGGCACTGGGACAAGATCATGGACATCATCGGGCAGTTCGACCGCGAGGACAACTTCACGTTGCAGAAAATTCTGGACATGAAAGCGCCGGACTTCTCGGAAGAGATCGCGAAGGTGTCCGTGGAGGCGACGCAAGAGTCCGCGCTCGAGGAGCTCTTAGTGAAGGTGACTTCCAAGTGGGACGATATTTGTTTCTCCTGCGTCGCGTACAAAGAGACCAAAGACACGTTCGTGTTGGGCAGCATCGAGGAGATCACGACCGCGCTGGAGGACTCCCAGGTCACGATGGCGACGATCATGTCCTCGCGCTTCGTCGCGGGGATTCGCACCGAGGTGGAGAAGGTGGAGAAGAGCCTGAACTTGTTCGGCGAAACCCTGGACGAGTGGCTCAACGTGCAAAAGAACTGGATGTACCTCGAGTCCATCTTCAGCGCGCCGGATATCCAGCGGCAGCTCCCCACGGAGGCGAAGCAGTTCTTCGCGGTGGACAAGCAGTACAAGGACATCATGCGGAAGACGCGGGAGAACGACAACGCGCTCAAGGCGGGGACGACGCCGGGATACCTGGCGTCGTTTCAAAAAGCGTCCGAGACGCTGGACCGCATCCAGAAAAACTTGGAGGAATACCTCGAGACGAAACGCATGGCGTTCCCGCGTTTCTATTTCCTCTCGAACGACGAGCTCTTAGAAATATTAGCGCAGACGAAGAACGTCCAAGCGGTGCAGCCGCACATGTCCAAGTGCTTCGACGGGATCAAATCTTTAGACTTTGGAGACGACCCGAAGAGCGTGGACATTTACGCGATGTTCTCCGGCGAAGGCGAGCGCGTCGGGTTAGGAAAGAACCTCAAAGCGCGCGGGAACGTGGAGCAGTGGCTCAGCGCGGTCGAGGCCGCGATGGTGACGTCGCTGAAGCGCCAAGGCAAGGACTCGTACTTGAGCTACCCGAAGGAGGAGAGGACGAAGTGGGTGCTAAAGCAGCCCGCGCAAATCGTCATCGCGGTTTCGCAAATTTATTGGTGCCGCGGCGTCGTGAACGCGCTCGAGTCGTCCTCGCCCGTGGAAAACATGCATCAGTGGCTCGAGAGCAACCGCTCGGACTTGAAAGACATGACCGTCGTCGTCCGCGGCCACCTCACGTCCTTGCACCGCAAGATCATCGCCGCGTTGATCACGATAGACGTCCACGCGCGCGACATCACGGAGGAGCTGTACAACGAAAAAACCGAGAGCACGAACGACTTCAACTGGCAGATGCAGTTGCGGTATTACTGGAACGACGAAGAGGACGTCGTGTACATACGACAGACGAACAGCATGTTCACGTACGCGTACGAGTACCTCGGCGCGCAGTCGCGCCTCGTCGTGACGCCGATGACGGATCGCTGTTACATGACGTTGACCGGGGCGATGCACTTAAAACTCGGCGGCGCGCCCGCCGGTCCCGCGGGCACCGGGAAGACCGAGTCCACGAAAGATCTCGGGAAAGCGCTCGGGGTTCAGTGCGTCGTGTTCAACTGCGGCGATAACTTGGACTTCAAGTTCATGGGGAAGTTCTTCGCCGGGCTCGCGCAGTGCGGCGCGTGGGCGTGCTTCGACGAGTTCAACAGGATCGACATCGAGGTTTTATCCGTCGTCGCGCAGCAGCTCTTGACGATTCAAAACGCGATGAAGGCGCAGCTGACGCGGTTCAACTTCGAAGGCCGCGACATGCGCCTCCAGCACTCGTTCGCGGTGTTCATCACGATGAACCCCGGGTACGCCGGCCGCACGGAGCTCCCGGATAACCTGAAGGCGCTGTTCCGACCGATGGCGATGATGATTCCGGATTATGCGCTCGTCGCGGAGGTGATGCTCTTCAGCGAGGGGTTCGAGACGTCGAAAGACTTGTCGCGGAAGATGGTGAAGCTGTACAAGCTGTCGAGCGAGCAGCTGTCGCAGCAGGACCACTACGACTTTGGCATGCGCGCGCTCAAGTCCGTGCTCGTCATGGCTGGCGCCCTGAAGCGCGGGTCCCCGGATCTGGACGAGCAAGTCGTGCTCATTCGCGCGATGCGCGATTCAAACTTGCCGAAATTTTTATCCGAGGACGCGGAGTTATTCGAAGCGATCGTCGGCGATTTATTCCCCGGCGTCGTCGTCCCCGAGAACGACGCGGGCGACCTCGAGAAGGCGATCATCACGTCGTTAGAGGAAGCGACGCTTCAGAACGTGCACAAGTTTGTCGTCAAAGTCGTACAGCTGTACGAGACGTTTAACGTTCGCTTCGGCGTCATGCTCGTCGGCCCCACCGGCGGCGGGAAGACGACGTGCTACCGGATGCTCAAGTCCGCGCTGACGCGCCTTCGGGAGGAAGGCCACGAGAACGAGTCGTTCCAGAAGATACACACGTACGTGTTTAACCCGAAGTGCATCAAGATGGGCGAGCTCTACGGCGAGTACAACCTCATGACGAACGAGTGGACGGACGGCCTCGGCTCGACGTTGATTCGCAACGCCGTCGCGGACCCGACGATGGAGAAAAAATGGGTCGTCTTCGACGGCCCCGTAGACGCGATCTGGATCGAGAACATGAACACGGTGTTGGACGACAACTGCGTGTTGTGTCTCCCGAACGGCGAGCGCATCAAGCTCAACCCGCACACGATGCGGATGCTCTTCGAGGTGCAAGATTTAGCCGTCGCGTCCCCGGCGACGGTTTCCCGATGCGGGATGGTCTACGTTCCCCCCGAGGAGCTCGGGTGGATCCCGTACGTCACGACGTGGGCGAACACGCAGCTCCCGGAGGCGATGACGGACGAAACGAAAGCGTGGATGCTCGAGATGTTCGAGAACACGATCGACGTGGGGATCAAGTTTGTCAGGAAAAAGCTCACAGAGGGGATCCCGACGGTGGACATCAACTTGATCACGTCGCTGACGTTCTTGTTCAAGTCGCTCATGCAGCCCGAAAAGGGCGTGGACTTCGCGGACGACCCGCAGCTCCTTCACAGCAAGCTCGCGAAGATTTATTTGTTCTCGTACGTGTGGAGCATCGGCGGGAACGTCGACGCGGAGTGTTACTACGCCTTTGACGAGTGGACGAGAGAGGTATTACTCGAGAAGCTCCCGGAGGTGGGCAACTTACCCACGAAGGGCACCGTGTACGACTGGTACGTCATCACGAAGGATAAGGACGCCCCGAAAGGGAAGTTCGCGCCGTGGAACGACGTCGTGCAGCCGTTCAACTACAGCAAGTCCGTGCCGTACTTCCAGCTCCTCGTCCCGAACGTGGACACGACGCGGTTTTCGTTTTTGCTGCAGACGTGCCTCGAAGTAAACAAGAGCCTGCTCCTCGTCGGCGGCTCCGGGGTTGGGAAGTCGGTCATCATCACCGACTACCTGCAGCGATCGCAGGAAGAGAAAGGTCTCGTGAACGTCATCATCAACTTCAGCGCGCAGACGCCCGCGTACGACACGCAGCTGTTGATCGAGTCCAAGCTCGAGAAGAAGCGAAAGACGAAATTCGGCGCTCCGCCGAATAAAAAAGTCGTTCTCTTCGTCGACGACGTGAACATGCCCGCGCGGGAGACGTACGGCGCGCAGCCGCCCGTGGAGCTCCTGAGGCAGTTCCAGGACTTCCGCGGGTTCTACGACCGCAAGAAGCTGTACTGGAAGGACATCGAGGACACGACTCTGGTCTCCGCGTGCGCGCCCCCGGGCGGCGGACGCCAAGAGGTCACCCCGCGTTTCTTCAGGCACTTCAACATGCTGAACGTGCCACCGCCGTCGGACGACAGCATGAAGACGATTCTCGGCGCGATCTTCAACGGGTTCTTACAGGACTTCCCGCGGGACTTCCACGACATGGTCAAGCCCGTGGTGAGCTCGTCCGTGGAGGTGTACCGAAGGATGAGCGAGGAGCTTCTCCCGACGCCGGCGAAGTCGCACTACACGTTCAACCTGCGAGATTTAAGCAAGGTGATGCAAGGTTTACTCCTCGTGACCCCGGAGAACTGCAAACAGAAAGAGGTCATGATTCGTCTGTGGGTGCACGAGTCCATGCGCGTGTTCCACGACCGCCTCATAAGCATCGAGGACAAGAACTACTACAAGAAGATGTGCGGCGAGCTCGTGAAGAAAAACTTCAACGGCGGGCCAAATTACGCGCAGCTGTTCGAAGAACGCAACATCATCTTCGGCGACTTCTTAGTCCCCGGCACGGAGCCGGAAGAGCGCGTGTACCAAGAAGCCACGGACTTCGACGCGATGACGAAGATCATGGAGGACGTCCTCGAGGATTACAACGTTTCGAGCACGAACGCGATGAATCTCGTCTTTTTCGCGGACGCCGCGGAGCACGCGACGAGGATCGCGCGCATCCTTCGCCAACCGCGCGGGAACGCGATGCTCGTCGGCGTCGGCGGCAGCGGGAAGCAGTCCCTGACGCGGTTCGCGACGTTCATGGCTGGGTTTAAGTGCTTCAGCATCGAGCTCACGCGCGGGTACGGCCTCGGCGAGTTCCGCGAAGATTTGAAATCCCTCTACGTCCAAGCCGGGATTCAGGGCACGCCGACGGTTTTCTTGTTCACGGACACGATGATTGTCACGGAGTCGTTCGTGGAGGACATAAACAACATCCTCAACAGCGGCGAGGTTCCCGGTCTGTTCGCGCAGGACGAGAAAGAACGCTTGATGTCGGACATTCGGCCGTACGTCGAGAGCTTGGGACTCCCGGCGACGAAGGACGTCTTGTACTCGACGTTTATCAACCGCGTCAGGGACAATCTGCACATCATCCTGTGCATGTCCCCCGTCGGCGAGGCGTTCCGTTCGCGATGCCGCCAGTTCCCGTCGCTCATTAACTGCTGCACGATCGACTGGTACATGGAGTGGCCCGCGGAGGCGCTGAACTCCGTCTCTAAGCGGTTCTTGTCGACGGTGGATCTGGGGACGCCGGAGGCGAACGACGCGGTCGCCGCGATGTGCGTGGACATCCACGTCAGCGTAACGGAAACGTCCGACCGTTTCTTCCAAGAGCTCCGAAGGAAGTTTTACACCACCCCAAAGTCCTACCTCGACCTGATCAACCTGTACACGTCGTTGCTCGCGGAGAAGCGCGAAGAGCTCGGCACCGCGCGCGATCGCCTCCTAAACGGTTTACAAAAACTCGACGAGACGAACGCGGTCGTGGACTCGCTCCAGGTTGAGCTCACCGCTCTCGGTCCCGTGCTCGAGGAGAAAGCCGCGGCGACCGCGATCTTGATCGAGGACGTCGCCAAGGATAAAGCCGCCGCCGCGATCGTCGAGGAGAAGGTTGGCGAAGAAGAAGCCGTCGCGAAAGAGCAGGCGCGTAAGACGGAGGAAATCGCCGCGGACGCGCAAGCGGACCTCGACGAAGCCATGCCCGCGCTCGAGGCTGCCGTGGAGTCCCTCAACGCGCTGAATAAGGGCGACATCACGGAGGTGAAGGGCTTCCCGAAGCCGCCGCCGCTCGTGCAGCTCACGATGGAAGCCGTGTGCATCCTCTTGGGCGAGAAACCAGACTGGGAGACCGCGAAGAAGGTTCTCTCCCGCGGCACGTTCATGCAAGAGCTGTTCGATTACGACAAGGACAACATCAAAGCCAGCGTGATGAAGAAGCTCACGGTGTACGTCGAGAACCCGGACTACACCCCCGAGAGCGTGCAGCGGCAATCGAAAGCGGCGATGAGTCTGTGCATGTGGACGCGGGCGATGCACGTGTACTCGCGCGTCGCGAAGCTCGTCGAGCCGAAGAAGGCGGCGCTCCAGGCTGCGAAAGACTCCCTCGCGGAGACGATGGCTCAGCTGAAAGAGAAACAGGATAAGCTCAAAGCGGTGCAAGATAACGTCGCGCGGCTCGAGAAGGCGTTGCAAGACGCGCAAGACGAGAAGCAATCGCTCGCGGACCAGGCGGTGCTCACAGAGAATCGATTGATTCGCGCGGAGAAATTAACCGGCGGTCTTGCGGACGAGCAAGTCCGCTGGAAAGACACCGCGGAGGACTTAAAGCACCAGACGGACTTGCTCGTCGGCGACGTGTTCCTCTCCGCGGCGTGCATCGCGTACTTTGGCGCGTTCACGGGCGCGTACAGGAACGAGCTCGTCGATAAGTGGGTCCAGCGGTGTAAAGAGCTCCAGATCCCCGTGAGCGACGACTGCACGCTGCGCGGCACGCTCGCGTCCCCGGTCGAAGTCCGAGACTGGAACATCTGGGGTTTACCCACGGACAACGTGTCCATCGACAACGGCATCTTAGTCACGCGAGGGAAGCGCTGGCCGCTGATGATCGACCCGCAGAACCAGGCGAACTCGTGGATCAAGGCGATGGAGACGAAAAACGCGCTCAAGGTTATCAAGCTCACCGACGCCAATTACCTGCGCACGCTCGAGTCTTCCATTCGCATCGGCACGCCGGTGCTCGTGGAGGACATCGGCGAGACGCTGGACCCCGCGCTCGAGCCGATCCTTCAGAAGGCGGTCTTCACGCAGAACGGCCGGACGTTGATTCGCCTCGGGGACACGGACGTGGACTACGATCCGAATTTCAAGTTTTATCTCACGTCGAAGATGCCGAACCCGCATTACCTCCCCGAGATTTGCATCAAGGTGACGATCATCAACTTCACGGTGACGATCAAAGGTCTGGAGGATCAGCTCTTGGGCGACGTCGTGAGGAAGGAACGCCCGGACCTCGAGGAGGCGAAGGACCGGCTCGTCGTGTCCATTTCAAACGATAAGAAGCAGCTCAAGGATTTGGAAGACAAAATCTTAAAGCTCCTGAAAGAGTCCGAAGGGAACATCCTGGACGACGTCGACCTCATCGACACGCTGAACAACAGTAAAATCACCTCCGGGATGATCAGCGGCCGCCTCATCGAAGCCGAGGAGACGGAAAAGAACATCAACGAGACGCGAGAGACGTACAGAGCCGCGGCGACGCGCGGCTCCATCCTGTACTTTGTCATCGCCGACCTCGCGCTCATAGGTCCGATGTACCAGTACTCGCTCGCGTACTTCATGCGGCTGTTTAACCTGTGCATCGATAACAGCGAGCCGAGCGACGAGCTCGACGAGCGCCTGACGAACTTGATGGCGTACACGACGCAGTTTATGTTTGAAGCCGTGTGCCGCGGGTTGTTCGAAGAGCACAAGCTTCTGTTCTCGTTCCTCTTGTGCACGAGCATTCTGCGCGCCGCGGAGGTCGAGCCGCCGAAGGAGGAGGACGACGAGGAAGGCGAAGGAGGCTCGAAGGCGTCGTCGCCGGTGAAGAAATCCGCCTCGGACGCGCCGCCGGCGGAGGACGCGGCCGAGGACTCGGCTGCGGAGGGCTCCTCCTCCGCCGACGAAAAGGAAGAGGACAAAGCGCCGGCGCGGATGAAAATCGAGCCGCGCGAGTGGTCCGTGTTCCTCCGCGGCACGCCTCTGAACTACGAAGCCCCGCCCAAGCCGATCGAGTGGGCCACGGACGCGGTGTGGAGAAACATCGCGTACCTCGAGAAGGACCTCTCTCACGTCTTAAACGGCTTCACGGCTGACCTCGCGTCCGACTCGGACGCGTTCCGAGCCTGGGCGGAATCCGACGCCCCGTTCGAGGCGCCGCTCCCGCGCGGTTGGGACGACAAGCTCACGCCGTTCGTCAAGCTCGCGGTCGTGAAGGTCTTCCGCGAGGAGACCGCCGTCTCGAGCGCGCAGCAGTACGTCGGCGTCGAGCTTGGGGAGGCGTTCACGGAGGCGCCGCCGTGGACGTTGGACGACGTGTTCCCGGATACCAACGCGCGGACGCCCATCATCTTCATCCTCTCCACGGGCGCGGACCCGACCGCGATGCTTCAGCGGTTCGCGACGAAGATGGGGTGGATCCCGGGCGAGCGATTGCACATCTGTTCGCTGGGGCAAGGGCAAGGGCCGGTCGCGGAGGCTCTCGTCGCGGGCGGGCAGAGCACCGGCGACTGGGTGTGCCTCCAGAATTGTCACCTCGCCAAGTCGTGGATGTTATCCCTGGAGCGGCTGGTCGCGGCGATGTCGTCGCCGCAGCAGCAGATCCACGACGAACATCGCCTGTGGCTCACGTCCATGCCCGCGGACATCTTCCCGACGCTGGTCCTCCAGAACGGAATTAAGCTCACGAACGAGCCCCCGAAGGGCGTGCGCGCGAACATGAAGCGAACGTTTAATGACATCAACGACGAGCAATGGGAGTCGTGCTCGAAGCCGGCGCCGTACAAGAAGCTCATGTACGCGCTCAGCACCTTCCACGCGGTGATTCAAGAGCGAAGGAAATTCGGTCCGCTCGGGTGGAACATCCGGTACGAGTTCAACGCGTCCGACATCGAGTGCTCCATGCTCACCTTGAAGATGTTTCTGGAGGAGCAGGACCAAATCCCGTGGGCCGCGCTCGTGTACGTGACGGGTCAGATCAACTACGGCGGGCGCGTCACGGACGACCTCGACCGTCGCTGTCTGATGTGCAACCTGAAGAAGTACTACGTCAGCGCTCTGTTGGAGGATTCGTACCGGTTCACGCCGAGCGGGACGTACTACGCGCCGCCGGAGGGGGATCTGAAGAGCGTGCGGGATTTCGTAAACGCGTTGCCGCTGACGGAGGCGCCGGAAGTTTTCGGCATGCACCCGAACGCGAACATCACGTTCCAGATGCAAGAGACGAAGAAGATGATGGACGCGGTGCTGTCCATACAACCCAGGGCGACCGCCGCGGAGGGTGGGCGATCGCCGGACGAGGTTGTCGCCGCGCTCGCCGAGGAGCTCGCCGCGTCCATCGCGACGCCGATGTCCCTCGACGAAGCCGCGTTCGGCCTCTTCGACCGCACGGACACCGGGCAGTTGAAATCCCTGTCCGTCGTCCTCGGTCAAGAGATCGAGCGGTTCAACAACCTCACGACGATCGTCATCGCGTCCCTCGCGGAGCTTCAGAAGGCGATCAAGGGCGTCGTCGTCATGTCCGGCGAGCTCGAGCAGATGTACACCAACTTTCTGAACAACCAAGTCCCGGGCGTGTGGGAAAAAGCCGCGTATCCGTCGCTCAAGCCCCTCGGCGGCTGGATCGCGGACTACCACCGCAGGATCGAGTTCGTGCACACGTGGCTGCGGCAAGGCAACCCGAAGACGTACTGGCTCCCCGGGTTCTTCTTCCCGCAGGGGTTCATGACCGGGGTGTTACAGACGCACGCGAGGAAGTACGCGCAGCCGATTGACTCGTTGAACTTCACCTTTGAGGTGCTGGACGGGGTGGAGACGCCGGAGGACGTCGTCGCGGCGCCTGAAGACGGCGTCTTGATCGACGGCCTGTTCGTGGACAACGCGCGGTGGAACCGAGCGGAGAAGTACCTCGACGAGAGCGAGCCGGGGATCATGTGCAGCGATCTCCCCGTGGTGCACTTCATCCCGGTGCAGCATCACAACCCGCCGCCGCTGCTCGCGCCCGCGGATCCGAAGGAGTACCAGTGCCCGCTGTATAAGACGTCGGTGCGGGCTGGGATTCTGTCCACGACGGGGCAGTCCACGAACTTTGTGCTGTGCGTCGGGCTGCCGATCAAGCCGGGGACGGACAGCGACTTTTGGGTGCTGCAGGGCGTCGCTTTGCTCTGCGCGCTCAACGATTGAGAAGAGAAGAGAAGCGAAGAAAGAGAAGGAAAAAAAAAACCCACCGACGGCGCGGCGACGCGGAGGGTCGCTCGCGGCCGTCGCGAAGGAAATAACGTATTCACGACGATAGACGTATTAGTCCGGTGGGGTCGGAACCGTGCGCAACGACGCCCCCGCCGGTGTATTTTTGTGATTGGAATTTAAGCGATTAGCGAAACACGCGTCGGTTCGAGTCCCTGCCTCCCGCCGTCTCTTCCCCCGCGTCGCTTCCCTCCCTCGAGCGCCGTCCTGTCGCTGTCGTTGAAGTTTTTTATTCCGAGACGAGATGAGATTTCGCATTCATCACTCGTCTCGCGCGCGATGGGGCCGCCCGCGGCGGCGCGCTCGCCCGGCGAACCCACGACGTCGTCAAAGACGTCCGTCGTCCTCGTCGACGGCGACTGCGTCCTGTGCGACGGCTTCGCGCGGTTCGTCTCCGCGTTCGACGCGCGCGGCGCGGTCCTCTTCGCGACGCAGCAATCCGAGGAAGGGCGCGCGGTGCTTCGACGCGCGAACGCGCCGATGGACCTCTCCACGATCGTCCTCGTGGAGCACGACGCGCGCGCGGGAGTCGCGAAGGACGACATGATCAAGACGCACGTCAAGTCGACCGCGATCCTGAGGGTGTTAACAGCGCTCGGGCTCCCGCTGTCGACGCTGGGGTGGGCGGGATTAGCGCTCGTCCCGAGATCGGTCCGAGACGGCGCGTACGACGTCGTCGCGCGGTATCGGCACGTCGTCTTCGGGAGGAAGGGCGAGGGGGGATCGTGCGCGCTGCCCGACGTCGTCGTGAGGCGACGGATGGGACGGAAGATCCCGAGGGAGCTGCTGGGGGAGTGACGGGGGCGGGGCGAACCGTAGACTCTAGCTAGACTGTTCGTTCTGACTGATCGCGTCCGCGCGCGCGAGCGACCGGAGTAAGGTCCCTTCTCGTCCTATCACATCTCTATCGCTACGTACGTCTACGGGATGCACGACGTCGACGTTCGCACAGTCGACGCGCGTCAGCGTTTCGTCGTCGGCGCGTCCGCGACGGCGCGCGTTTCGTTCCCCTCGCGTTCCGCCGCGTCGTCGTCGTCGTCGTCGTCGAAATCCAGTCTCCGCTTCGTCGCGTCCAGCTCCGGATCTCCCACCCTCGATCGCGTCGGCGCTTTCTTCTTCGGCGCGGGCGGCACCGGCCCGTGCGTGACCGTCTTCCCCGCGCTGTTCGGCGGCGTCGACGACTTGGACGAGCGGAAGTAGTCGTTCATGCTGCTCATCGTTCTGTGGCGGGCTTCGTTCTGTCTCGGAACGTTCGGCTCGCTCAGGGCCGTTCTATACAAGCGAATGTCGGGGTGGAGTTGAAAGGCGTCAGTTGGAGTTGAAAGGCGCCGATGGCGGGGATTGAAAGCGAGGGGTGGGCGCAGAGAGACGCCGGGAAAAGTCCTTAAGGAACGGCGTTCACCTCGCGAACGCGGTCGTATGGGGACCAGTGTATAGAACGCACCTCAGCGGGGGATGATTATAATCCGCTGCAAACACGATGAATTTTATTGCGAAATTGGGCCGCGCCCTCTGTCGCGCCCCCCTCGCGGTGCGACGACTTCGACGCGCGCGCGGACGACGCGACGACGCGCGCTCGGTCTTCTCTGATGCACGCGCCGCCGCGTGCGCGAGATGCGACGCGCGGGTCGATGTGACGCCGCCGAACCCGCGCGCGCGCCCCAGAGCACTCTCGTTTCCGTGGATATTTCCAGACTCGAAGAGGGCGCGGCCGGGCGTCAGCGTCAGCTAGATCAGCGTCAGTGCACTGAACGGACGACCGCAGCGGCGGCCGAGCGCGCACGTGTCGCGGACGACGCGCTCCTCCCGTTGCACTCCAGCGCGCGCGCGTCCACCCGGCGTCGGCGCCTCTCGCGTGTCACGCGCAGCACCCCCCCCCCTCCCTAACGCCATCATGAGCGCCGTCACGGCGGTCGCCCCGGCCGCGCTCGGCGCGCGCCTCGCGACGCGCTTCCGCGCGCCGGCGTCGACGCGGCGGCATCATCATCGCGGGCGACGCCTCCGCGTCGCGACGACGAGCAAGGCTGTCGCGGAGCAATCGGACGTGCTTCAGAAGAACAAGGAGGAGTGGAACACCCTCGGTTCCGTCTGCGCGGTCTTGGGGTCGCAGTGGGGAGACGAGGGCAAGGGCAAGCTCGTGGACATCCTCGCCCAGGTGCGCGCTCCGTCGCGTCGCGTCGTCGGCGGCATCGCGTCTCTCTCGCGCTCGCTCCGCGCGTCTCTCTCGCGATTTGCGATCGATTCTCCGATCGGGCGTTCGCGGCTCGACGCCGCGACCGCGTCGGGCGGCGGCGTCGCTCGAGATCACCCCCGTCGTCGCGCGCGGGTCCTCTCGGCGTTTCCGGGGGACGATCGATCGCGCGTCTCGCGCGCGACGCGCCTCCGACCCGCGATCGCGACGCGCGCGCGGCCGCGGCGGAAACCTAGACCTAAAGGATCGACCGTCGTGATCGCGGCGGCCGCGCGCGTTTCGTTTTTTTTCGCTCCTCTCGGACCCTCCCTCCGTTCGAACTCGAACCCGAACCCGAACCCGAACTCACGACCCCCGCGCCCCCGTCGACCCCATCCATCCTCGCCCGCGACCTCGACCGACGACAGGAGTACGACATCGTCGCGCGATGCCAGGGCGGCGCGAACGCGGGCCACACCATCTACGACGACGACGGCAAGAAGTACGCGCTCCATCTCGTCCCCTCTGGCATCCTCAACGAAAAGTGCAAATGCGTCGTGGGCAACGGCGTCGTCGTGCACCTCCCCGGGATGTTCGAGGAGATCGATACGCTCGAGAGAGCGGGCGTGGCCATCGACCCGAGCCGGCTCTGCATCTCCGACCGCGCGCACATGCTCTTCGACCTTCACAAGGAGGTGGACGGGCTGCGAGAGGCGGAGCTCTCGGGGAACAAGATCGGCACGACGAAACGAGGCATCGGGCCGGCGTACGCGTCCAAGGCGACGCGCAACGGCGTGCGCGTCGGGGACATTCGCAACCCGGAGAAGTTCGCGGCGAATTTGAGGCTCCTCGCCGCGGACGCGGCCTCGCGCTTCCCGGAGTTTGAGTACGACGTCGACGCGGAGATCGAGGCGTATAAGAAGTACGCGGAACGCATCATCCCGTTCATCGCGGACACCGTCGCGCTCGTCAACGAGGAGCACAAAGCCGGCAAGCGCGTCCTCGTCGAGGGCGCGAACGCGACGATGCTCGACCTCGACTTTGGGACGTATCCGTTCGTGACGTCGTCGAACCCGAGCCTCGGCGGCGTCTGCGCCGGGTTGGGCCTCGCGCCGAGTAAGTTTGAGACGGTGATCGGCGTCGCCAAGGCGTACACGACGCGCGTCGGCGCGGGGCCGTACCCCACGGAGCTCTTCGGCGACCTCGCGGACGAGCTCCGCGAGAAAGGGTTCGAGTACGGGACGACGACGGGGCGACCGCGCAGGATCGGGTGGCTGGACGTCGTCGCGCTGAACTACGCCACGACCATCAACGGGTTCACGCACATAAACTTGACCAAGCTCGACGTGCTGAGCGGTCTGAAGGAGCTGAAGGCGCGTCCTATACACTGGTCCCCATACGACCCCGTCGGCGTGGTGAACGCCGATCCTTAAGGACTTTGCCCGTCGTCTCTCTCCGCCCAGAGTCCATCACTTTCAATCCCCGCCATCGACGCCTTTCAACTCCATCTGACGCCTTTCAACTCCACCCCGACATCGCTTCGTATGGAACGACCCTGAAGATCGGCGTCGGGTATAAGATGCCGGACGGGACGGTCACGACCGCGTTCCCAGGGGACATCGACGACCTCGCGAGCGTGGAGGTGGTGTACGAGACGGTCTCGGGGTGGGACGAGGACATCTCGGGTGTTCGCGCGTACGGCGATCTTCCGGCGGGGTGCAGGGGGTATGTCGAGAGGATCGAAGAGCTGTGCGGCGTGGAGTGTCGTTACCTCGGCGTCGGACCGGGAAGGGACGCGATGGTCGTGAAGTTTTGATTAAGGGCGAAGAGTTTGATGAGGAGGAGGAGGAGGAGGGTTTTCCCTCCGCGGGTGATGTTTGGTTTGTTATCGCAACGTAACACATATCGTATTCATCGTCGCGATGCGCCTCGCCGAGACCTTTCGTTCTTCAGTGCGGCCGTCAGATTATGCGCCCGCCGCAACTGCTGAACCAGACATTTCCGCCGCCGAACGTTCCGAGACGGCCGCATTCGCTCCTCGCGCGCCGCCGTCGACGCGCGCCGCGCGGAAAGAGGAACGCGCCCGCCGTCGACATGGGACGATGTCCCACCGGGGGCGGTAAGAAGACGTCCAGCCAGAAGAACCGCGTCGGGTACGCCACGAAGCGCCTGCGACGCGCGCAGTTCGAGCTCCCGCACGCGGACGTCATCTACAAGGCGGTGCATAAGCACGTGAACGCGGACGGGACGCCGAAGAACCAGGGCGGAGCGGGGAACAAGGCGAGGGAGATCAGCAGCATGGAGGCGATGATCAGAGGGGACGCGAACCAGCCGTGGAACGAGGATCTGCCGGGGGGCGGGCAGCACTACGACGTCTTCACCGGACGGCATTTCGAGTCCGCGGAGGCGCTCGCGAGGCATCAGAAGACGAAGCAGTACAAACGGGACAGGAAACGGGTTTTGAACGGGCCGAAGCCGCACGAGCAAGGGGACGCGGAGGCCGCCGCGGGGATGGCGCCGCCGGACAACGGGAAGAAGCTCAACCGAGCCCCGGTCGCGGCGATGATCGAGTAACCGCTACGGTAGTAGTCCCTCTAGTAGTTCCGTCGTCGTCGCGCGTGTTTCGATTCGACGATTCGCTTCGATTCGCTTCGCTCTCGTCCATCCGTCTATCTATCGCGCCGCTCGCTCACTCCGCGCACCCGATGCACTCGACCGCGCCCTGACTCGTCGCCGCGCTGAAGAAGAACGCGTTCCTCACCGGCGTCCCCTTCTGCGTCGCCGCGCGAAGCAACTCCGGGTCGTTCCATACGAGCGAACGTCGGGGTGGAGTTCATAGGCGTCAGATGGCGTTGAAAGGCGCCGAGGGCGGGGATTGAAAGCGAGGGGTGGGCGGAGAGATGCGCCGGCAAAAGTCCTTAAGGATCGGCGTTCACCACGCGGACGCGGTCGTATGGGGACCAGTGTATAGAGCGCACCTCCTGCCCGAGGACCCCCCCGACGATCGCCGCCACCGCCGGCGACGCGGAATGCCCGCTGCCCGCGCCGAGCTCCCGTCCGACGTGCTCCTCCACGACGCTCGGCGGGAGCCACCCGGGCTTCACGCCGTTGTCGCGCTCCGCGTCCGCGATGCCGTCCAAAAGCTCCGGGAGGTCCGCCGCGAGAGGCCGACGCCCGGTTCGCGTCTCGAACGCGGCGCAGAGCAGAAACGCACCCGCCGCCTTGTTCACCCGCCGCAGTCCGCCCTCGCGGCCGTTCCCCATGGAGCTCCACTTCGCCGCGAGCGCGTCGCGGAGAGGCACGTACGACGCGACCGCGGTCGGCGCTGGCGGCGGCGCGTCCGTCTCCTCCTTTTCTTTTTCTTTTGCTTCGCTTCCTGAGGGTCGTTCCATACGAAGCGAACGTCGGGGTGGAGTTGAAAGGCGTCAGAAGCGGAGTTGAAAGGCGTCGAGGGCGGGGATTGAACGCGAGGTGTGGGCGCAGAGACACGCCGGGCAAAGTCCTTAAGGATCGGCGTTCACCACGCCGACGGGGTCGTATGTGGACCAGTGTGAGAGAGAACGCGCCTGATCCCGGCGCCGCGTCCGGCGCGTGCTCGAACGCGTCCCCGAGGTCGACGAAGAAGTGCGCCGTGGACGCTCGGCAGTGCGCGTGGAAGAACGCGACGCCGCCGGGCCCAACGCGTCTGCACGACGCGTTGATCTCGATCGCGTCCGATAGCGAAGCGCCGGAGTACAGCACCGCGTCGACGCCGGCGCGGAATTCCACATCCATCAGCGGCGCGCTCGGAAGCGCGACGCCGGGATCGGAGCGACACTCGACGAAGCAGAACGGGTTCATCTCCTGGAGCGTGTCGCGCATCGCGCGCGCGACGGTGATGCTGAGGACGAAGCGAAGGGAGGGCCCAGGGAGGGAGGGAGGGAGGGAGGACGACGCGTGAGATGAGAAGAAGATGGGATGCCCAGATCGATTAGCGGTAGTGTGCGACAGACGCGATCTCGCGAGGAGCGCTTAGCGGACGGATCGATCGATGGACGCACCTCCCCGCCGCCTTCCCCGCCGCCCCCGCCGTCGCGAGAAAGTTCCCCGGCGGCGCGTTCGCGTCGTGCGCGTCCATCCCGTTGTCCCAGATCCTCAGCGTGCCGACGCCCGCGAGCACGATGTTCTTGCACGCCTCCGCGGCGACGCCGTCGAGATCCCCGAGCACGAAAAACGTGCTCGCGCCCATGCGCTTCTGCGCCTCCACGCCCCAGACGCGGAGCTGACGGTCGTACACCGCGGCCTGCTCGTCCGTGAGGCCGCCGCCGTTCGGATCCGCGGTGGCCGCGGTCATGACGAGACGATCGAGCGACGCGACCGCGCGACTCGAGATCTGATCGCGATCGGTCGACAGCTGCGCGCGTGAAGTCCCGTTCTTTTGAAGCTGATCAGTGAAGTTTCTCTTCACTGCCTACGTGTAGTCTAAGCCCGCGTCACACCGGCGTCTCCGCGGCGCCTCGCAAGTGCGCGCCCAGCTCCGGGCGTAACGTCAACGCGCGCGTCAGCGCGCGCTCGGACGCGCGCGCGAACACGACGTCGAGCCTCCGCCCTCCTCCTCCTCCGCCGCCGCCGCCGCCGCCGCGAGCTGTGCCGAACACCCACGATTCGATCCCCGCGGACACCTCCTCCAACGCGGGGTCCCCGCCGCAGCACGCGCGCCACGCGGCGACGACGTCTTCGTCCCCGAGAGGCAGAGCCGCGCCGTCGTCGCCGCCGCCATCGTTCTTCTCTTCGCCGCCGAGGCAGCAGGCCTGCGCGCACCACAGCGCTCTCTCGTTGACTTCCATCCACGCGCGCGCCGCGGCGTCCGCGCACGCCGGCTCCCCCGCCGCGAGCGCGTCTAGCGCGGCGGCTCTCGCGAGCGCGAAGCCGAGCGCGGACGCGAGCGGTCTCATCGTAACGTCAAGCGGCGTGTTTCCAACATTTCCGTCGTTGTTGTTGTTGTTTTCGAACATGTTCGCCTTCGCGGCGATGGACAGCGCCACGGCGAGGAGCTCGTGCGCTTCCAACCGCGTCGCGTGAAACGCGTGCACGCGCGCGTCGAGCGCCTCCGCCTCTCGTAACCGCCGCCGAAACGCCCGCGTCGCGGCCGTTACTCTTTCGGCACCTGACGACGGTTCGGGACCCGAATCGTCGAAGATGACGGCGCGGGCTTCGTGGACGAGCGCGACGAGCGCGCGGACGGCGTCGGACGCGGCGACCGCGGCAGCGGGAGACGGCGCGCAGCCGTGGACGCACCGCAACGCGTCCTCGAGCGGGAAGTTTTTTTCATCTTCGGGCGTTTCGACGCCCACCTTGGCGAGCCACCCGCCGCACGTCTCGCACGTCCCCGCCGCGGAGAGGAACCAATCGTGCGGCAGTGATTTCGCCACGTCATCTGGATTTTCTTCACCTTCGCGAATCAACCGTTGACACCTGTCGCACTCGCACGCGAACCTGTACTCCGCCCACAGCCGCCGCCGGCGCGCGTCGCGGCCGCCGCTCGCGTCCAGGTAACACACGGTCGCCTCGTCCCCTTTCTTTATCGGCCGGATCGCTTTCACCGTCACGGAGACCGGGGAGTCCGCCGACCCCGGCGGCGCGAAGTGCCACGTGCAGTTGGGCGCGCACGAGTGGTTGAACCGCGACAGCTTGGCGTAGACGGCGCCGCCGACGCGTTCTTCGCGCGGCACGCCGCCGAAAACGCCGCCGCTTTCGGGGGCGTCGTTCCCGGGCGGCGGCGCCGCGAGTCGCGTCTCCCACTGCGACACGTCGTACGCGTTCGCGAACACCGTCCGCGTGGTTATCCACCATGGGTCCATCGTCAACTCTAACCGCGCGATGGCCGTCGCGAGCGCTTCCTCGTCCTCGTCCTCATCGTCCTCGTCGTCCTCGTCGTCGTCTTCTTCTCTCGAGTCTTCGACGTCCACCACGGGCGGACACACCACGACCGCGGCGTCTTCCGCCGCTTCGCCCCCGCTCTTCTCCCTCCTCAACTTCATCTCTCTCGCTTCGCGCTCGAGCTCAGCCTTATCGTACGTCCGCGTCAAGCTCGCGGCGCAGAACCCGGCGTCCGCGACCTCCGCGATCTTCCGCAGCGTCCTCGTCGCGACGCGCGCGCGGTCGTCCCATCCCGACTCCGATCGGACTCCACCTCCGCCGCGCGTCTCGTTCACGTCCAGACACGACAGCGGCGGCCGCGATCCGTCCGCGACGCCGCCGCCGCCGCCGCCCTCCTCGATCATCTCGCCCGGGTGGTGCCCGTCGTGGACGTTCTTCGCGTCCGCGTCCGCGCGGCATCGCATGACGAGCCTTGCCTCGTCCGCGAGGTGACGCCACGCGCGCGGCACCTTCACGCCGGGCTTCGGATCGCGCCCCAGGACGCGGAGGAACGCGCACTCGCCGCCGGCGCCGTGCGCGTTCTGATCGTCCTTCTTGCATCGCGCGGAGCAGTAGTGCACGCCGCATCGCGCGGGGCACGGCGCGACGGCGTCTTCGCCGGCCGCGGCGAGCGAGCGCGCGCATCGCGCGCAGCGTCGCGCGAGCTGATCGAGCCCGAGCGCGAGCGCGACGGGCGCGGGTTCCGAGGAGACGATCTCGCCGACGTCGAAATCCCTGGTCGCGATGACGCCCAGGCCCTTCCCGGGGACGTCGCGCGTCTCCATAGCGGCGACCGCGCGAGAGCGAGCGACTCCGTCGAGCGCGCGGCGGAGTGACGCCTGAAGGCGTTCTGGAATCTGAGAGCTGCGGCGTTCGTTTAATTCGGCGCAAAAATTTGTTGTGGGTGGTGGTGTGTTGTGTACATCTTGCCCCACCCCGCCCCGCCCCGTTTTGGCGGTTAAACCCTCATTTCTGGTTTAGACAGGTAACCAGGGGTCTCACCCAATGAAAATTGGGTGAAAACAGGGTGGATTCGGGGATGAAGTTGGGAGTAAATTTCCCATCGAAGAAAATTGACGATTTAACGACGATTTAGACACGTGATTTTTGCTGGATTTTTGCGAAAGCCCATGCAGCATTTTTTTGCTTAAATCTTTGCCTATAAGTGCTTGACTAAATGAGTGATTAAGATTTTGACTACTGCGTGACCTCACCCACCCCCATCGCCATCGACGCCATCGCGGTGACGACGCCCATGACCCCCGCGCCCGCCAACAACCCGCTCGCCATCACGTTCGCGTGGTCCTCGTGCTGCGTCGGCCTCCTCCTCCGCCACCACCCGCTCGCGCTCGCGCTCGCGGCGATGACGACGGAAAACTCGGGCGGGATGATGAACGCGATCCCGGCGCTCGTGGGGCTCGGCAAGTGCCGCACCCACGCCCACCCCTTCCTGTGTCCATCCCTCCCGAACACCTCCACGAGCCGCACGAAGATCGTGCAGCAGGCTGCGAGTTGCATCAACGCTTTCGCCTCGTTCGGTAACCCCCCGATCCCGCCGCCGCCGCCGCCGCCGCTGGACCGATTCGTGAGCACCTCCGCGACGGCTTTCCACGCCACAGCCGCCGGCGCCGGGAACTGCTCGCCCCCGAGCGGGTACACGTCCCGAAACAACACGTACGCGGGCACCGCGCCGAGAATGCCGACGGGGATCCCCAACAGCTGCGCGATGAGCTGTTTACGCGGGGACAGGCGCATCATAATACCAGCCTTGAAGTCGTGCATGAGGTCGCCCGCTTGCCCCGCGCCGCCGCACGCGACGGCGGCGGCCATGAGATTCGTCACCACCTCCCCCGGCGCTGCGAGCGCGAACACGAGCTGGATCACCTTACCCATCGGGCCGATCGGGTTTATGTCCGTCTCCCCGGTGCACCGGACCGCGATGTAGGACATGACGCCGGCGACCGGAAGCGCGAGCGCGGGCTGCCACGGCGCCATGTCGAAGTTTCGGTTGAGGATGATCGCTGTGCACGCGCCGCCGGCGGCGACGCCGGCTTTCCACCACCACGCCGGGATGACGTCGTGGTGATCCCGCGCGACGACGACGCCCGGTGCCGTGGTGGTAGTGCTGCTTGATGACGTGGACGACTTAATCACGAGCGGTCGCGCGTCGTCCATACCTATATCGGCGTCGTCGATGGAGGACCGCCC
>Ga0181554_1001379_pt1 | contig 23024 bp, 18 predicted proteins | sample 011ome_16_FD_145602 | JGI IMG/M metagenome (GOLD analysis project Ga0181554, IMG submission 145602) | Coastal salt marsh microbial communities from the Groves Creek Marsh, Skidaway Island, Georgia - 011503CT metaG (spades assembly) | ecosystem: Environmental > Aquatic > Marine > Intertidal zone... | reverse complement strand
GTGTCTGTTGGAACTGTCAGTCGGCAAAACCTTGAAAGTGTCACGAAACTATCGTGATGCGGTCAAGGACCTGTTTCAATAAGCTCGATTGTTGACCTGTGCGTTAGTGCCGTCTGGGGACGCGATAATCACCCTCCGATTGGGCCGCGATCAAAGGAGATGTCTATCGCCTGGCGTGCTTAGATCCCAAAAGTCAGGTTAGACGGTCTGTATGGGGCCGATATTTAGGCGATTGCCCTTTTCGGATGATTTCTCATTTAAGCGTTATAAAAAATTAGGCTGAGGGCTTACCCTTTGGACGACACGGCACCGCAGCTTTGAAAGGCAGGTAGCGGGCGAAAGAGGCTATTCATGTCAAAACTATCTCTTTTGAGTGGGTTGCAGGTCATAAGAGAGAAGGGAGTGGTTAGTGAAAAAGTCGGGTTTTGCCAGCTTGTTGGTAAGCATGGCTGCGATCACGAAAACCAGCTGGTATAAAATAAGACAAGTTTGCGATGCAAGCGATTATTCACGATGCAAACCATTAAAGGCTGACGAGAATTTATCAGGCTCGCAAGCAATAACTATATTTTATAATTTTGCTTCAGCCGGTTGCCATGCAATAGGAAAGACCGTTTCAAAATCAGCCAAGGGCTGACCATCTCGAGGCACAAAGTCATAGAGGCCAATTGGGTCGGGAATCGCCTGACTCCGACGCCTCAGATAGCATACATCTGGGCCTGCCCACAGGGAGGCGTGGGCTCTTCTAGGATGGCTAAGCTCAGCGCCTCCTCGGGCCGAATGCAAAATGTTGCCGTGAAATAACAGCACGTCTCCCGGCTCGTAATCCCAACCAAGAATATCGAAAGAGTCTCTATTTGCCTCGATATCAGGTAGGGGAGGCAGCGATGGATCTAGAAATGAATCGAAATAGGTCCAGTGCTCGTGTGCTTCTCTGCCGATCAAGATTTTGCCTGCAGCAAAGTCGCGCTCGATTTTTTCGGCCCCTTTTGGGTCAGACGCTGGATCCATACCTACAGGTGGCCGGTAGGTAATGTTCCAAAGATGTGAGCCGCGAACAATTTCGATGCTGACATCCTTAGGAGCAGGGTCTGCGCAAACCCACGCCCGCACGACCTGATGGCCTTCGATATTGTAATAACTGGTATCTTGGTGCCAAGCACTGGGGAACACTCGCCCGGGCGGCTTATAGAACATCTGATCCATATAGAAACGGACCGGTGCTGCGAGCACTGAACCAACAATCGAGGCGATCGGGGAGTGGTCCAATAAGTGCTGCAGGTCGGGTGAGTGCGAGGCAGGGAACTGATCGATCCGTAAAGGCATATTAACGCCTGCAGACATGCCATCTGGATGGTCATGAATAAATTCTAGCCCCCGGGCCAAAGTATCGACCCAAGACAGGTCTAAAAGTCCCTTGAGCAGAACGGCGCCGTCACGATGGAAGGTTTCGATATCCTCTTGGCAAATGGTTCGAACTGGTTCTGTTGCAGCCATCAGATTGCTCCAGCTAAGCGATAAGCGCATAGTAGATCCAACTGCACTAAAAGAGCAAAGGTCATGAAATTCGCCTTTAATAACCTTGACTATGAAGTGTCCAAAGGACGCGCAAGAATTACTCTTAACCGTCCAGAGAAGCGCAACGCGCTTTCTATTGAATTGGTCGAAGCGTTGAGCGCAGCGCTTTGGGAAGCCGACGATGATAAGTCAGTCCATTGCGTGATTATTAAGGGTGCTGGCAAGTCGTTTTGCGCCGGCTATGACTTAACGCCAAAACGCCGAAAAGTTGATGATGGTATCGAGCGTCGTAACGGTCGTGGGGTTGATGATGATGCTTGGCAGATCGAGCGATTTCAGCGCGCCTTGCGAACGCTGACAGAAATGCATAAGCCAACGATTGCTCAGATTCATGGCCATTGTTACGCCGGTGGCACCGACCTTGCGCTTTACTGCGATATGCTGATTTGTGCTGATGATGCGCGCTTTGGCTATAGCGCCCTGCGAAATATGGGGGCGGCGCCTAATCAAATGTGGCTCTACCATGTTGGCCCGCAGTGGGCCAAACGATTGCTGCTGACCGGTGACACCATCAGCGGTGAGGACGCAGCGCGTATCGGATTGGTTTTGAAGTCAGTGCCAAACGCGATGTTAACGCAAGAAGTTGAAGGGCTTGCCGATAGGCTATCTTGGATTGATCCCGAGATGCTGTCCTCGAATAAACGCATCATCAATATTGGTATGGAGTTGATGGGCGCTCAGGTGCTGCAACGTTTGGCTGCCGAAAATGATGCTCGAGCGCACACCACCCAAGCGGCACGAGACGTATTTAGGCAAATCAATACCGAAGGCTTAGCAGCAGCCTTGGCCGATCGTGACGCCCCTTTTGGCGATAGTTATGCGAGGGTTTTAGGACCAGAAGTGCGCGATGAGCATGGGTATTTGGTGGCTGAAGAATCGAATGTTTTAACAGAAGGAGAGAACCGTGAGTGAACCCGTAGTCGACGTCTACCTGGTTTGTAACGCTAAGTATCACGATACCAACTTTGCCCGCTTAGAATTACTTAAGTTGCTCGCCGAGCACGAGGATATCCATACGCGGGTTGCCGAAAACTTCTCTGATATTGAAGGAATCCAAGCGGCCAAACTGTTGATCACTTATACCTGTGATTTACGGCCCAGTCTCGAAGAACAAGCTGGCCTGTCTGCCTTTTTAGAAGCCGGTGGACGCTGGTTTGCCTTACACGCCACGAATGCGCTCATCGAATTTGTTGACGGAAAGGCAGATACCCCAGATCTAGCACCACAATTTATGTCGCTTTTGGGTAGTCGGTTCGTTGCCCATCCAAGTAACACCCGATTTTTAGTGAAAGTCACCGAGGTCGATCATCCTTTGACGCAGGGTTTGTCTGATTTTGAAGTTGACAATGAAGAGCCTTATTACTGCGAGCCCCGTGGTGAGCAAACTGTTTTGTTAGAGGCGAGCTATCACCAGCCTTCCCTGGGGTATGTGCAGTCTGATTACGGAACTGATCGTGACGTTCAGCCCCAGATGTATCTTCACCCAATGGGGGCCGGTGAAGTCTTGTATTTAACGTTAGGTCATTGCACCGGCAAGCACGACATGAAGCCAATGGCGGATGTGGTCCCGATTGTCAGAGGGTCATGGGAGACGGAGGTCTACTATGAGTTGCTGCGCCGAGGCATTCGTTGGGGAATTGGCGCTTTAGCTGAGTAGAGTCGCAAAACCAATCCCCCAAATTGGGTTCAAGTTCGGCAAGGAAGAGATCAAAAACAGGTTTTATTGAGCGTTGCGCAAAACCGAACAATCCTTGATCGAACCACTCTTGATGGTCTAGCGTTTCGGTCCTTACAAACAGGAGATCGATATGAAGCATTTTGTTCTGGGTTTAGTGGCGTTAGTCGTGTCAGCAACGGTTTGGGGTGATGACTTACAACCTAGTTTGAGCAACCACTTTCAAGCGCAATTTACTATTGATTCAACTTTTACGACGGATGGTAAAACCTACGAAGTATCTGCTTCGGGGGAAGCTGGGCCGTATGGGCGAGCCTATTTGTCTTATGTCTTTACCGACAAGCAGGAGCTGGGCGATCGAGGAGAGTTTACTGGATTTGCTTGGACTCAAAATGGCGAAACAGTCATCACTGCGACACTGCAAGGCATCTATGTAAAGGATGGTAAGGTTTTCAAGTTGCATACTTTGGATGCCGTCAATACCGGTAAGTTTACCTATGCCGTCGGGACTATGGATTTTGTTGAAAAAACCTTGGTCTTCGAAGCAGCAGATCTTACGATCGAATAGTGTTTGATTGTGCTACCTCCGGGCGATATCAAGCTGAAGGGTGATGTCGTCCGGGATTCTGGTGTAAGGTAAGTCCGAAGTCGGCGAGCTGACCCAGATCGGGTTGTCAATCGGCATTATGGAACCCTCAGCTGGCGATTGGGCCGCCTGAACTCGTCATCATAAGGTGAATTTAGCTTTGATCAGAATGGCTCGTGCCGCCGCTGATGAGAGATAGATTTAACCGAGATGACATTTGGTGCGCGCGTTATGGGCCCCGCAACCTTTAAACGAAAAAAGCTTTTCGCGGTGCCACAAAACGTGCCAAAGATTTAACGCGTGAACAATTATCCCCTTTGGGATGGCTGGCACACTTGAAGGCAAACTGGTTCTAGGCATGTTTCCGGTTGAGCTAAAAGCCACTTGGCGCATCCAGAATCGATGTCTTTCATTTGATGGCGACCTAGGCCATCAGGATGTCTTCACGATGTGCTTTGAGATGTCGCCCTTAAAGCGATGAGGTAATGAAACCTCACAATCCCGGGCGCTTAACCTGTGCCGAATATCGCCTTGAAGAGGTAGAAGAATACGATGGCGAGAATTGCACCCGCAGGCAACGTAACCAACCAAGATAAGAAAATTGTACCTACCACCCTAAGGTTGAGTGCATGTAGGCCTTTTGCAAGACCGACGCCCAAGACGCCTCCAACCAAGGTGTGCGTTGTACTGACCGGCAAGCTATAACCCGAGGCCAGTACGACCGTTGTTGCGGCGGCAAGCTCAGCGGCGAAGCCGCTGCTTGGGGTTAGCTCTGTAATGTGCGTGCCAATGGTTCGCATGACGCGATATCCGTACAGCGCCAAGCCGGCCACGATACCCGTGCCGCCGAGAAACAAAATCCAAGTCGGCATCGAGGCTTTTTGAGCCACATCACCGCCAGATTCGATAATGCTATTAACGGCGGCAAGGGGTCCGATCGCATTGGCAACATCGTTCGACCCATGCGCAAAAGCCATGGCGCAGGCGGTGAATAACATCAAGACACCAAACAAGCGTTCGATGCTTTTGACGTCTTGAGATGGGGTGTCGCCAGCGCGTTGGATGCGGCTAAGCACGCCAATACCTACAGCACAAATGATACAGGCTACGAAAGTTGAGTAGATTAACGATTGCTGAAAGCTTAGATCGAGGCCGACATGCTTAAGCCCTTTAACCATCGTTACCATTGAGATGACGAACCCAACCAAAAAGAGATAAAAGGGGATAGCTCGCTTTGCTGAGGTGAAGGGGTCCTCCGTGTCAAAGACCAGCCGTCTAACGCTCATATACAGTAGAAAGGAAAAACTACCCGCAAGCACTGGCGAGATCACCCAACTGGCAGCAATATTGCCCACCTTCATCCAATTTACAGCCTCAACCGAGATGCCAACTGACGCGAACCCAACAATCGCTCCGACGATGCTGTGCGTGGTGGATACAGGCCATCCAAAAGTGGTGGCTATCAACAGCCAAATGCCGGCTGCGAGCAGGGCGGACATCATACCGTAGATGAGTAACTCAGGCTCATCGGAGAGCAATTCAGGGTCGATGATGCCCTTACGAATCGTGGATGTGACCTCACCACCGGCAAGATAAGCACCAGCGAATTCAAACACCATGGCAATGATAATGGCTTGCTTTACCGTAATCGCTTTGGCGCCGACCGAGGTGCCCATCGCATTTGCGACGTCGTTGGCGCCGACACCCCAGGCCATAAAAAAGCCGAAACAAATCGTCAGGATGAGTAGTGTGCTGCCATAGTCTTCGATTATGCCCATGGGTTTCCCTAACTCGCGATTAAATACATCATTCGATTGCCCACGGTCTGCGCATCGTCGGCAATGTCGCCAATCTTATCGATGACCCGATAGAGAAAAATCACATGCACCGGGTTCAAATCTGTCTCATATTCGTAAAGGGTGCGACGCAGCTGGATTTGTAAGATGTCGGACCGATGCTCGGCGGTGTGCAAATCCTCGAGCATCTTTTCAATGCGCTCGACGGTTTGGGTACTAAAACCTGTTTTGACCAGGCCATTGAGGTCATCGATGACCTTGCGAGCGATGGCAACAGTATCGATACTTGCTTGCAGGAATTCGTTCAACTGTTCATTGGCTTCTGGCGGAAAAGCCATTTTCCGGCCCAGCATGATTCCAGCAATGTCCTTGGCGTCATTGGCAATTTGGTCCTGCACTTGAATGATTTCTAGTAGATGGGTCCTTGGTAACGGCAAGAACAAACTTCGAGGCAGATGGCGTCGGACTTTTCTTTTGAGTTGATCAGCTTCACCTTCAAGGTCAGAAATAGTCTCATAAAGTGTGTCAGCGCTGTCCCAATCATCTTTCCCAACAGCGTCAAAGAAAGGCACCAAGGCAAGAACACTGCCTTCGCAGGTTTTCATGTGTTCCCGGATCGGCGAAATGGGAGATGAGCCAAAAAGCTTTGAAAAGAGTGGCATATCGGCCACGATGTCCCCCTGCGCTGCAGCGCCCCTTGTTGAGCGCTCATAGTACGCGAAAGCGCTTAATTTGCGAACTATCATTGAACGCCAATTTCGTGTTGCGGCATGCTTTCTTATCTTTGGTGGTGCTAGCACGCTAGCACGCTCATCAATCATGATTGAGTATTAGATTAGTCCTGAGGGAATTGACTCGCACGATGGATGGGGTTCGGATCGGCCAAAAAGGCGAAAAGGCGAAAAGGCGAATAGGCGGACAAGGGTTGCTCTGATTAGTGTTGTAGCCCCGGTGTCGACATTAGGTAAATACCTCTGGCCTTCAGTGAGACCTGCCAAGCACCAAAACTGTTAGAGAAAAAAGCGCTGAGTTGTGATTATCTATTGAGTGTTATGCCATAGAACGTTGTTGACATTAACGGTCGACAAAAAAAAGACGGATCTTTATCTCTCAAACTTAGCTTTTCGATCAGCGCGTTAAATCGCCGAAAATTGCTCGTAAATCACTGAAAAGTAAACAACGTTAAGCAGCTGGCGGAGAGAGAGGGATTCGAACCCTCGATACGCTATTAACGTATACTCCCTTAGCAGGGGAGCGCTTTCGACCACTCAGCCATCTCTCCGAAACGGGCGGCCTTCTAAGGTCACAGCTGAACTACTGCGTATCCTTTAGAGGCAAATATTGGCGCGCTGGGAGGGAGTCGAACCCCCGACCTTCTGGTTCGTAGCCAGATGCTCTATCCAGCTGAGCTACCAGCGCGCACGAGGAGCCATTATCAAGCCGGGCCACAGCAAGGTCAACCAACTTAATTGGTTATCCAAAAAGAAATTGTTATATTGCGTAAGATCTAAAGAGATTGATGATGACCTCAGATTTAATGACCGTTGGAGTTGAATTAGCCGCGCTTGGCATGGGCACTGTCTTCGCGTTTTTGACGATGCTGGTTATCGTTACCAATCTGATGTCCAGCTTGGTAAGCCGTTTCACGGATGGCGAGGCCGATGGCAGATTGCCCTCATCAAATTTGGCTAGCAATCAACCAGCTGGACACGTCATCGCTGCCATTGGCGCAGCCGTTAGACGATATCGAGATGACCATTCAAAATAGTGTTGTCATTGATAATCGACAAGCGATAAGCAGATTTTAGATCGAATATCTTTTGTTAAATGAAGTTTTAAGGAGCTGACCTGATGACTGAGCCGGTGCCGAATTCGCGACCCCTGGGGATTACGGATGTAGTTTTACGCGATGCCCATCAGTCTTTGTTTGCGACCCGCATGCGCCTCGACGACATGTTGCCAATCGCGGAAAAGCTCGACCAAGTGGGGTTTTGGTCTTTAGAAAGCTGGGGTGGCGCAACCTTTGATGCATGCATTCGCTATCTTGGCGAAGACCCGTGGGATCGTATCCGCCAACTTAAGGCTGCGATGCCCAATACGCCTCAACAAATGTTGTTTCGAGGGCAGAATATCCTGGGGTATCGTCATTATGCGGACGATTTGGTTGAAAAATTCGTGGAACGCGCAGCAGAAAGCGGCGTTGATGTCTTTCGAGTATTTGATGCCATGAATGATCCTCGAAACTTAGAGTGCGCGATTGCCGCAGTGCGCAAGCAAGAGAAGCATGCGCAGGGCACACTGTCCTACACCGTAAGCCCAGTACACGGATTGGAAGGCTGGTTAGCGATGGCTAAGCAGCTCGAAGCTATGGGTGCAGATTCCATAGCAATTAAAGACATGGCGGGTTTGCTTACACCCTATGCGGCGTTCGATTTGGTCAGCGGGCTCAAGCGCAGCGTTGAAATTCCTATTCACATGCAGTGCCACGCAACGACCGGTTTATCGACGGCGACGTATCTCAAGGCGATAGAAGCAGGGATTGATAATGTAGATACCGCGATCAGTTCAATGAGTATGACCTATGGCCACTCCCCTACCGAGAGCGTGGTGGCAATACTACAGGGCACCGAGCGGGATACTGGTCTGGATATTGTCTTGCTCGAAGAAATTGCGGCGTATTTTCGAGAAGTTCGGAAAAAATACGCCGCCTTCGAAGGCTCTCTTCGGGGTACTGATTCAAGAATTTTGGTTGCCCAAGTACCGGGCGGCATGCTGACCAATTTAGAAAGCCAGCTCAAGGAACAAAATGCTGGACATCGTCTGGATGAAGTTCTGGCGGAAATTCCAAAGGTTCGTGAGGAGTTGGGTTTTATCCCCTTGGTGACCCCGACCTCACAAATCGTCGGGACCCAATCAGTACTGAATATTTTGACAGGCGAGCGTTATAGCAATATCACTAAAGAAACCCAGGCTGTCCTCAAAGGAGAGTATGGCGCAACGCCTGCAGCTGTTGATGCCGACCTTCAGGCTAGGGTGCTGGCGGGTGAAGCGCCTGTAACCTGCCGACCTGCGGATCAACTTGCCCCTGAGTTCGAACGACTTAAAGCGGAGTTAGAATCTTTAACCGCCGAGCGCGTCCTGCATTTTGGAGAACATATTGAAGACGATGTATTAACCTACGCGTTGTTTCCACAGATTGCTTTGCGCTTCTTTGAAAATCGCAACAATCCAGACGCCTTTGAGGCGGCGCCCGGTATGGTGACCGAAGTGCTACCAACTCCAGAGTCATCGCCTGAAAAGATGGATTCAAGTGCCAGTGAAACCTATACCGTTCAGGTTCAGGGAGAAACCTTTGTCGTTTCAGTGACTCCGGGCGGTGAGCTTGCTCAGGTTGGGCGCGTCGCGCCAGCGCCGATGCCCGCTCAGGCAGGCACTCAAATTAGCTTTCCAGCGCCGCTGGCCGGCAATGTATTCAAAGTACTGGTCAAAGCGGGAGATCAAGTCGAGGCGGGACAAGTGGTCGTCATTTTAGAGGCGATGAAGATGGAAACCGAAATTCGCGCCACCAGCCAGGGCACTGTCAGCGACGTGTTGGTTCGGGAAGGCGACGCCGTAAAAGTCGGCGAATCGCTGCTGATGCTGAGGTAGGTTGTGGATCAGCTATTCCAGCTTTGGCAGGGTACCGGCCTATATCAAATACAGGTCGATCAATTTGCGATGATTGTCATTGGGCTGCTGCTGCTCTATCTCGCTATCGTTAAAGGTTTTGAGCCCCTGTTGCTGGTCCCAATTGGCTTCGGCGGGATACTGGCGAATATTCCTGGTGTCGATATCGCCGTTGGCGACGGCATCTTGTATCAGCTTTATAGTTTGGGCATCGAAACAGGGTTGTTTCCTTTGTTGATTTTTATGGGTGTGGGCGCGATGACCGATTTTGGTCCGTTATTGGCTAACCCAAAAACCTTGTTTTTGGGCGCCGCAGCGCAGTTTGGTATCTTTGCAACCCTCCTGGGTGCTTTGGCCCTCAGCCAGTGGGGTGTTTTTGATTTCACTGCCGCTGAAGCCGCTGCCATCGGCATCATCGGTGGCGCAGATGGACCGACCGCAATCTACGTTGCCGGCCAGTTAGCACCACATTTGTTGGGTGCTATTGCTGTGGCAGCCTATTCATATATGGCGCTTGTACCCTTGATTCAACCGCCGATCATGAAATTATTAACCACCCAGCGAGAGCGCGGTATTGAAATGCGCCAGCTGCGAGAAGTCTCCCAGCGAGAAAAGATTTTGTTTCCCTTGATGCTACTGCTTTTAGTGGCGCTGTTGGTACCCAGTGCGGCGCCCCTGCTCGGGATGTTCTGTTTCGGTAATCTGATGCGAGAGTGTGGTGTGGTCAACCGATTGAGCGACACCACTCAAAATGCCTTGATTAATATCGTGACCATTTTTCTGGGACTTGCCGTCGGTTCAAAATTGCGTGCGGATCAGTTCTTGGTGATCGAGACCTTGGGTATTTTAGTCCTTGGAATGGTCGCATTTTGTATCGGCACTGCGACAGGTGTGCTGATGGCGAAGTTAATGAATCTGGTGATTAAAACGCCCATCAATCCACTGATCGGTGCTGCCGGCGTCTCGGCGGTGCCAATGGCAGCAAGGGTCGCGAGCAAAGTTGGGCTTGAGGCAAACCCCAACAACTTTTTGCTCATGCACGCGATGGGTCCAAACGTCGCAGGCGTCATTGGATCTGCAGTGGCAGCGGGTGTTTTGATCGAATTTGTTAGCTAGGTCGTTTAACCGAAGATAAACTTGACAGACGCGACTGGCATTTGTAGCTTGGTTGGCTCATGAAAAGGGCGGCGATCGCGAGCGAGTAATCAGAGTTAAAGAACTTGCGAGATGGGCGCAGGGAAAATTAAGAAAAGCGGGGCCAACGACTTGTTTCTTTTTCACTCAAAGTAGAGTTTTAGAACGACCAACAAGCTCTCAAAGCGACTCTCAAAGCGAAAAGTACGTTGAATAGGTGGGGTAACCGGCCCATCTAGACTATCGAACTGACAGCCGAGCGCAAATAGATTCGGGATTTATGCCCATATTTTGGTTAAAAACAAAGAACCAAAAACAAAGAATTAAAAATCACGAACCAAAAATCACGAACCAAAAACGAAGAACCAAAAACGAAGAACCAAAAACAAAGAATCAAAGACGAAGGGTTAAAGACACGACCTAGGGATCGTTAGCATAAACCCCACAGTTGAGTAGATTTTGAATTAATGCCTCATTCATGAGGTTCATCCAGCAGTAAAAGAGGAAGCACTATGCAAGAGTATCTGCAATTTTATATTAATGGTGAGTGGGTAGACCCGGTCACGCCGTCGACCCTTGAGGTGATCAATCCGGCAACGGAAGCCCCCTTTGCGACCATAAGCATGGGTAGCGCGGCAGACGTCGAAAAAGCGGTTGCGGCGGCGAGCGCAGCCTTTGATAGTTTTTCAAAGACGACGGTAGCCGAGCGCGTCGAGTTGCTAGGCGCGATTTTGGCAGAGTACACCAAGCGTTACGACGAAATTGCCCAAGCAATCTCCACCGAAATGGGCGCGCCCATTTGGCTGTCAAAAGCAGCGCAGGCAGCCACCGGCCAAGCGCATTTTGCAACAACGCTTGAGATCCTTAAAAACTACGAGTGGGAAGAACGCAAAGGTAAGTACCTGCTCCGCCGCGAGCCTGTGGGTGTATGCGGCTTAATCACGCCTTGGAACTGGCCCATCAATCAGATTTCCTGCAAGGTAGCGCCTGCGCTGGCGGCAGGTTGCACGATGGTACTGAAGCCCAGCGAAGTCGCTCCGGTCAACGGCATTATCCTAGCAGAAGTGCTGCACGCTGCCGGCGTGCCGGCTGGTGTTTTTAACTTGGTTAATGGCGACGGACCAGGCGTAGGCGAGGCGATGTCTTCGCATCCAGATATTCATATGATGTCGTTTACGGGCTCGACGCGAGCCGGAGTTCTTGTGGCCAAAGCGGCCGCTGATACAGTCAAGCGCGTTGCCCAGGAACTCGGTGGTAAGTCAGCGAATATCGTCTTAGAAGATGCCGATCTCGAAGCCGCAGTGAGCGGCGGTGTGAACCAAGTGTTTACCAATTCCGGTCAAAGCTGTAATGCACCGACGCGCATGTTGGTTCCCCGGGCATCTCATGCAGAAGCATTGGCGATCGCTAAAAAGACCGCAGAGGCGGTGAAACCCGGCGACCCCTTCGCTGAAGGCACGACGATCGGTCCTGTTGTCAGCGAAGTGCAATGGGACAAGATTCAAGGATTAATCCAAAAAGGTATCGATGAAGGCGCTGAGTTAGTGTGCGGTGGTACGGGTCGCCCGGATGGTTTGAACGCAGGTTACTATGTAAAACCAACCGTGTTTGGCAATGTAAACAACGACATGACAATTGCGAGAGAAGAGATCTTCGGACCTGTGCTTTCCATCCTGCCCTATGATAGCGAAGAACAAGCTATCGATATCGCCAATGATACGCCTTATGGCCTGTCTGGCTATGTACAGTCGGGCGATGTTGATCATGCTTTGGCGGTAGCGGCTCAGATTCGCAGCGGCAATGTGCATATCAATGGTAGCGGTGCTGACTTTACTGCGCCATTTGGCGGCTACAAGCAATCAGGCAATGGCCGAGAGTGGGGTGATTTGGGTTTCGAGGAATTCCTTGAAACAAAAGCAGTGTTTGTCCCAGCGGCTTAAGATCAATACTGGTGTGAAAAAACGCCCCTAACGGGGCGTTTTTTTTGGGTGGCGTTTGGGTAGTTTCAAAGATGCTCGCAAGCGGCAGATTACCAGGTATCGATAAAGGGCCGTTTTTTACCCGCTCGAGGAGTTGGTTTCGGCGTCGACTTAAGCCCCGAGATGATCCAATGACGGGTATCTTTAGGGTCAATCACTTCATCTATTTCAAAGGCGGTCGCAAAATTGACCGCTTTGCCCCGATCGTACATCTGTGCAACGCGCTTTTCGTATTCCACACGGCGCTCCTCGGGGTCGGTGATTGCTTCGAGTTCTTTTCGATAGCCAAGTTTGACAGCGCCTTCAAGCCCCATGCCGCCGAATTCGCCGGTAGGCCAAGTCACGGTAAATGCTGCGGCTTTGAACCCTCCGCCAGTCATTGCTTGGGCACCTAGGCCATAGCCTTTGCGCAGTACAAAGGCGAAGAGCGGTACCGTTAGGCTGGTGCATGTGACAAATACTCGGCTGGCATGACGCACTAGGGCGGTTTTTTCAATTTCTGGCCCAACCATGATGCCCGGACAGTCCACGAGGGACACAATAGGCAGATCAAAGGCATCGCACAGCTGCATAAAACGTGCAGCCTTGTCAGCACCATCGCTATCGATGGCTCCAGAGAGATGCACCGGGTCGTTGGCGATCAGTCCCATGGGTTTACCCGCGACTCGGATAAAGGCGGTAACCATGCCAACACCGAAGTTAGGTCTAAGTTCAAGGACCGAATGAGTATCGGCGATGCAGTGAATGATTTCATGAATATCGTAAACCCGAAGCCGGTTTTCGGGGACAGCAAATCGGAGTTTTCTCTGATCATCACACTCCCAGTCATCAATTGGCCCTTGGAAGTAAGAAAGCAGTTTCTTGGCAGTTAACATGGCTTCGGCTTCATCTTTGACAGCGATATCGACGACGCCATTGGGAACTTGAACCGACATGGGGCCAACCTCATCGGGCGAAAAGATCCCTAGGCCGCCGCCCTCGATCATCGCCGGTCCGCCAATGCCGATATTACTATCCTCTGTGGCAATCACGATGTCACTACAGCCTAAAAGCACGGCGTTACCAGCAAAACATCTCCCGCTCGTAATACCGATTCGCGGCACCAAACCGGACAATCCGGCGTAAAGCTCAAAGGCAAGACAATCAAGGCCTGCGATTCCGGCACCATCAGTATCTCCGGGGCGTCCACCGCCACCTTCTGCGAGTAAAATAATGGGTAGTTTGAGTTGTTCCGCGACCTCAAACATCCGATCCTTTTTTCGGTGGTTTTGTAAGCCCTGGGTGCCAGCCAACACCATATAATCGTACGACATCAAAACGCACTGGGTATCTTGTTCAGGGAATAGCGCTCCGTTAACGCTACCGATGCCGCAGACCATGCCGTCCCCAGGTGTATTTTCCATAAGGTCCTGAACGGATCGACGCCGCCTTTGAGCCGCTATCGCGAGTGAGCCATATTCGATAAATGTATCTGGATCGCAGAGGTCGCTGATATTTTCCCGAGCAGTTCGGTGCTGGGTCTTTCGTCGCTTGGCTACTGCTTCCGGGCGGTTTTCATCGAGCCCATAACTGTGCCTTGCGAGGCTCTCTGCAAGGTCAGCTCGGATATGGTCAAGATCTAAGGCTTCGCCGGTGTTGTCGGCGGATACTGAAACCTCAGCAGGTTTTACAAAGATAAGCGGCGTATCTTCAAAAACAGCGTCGCCTACTTGGGTGGCAATTTGGTCGATGATTCCGTTTGCGGGCGCGCGCACGACATGTTCCATTTTCATGGCATCCATGACAATGAGTTGTTGGCCTTCATAGACTTCGTCGGACAAGTGGACGTTGATTTCAACGACCGTCCCTTGCAGAGGCGCAGTGATCGCAAGGGTCCCAGGCGGGCCAACGGGCGTTGCTACAATCTCGGGCGCCTCGGTGGGCCGACTATGGGATAAAACGGCCAGCGGGTCTTGGGCGTCGATCTTGGCGCCCGCCGTCACCCTTTGAGGCTCACCTCGTTCAACTGCTGTTTTGTCCTCGTGTAACCGCTCGGCGATAGTCTTAAGGTGCTCATCAATGTAGTGGGTTGAAATTTCGGACCTGACAAATTCAGGCATCGACAGCACCGCTTGAAGGAATGGTAGGTTGGTCTCCAAGCCGCCGATATCAAAGTGCTTAAGGGCGGCCTGGGCTTTAGCCACCGCCGCACTGAAGTCGTCCGAGCGACTATGCGTAATGACTTTGGCGAATAATGAGTCGTAGCGGGTGCTCGTCTTGTAGCCAGGATAAGCAAAGCCATCGACCCGAACACCAGGCCCAGTGGGCGCCGTGTAATGACTTAGCGTTCCGCCTGTGGGTTTGAAGGTGCCCTTACGGCCCAGGGTTTCCATATTGACGCGACATTGGATAGCAAAACCCTGAATGCTTGGTGGGGCCGTAAGATCGAGCGTGTCCAGAGATTGACCTGCCGCAATTTGCAATTGCAAGCTAACCAGGTCCAAACCTGTAATTGCCTCGGTGACAGTGTGTTCTACCTGGAGCCGGGCATTGGCTTCGATGAAATACCAAGCGCTTGGATCGTCGGCAGAAACTAAAAATTCAAATGTTCCCAGCCCTCGATAGTTCGCAGCACCGGCCATGGTGAGCGCTGCCGTTAACAGCTCAGTCCGAGTTGATGCCGGGAGCGTAGGGCTCGGCGCGATTTCAATCACCTTCTGGTTTTGTCTCTGAATTGAGCAATCTCGCTCCCACAAATGAATTTGTTGACCTTGCCCATCGCCCAAGATCTGTACTTCGATGTGCCGTACATTAAGCAGTTTCTGCTCGACATAAACGGCGCTCTCGCCAAAGGCAAGCTCAGCCTCTGACTGACAACGGTCAAAGAGTGCGCCAAGGTCATCATCGGGTTTTACAGTACGCATGCCGCGACCGCCGCCGCCATGTACAGCCTTAATGATGATGGCTTGACCGGAAAGCCCCGCTCGAAACTCTTCCGCTTCACTTAATGTTGTCGCGCCCTGGGTCCCCGGGATCAGAGAAACGTTGTGTTCTGCTGCTAGGGCTTTGGCGCCCGCCTTGTTGCCAAAGCAGGCCAGTTGTTCGGGTGTAGGCCCGACAAAGATCATGTTTGCAGCCTCACAGGCTTCAGCGAAGTCGGGCCGCTCGCTCAAGAATCCGTAACCCGGATGAATCGCATCAGCCCCAGCGGCTTGGGCTGCAGTGATAATGGCAGGAATATCAAGATAAGCCGCAGCCCCAGCACCTGGAAGCAACTGGTGCTGGTCAGCGGTTAAGACATGCTGGGAGTGGATGTCATCCTCTGGGGATACTGCCACACAGGTTAAACCCAAGTCTTTAGCGGTATGCATGATGCGGACGGCGATTTCACCTCGATTGGCGATAAGTAATGTTTTCATGATTCACGTAATGCCTTTTCGGAACATCAAACCTATCTGAAGTCAGACCATTTGTCAGGTCTTGCGACGCGCCGTTACCGACTGGTTAAGAGGTTTTCCGATGGAATGCCCGTGGTAGACTGGTAGCTTCGATTTTAAGGAGACGCGTATGACCACCTTGGACACGGGCACAAAAGATTTATTGGCAGAAAATATCGATGGCGTTGGCATCATCACACTCAACCGACCGGAGGCGCGCAACGCGATGTCGGGAGAAATGAATGCCGCCTTGTCACTGACCTTAGCAACTTGGGAACTTGACTCAGCGGTCAAATGCATCGTAATCACAGGTGCCGGAAAGGGGTTTTGTGCGGGCGGTGATGTCAAAGGCATGGCGGCCTCGGGTGATGGCACCGTTGGTGACAATACCATCGATGGCGCGATTCATACTCAGAGGGTCAATCAGCGCGCAACCGCGGGTAAGCTGTTTAAAATGCCGAAGCCCACCATTGCGGCATTGCCGGGTGCTGCCGCCGGCGCTGGTCTGAGTTTTGCACTGGCGTGCGATATGCGTGTGATGGCTTCGAACGCTATCATGACGACTGCTTTTGCGAAGGTAGGATTTTCCGGTGATTACGGCGGCACGTACTTTATGACTCAGCTGTTGGGAACCGCGAAGGCCCGAGAACTGTATTACTTGTCTGATCGTATCGATGCTACCGAGGCGCTTAGACTGGGATTGACCAATTGGGTGGTTGAGCCAGAGGACTTAATGCCGAAGACGCTTGAAATAGCCGGTCGGTTGGCGAAAGGTCCAACGGTTGCGTATCGCTATATGAAAGAAAACTTGAATCGAGCTTTAGCTGGTGATGTTGACGACTGCATGGATTTAGAAGCGACTCACCATGTTCATTGCGGCCAGACCACGGATCACAAAGAGGCCGCAAAAGCGTTTGTGGAGAAGCGGCAGCCGACATTTATAGGACGATAGTAATCTACCGCGCTTAGTGAGGGGCCTTGTGTAAAACTGTCCTCGCCCAGAGCGGTTTACTCACTGGGTCAGGGGGTACGACTTCGCAGCATAACGCGCGGAGGTCGAGGTGGGCACGTATTGGGCCTGTATTAGGTATGTAATGGGCACGTATTGGGCACGTATTGGATAGAATAATGATCTTTAAAAAACAGTGGTAGGAATAGCTTACTTAAACGGGCAATGGTCAGCACCTGAGGCCGCGAAGGTATCGGTTTTCGATCGAGGCTTCATGTTTGGTGATGCGATCTATGAAGTCATGCCAGTCTATGGTGGTCGCATTTTTACTGAGACTGAGCATTTGGCCCGCTTATCTCGTTCGCTTAACGAGGTTAAGATTTCTCCACCCATGACAGAATCTCAGTGGTCGTTATTGCTTCGTGAGGCTGTGCAACGTTCTGGCGAGCGAGATGCGTTGATCTATGTTCAGGTGACCCGAGGAGTGGCACCTACGCGCTCGCATGTCTATCCAAATACCAAGCCCACAGTGCTCGTGACGGTGACACCATTTAAGCCCTTAGCGCGAGAAGCGGTCGTGCCGTTATCTGTAAAAACAGCTCTAGACTTTCGTTGGCAGCGGGCAGACATCAAGGTGACCAGTCTAATTGCTAACGGTATGATAAAAAATGAGGCCCTAGCCGAAGGTTATGATGATGCGGTCATGATTCGGGATGGAAAAGTGACCGAAGGCACCGCTTCTAACGTATTCATTGTGGTTGGCGACGAGATTCGCACGCCGCCAAAATCGTGGCAGTTGCTTCATGGCATCACTCGAGCGGAAATGATTGATACAGCAAGAGGTTGTGGCATGGAGGTTGTCGAGACGATAATTGATGAAGCTGAGCTGTATGAGGCGCACGAGCTTTGGCTGAGTTCGACTGGGCTTGAATTAGCGCCTGTAGGGCGCGTCAATGACCAATTGATTGGAGATGGAAAAGCCGGGCCGATCTGGCATCAAATGTTCGAGGCTTTCCAGAAGCGGAAGCAAACGATCGACTGAACCGATCAAACTGAGCGAAAAGATTCATTGGACGCAAATAGCTGCGCCAAGATAAAGTGAGTTCACGAAAACTGAGGAGAGAAAGTATGGCGTTGAAAGACTCCAAAACAGAGCAAAACTTGAAGGATGCCTTTGCAGGCGAATCACAGGCCAATCGTCGATATTTGTACTTCGCATCAAAAGCGGATGTAGAGGGTTATAACGATGTTGCAGCAGTGTTTCGTTCCACAGCGGAAGGCGAAACAGGGCATGCCCACGGGCATCTAGAGTACTTGGAAGAAACCGGCGATCCTGCGACCGGGCTGCCTATTGGTAATACATCAGATAACCTGAAAGCGTCGGTCGCTGGCGAAACCCACGAGTACACTGATATGTACCCAGGTATGGCAGCAACTGCTCGGGATGAAGGCTTTGATGAAATTGCTGATTGGTTTGAAACGTTGGCAAAGGCTGAGCGCAGCCATGCTAACCGATTCCAAAAGGCTTTGGACTCGTTAGACGCGTAAATACGCGATCAACAGAAGGACACAACAGCGCGCCCTTCAGGGGCGCGTTTTTGATTGAGGAGAGAGATGTTACAGCGAACAGACCTATGGACGTTAGAAGATTATTCGATCCATCGAACGAGCTTCAGAGAAGCCGTATTGGCGCACAAAAAGGATCGCAGGGTTCGGTTGGGCGAGCATGTTCAACTGATCTTTGAAGATCAATTGACCATTAAGTACCAGATCCAAGAGATGCTTCGGATCGAGAAAGTTTTTGAGGCCAATGGCATTCAAGAGGAGCTAGATGCCTACAACCCGCTGATCCCAGATGGTACCAACTGGAAGTGCACCATGTTGATCCAATATGAGGACGTTGAAGAGCGAAAACGACGATTAGCGTCACTCATCGGTATCGAAGATAAAATCTGGGTGCAGATCGGTGACGGCGCCAAAATTTGGCCAATTGCTGACGAAGATATGGATCGCAGCAACGATGATAAAACGGCTGCCGTGCATTTTATGCGTTATGAGATTCCAGCAGAAGACAGGGCAGCAGCGCAAGCGGGTGCAGATATTGTCTTTGGGGTCGAGCATGTGGCTTACCCGTGTGATGTCGTGACCTTGCCTGCAGCCTCAAAAGCAGCTTTGGTTAAGGATTTCGGGCATTAGTCTGGGTGTTTACCCAAATTGAAAAAAGCCGGCATTAGCCGGCTTTTTTTATGATTTTAAGAATTCCTGGCCCAAGGTAAAGTTAGACCGCGCGGAAGCCCTTGCCGTCAGGTCCGCTCGGAGATTCAACGCTAACTGTGGCTGCCGGATTATGGCTTGGCCGTCAGATCATAAGTTGGGGTAGTCCCTGGCGTCCATCTTCTAAACTGCTTGTTTTGGTCACTTTTTTGGCGCTGTGGGTCCAAAAATCATGAACTTATCGATTGCGTCACTTACGGCCTCTGGGGCATGGATGGCAACCTCGTGACCAACTCGGGAGAAAACAGCGAGGTCGGCATTAGGAAGTCGTCCAAAATCTCGTAAGTTCGCCGTCAGTAAGCCATCGCCAGAACCGGCAATGATAAGCGTAGGGGTGGTAAGCGTCGCCAAAGCCTCCTGCAGGCGCAGATCTGACATGGTTTGTAGGCCGCCCGTGATATGTCCGTCAGATACGCTGAGCAAATGATCAGTACGATCCTCAAACCAAGCTTCGGTTTCCAGTTCAGGGAGGGTTCGCCCAGCCCGATAACGGTCCATAAAAAACGCTCTATCGCCCTGTGTTCGGGCCTTCATCTGCGCGTCCAGCTGGGTCTGATGAATAGGACCAATGCCGCCACTGGGAATAGGCGCCATTAGGATCAGTTTGTTTAGGCGGTCCGAATGATGGACCCCCAGTTGAAAACCGATGCCACCACCCATGCTGTGGCCGGCGAAGCTGACCCGATCTAACTTAAGGTGGTCGAGAAGACCAACGACATCCAGTGCGTATTGTTCGATGGAATAGCCGCTTTTTGTGTGCTCGCTGTCGCCAGTGCCACGACATTCCATCAGTATAATTTGGTATCGATCACTTAGCCGTTTAGCGACAGGCATCCAGTTGACCCGAGAAGCCGTGTAGCCGTGATGCAGAAGAAGCGGCTCACCTTCACCGATAATGTCAAACCATAAGTCGGCATCGTTGATGTTGGTGATCGGCATAATGTCCTCCCATGGCTGATGAGGTCTGATACTCGGGTTTTTGATAGAGCAGATCAAGGCCTATTTTGAGGGGTTCCACGCGAAGCAACATTTACGAGCGGGCGAAGGCCAATGTCGACTAGCGAGCGCCCTTTATTGCTCATGCGCGCTTATTTCCTGCAAAACTCGACGACTTCGATGCCTTCGTCGTGATATCCATGAGCCTTTAAATGTGGTTCTGGATAATGGAATGACGAGGGCAGTTGAATCTGTAACAGTGCGGAATTTACGATTGAGGTGTTCCGTGAGTTAGGCCTGCCTGGCAAAATCTTAAGCTCGCGGTGCAATAATTTCGCAGCACAAATAGGATGTTTAGCGGTCGAAGGCTTAAGCTTAAGTGGTTGGTTTTCTTAAGATTATTCTGCTTGTCCGGCGTGTCGATGACGCCTTAGCCACAGGGTACTAACTCAAAAATTCTCCAGTCAAAACGTGCCAATCAAAAAGCTTCCTATTTAGCTAGCTTGCAGATTAGAAGGCGCGGTTGAGTCAAATGGGTTGGGTAAGATATCGATCCGATCTTAGGATCCTCATTATTTCGGCTGGACAGTTGAGTCGGCGCAAAGTGGGTGGAACGATGGGGTCAGGTTTGTTTTCAAGGCCATACAAACCTTTCATAAACAGATAGTTAGAGACTAAATTGCATGCAAAAGTCTTTGAGTTATAGCAGTCGAGGTGCATAATAACCGGGCTGGAGCGATATTTAGGGTCATTCCTCCCGGCCCCGGGTAAATTTGTCTTACAAAATGTATCCGAGGACTAGCATCAATGCGACGATCGAGGAGTAACAGGTCAGTTTGAATTGGCTAAAACGGAAACGTCAAAAAACCCCGGGTACCCTTGGGCTTGCCTTCGCTGAGCAGGGGCTTGCAATGGTATGGGTTGACCCGAAGGCCGAGGTGCAGAAGCTCAAGCACTGGGAGCTGCTGACTGGATTACCCTCGCAATGGGGCGATTTGTTGCTTGATCGAGTCTCGCAGCTTGGTTTAGAACATATGCCTTGCACCGCAATACTTGACGCCTCGCACTATGACTTGCAATTGGTCGAGTTACCCAATGTGCCAGTGGAAGAACGAGCAGCTGCGGTTAAATTCTTACTCAAAGATAAGGTTAAAGTCCCGCTTGATGACTTAGACGTGCAAATCTTTGATGTGCCAGCAGAAGCGTACCCGCAAGCCATGGGGTACGCGGTAGCGGCGTCGCGGCCTCGCTTAATCGAAATAAGAGACGTAATTTTGGGCGCCAATCTCGCCCTGCAGCGCATGGACATTCGAGAGCTCGCGATTCGAGATCTGGCGTTGGCATTGTCGCCAACGGAAGAAGCGGTGGCTGTTTTGGATGTACGAGATGGGCAAGCCCGCCTAATGCTACTTAAAGCGGGGCAGGTGTTCCTCTGTCGAAATTTGGCAACCAAGATCGATCAAGGGACTATGGCAGCAAGCGATTGGGCCTTTAACTTCGAGCGATTCGTGGTCGAGCTTCAGCGCTCGTTAGATTTTTTTGAAAATCAGATGCGACAGGGCCAGATCATGTCGATCTTAGTGGCGCCTGTACCCGGGGTAACGAATCAGTTGATCGAACAACTGAATTTGAATTTGGTAGCTACCGCAAGCGCGCTCGATTTGAACAGGTTGTGGGATACAGGCAATTTGTTGGGTGCCAGAGACCAACACGAGTTGCTTTTTGCCCTGGGCGCCGCGTTGAGCGAGGGTCGTTAGCATGCTGCAGTCAATCAATCTTTACTCAGATGCGCTCAAACCCAAACGCGACTGGCTCTCGCTGAATTTGTTTACCGGTTATATTGGTAGTGTATTGCTAGTGCTGCTGGTGATATCTGCTGTCGACCTCTGGGATCGCCAAAGCCTGGTGAACAGTGTGACGGCGCGCGAAGTGGCGATCGCGGAATTGGAACTACAGATCCAAGAGCTAGAGCAGCTGATAGAGGCGCGGGCGAAAGATCCCGCGTTAGAAGCACAAAAAGATGCTCTGGAGCAGGTGCAAAAAGACAAATTAACCTTGCGGCGGTTCCTAGACCAGGAGGTGCCTGGTAATGCCGATGGTTTTTCTGCATATCTTGCAGACCTTGCGCGGTTTCACGTGCGCGGGCTTCGCCTGACTGAAATCAGTCTTTTGAATGGCGGCGCAGATGTACGGCTGGAAGGTGAAGTCATCAGCGGCGACTATATTACTAACTATATTGCAGGCCTGGATAGAAGTGTGCTCTTTGCAGGCAAAGCCTTTCGAAATCTTAAATTAGATCGCACCAGTCAGGTCATTGAAGGTTTACCCGATGGCCAGGCCCTGGCTTTTGAGATTCAAACTGGGGAGGCGATCAGCGAATGAATGCGTCTTTGTGGGCAGAGCTCAGTCTTTGGTTTTCCGCCAGAGCCTCTCGAGAGCGAGCCGTAGTGCTGATCGCGACGCTCGTATTACTCGGGTATGGCTGGCAAATGTTGGTCCAAGATAATGTGGCGCGCTTTATCGGAACCGAGGGCGGTCGTCTGCAGCAATTGAACCAGCAGCAGCAAGGCTTACAGGCACAGTATGAGTCGTTAGCGGCGATTTCCGAGGCCGATCCCAACGCGTTGCTGAGGCGCACCATTGATCGGCTTGCAGCGCAGAACAAGCGCCTAGATTTAGAGATCGAGGCGCTGTCTGGCAAATTGGTGCTGCCTGCCGATATGGCGTCGGTACTGAGTCGGGTGATGGCTGAGCAAACAGGCGTGAGGTTGATCGCAATGAACAATCAGCCACCGGAGAGCTTGTTTTTTAGGACCGGTGGTGGCGAGGATAAGCCGCTGGTGATCTATAAACACGGAATCGAATTAACCCTCCAGGGAAGCTACTTGGACGTGTTGCGGTATCTAGCCGCCATTGAGAACATTGGGGTGCGTTTTTTTTGGGAACGAGTAGAATATCAGGTGGAACAATACCCACTCGGCGAGGTTTCCATAGAGGTGTTTACGCTGAGCACCCAGGAGCAATTGCTCGATGTT
>Ga0181554_1001376_pt1 | contig 23039 bp, 16 predicted proteins | sample 011ome_16_FD_145602 | JGI IMG/M metagenome (GOLD analysis project Ga0181554, IMG submission 145602) | Coastal salt marsh microbial communities from the Groves Creek Marsh, Skidaway Island, Georgia - 011503CT metaG (spades assembly) | ecosystem: Environmental > Aquatic > Marine > Intertidal zone... | reverse complement strand
TGGGGGGGGGGGGCCGGGGGGGGGGGGGACGGGAAAAGGCGAGGCGCCGAAGGACCCCCCCCCGCGCGGCTTCCGCCTCTTTCGACGAGCGGACCGGACCGGACCGGACGGAGAAGACTGGTCGAAAACTGGTCGTTCCTCGAGGACTTCAGGACGGAGGGAGGGACGACCGACCGACTCGCTCGTCGCGTGGTTGAAATGTGATGTGATGCGTTGTATACTGTCACAGAACGCGAACGCGCCGTCCCCCCTCTCCGTGTCTTTCTTACGTCGGAGGGCGGGCGTCCGCGCCTTTTCGCCTCGATCGATCATGATCATCACTTCTTTCCGAAGAAGTCCTTGTCCCTATCTTGCATCTCCGCGGCGGCGTCCGCGCCGCCCTTGAGCCCGAACGTGACCTGGGAGCGCGAGCGCGCGTTCGTTCGTCGGTCAGTCGGACGGCGAACCGGTCGCGTCGAAAGGAACGCGGGGGTGAAGAGCGACGAACGAACGACGGGAAAGGCGACGGGGTCAGGTCGCGCGGAGAGGGCGTCTCGTCAAACATCGCGCACCGAGAAGAGCACCGCGGCCGAGATCACGATCGCGCCGCCGATGAGCGCGAACGGCGGCGCCTCGACGTTCCCGCACGTGCCGTTGACGCCGCAGCCGTCCACGAGCTCGTTCGCGTTCGCCGCGAGCTGGTACGCGAACGACGACGGCGCGGCGTGGTCGAGGTAGTCGAGCGGGAGCGCGCGCGTCGTCGTCGCGACGGGCGCGCGCGCGTCGCGCGTCGCGCCGCGTCGAGGGGGCGTCGCGACGCGGGCCGGCGCGGACCGGCGGACCGCGGACCGGCGGACGGGCGCGAGCGCGGAGAGCGTCGTGAAGGTCGCGATGGACATCGCGGCGGCGGTGGTCGCGCGTGGGGCGCGCGCGAGGGTGCGACGCGCTCGGCTGCTGACGCGGCGTCGGTCTATCGCGAGGTTTATCGGAGCCAAAAAAAAGTTCATCGGTCGGTTGAAAGGGGACGCGATGAAATGTTGAAACCGAGCGGTGGGTGAAAAACGTTTGTTGCCCCATGCCAATGCATGATCCGCGCGTCCCGTCCGCGAGACCGCGACTGTTCGTGGGACGTTTCGGGTCGTCGCGCCGCGAGAGACTTCATCGCACGCCGCGCGCCCGACGCGCGCGCGACTCCTCTTCACGCCGCGCGCGCGAAAAACGCCCGTCCGTCGCGGTCGCGACGCCGCCCGCCGTCGCGACGCCGCGCGCCGTCGCGCCGTCGCGGTCGTCGCGGTCGTCCGCGGCGAGGCGAGCGCGCGCCCGCCGGCGGATCTGAGTCCGTTCGTCCGGCCGGCCTCTCTCGTGGATGGTCGCGAGCGCGCGACGCGACCTTCGCTCTTCGCGCGCCTCCAGCACGACGCGCCTGCTGTCGATAACGAACGACGGAGAAAGGATGTTCAAGGCGCTGTTTCCCCCGGCGAAGACGTCCTCGTTCGCGCCGGGGAAGTCCCGCGGCGGCGCCGCGGGCAAGGTGCGATCTCGCCCGTGTCTCGCGTCTCGATCGTCGCGAGGGAAACGAACAACCGCCTCTGCTCCGCTCCGCTCGACGGACGGACGTTTCGTTTCGAAGTGTTGACCCGACCCGGACGCGCGCCCGCCGCCCCTCCCTCCCGCCGAGCAGAAGAACGCGAGCTCTAAACCGCCGCCGAAGACGCCGCCGCGCGACGCCGAAGACGCGCGCCACGACGCGAGCCCGCCGCCGCTCGCGCCCGCCGCGCCCCACCACCGCGCGTCGAGGGACAGCCGCGGCGGAAAAACACAGCTGTGCGCGGCGGCGGCGGCGGCGGCGAATACTCCGAAGCTTCCTCCGGACGCGTGCGCACTCGACAGGTTCGACGTCGGCCGCGTCCTCGGCACCGGATCGTTCGGGCGCGTGTCGTTCGCGAAGCACAAGCCCACGGGCGCGCTCGTCGCGATCAAGGTGTTGTCCAAGTCCGAGGTGATACGCACGCGACAGGTGGAGCACGTGCGCGCGGAGGCGAAGATCCTTCGCGACGCGTCGCATCCGTTCATCGTGAACTTTTTGGGGTCGTCGCAGGACGAAGCGTCGTTGCATTTCGTGCTCGAGTACGTCGTCGGCGGGGAGTTTTTCACGCATCTGCGGTGCGCGGGGAGGTTCTCCGACGACGCGAGTCGGTTTTACGCGAGCGAGATCGTATTGGCGTTGGAATACCTACACGGCCGCGGCGTCGCGTACAGAGACTTGAAGCCCGAAAATCTCCTCGTCGACGCGCACGGGCACCTCAAGATCACCGACTTCGGCTTCGCGAAAGAGATCGGCGACGACGGGCGGACGTACACGCTGTGCGGTACCCCGGACTACCTCGCCCCGGAGATCATAAAGAACAAAGGGCACGGGTTCGCGGTCGACTGGTGGGCGTTGGGCGTCATCGTGTTCGAGATGCTGGCCGGGTATCCGCCGTTTTACGGCGAAGACCCGATGGAGACGTATCGTAAAATTTTGGAACAGCCCGCGGAGTTCCCCGCGCACTTCACGAAACACGCGCGGGATATCATACGAAAGATGCTCCAGAAGGACGTCAGCAAGCGCATCGGTAACTTAAAGAACGGCGTGCGGGATATCACGTCGCACGCGTGGTTCGCGAGCGTGGACTGGCGCGCGACGTTGAAGAAGAAGACGACGCCGCCGATGCGGCCGAGGGTTCGGAGCGCGGACGACACGTCAAACTTTGACGATTACGGCGACGCGCCGATCACGACGAGGGACGCGTTCGAGCTCACGCCGGAGGAGCAAGAGCTGTTCATGGATATTTAAGGTGGATGTTTTATGCACGACGCGAGGAGTAGGAGGAGGAGGAGGCGACGCGAGGTCAGACGAGGTAAAGGGAAAGCGAACGACGAAGACGACGACGACGACGACGACAGAGGGAGGAATAGGAACGGCGCGCGCGAGCGAGGAAGCTACGCGACCCGACGCGCTGCTGCTACATTTAACTCTACATTATCGACTTCCGCTTCCAATCCAGCAGCTCCATCGGGTCGACGTCGCTCAGGTCCGAGTCGGAATCGGACGCGTCGCCCTTCGCCGCCGCCGCCGCCGCCGCCGCCGCCGCGTTTTCCTCCCTCTGCTTTTTCGCCGCCTCCGCCGCCTCCCGCAACCGATCGAGTTCGTCCAGCTTCTCCTTGTACAACATCGCCTCCTCCCTCGCGCGCTCGATCGCGGCCTCCTCCGCCTCCTCCGCCTCTCTGTCGTCCACCTCGTCCACGTCCTCCGCGACGGAGGCTTCGAACTCCGCCATCGTCTCCTCCGCGGTTTTTTTCTTCCCCCGCGCCTCCCCGCGCGCCCTCGCGTCCTTCGCCGCGTCGTCGAAGAACCCTCGCGGCACCGCCCCGGCCCCCGGCGTCTTCGTCTTCTCGTCCGTCGCCGCCGCCGCCGCTTTCATCGCGGCTTCCTCCGCGGCGAGCTCCGCGTTATAGGCGGCTTTGACGTCGACGTCGCCGTCCAGGCCGTCGCGCGAGAGGTCGAGGACCGCGCGCTTCGTCGTCTCCGCGTCGTGATCCGCGACGGACGGCGGCGGGATCGACGGTCGCTTCGCCGACGCCGGCGACGCGGCGGCGGCGGCGGCGGCGTCGTCGAAGAAGCCCGGCGGGGGCGCTTTCGGAGCCGCCGCCGCGGGCGCGTCGCCGTCGAAGAACCCCGCGGGCGGGCCCCCGGCCGCGGCCGCGCGCGCGGGCGGGGGCGCCATCGCGGAGGACGCCGCCGCGGCCGCGACGGGCGCGTCCGCGCGCGCGCGCTTCGCGGGGCGAGCCGCGGCCGCGCTCCCGCGCTCGGCCGCCTTCTGCCGGAACAGCGTCTGCGCGATTCTTCGCTTGTTGTCCATCGCGCGCGGGTGGTGGAGACGCGACGACGACGACGACGACGACGACGGGATCTCGTCGCGTCGCGAACAATGCCGAAGCCTCGTCATCGACCTCGCCTCGCTCGCTTCAGCTTCCTGTCTCCGCGCGTTTCATGCCGTGAACTGCCTTTCGCGGGTTTGAATCGCTCGCGATACTTTCGTATGCGAACGCGGTCAGAGTACGAGTACGTCGCGCGCGTACCGAGGCGCGAAATTCCGCGCCCGCGCGGAAGAGCTCTCGTGTGATATTCGCCGCGACGCGCGGGTCGTCACAACGCGAGTCACGGAGAGCGCCCTCACGCGTCGCCGCGCACGGTAACGCCGCCACCGCTCTCGCGCGCATCACACGCACACACGCGTTCGGGGATTCGACGCGCGCGCGTTTCGAAGCGCGACACACCGGGGGTTGAACGGCACCGTTCGCGTCGCGATGGGTCACAGCATCAACGAGGCGTATGAGAAGCTGGAGAAAATCGGGCAGGGTACCTACGGGAAGGTGTATAAGGCGCGCGACCGCTCCACCGGAAGGCTCGTCGCGCTGAAGAAGACGCGTCTGGAGGTGCGTGTTTCATTCTCGCGCGCTTTCGCGCGTCGCGCGCGGCGTCGCCGCCCTCGGAGCGGGAGGCGGTGCCGCGGTTTTTTTTGTTCCAAGCCGCGAGCGATGGTTTTCATCGCGGGGGGTACGGCCGCGAGATGCGCGCGCTCTCGCGGCCGCGCGTCGCGCGCATCGCGGCTCTCTCGCGATGCGCGTCCTCTGCGTGTCCACGAAGGCTCCGCGAGGCTTCGTTACCCTCGAACGCGCTCGAACCGCGCCCGACGGGGTCGTTTCCGAGGAGAGGCGACGCGCGAAAAAAAAGCGCGTCCGACGCGCGCGCTCACCCGTCCTCATCCCCCTCCCCGCCTCTCCCCGCGCCATCAGATGGAGGAAGAGGGCGTCCCGTCCACGGCGCTGCGCGAGGTTTCCCTCCTGCAGATGCTCAGCGAGAGCGCGTTCATCGTCAGGTGCGCGTCGTTCGATCGTTCGATCCATCGCTCGCGGCCCCCGCGCGGCGAGATCCGCGAGCGTCGCCCCGTCCGCGTCGCCGCGACGCCAACGAATACACGCGCGCGCAGTGCCTTTTTTCAAACCGTCCTCCGTCGCTCTCTTCCCGCGCGTTCCCGTCCACCGAGCTCACCGCCCCTCCCCCCCGCGCGCGCGTCCGCCGCTCGCGTCCTCCTCCCGCCCGCGCACGAAGGCTCCTGAAAGTCGAGCACGTCGAGGAGGACGGCAAGGCGATGCTCTACCTCGTCTTTGAGTACCTCGATCAGGATCTGAAAAACTTCATGGATCTCACCGGGCGCGGCCCGGCGAACCCGCTCGCGAAGAGCGTCGTCCAGGACTTCATGTACCAGCTGTGCTTAGGCTGCGCGCACTTACACCGCCACGGCGTCATGCACCGCGACCTCAAACCGCAGAACCTTCTCGTGGACAAGGCGAAGAACGTCATCAAGGTGGCGGACCTCGGGCTCGGCCGCGCGTTTTCCGTCCCGGTCAAGTCGTACACGCACGAGATCGTGACGCTGTGGTACCGCGCCCCGGAGGTTCTCCTCGGCGGGTCGCACTACTCCACGCCCGTGGACATCTGGTCCGTCGGTTGCATCTTCGCGGAGCTCGCGCGGAAGCAGCCGCTCTTCCCGGGCGACTCGGAACTCCAGCAGCTCTTGCACGTCTTCAAGCTTCTCGGGACGCCTTCGGAGGAGACGTGGCCGGGCGTCACGCGGCTTCGCGACTGGCACGAGTTTCCGCAGTGGCAGGCGCAGGACCTGAGCAAGGTGATCCCGCAGCTCGACGCGCACGGGATCGACCTGATGAAGAAGATGCTCGTGTACGACCCGGCGAAGCGCATACACGCGACGGAGGCGTTGGAACACCCGTACTTTGACTCGTTGGACAAGTCGAGGTACGCGAAGATCGAGGCGTCGTTCGAGAAGGAGAACAGGAAGGCGAACTGAGATGACATCATGACGTGCTGCCGCCGCGCCGCGCGCGCGCGCGATACCCTTAGAGGCGACGATTGGTGTCGATGGACGCGTGACGTTTCGGGGGCGAGCGTTTGGGTTGGTTTGGACGGGACGGGAAGAGGACTGGACGGCTCGACGCGACGACGGTGAAAACGGAGACGGGCGCGGCGGCGGCGGCGGCGGCGGCGGGGCGGCGCGCCCGGCGGGGAGGGTCGGGACGACGGGGTTGGGTTGGGGTTGAGGCGATGTACACCGCGTGTAGTTTGGGACGCGCGCGCGACGACGGCGCGACGTATGGTATGCGACGTAGAGAGAAGGGGCGAGGTTAGCCGGCGCGGACGGCGCGGCGCGCGGCCCTTCTGTACATACGAGATTATGACTTGTTTACATACGTTTTCTGCGTACTCGTGTACACGTACGGCCGAGCGAATCTCGCGCTCGGCTTTCGGATATCGTCTCGGATCGCGATCCGTCCGCCGTCGTCGCACTCCGCGAGCACCCCGCGCACGATGGCGTCCATCGCGCCCGCCGCGACGGCGTCTCTCACGACGCCGCGCGCACCTCGAGCGCGCGTCGCCGCCGCCGCCGCCGCCGCCGCCGCCGCGCCGTTCGCGTTCGCGTCGCGCGGCGACCTGATGAGCGGACGACGACGACGACGACGACGGAGCGCGTCGACGACGACGACGACGCGCGCGGCGATCGAGGAGCCGAAGCCGAAGGCGCTCGTCCCTCCCTACCGCGGCGCGCTCTTCCCCGGCGTGGAGATCCCGGAGGCGGGCCAGGACGCGTTCGCCGCCATCTCCAAGGCGCTGTTCCCGTGGGGCAACGGCGCGCCCATCACGGAGGGCGTCCTGGGCGACCTCCTCAAGGAAGAAGTCCGCGCCGCGCCGCTGTTCGTGCCGCTGTACGACTACTACCGCAAGTACGGCGGCGTGTACAACCTCGGCGCGGGGCCGAAGTGGTTCGTCGTCGTCAGCGACCCGGTCGCGGTGCGGACGATGTTCAAAGACGACGCGGACTCGTTCAGCAAGGGCATCCTGACGGACATCATGGAACCCATCATGGGCGACGGCTTAATCCCGGCGCCGAAGGAGGTGTGGGCGAAGCGCCGCCCGGTGGTCGGCGCCGGGTTCCACGGCGCGTGGCTCAAGCACATGGTGAGCCTGTTCGGCGACAGCGCGAATAATCTCGCGGCGAAGCTCGCGCCGGACGCGGCGGGTGGGAAGACGGTCGAGATCGAATCGAAGCTCTACGCGATGGCGCTCGACGTCATCGGGAAGGCGGTGTTCAACTACGAGTTCAACTCGCTCGCGGAGGAGACGCCGCTCATCAAGGCGGTGTACCGAGTGCTACGAGAGTCCGAGCACCGGAGCACGTTCCCGCTGCAGTACTGGAACATCCCGGGCGCGATGGAGCTCGTCCCGCGGCAGAAGCGGTTCAAGGAGGACATCGAGATGATCAACGACGAGCTCAGCGTCCTCATCGCCGCGGCGTTGAAGTCTCGAAACGAGACGGATCTCGCGGAGATGGAGGCGAGGGATTACGCGAACGTCGACGACGCGTCGCTGCTGCGGTTCTTAGTCGACGTGCGAGGCGAGGAGGCGACCGGGACGCAACTCCGCGACGACCTCATGACGATGCTCATCGCCGGTCACGAGACGACGGCGGCGGTGCTGACGTGGACGACGTATCTTCTCGCGACGCATCCGGAGGAAGCGCGGAAGATCCAGGAGGAGATCGACGCCGTCGTGTCGGACCCCGGGGGAGCGCCGACCGTGGAGGAGATACGCGCGATGGAGAAGACGCGGCTCGCGCTCGCGGAGAGCATGCGATTGTACCCGGCGCCGCCGATTTTAATTCGCCGCGCGTTGAGGGACGTGACGCTGCCGCGCGGCGGGATGGGGAAGGCGATCACGCTGAAGAAGGGCACGGACTGCTTCGTCGCGGTGTGGAACCTTCACCGAAGTCCGGACCTGTGGGAGAACCCGGAGAAGTTCGACCCGTCGCGGTTCAAGCGTCCGTTTCAAAACCCCGCGGTGGAGGGCTGGAGAGGGCTCCAGCCCGAGCTCGCGACCGGGCTGTACCCGAACGAGACCTCCACGGATTTCGCGTACGTGCCCTTCGGCGGGGGGCAGCGGCGGTGCGCGGGGGACATGTTCGCGATGATGGAGGCGACGGTGGCGCTGAGCGTTCTGATGAAACGCTTCGACGTGGAGCTCGCGTGCGAGAAGGAGGACGTGGAGATGATCACCGGCGCGACGATTCACACCAAAGCCGGGATGCCCGTGAAGCTCACGCCGAGGCGATGAATAGAGACCACATGACATGACATCTCGGCTGGTGTTTTAAGGGTGTGTGTTGTTACAAAACGCTCGCATGCTGTCCGTTACGCCGAAGATATCACTCCTCCCTCGACGCCGTTCTCGCTCGACGCGCCGTCGCCGCCAGACTTCCGCCCTTTCCTCCGCGCGACGCCGTACGACGCCTCCAACCGCAGCACGCGTTGCAACAGCGCCGGCGGCGTCTCCGCCTTTCGCCGCGACTGACTCGGCAGCGACGCGAGCTGAAGTAGGTTCCTCCACTTGTCCTTCAAGTCCATCGCGGTCCTCCGCTCGAGCTCGCTGAGACCGAGCTTCTTTATGACGGTCCATCGGCAGCCGTTACATCTCTCGACGCCGTCCACGAGCGCGCGCGACTCGACGAGCGTCCACGGCGAGTGGTGCTTCGAACGCCGCACGCCCTTCGGCTGCGACGGCTTCATCCCCCCGGAAGACGAACCGTCCCCCGGAGAAGACGAACCGTCCTCTCCGTCGCGCCCGCGCGCCGCGCGAGGGACGTTCTTCGCCGCCGCGAGCTCGCGCACGCGCGCGAGCGTCGCCTGCGGCACCTCCGTCGCCTCCCGCCGTTTATACGACACCGGCAGCGTCGCGATCCGCAACAAGTTTCGCCACTTGTCCTTCAAATCAACCGCCGACCGCGTCTCGAGCGCGGCGGCGACGCCGTTCGCCTCCAACGACTTGATGTCCGCCCACTGTCCCCGCCCGTAGTGCGCGACGCCCTCGACGAGCGCCTCCACCTCCGGCGGCGTCCACGGCCGGTGGACTTTTTGTCGACCGCCGCCGCGCGACGGGAGCAGCCGGCGTTTTTGCGCCGCCGCCGACGCGGCGACGAACATCGCCGTGTCCGGGACTATCTTCGGGCCGTCCTCGACGGTGCCCGCCCTCCACGCCGGCGGCGGGAGGGCCACAGGGTCGAACTGGGTCGAGTGTGCCGTCGTCGTCGTCGTCGTCGTGACGTTCTTTTTCGAGCGCTTCGCCGCGGCGCCCGCGCCGCCGCCGCCGCCTTCTTTCCGTCGTCGCTTTCCCGCGGTTCCCAGACGCGACGCCGCCGACGCCGCGTGCGGCGCGCGCTTCGTCACCGCCGCCGCCGCCGCCGCCGCCGCCGCCGCCGCGACGTTCGCCGCCGCCGCGACGTTCGCCTTCTTCTCCATCCCGTCTTCTCCAGCCTCGACCACCCCGGCGCCCATCATGAGCATCTGCAAGAGCGTGTCCGCCGCCGCCATCCCCGCCGCGGGGGACCCGACGAGAAGCTCCGCCGCGCACACCGGCCGCGCCGCCGCCGACCGCGGCGTCGACGCGCGGTCCCGCCCGGGGTCGTCTTCTTCCCGCGCCGCCGCAGCCGCCCCGAACGCCGGCGGTGGCGCGACCGCGCACAAGAGGTGATGCAGCGGCGCGACCGACGCGCGCGGCGCGTGAAGGTGAAGCGCCGTTGGCTGCCCAGGAGGCGCCGCGACGATCGGATGATGCGTTGATGCGTTGATCCGCCGCGCCTCGCTCCGCGTCGCCGCCTCGGGGTCGTTCCATACAAAGCGATGGCGGGGTGGAGTTCAAAGGCGTCAGATGGAGTTGAAAGGCGCCGAGGGCGGGTATTGAAAGCGAGGGGTGAGCGGAGAGATGCGCCGGGAAAAGTCCTTAAGGATCGGCGTCCACCACGCCAACGCGGTCGTATGGGAACCAGTGTATAGAACGCACCTCGGCGACGCGAAACCGCCGGATGAAAGCGTCGTTGAGGACGCGCCCGCCGCGCGCGGACCTTCGCCCGGTCGCCCTGCGCTCGTGCATCCACGGCAACGTCGCGGGCGAGGTCGGCGAGATCGGCGCCGCCGCCGCCGCCGGTCGCGGCGCGGCGGCGATCGCGGCCGCCGCGGGCGGCGGTACGTGTACAGCTGGCGCCGGCGCTTCTTTTCTCGGCGACTGCGCGACGTCGGCGCGGCGTTGGTCCTCGTCGCTGCTGTGCCCGGCCGGCGCCGCCGCCGCGGCCGTCGCGGTCGCTGTTGTCCGGCGTCGGGCCGCCCACGGGCGCGGCGTTCGCGGTCTCCGACTTCGTCAGCGTCGCGGCCTGGGAGGAGAGAGAGAGAGAGAGAGAGAAAAAGAGAGGCAGGGCGGGGCGTCAGGTCGCGGTCGTCGTCGCCCAGGATTGTTAATCAGCGAATCGGAGCAGCGAGAGGTTTATTTCCCGAGGGCTTTGGTGTCCGCAACCGCGCGAGGGATCTCGCCCCGGGGCTCTCGCGACCTTCGTCCGCGCGGGAAGACGAGACGAACGCGCGAGGACGCACCGTCGTCGGTTTACGCATCGAGTTGGCGTCCATCGCGCGCAGCTCGCCGAGCGTCTCTGCGGCGCGCGGGAGAGGCGACGACGGGTGGACGGACGGATGGAATAACACGAGTCAGCGGGGCTTTCGCGCGGGGAAACGACAGGGGTCGTGCGTCTTTTATGCGCGAAATTCGAGGGCGCGGGCTCGCGCGCGACGCGCCCGCGCGCGCGCCGCGACCTCGAAATCGATGCGACGCCGCCGCGAAAGCGTTCTCGAACGTCTCGAGCGCGATGTCATCTCGCGAGGCGCGCGCGACGAGACGGACGGCGCGACGAGACGCGAGTCGAACGCGCGAAGGGACGCGCGGGGACGCACCGGTCGCCTCAGCGCGCGGCTCGGGCTCCGAGCGCGAATGGAGACGCGCGGACGACGGCGTCTGCGGGAGCGCGAACGACGGAGACGGGACGGCGGTCAGCGGAGGCGATCGCGGAAGACGCGCGAGAAGACGTCGAGCGCGGCGGAGAAGAGCGCGCGACGTCGCGCGGCGCGCGCGCACCGTCGCCGTCGCGACCGTCTCGCCGTTGCCCTGTACCCTCATTCGTCGTCGCTTGAAAAAACCGCGCGGGTTCCGCGCGCGCGCGCGCTCGCCGGCCGCGTCGCGCGTTCGAGCGCGTCGACGCGCGCGCGGACGCGAGCGATGGCTATGGTAGAAGAGGCGTTCGCGGACGCGAGCGGATATCGACGGGGCGCGTCGTGCGCGCGTGCTTCGCGAGTCGCGAGCGCGCGCGATGGTGTGCGGTCCGCGAGGCGTTGAAAAAAAGGGAGGGAAAAACCGGGGAAAAAGTCCCCTCGTTCGGTCGGGCGATTCGACGGTCTATTCTCGAGTCAACGCCCGCGAGCTATTTTCAACAAGTGGCCGAGGAGAATTTTCGTGCGGTTTTGCGAATAATATCTCGCGTTCGCGCCGCTGATTGGCTGCGTCGGCGTGAGCTGGAACCCTGGTTTTTGGTTTTTGGTGCGCCGCCGCATATATTTCAGCCGCATATTTTCAGGTTTTCATTATCCGTTTCACGTGAACAGAACGCTCTCTAACGCTCTCTGCTCGTCACCGTCGCCCGCGGCCGCGTCCGCCGCCGCCGCGCCCCCCGCGCCCGCGCCCGCGCCCGCGCCCGCCGCCCGCGATGATCCCCCCCACGCCGCGTCTCTTCGCGAGCTTCTCCCGGTTCGGACCGGGACCCTTCCGCGCGTCCTCCGCGCCGTCGTCCTCTCGTCCTCTCCTTCGCGCCTCGGCCCCGCCGCCGGCTTCCCAATTGATCTCTTTGTTCCCGGTCGCGCGCGCCTTCTTCCCGCCGCCGCCGCCCTCGAGCGCGACCCTCTGCGCGAGGGGGAGGTTCGACGCCGCGGCGCGCCGTCCTTCGCGGTACGCCGCCGCGTGCCTCTCGTCCTTGACGCTGTACATCTTCACGCCGAAATCTTTTTCCGCCTTCGCCGGCGCCGGCGCATCGGCCTCCTCCTCCTCCTCCTCCTCCTCCTCGTCCTCCTCTGAAGAAACCTCCGCCGCGGCGGCGCGCGCGCTTGCGTCCGCCGCGTTCTGTCGCTCGTCGTCGTCCACGTCCTCGTCCCCGTCCTCGTCTAAATCGAAGTGTTCCTCGAGCAGCTCCCTCCGTTCGCTCTTACTCAGCTTCGGCGCGTTGGGATGCAGCGTCTTGTACGCCTCGCTCTGCTCATCCACCTCGAACCGCGCGTCCTTAAACATCGCGGCGAAGCGATCGTCCTCGAGCAAGCCGCCGCCCGGGACGTCGTCGTCGTCGCTGTCCATCGGGTCGTCTCTTCTTCTTCCTCTTCCTTTCCTCTTCTCCGACGCGTCTCCCCCGGTTTCCAAACGCGCGGCGAGCGCGGCGTTCACCTGGCGTGGTGGGTGAAGCGATCGGTCAGTCGAACGTCTTAGCGGTCAAACGTTGAAAGGGAAGCGCGGGTGAAGAGTGACGACGGGAAAAGTCCTCAAGGAACGGCGTTCACATCGCGAACGGGGTCGTATGGGAAGCAGTCTGTCTCACCTTGGGCGCCCTCTTCTTCGTCGTGATCCTCCCGGCTCTCTCCGCCGCGAGCTTCTCCTCCACCTTGTCTCGTTTGTACTGCTCGTAATCGAACGGCTCCGCGATCGCTTTCGCTTTGCCGTACAGCCGGTTGTCCACGAAGAACCCGTGCATGTACGCGCGGAGCATCTTCGTGCCGACGAGAGCGTCCAGCCCGAGACGCGCTAGTTCCTCTCGCGTGCAAAACCTGTAGTCGTCGAACGTCGACGTCGTCCGCTCTTCCTCCATCTCTTCCGTGAGGTTCTCCAGAAACGAGCACCACGGCGGCGCGGGCCCGAGCGCGGGGGTGAAGTAACACCCCAACGTTTTATGCTCCAGCGCGGTGATCATCAGCCCGGTGCGGTCCCACACGCACACGTCGTTGATCTCCGACCCGGGTTCGATCGCCGCGAACGGCTGGGTCGAGGGTCCATACGAAGCGATGTCGGGGTGGAGTTCAAAGGCGTCAGAAGCGGAGTTGAAAGGCGTCGAGGTGTGTCGGGATTGAAAGCAGCGAGGGACCCTGGGCGGAGAGAGACGACGGGAAAAGTCCTCAAGGAACGGCGTTCACCACGCGAACGCGGTCGTACGGGGACCGGCGCGAGACAGAACGCGCCTTCCCGTACGCGGATGGATCCCAAATCTTCACGACCCTCGTGTCCGCGCTTATGACCCTCCGCTTCTCGTCCACGCCGGTGTGATACTTCAAGTCCTTGATTGGGAACCCGTTGTAGTGGTCCTTCGTGAGCACCGGACGCGACGAGCGGAGGTCGTAGACGCGGATCAAGCCCTCGCCGTCGCCGGCGGCGACGGACATGCCGTTGGGATCGAATCGCACCGCGGTGACGCCGCCGTTCGCGCGCGTGACGTTCAACTCGCCGATCGCCGCGCGCGTTCGCGGGTCGAAGCACTCCACGGTGCCGTCCTCGCTGCCGACCGCGAGGAGCCCGGTCGTGGGGCACGACCCGATGACGTTCAGCGAGCCACCGCGCGCCTCCATCGGCGTCAGAAACCGCCCGCGCTCGAGGTTGAGTCGATACATCTCGTGCGCGCCGCCGACGACGACGAGGTCCCCCGTGTGCCGCACGTACGCCATATCGCGCCCCTGCCGCGGCGTCCGCGTGGAGTAGTATTTCCCGAACTTCGCGTGGAAGTTTATCGACCGGTCCGCGCACAGGAACGCGAGCTTGGAGTAGTCCTCGCCCAAGATCGCGAAGTCCACCACCTCCGCGTCGAGGTGTCGTTCGAACTTCATGCTGAGCTGCGAGAGGTCGTACACCTTGACCTGCGGCGGGTGCAGCCCCGTGACGACCAAGAACTGCCCGTCCGCGCTCATCTTACACCGCGACGACGCGACGCTGAACTCGAGGTCTTGAACGAGCTCGACTCTGCGCCGGTACGCCTCGTCCTTGCGGAGCTTTCGCTTGTTCGATTCCGTCATCCATCGCGGAACCTCGCGGCCGCCGCCGGTGACTTGGTACACCTTGACGCCGTTGCTCTCCACCACCTTGATGCCGCTGAAGTCCACGTTGGCGCCGGCGTCGCCGCCGCCGCCGCCGTCTCGACCCATCGTGCGCGACGTGCGCGGGCGACGAGCAGCGCGGCGAGGAGTGAAGCGGGGATCAGGCGGCGGAAGCCGCGCCGCATTCATTCATTCGACCAGACGCGACGCGACGGCCGCGGCCGCCAGCCAGGCCGGCCGACCGCTGTCGTCCGCGTCACGTCACGTTCGATCGATCGATGCTCCCCCCGCGGCTCGCCGCACTCCACCGCGCGCGCGTGCTCTCCCGCGACGGAGGTCGCGACCGCGAGTCTCTCTCCTCCGCGCGGTCGAACCCGGGCGGCGCCGAGCGCGGACGGACGCGAGCGCGCGCGGCGTCCGAGCAGCCCAGGTCGCGGCGTTCGACCAGATTCGACCCGCGTGTTATTTCGCTTTTTAGGTCATCAGACCGACGACGATGCTCTCCGTCGCCGTCGTCGCGCCGCCGTCGTCGTCGTCGAGCGCCGCGCTCAGCGCGCGCGCGTCCGCGACGTCGCGCGGCGACGTCGTCGTCGTCGCGGCGACGCGCCGCGCGACCGCGACCGCGACGCTCCCTCGCCGCGATGGCGTCGTCCGCCGAACAGTGCCCCGTCGCGCGCTCGTCGTCGTCGCGAACGTGCGCCCGTACACCGTGCGCAAGGGCGACACCCTCGCGTCCATCGCGTCCAAGCGCGGGATGTCCGTGGAGGAGGTCAAGCGGAACAACAAAGGCCGATCGCCGAGCCCTGACGCGGAGGTCAAGCCGGGGGAGACGATCCTGCTCCCGGCGGGGAAGCTCTCGAAGCGCGACAGCGAGATCATCGCGGGGATCACGAAGATCAACCAGCCGAGGGAGTATCCCACGCGGAAGGGCGAGACGATCGGCGAGATCATCGGTCAACGAGGGATCTCGTTCGAGGACGTCCAGCGGTTGAATCCGGGGGTGAACCTCGGGACGTTCAACGCCGGGGAACGGTTGAAGCTGCCTCCGGGGAAGTACACGACGCGCGAGAAGGAGATGCTGCAAGGTGAGCGTTCGTCCGTCGTCGAGACTGTTCCCCGCGCGACGCCGTTCGCGCGTCGCGCGTCGTTTCTTGAGGACATCTTTCGCTTCGCTTCGCGCGCTGCCAGGCACCGCACGTTCGTTCGTTATGACACGTGTTACTATCATCCACCAATCACGTGACCGCATACCTGACACGTGTCTTCCCTCGACCTATCAGGGTGCGGTATCTTACCCGCGGAGACGGTGAACCCGCTGATGTCGATGATGATCCGACAGAACGCGAAGTACGCCGTCGGCGCGGCGGTGTTCATCACGATCTACGCGATGTACTGTCGCGCGTGTTATCGGTATCAGAAGTACGGGATACGGCTGTGGGGGAACGATAAGCCGGAAAATTTACAAGACTGATCGACGCGACGAGCACGCGTACTCGCGCGACTCCGTCGTCGTCTTCGTCGCGTTTGGTTTTCGTCGGTTCGCGGCGTCGGGAGGGACCGGTCGGTCGTCGCGCTAGCGTAGGCACCGCGCGCGCACGGCGGGGTGCTCGTTGTTAGGTATCGTATTAGGTATCGTTTTATGTGATGAAGAAACGCGAATCCGTCTGCGCGAAGAGCGACCGCCGGCGACGGCGAGCGACTGACGATTTCGCGCGCGTGCTCAGCTGCTTCCGTCGTCGGCACTCAGTACTGCTGAGCTTCAAACACTGACGAGCCGCCCGAAAATCCCTCAGATCTCGCGCCGCGCGGCCGCGCGCGTCATGTCGTCCAGCGATGACGACGACGCGCGCCAGTTCGAGAACATGGAGTCGCACGACCTCGACGGCGACTACGAGGGCGGGCAGATGATCGACGGCGAGTACTTCTACGCGAACAAGCGACGGCGACGCGCGCGGACGAAGGAGGAGCAAATCTACGGCGTCTTCGGCGACGACAGCGAGGACGAGCGCGAGGAGCGACGGCGCGCGCCCAGAGGCGGGCCCGCGGATTACTCGAAGCCCGTGGCGTTCACGTCGAGCGCGACCGCGGCGAACGCGGAGGCGCCGCCGCCGCCGCCGAAGAAGGAGTCCATGTTCAGCGACGACGACGACGACGACGACGACGCCGGCGCGGCGAACAATCCGAATGATCCTCCGAGCCGCGGCGGCCTCGGCCTCGGCGCGAGCGCGCGCGGAGGGATCGGCGCCGGTGGCGGCGGCGGCGGCGGCGGCGGCGGCGGGATCGGCTTCGGCGGGTTCAAGCGCGGCGGCGTCGTGGATCAGACGCTGGACGATCGCGGCGACGCGCGCGCCGGGCTCGGCGCGCGCGCGGGGGGGATCGGCGCGGGATTGGGATTGGGATTCGGCGGCGATCACCGCGGCGGCGGCGGCGGCGGCGGTGGCGGCGGGCTCGGGTTCGCGGGGCCCGCGAGCGACGACCGCGACGACGACGACGACGACGACGCGCGCGCGCCGATGCGCGAGGAGTACAGCGAGGACGACAGCGACGAGGACCTGCTCCCGAGCACGTTCGGTCAGAGGTGAGCGCTCGTCTCTCGGGTCGTCGGTCGGCGTTTCGTTCGCCCAAAGTTTTTTTTTCTCTTCTCGCCCCGCCGACCAGACGGCGGAGGCAGGGCGCACGATACGCCGCGGGACGTGAGATACACCCCCGTCGGTCACTACGCCCCTGCGATATCGACGACGCACACGCGGGTCGCCGCATACCGGCCCGGCGAATCGCTAAGTTCACGCGCGCGACGGGTTATAGGCGCCGCCACATTTCGTCTCGTCTCGTCTCGTCTCGTCTCGCGTCGTCGACTCGCTCGCGTCCGTCTTCTGACGTTCTCCTCTTCCCCCTCTTCGTGCCGTACGCGCGACAGGGTGATGCAAGGCGCGGCGCAGCGTCGTAAAGAACAGGAAGAAGCGCGTCAGAGAGCGAAAGACGAGGAGCGCGAGCGCGCGGACGCGAGAGCGCGCGGCGACGCCGCCGGCGGCGGCCGCGGCGGCGGTTTCGACGCCGCCGACGACACCGCCAGCGGATTCGCCGGGTGCGTTCTATACACTGGTCCCCATACGACCGCGTCGGCGTGGTGAACGTCATTCCTTAAGGACTTTTCCCGGCGCTTCTCTGCGCCCACCCCTCGCTTTCAATCCCCGCCCTCGACGCCTTTGAACTCCAACTGACGCCTTTGAACTCCACCCCGACGTTCGCTTACATGGAACGACCCTCAGGACGCGCTCCAAAGTCGACAACAAGATCGGCGAGTTCGAGAAGTACACGAAAGGCATCGGCATGAAGCTCCTAGAGAAGATGGGGTACAAGAAAGGCGGCGGGCTGGGAAAGGACGGCAGTGGGATGACCGCGCCGATGGAGACGCAGATGCGGCCGAAGACGATGGGCATGGGCTTCGGCGATTTCAAAGAAGCCGGGCAGCTGAACCGAGCCAAGGGAAGCAAAGCCGCGGAGGCGGTCGCGCGGAAGAAGGCCCGCGACGCGGGAGCGGAAGAAGAAGACCTCGAGGACGCGGCCGAGAACGAGGCGCGGAGGAAGCGCGCGGAGAAAGAGACGCGCGAGCGCGCGATGTGGAAGAAGCGCGACGATTTGCGTCGCGCGCGCCGCGAGTACCGCACCGCGGAGGAAGTGTTGGCGGAGCAGGAGAAAGCCGACGCCGCCGCCGCCAGAGCGGCCGCGGCCGGCGTCCCCGTGGATCGTGGATCGCACGCCGCGCACCGCCCGAAGATGACGATCATCGACATGCGCGGCGGGGGCGGCGCGCGCGTCGTGACGGACTTGACGCGACTGGGCGAGGACGCGCCGCCCGCGGACGGCGGCGGCGGCGGCGACGACGACGACGTCCCGCTGCCCGAGCTGCAGCATAACCTGCGTCTCATCGTCGACCTCGCCGAGGCGGAGATTCAGACGACGGACGCGAAGATCCGTCACGAGAAAGACACCAGGGAGCTCCTCGCGAGAGAGCGCGCGAGGCTCGCGGACGACGCGGAGAGAAGCGAGGAGGCGTGCGAGCGGCTGCGTCTGGCGCTGACGCTGGCGGAAAAGTGCGAGACGACGGCGCGCGGCGGCGGCGGCGCGCTCGCGCTCGCGCAGCTCGCGACGATGTACGGCGAGATGCGCGCGAACTTCCCGGAGACGTTTCGCGCGCCGCACGACATGGCGGACGCCGCGCTCGCGCACGCGCACCCGCTCGTGACCGAGCTGTTCGATCGCGATCGCGGCGGGTGGGACCCTCTGCGCGAGCCGACGCGAGGCGCCGAGGCGCTGCGGCCGTGGCGCGGCGTGCTCGAGGGGTCGCGAGGGGTTTCGAGGGATGTTGACATTTTCGAGGCCCCCGACGGCGGCGATCGGATGACGACGTTGCTGACGGACGCGGTGATTCAGCCGCTGCGCGCGGCGATCGCGACGCGGTGGGACGTCGCGGACCCGGAGCCGTTGCTCCGTTTCTTCGATGCGTGGTCCGCGATTCTCCCTCCCTCCGCGCTGAACGACCTCCGCGCGAACGTCCTCCTCCCGCGTCTTCAGAGCGCGGTCGAGTCGTGGGACCCGACGAGGGACGCGACGCCGATACACGCGTGGACGCACCCATGGCTCCCAACGCTCGGGGACGCCATGCGACCGCTGTGGGCGCCGATCCGGCACAAGCTGGGTAACGCGTTGGGCGCGTGGCATCCGAGCGACGCGTCCGCGTTGACCGCGTTGTCGCCGTGGCGGCGGGTCTTCGACGAGCGGGATTGGGAGAGCCTGTTCGCGCGGTGCGTCGTCCCGAAGCTCGAGCACGCGCTGAACGCGCTCGTGATCAACCCCGCGGCGCAGAGCCTGGACGAGATCCGCTGGGTCCTCGCGTGGGAGCCGGTGACGCCGACGCGGCGGATGGTCTCGCTGCTCGAGGCTGGGTTTTTCCCCAAGTGGCTGAGAGTGCTGCACGCGTGGCTGTCCTCCGAGAACCCGGACCTGGAGGAGGTGACGCGGTGGTACCTGGGGTGGAAGAGCGTGTTCAGCGAGGAGATTCTCTCGCACGAGCGCGTGCGGACGCAGCTGAACGTCGCGCTGGACATGATGAACCAGGCGGTGACGGGGGAGGGCGTGCGCGCGCCGCCGACGGCGGCGGCGACCGCGGCGGCGGCGCGAGACGCCGCCGCCGCCGCCGCGGCGGCGGCGGCGACGACGAAGGCGGCGACGAAGAAGAAGCCGCTCGGGCCGAGCGACGCGGTCGAGGAGATGTCCTTGCGCGACGCCGTGGAGGCGTTCGCGAGCGAGCACGACGTGACGTTCGCGCCCAAGCCGGGGAGAATCGTGGAAGGGTTGCAAGCGTACGCGTTCGGTTCCATCACGGTGACGATCGACAGCGCGAAGCAGATGCTGCTCGCGCAGGTGGAGGGAAGGTGGGCGCCGGTGAGCCTGGACGCGCTCTTAGAGCGGCACAAGGCGAAGGCGAGGAAGGCGTCGAAGACGTTTTAGACTTGAAGTTTTGGAGTAACCTTAGTCGGTCATAAAGAGAAGAAAGTCCTTAAGGAATGAAGTTCACAACGCGAACGCCGTCGTATGGGGACCAGTGTGAGCGCGCCGCTCCGCCCGCCGCGTCTTCCCCTCTCATCATCAGTCGTAGTGCGGCGCCAGGTTCGCGAGGAGGATGACGAGGCACCCAAAGGCGTACGCCCCGAACGCGACCAAACGCGCGGCCATCCCCGGCACCTCGTGCGTCTTGTGCGTGTGCACCGTCGCGGCGCCCGCCGCCGCGCCGCTGTGCAGCTTGGAGCACGCGCGCGCCGTCATCTCGAACTCATCCGCGGTGACCTCCGTCGCGCCGATGTAGATGAACGTACCAGCGGCGAGGCCCTCGAGCACCAACCTCGCGACCGCGGAGGTGCTGCCGACGAGGAAGCCGATGATGATGCCGACGGGCGTCACCAGCGAGAAGACGACAATGAGCGAGACGACGGTTTTCGCGTCCATGCCGTTGCGAATGAATTTGCTGCCGATGGAAAACGCCGCCGGCGCCTTGTGCGACGCGATCGCGACGAACACGGTGTAGACGTTCTCGGACTCGGACTGGATGCCCATGGAGACGCCCGCGAGGATCGCGTGGAGGGAGATGGCGAAGAGGATCACGAGCGACGTCTTGAACCCCTCCTTCGTCGCCTTCTTCACCGAGTCGCCGTCGACGAGGCCGACCATGTACTTCTCGTCCGATTTCGAATGCGAGTGCCCGTGCGAGTGCCCTTCCTCCTCCTCCGCGCTGTGCCCGTGCGCGTGGAAGATGACGCGCTCGACGAGGAAGATCATGATGAAGCCGATCACCACGAGCGCGTACGCGAGCGGGTACTCGTTGTAGAGGTCGTCGACGTCCGCTTGAGATTCGACGACGTGCGGCAGGATGTGCGTGAGACCCGCGGTGATGAAGACGCCGCCGGAGAAGGCGTTGAGCAGAGACATGATGCTGTCCGCCTTGGCGAGGTTCTTGATGAAAAACAGCGGCAGCAAACCGCCGATCAGCGCCTCGACGAAGATGACGACCGCGAGGCCCATCTTCAGGCCGACGTAATCCATCGACCCGGTGGTCTCCGTGGTGTCGAACGTGCACGTGTCCTCCACCGCGCAGACGAGGATCTCCGGGCACGCCGCCTTGAACTGATCCTCCGTCAGCGCGTTGCTCGAGCCGTGCTCGGTGATGATCTCGGCGACGGTCAAAGTCGATTTGGCCTCGGAGTGCGCGTGCTCGTTCGCGGGGTGGCCCGTGTCGATGAGCGACTGGAGGTCGTCGAACATGAGTTGCACCTCGTCCGAGTTGAGCGTCGTCGACGTCGTGTCCGTGACGTAAAGCTCCGTGAGCTCCTCGAACGGGTCGCCGCTCGCGCGGACGACGGGAGCGGTCGCGCACAGGAGCGCGAGGAGGAGGGAGACGAGGAGCTTCATCGTGACCGTGGTCTTCATCGTCGCGCTCGTCGTGGTCGGAAGTGATGGAAGATCAACGAGATTCGATCGTTCCGGCGGGATGTAGAATCCGCGCGAGGCGCGCGCGAAGCGCGACGACGTGGGGTGAGAGAGACGGTGCGAGCGCGCGCGGGGCGAAGCTCGACGGACGCGCGGTCGAAAGAGCGAAGCTTTCGAGAGCGGGGGCGGCGGCGTGGGCTCGCGCGCGACGAAGTGTCGCGAACGATCTGTGCGTGATTCTTCTTCGTGAGAGTCGTGCGCGCCGCCATTTTTTACGCGTTATTACCCCGAGTCGAGACCGCGTTAGACCCTCGTTCTTGAGTTCCGAACTTTTAGACCCCCCGAAAAACGACCGAAAAAAGAAAACCAAAGAAACTCGCGTCACAGAATATCTTGCATGTATCCTGTGTTTCAATTTAGGACTCGGAATTTTTTAGTGCAATAGATACAAACTTGCCATAAAAAAAGTACACGCGCGAGAACTTGTACGGCACCCTCTCAGCACATTTTTCCCTTTCTGTGGTCGCTCTTCGATTTAATATCGAGAGACGCGCACGACGACAGCGCGCACAGAACGAGATCGGAACTGTTCGGAACGACGCGTTTATTACTCGGCAGCGGAGCTCGGGTCTGGTATCGGGAGTCGGGACGCGCACTCAGACTCTATTTTTCTCGGGCGATTCCCCGCGGAGCCTTCTGACAAATCCTCCGCGCACGCGCTCTCCTCCGCGCGCGCGATCGATGACGACGCCCGCGGGGCCCGCGGCTCCTCCGCCGCGCCCGCCGCCGCCGCGTCTGGACCCCGCGTTCGACGGCGTCCTGCGCGCGGACCCGCGAAACCCGAACCGGTGCGAGTACTTCCAAGACCGCAACAAGCGCTGGCCGTTCCGCTGCGACGCGGACGGGCACTCGCTCCTCTCTCGACTCCTCGAGGTCGCGACGCCCGTCGTGGGCTCCGTGCAGGCGAAGATCGACGCCGCGCACGGCGAGCGCGCCTCCGCGGTCGTCGCGGAGGGCGCGCAGATCTACGCGAGGAAGCCGAACATGGGCGAGAACGACGTGACGTGGTCGCAGGCGGAGTACGGCCATCTGGGCTTGCAGAAGGAGTACGTGCGCTACAAGTCCGTGCAGCGACTGACGGAGTCGTGGGCGTGCCTGCAGCGCGCGCGCGCGCGCGGCGTGTTCAGGGCGTTGCGCGAAGGAGGAGGAGGCGATGACGAAGAGCGCACGCCGCTGCGCGTCGCGTCGCTCGGCGGCGGGCCCGGATTCGAGCTCCTCGCCGCGCGATGGTTTTTCGAGCGCCACTACCCGTCCTACGACCTCGACCTCGTCTCGTTGGACCTCGAGGAGAGCTGGCGCGAGCCCGCGCTGACGCTCGGCGTGCGCTTCAACGTATGGGACGTGAACGACGGCGAGGGGTTAGAGCGCGCCGCGGGCGGGGACGTCGACTTCGCGATCGCGTCGTACGTGTTCAAGATGTACATGACGAACGAGACGTGCGCGAAGTGGTGAGACTACTCCCCGTACGACCCCGTTCGCGTGGTGCACGCCGTTCCTTGAGGACTTTTCCCGTCGTCACTCTTCACCCGCGCTTCCCTTTCAACGTTTGACCGGTAAGACGTTCAACTGACCGATCGCTTCACCCACGCAGGTTGGGGGAAAAACTCAACGGCGACGCGTCGCCGCTGCGCGCGGTGCTCGTCGTGTCGAGGGACGAGAACCTGGAGAGCGGGTCGAGGCTGCTGAGGGAGGTCGGGAGGGTGAAGGTGACGCCGCTGATGGATCAGAGCAACGGGCGGGACGACCGGCAGCTGGTGTTGACGCCGGGGACGGCGGCGGGCGTCCGCGCGACTGATAACCTCAAGGGAAAAACAAGCGATGAATTAGTTGAAGACGTCGCGACGGCGACGGCGGCGGCGGCGGAGCCGCTGACGTTTCCGAACGTGCCGTACGAGGAGCATAAAAAGAAACGCGCGGGGGGTGGCGGTTCGTACGGGGGACACGGCGGAGGCGATAGGGGAGGC
>Ga0181554_1001373_pt1 | contig 23068 bp, 14 predicted proteins | sample 011ome_16_FD_145602 | JGI IMG/M metagenome (GOLD analysis project Ga0181554, IMG submission 145602) | Coastal salt marsh microbial communities from the Groves Creek Marsh, Skidaway Island, Georgia - 011503CT metaG (spades assembly) | ecosystem: Environmental > Aquatic > Marine > Intertidal zone... | reverse complement strand
TGACCAAGCCGCCGAAGAAGTCGTGGTCGTCCTTCTTCTTCTTCTTCTCTTCCTTGGACGCGTCCGCGCCGACGTCGACTTCCTCCGCGGGGGCGTCCCCGGGCTCGTCCGCGACGAGCAAGCTCCGTCGGCGGCGCCGGCGGCGGCGGCGCTCCATGATCATGGAGGCGGCGTAATCGGCGGCGGAGTCGTCCGCGTGCGCCGCCGCCTCCTTCGCTTTCGCCGCCTCGTTCTCCGCGGCGGCGGCGGCCCAGTTCGCGGGGTCGTTCACGTCCTCGGCCGCGTTCGCGTCCGCCGGCGCAGAGGCTGGATCTCCTCCTTCTTCTTTGCCGCCGTCGTCGTCGTCTTCCTTCTTCTCCGTGTTCTCGCCGTCGTCTTTCGCGTCTTCCTTCGGCGCCGCCGCCGCCGACGCCGACGCCGACGCCTCAGCCGCGGGAGCGGCCGTCTCGTTCGCCGCCGCCGCGCCCGGCGGCGCCGCCGCGGTGTCATTCGCGGCGGGGCTCGCCGGCGGCGCGTCCGTCGCGTTCGCGTCCGCCAACGCGTTCGCCGCCGCGTTCGCGTCCGCCAACGCTTTAGCCGCCGCCTCGACTTTCGCCGCCGCCGCCGCTTTAGCCGCCGCGCGGGCCTTCGCCGCGGCGGCCCAGTTCGACGGGTCGTTCACGTCCGTCGCGTTCGTCGCCTCCGTCGCGTTCGCGTCCGTCGCGTTCGACGCCTCCGTCGCGTTCGCGTCCGTCGCGTTCGTCGCGTTCGTCGCGTTCGCGTCCGTCGCCGCCGCTTTAGCCGCCGCGCTCGGCTTCTCCGGGCTCGGCGGCGGCGCGTCCTCCGTCGCGTTCGCGTTCGTCGCCGCGCTCGGCTTCTCTGGGCTCGGCGGCGGCGCGTCCTCCGTCGCGTTCGCGTTCTTCGCCGCGTCCCCACCCCCCGGCCCGGGCCCGTCGTCCGCGGCGGCGGCCGCGACCAACCCCGCCCTGGGATCCACCTCGACCGCCAACGCGTTCGCCGCGCCACTCTCCGCGCCACTCTCCGCGCCGCCGCCGCCGCCGCCGCCGCTCGACTTCCGCAGCGCGTCCTTCACGAGCACTCTCCACCCGGCGACGACGTCCTTCTCCCCCGCGCCGCCTTCTCCGAACACCGGGACTCGATAGGACGCGGCGTAAAACGGCGCGACGCAGCCGACGCACGTGGACACCGTCGTCGCCGCGAGGAGCGCGATCACGAGCGTCTTCGTCCCGGCGCCGTGCGCGTTCTGCGCGGACCATCGCGTCTGTCGGTGCTCGCACTCTCTCGCGCCGGGCTCCGGGTTTCGCGCCTTGGTCAGCTTGGCGCACTCGTCGTGCGCGAAGTGCCCGACGAACGAGGTGACGATCACGGCGAAGCAAAACTCGTACGCGCCCCAGCACGGCCACACGCGCACGGCGAAGGACGCGTCCACGACGTTCGCGACGCTGACGTTGATCGCGGCGTTGAACGCGAGCGAGATCATGATCACCATCGCGACGTCGATGAAGCTCCAAATCGACCACAGGCTGGAGAAGTGCAGCACTGAGTTTCGGAACCGCTCCTCCGTCGGGGAGACCCACACGTACAGCGTGAGGAGGAGCTTCAGGTGCGGCCACAGACCGGAGAGCGCGAACACGACGCCGGCTGCGACGGGGGAGGAGGGAGAGGGGGAGGGAGAACGACGAGGGCGTCGGACGTCAGGGAAAGGAGGCGGAAGAAGGGAGGGAGGGAGGGCGCGCGCCGCGCTGCGCCGCGCCGCGCCGCGGGCGACCCGATCTCCATCTGATCGCGCGAACGAATCTGATGAATCGTGTTCGACGAACTGCGACGCGCGCGCGACGCGCCCTAATCGCGGCGGGATGGGGGGCCGCGACGCACCCAACAGGTACTCCTCCGCGTCGATCAGCTCCGTGATCGTGCTCGGGAGGTTATACGTCGTCACCGCGGACGTGTCCGACGGCGCCTTTCCCATCATCGCGAGGCTCATCCCCCCGCGAGCCGCCCACAGCGGCTTGAACTGCGCGGGGTGGAGTTCATAGGCGTCAGTTGAAGTTGAAAGGCGTCGAGGACGGGGATTGAAAGCGTGGGGTGGGCGGAGAGATGCGCCGGGAAAAGCCCTTAAGGATCGGCGTCCACCTCGCGAACGGGGTCGTATGGGGACTAGTGTATAGAACGCACCTGCGCGTGCGCCAGGAGGACCGCGCCGACGAGGCACATGATGACCACGCCGCTCGCGCCGAGGGGTCGGCCCGCGCGCGCGGCGGCGTCGAACGGCGCCCACAGCGTGGACGCGCCGCCGTAGGACGGCGGCGCGCTCATGACGCGCGCGCGGGGGGGACGATCGTGCGGTGCGCGCCGGCGTCTGGGGCGAGCGCGCGCGCGCGACGACGCGGGGGGGTGTTTCCAGCCCATTACGAACTGCTGACTGGTCCCATAACCTGGTGCATTCTATCCGTACGGAAAAGTACGTGTACTTTTCCGCTGACTGCGCGTCGTACGTGGCGGCGCTTTTTCCTCGATCCGCGCCGTGGAGCGCGCCCCGCCTCTCGTCTCCAACGATGTGAGCCACTCGAACCGTCGTTTTACCGCCGCGACGCGCTCTGATACCGTCGCCCACTCCTCGCGCGCGCACACCGCAACAACGACGCACACCATGGCCGCTCTCCTCCTCAACTCCACGCTCCTCTCCGCGAAGGCGTCCGTCGCCTCCGGCGTGACCTCCCGCGTCGCGAAGCGCGCGGCGAAGCGCGCGGCGTTCGCCGTCCGCGCGTCCGACGACGACGACGTCATGGGTCAGATCGGACTCGGCGACCTCGAGGACATCATGGACAAGGCGGACGGCGGCGCGTCGGTCCCGAAGTTCATCGAAGGCCTCGGCATCGAGCCCCTCACCGAGGCGTTCAAGTTCCTCGGCTCGGACAAGATGACCGGCCCTGGGTCCGAGGCGCTCTTCGTGGAGAAGTACGGCGAGACGCTGTACCGCGAGGCGGGCTTCACGCCGATGGCGGAGCTCATCAACGGCCGCCTCGCGCAGGTGGGCTTCGTGCTCGCGGTGCAGAACACCTTCAACGGCGACGTCCTCGAGATGATCGCCAAGTACCCGCTCCTGGTGTTCCTCGTCGTCGCCGCCATCACCGGCGCGAGCCTCGTGCCGACGGCGAACCCGCAGGGTTACATGCCGGACGGGCTCAAGGATGGCGTGATGAAGGCGTACGAGGGCGCGGGCGCGGGCGAGATCTTCAACGCCAAGGCGGAGATGATCAACGGGCGCGCGGCGATGGTCGGCATGGCGGTCTTCCTCGCGACGGCGACGATCTTCTAAATCGTAAATCGTTGTTGATGTCGTCGACGACGCGCACGCACGCAGCACGCAGCGCGACGAGATGGATCCCGTAGCATAGCATCGTACTAGTAGCTTTGCAACATCTCCTCGCGCGAACATTCTTTCTCTCATCCGTCATCTTCCGACGCGAAGCGATACCCCGCGAGGCCGCGCCGTCTCTCTCTTCGTTTCGTTCACGAGGTAACCTTAAGGTGTCCTAACTAAAATGAATATAACGCACCACACAAACGATGATGCGTTCGCTACTACAGTACAGTACGTCCTACGTTCACTCCTCCCCGCCCCCGCCCCCCGCTTTCGCCGTCGCCGCGTTTTTCTGCGCGTCTTCCATCTCGTCGTAGAGCGCGTTTATGACGGCGTTCTTCACGTTCACGTCGCTCATCGAGTGCTTCACGAACGCGGCGTACCCCTCGTTGGATATCTCCGTGAACTTCGCGATGAGATCGTCCGCGTTCGGTTCAAACTCTTCCCTGTACGCCTTCACGCCGTCCACGAGCTCGCCCGCCACCTTCTTGAGCGTCGCCTCTGCGTTTTCCTGAGGGTCGAGGGTCCATACAAAGCGATGATGTCGGGGTGGAGTTGAAAGGCGTCAGAAGCGGAGTTCAAAGGCATCTAGGGGCGGGGATTGAAAGAAGCGAGGGACCCTGGGCGGAGAGATGCGCCGGGAAAAGAAACTCCTTAAGGATCGGCGTTCACCACGCCGACGCGGTCGTATGGGGACCAGTGCGAGATAGAACGCGCCTGCGTCTGTCGAAGCAACTCGGGATTATTCTGCGCCATGTCGGCGAGCCGCGCTTGGACGCCCTCGTCGTTCGCGATCGACTGCACCGCGTCCACCTCCGCGCGTCTTCGCTGTTCCTCCTCCGCGGCGGCTTTCATGTACGGCGACGCGTCGATCGCGGCGCGGAGGCGGTCCGCGTGCGTCGCGTCGTTCATGCACTGCTTTATCCCGATGGAAAAGAGTCGATCCGTCTGCATGCGGTCTCGGACCTCGTTCCCTAACGCCTCGTCCGCGTACGCGCGCTCGAGGACGGAGACGTAGCCCTCGACGCCCTGCGCGGCGATCGTCGCCGTGGGCGGGAGCGAGGAGGAGGACGTCGAGGACGTCGCCGCGTTGTCGTCCGCGGACGCGTCGTCCGAGGAGGAGGAGGCGACGACGATGACGTGTCGAAGCGCGGCGGCGGCGGCGCGGCGGCCGCGGGGGAGGCGCGACGGCGCGGCGGAAGCGCGCGGCGCGGGGGAGGCGACGCGACGCGCGGCGACGGCGGCGCGGAGCGCGGCGTTGGGCGCGGCGCACGATGTCGAGGTCATCGCCGGCGTGTCGGTGGTGCCCCGACGAGTGATGAATGACGGGGCATCCTCAAGTCTGGTTCCTGTCTTCATTCAGTGAACCGAATCGCGAATCCCTAGTTCCGCTTCATCTCGCCCCGCGCTCCGCAGCGCGCGCACGCGACCATGATGGCGATCAGCAGCAGCGTCGGCGCCGTCGCGACCGCGCGGGCGACGCGCGCCGCGCCCGCGCGCGCGACGTCCGCGGTCGTCGTCCGCCCGAGAAGACGCGTCGCGTCCGCGGCGGCGTCCGCGAATCAGATCGTCGCGCGCGCTTCTTCGGCACCCGATCATCATCTCGCGCCGCGCCGCGTCGTCGCGTCGCCCGCGCGGGGCCGTGGCGCCGGCGCGCGCACGACGACGACGACCGCGGGATACTCCCCGTCGTACGGCGGCGGCGGCGGGAGCATGATCCCCGTCCCGGACCGCTTCGTCGCGCTGCTGCCGTACCTCGTCCCGCTGCTCGACGGACTTCGGTACTCGCGATTCTTCTTCTCGCAGTTCCCCCAGGCCATCTTCCTCCTGCAGCCGCTGCAGCCGATCGCGTCGATGTACTTTCGAATTCCGTTCGCGGGGATGATATCTTTCTTCGCGATATACCTGGGGATCGCGGAGAACCGGAGCATGTCGCGGTTCGTGCGGTTCAACGCGATGCAGGCCATCATCCTCGACATCGTGCTGGTTCTCCCCGGGATGGTCGAATACGTCCTCTCCCCCGGGTCGCTGCGAGGGATGGCGTTCGAGATGTACAAGCTGTGCTACAACTCCGTGTGGGTGTTCGTCCTCGCCGCGTTCTGCCTCGCCGCGGTCGGGTGCATGTTGGGGCAGATGTACAAGCTGCCGTTCATCGGCGACGCCGCGGACATGCGCGTGTGACGTATGACGGACGTACGAGTAGACCCCCGCGGAGGAAAGCGACGACGACGCGACGAGCTAATAACGACGTGTTGAATTGAAACCGAACGGCCGCGCGCGTGACACCGAAGCGAACGACGACGACGACGACGATGAATCGTGGCGTAGCGTTAAAACCTATTATAACCGGGAGAGCGTCGGTCTCCCTTCGTATTGTAATCGTACTCGCACGCGCGTGATGCTCGCGTTTCGCCGGCGCCGCCGCCGCCCTCTCAGAGCTCCGAGGATTCCGAGTCCGAGTCCCCGCCGAGCATGGCGAGCTCCGACTCCGACTCCGACTCCTCGATCGGCGACGCGCTCCCGCCGCCCTCGCTCGTGCGTCCTCGCTTCGCGTCCACCTCCACGCCCGCGCGCGCGTCCCCTCCGGGCGCGGAGGCGCGGTTCGCGTCCCTGTCCCGGTCGCGCGCGCGTTTTCGTAGCGCCGCCGCCGCCGCCGCGTCTATCGCGTCCATCGCGTCCATCTCCTCTTCGCTGTCCGCGACGGGATCGTCGTCGTCGTCTTCCTCGTCCTCGCCGCCGCCGCCGTCGGACTCGCTCGCGGACGCGGCGTCTTCCGACGCGCTCGGCTCGTCCGCCGACTCGGCGTTCTCGCTGCGCTTCGCCGCGCCCGCGCCCGCGGCGGCTCGCTTCGGGCGCGCCGCCGGCGGCGCCTTCGCCTTGGCCGCGGCCGCGGTGTTCACGACCTTGACCGCCAACTTCGGCTTCGGCTTCGCGTCGACATCGTCCTCGTCCTCGTCGGAGCGGTCGGACTCGGACTCGCCCGCGGACTCCTCCTCCGACTCCGACTCCGACGCCTCGTCCTCCTCGGTCTCGGACTCGAAGTCCTCCTCGGACTCGGACTCGTCGCTCTTCCGCTTCGCCTTCGGCTTCGGCTGCGGCTTCGGCTTCGGCTTCGCCGCGGCGGGCTTCTTCCCGGCGCCAACCCCCGCCGCCGCCGCCGCGGACGGCTTCCCCGCGCCGACGCCGACGCGTCCCGTCGGCGCTCGGACGTTGCTCTGCACCGTCGACAGCGGCGCGCGCGGGTTCACCGCACCGATCCCCGCCGCCGGGCGCGTCATCCCGCTCAGCATCCCGCCGCCGTTCGGTCGACCCGCGCCGAGCCTGTACCCCCCCGCGGGCGGCGCCGCCGCCGCGACCGCCGCCGCCGCGCCCGGCGCCGGCGTCGACTTCTTCTTGCTCGGCTCCTCGACGATCGCGCACCCTTCCACCTGTAAACTAAACACGAACGACACGTCGTCCCCCGCGGCGCGGCGCATGATGGGGTCCGGAAGCGTGCACGCGCGGTGGTGGTGCCCCCACGTCTCGAGCTTCTGCTCCTCCGCGTCGTCGTCCTGTTCCTCCCACGGCTGAAAATCATCCGCGGGGCCGCCGCTTCCGGTGACGCCGGCTTGGCCGTGTAAGCCGTCGTAGTGCTTCCCCGGGCACTTCTCGCACGCCACGCTGTCGTGCGTGTCCGACACCGTCGTCGCGTCCAGGGTGAAGAGCTTGCGGAGGTCGTCTTTGGACAGGGACGACTGCTCGAGCGTGCCCTCGCCGTTTACGACGTTCTGAAGCGACTCTTTCGAGAGCTGCCGCTGGAAAACCTTCTCCTCGATCGACCCGGTCGCGAAGAGGCGGTACAGGTAGCACTTCTTCTTCTGGCCGTCGCGCCAGCACCGCGCGGCAGCCTGCTTGTCGTTCGCAGGGTTCCAGTCCGGGTCGAACAGGACGAGTCGGTTCCCGCCGATCAAGTTGATGCCGCACCCGCCGGCTTTGCTCGAGAGTAAAAACACGAAACAGTTCTCCGTCGGGTCGTTGAACTGCCTGACGAGCTTCTGTCGCTTCGTGATCGACGTCCCGCCGTCGAGGCGGCAGTGCGGGTAGTTGTTCTGCTTACACAGAAACTGCACGAGGTCGAGCGTTTGCGTGTAGTTACTGATGATCACGATGCGGTCCTTGGTCTCCGCGCGTAAGATGGCGAGCAGACGCGCCAAGACGGCGAATTTCCCCGAGTGAAATTCCCACCCGTCGCACATGCCGCTCTTGCCTCGCCCGTGCGGGCCTCTGACGTCGTACATCCCGGGCTGGAAGTACGCGCCGCACGACTCGAACCCGGCCGCGGCGCTGCCGGTGTTTTTCTCCGCGTTGATCATGTCGTAAATCAGCTTCGGGTGGTTGCACAGTTTTTTCAACGCCGTGATCGCGGCGAGCACCATCGTGCTCTTCCCGGTCAACGCCGCCTTCGCCGCCTTGGAGTCCAAAAAGTGCTGATACAGCTGCTGCTGCAGCGGCGACAGCTTGCAGCACACGACCTCGACGACTTTCGGGGGTAAGTGTTTCGACAGGATGGTGTTCGTGCGTCGGAGCACGAATTTGTTCACGAGCTCGCTGAGCTCGGCGTTGCGCTCCTGCGCGAGCGCGAGCTGTTTCTCCGTCGCGTCCGGCTCTCTTCCGTCCAGAATCGGCTTCTCGTAGTGCTTGTGGAACTCCGCGGTCGTCCCCAACAACCCCGGGTTACAAAAGTTCACCATGCTGTAGAACTCGTCCAGGTGATTCTGCATCGGCGTCCCCGACAGCATCACTCGCCGCCGACACGGCACCGACTGCAGCGCCTTAGGGTCGTTCCATACAGGCGAATGTCGGGGTGGAGTTGAAAGGCGTCAGATGGAGTTGAAAGGCGTCGCGGTCGGGGATTGAAAGCGAGGGGCGGGCGGAGAGATGCGCCGGGTAAAGTCCTTAAGGATCGGCGTTCACCACGCGAACGGGGTCGTATGGGGACCAGTGTATAGAACGCACCTTATTCGTCAGCGTGTCCCCGTTCTTCAGCCGGTGCGCCTCGTCGCACATCACGAGCTGCACGCTGTCTTCCGCGCCGAACCGCTCGGCGTGGATGCGGAACGTCTCGTACGACACGATCATCACCTGCGCGGTGTTTCTGGGGCTTAAAAACCGGTTCACGGAGGAGATGACGTCCGCGCGCGACGACTCGCAAATCGGCAGCGTCTTCACGCGTCCCTTGAGCCACTTATTGCACTCGTCGTCCCAGTTGCTCACCAGGCTCGTCGGGCACACGATCAGCGCTCGCTTCGCCGTGGGCGTCCCGGTCACGACGCCCTGGCACAGCATCGTCCACAGCAGCGTGATCCCCTGGAGCGTCTTCCCGAGGCCCATGTCGTCCGCGAGGATGCACCCGCGGCCGTCGAAATCGCGCAGGCCCATGACGCACTCGAACATGAATATGACGCCCTCCCTCTGATGCGGCCGCAGCCACTTCACGAGCATGTTGTCCACGACGATCGGTCTGTTCGTCCCGCCATCCGCGTCTTCCCACAGCACGAGCGGCTCGACGCCCTCGGGGAGCTCCTCTTCCTTCTCCTCCTTCTTCGCGTGCATCGGAGAGGAGAAGGAGCCGATCTGCATCGGTCGACCCGCGTGCGCGATGTTCTTCGTGCCGCCCCACGGCACGAAGCGTCGCTTCATCGCGAGGCGCTTCGCGAGCTCCGCGGAGTGGCCCGCGGTCGCGCCCGCGAAGGGGGCGCGGAACGGGCGCGCGAGGACCGCGGCGGCGTCTTGGCACTTCAGCCCGCTCACCATCGGTCTTCTCGCCACCTGGAGCGAGCCGCTGAGCATCGCCTGGACGTTCCTCGCTTTCACCTGCGCCTGGGACAGGACGGTGACCTCGTCCTCCTCCTCCTCCTCCGCATCTTCCTCCTCGTCGTACGCCTCGTCGTTCTCGAAGTCCGAGTCCGAGACCGCGGCGTCCTCGGAGTCGGACCCCATGGTGGTGGCGACGAGCGGGGGCGAGATCCACCAAACGAGGGGGGGTGCCTGTTTTCGTCGCTCTCTCCTCCTCGAGCGACGGATCTGGGCGCGCCGCGCTCGATATCCGCGCGCGCCGGCCGCCTCGCGAGCGCGTTCGGTGACGACGACGCGTCGCGTGAGCGAAATCCCGCGTTCGTCGCGCGCGATGCCGTCGTCAGTCGCCGCGCGCGCTCGGGTGTGCGCGCGCGTCACCGCTCGGAACTTTCAAATACAACGACTGTGAGCGCGCGACAGCTGGCGGCGCGGCGGGCGCTCACACCGCAGCGAGGGAGAAAAAAGCCACGACGTTCAAAAGACTTTCCCGCGCGCCGCCCTCCCCCCCACGCTCAGATCCGGCCATGTCTTTCGACGACGTCCCCGAGAACGTCGCCGCCGTCGTGTTTTCGCACCTCGGGAACGACCCGATAGACCGCGTCAGGCTCGCCGCGGTGAGCAAGGTGTGGAGGAGCGCGGAGAAAGCGGCCGCGTCGTTGCCCGTGGCTCCCGGTGAGTTGTACAGCCTAGGCCTCGTTGGAGGGTTTCGACAATATACCCTAGACGCTCATCACCAGTCCATGAAGGCGATCTACTGGTTGAGTAAGGCGGTGGCGACTGGTGACGCCGACGCCATGTGCACGATCGGACTCTGCTACCTGGTAGGGGACGGCGTGAAGAAAGACAGGGCGAAGGCTGCCGAGTGGTGGGAAAAAGCGTCCGGGCGTGGGCACGAGGCCGCGACCAGCAACCTCGCGTGGTGCTATAAACACGGCAACGGCGTGGAGAGAGATGGAGGAAAGGCACTCGAACTGTACTTAAAGGCGGCGGAGCTGGGTTCAGCAGAAGCCGTGTGGAGTCTCGGTAGTATCTATAGATACGGCACGAAGGACGGCAGGGTGCCGGTGAACAAAAAAGAGGCACTCAAGTGGTACCGCGTCGCGGCGGAGCGAGGCGATACCGTCGCGGAACAGAGGGTGACCGAACTCGAGGCCGAGCTCGCGGCGGAGACGACGAACTGACGCAAGACGCATCTCTACCACCGCGCATTATGAAACGCACGCACGCTCACGTCGACGACATCCACGGAAATCCGCGCTCGCCGCCCGACCCGCTCCCGCTCCCGCTCCCGCTCGCGTCTGAAAACGTCTCCTCGTCGTCGTCGACGCTCTCCTCCTCCCCAGAGCCGTCCATCGTCACGGTCACCGTGACGTCGTCCACGCCCGTCGGCTGCGGCGGCGCGCTCGGCGGCATCATCGGCAGCGGCGGCAGCGACGACGGCGCGCGGCTCTTTCTCTTCTCCTCTTTCTTTGCGGGCGGCGCCGGCGGCGGCGGCGGCGCCGGCGCCTTGGATCGCCGCCTCTTCTCGTCCCGCCGTTTTTGAATAAACATCGACTCTCTCCGCACCTGGTACGCCACCTTCATCGCCGCGGCCGCGGCAGCCTCCGCGGCCTGATTCACCGCGTGCGCCTCCCACTCCGTCTCCTCCATCTCCGTGTCCGGGTCCGAGCCGGACGCGTCCCCGAGCGGGTGCCCGCGAAGCAGATCGAAGAAACTGCTCCCGCGGCGTCGCGACGGCCGGCGTTCCGCGGCGGCGGCGGCGGCGGCGGCGGCGGCGGGGTCGTCCACGCGCGCGTACGAGTATTTCGACGCGCGACGCGCGCTGTTCATGCGCGCCGACGCCGCCGACGCCGCGCTCTTCTTCCGTCCTCCTCCCGCGCTCCCCACGGACGCGGCGGACGCGAACGGCGAGCGGAGGGACGACCGGTTCGACCCCCCCCCGCGTGAAGACCACGCCGACGCGCCGCTGGACGTCCGCTTTTTCTTCGCGACGCCGACGTCGGCGAACGAAACGCCGCGCGACGATCCGTTACTCATCACGCCGCTGCTCTTCCGCCGAGGTGGCGTGCTCCCGCCCTCGCTGCCGCCGCCGCCGAACCCCAAGATCCGCAGCGCCTCCGCGTCCTTCTCCACGCCGGCGAGCGCGTACAACGTCGCGCGTCGCACCGGCTGACCCGTCGCGATCTCCTCCTCCGCCTCGTCCAACAGCATCTCGCGCTCGAGCTCCAAATCGCGGAGCCGCCGCTTTCGCCGCCGGTACAGCGCGACGCACCCCGCGCACGACAGCGCGACGAGCGCGAGAAGCGTGAAGAACGCGATGGACGTGAACGTCGCGTACTTTTCGTCCCCCGCGCGGTCGATCGCGTCGTCGACGGCGCCGCCGCCGTCGCCGCCGTCGCCGCCGCCGCCGCCGATGATCTCCACGCGCTCGATGCACCGCGTCCGGTCCTCGCTCGCGACGAGACCGCTCGCGCACGACGTGCAGTTCGTCGCCGCGGGGGACGACGACACCGTGCCCTCGTCGCACCGCTCGCACAGCTTGACCACGTTCAACCCGAGAAACGTGGAGCGGACGCGCGCGCCGGCGGGGCACGGGCGCTGCGCGGCGGCGCCGCGCATCGACCCGGGGTCCTCGAACGCGTCGCCGACGTGTCCGGGAGCGAGTAGCGCGCACGTCGCCGTGCCCTCCGTCGCGGCGAACGCGTCGCCCGCGCAGAGCGTGCACTCGTAGGAGTTAACGTGTGCGGCGTAGCGTCCGCGCGCGCACTTCGTGCAGAGCACGCCGCCGCCGGAGACGGCGGACGCGGACGATCCGGGATCGCACGCGCACCGCGTGCGGTCCGCGACTGCGCGTACGAAACAACATTTTACGAGTTCATCGGTCAGTCGAAAGGGTAACAACTTACATACGCGATCAAATGTTGAAACCGAGGAACGGGTGATGAAAGAGGTTCGTCTCTACAGAACGCACCCGACGACGCGTCGCTCGGGCACGGCTCGCACGCGCTCGACCCCGCGTCGCTCTGAAACGTCCCGTCCGGGCACGTCACGCACGTCGTCAACCCCGGCGTCGGCGCGTGCGTGCCCGCCGCGCACGGCGTCGGCGACGACGCGCCGGCGAGCGGCGCGTGCGCGCCGACCGGCGCGGATTCGCAGCGCGCGGCGCCCTCCAGCGAAAACGTCCCCGGTTGGCACGACGCGCACGACGTCTGCGCGCGGTCCCCGCGCGTGCTCGTCCCCGCGGGGCACGGCGCGCACTGCGCCGCGTCGCTCGCGCCGGCGGCGGCGCCGAACGTCCCGGGCGGGCAGTCCACGCACCCGGTCTGATGAGGGTCGTTCAGTGGTTGGTTCCGCGCGAGGCAGGCGACGTCGGGGCGGATGGAGTTGTTCGGGGGGGCGTCAGTTGGAGTCGACACACAGAGGCGTCGCGGCGCGAGCGGCGGGATTGAACGCGCTCGAGGGGCGAACGGGCCGAGAGAAACTGAACGCGCGCGAGGAAAGAAAGGAAAGTCCAATCTAGGCGCGGCGTGCACCGCGCGAAGAACAGCGCGAGAGAGAACACAAACGCGCCTGACCGACGGCGTCTTGGTACGTGCCGGCGGCGCACGCGTCGCACGTCGTCGCCGTCGCGTGTTCCGAAAAAAACCCCGCGTCGCACGGCTCGCACGTCGCGGACCCGACGCCCGCGGCGCTCCCCGGCGCGCACGGCTCGCACGTCGTCTGCCCGACCAGCGGCTGCGCGTGCCCGCCGTCGCAGAGGTCGCAGGTGGTCGCAGAGGTCGCAGAGGCGACGGATCCCGCGGCGCAGAGCTCGCAGGTGGCTGAGCCCGCGATCGCCGCGGCACTCCCGGGCGCGCACGCGTCACACGACGTCGACGTCCCCGCGACGCCGTTCGTGCTCGCGCCCGGGTCGCACAGGTCGCAGCTCTCCGCGCCCACGACCGTCGCGAAGCTCCCGGGGACGCACGGGTCGCAGACGTGCCGACCGCCGTCGGGTCCGAAGCGTCCCAAGGCGCATTGACACGTGGCGTGGGCGTACGCCACGTGGAGGCTCGGGAGGGGGCACGCGAACGCGCCGCCGCGATCGTTCCCGGCGGAGGCGGCGCGGAGGTCGACGACGCGCAGGAGGCCGTCCGCGTCGTCGACGTCCGCGTCGGTGCCGCCCGCGCGGACGTGGTAGTCGAGCGCGCGCGCGAGGAGCGGCGCGGGGAACGACGGGATCACGCCGTCGAACGCGTTGGACGCGAGGTTGAGGCGACTCAATCGCGCGTGCGTTATCGTCGCCGTCGCGTCGCCGTCGTCGTCGTCGTCGTCGTCGTCGCGCGGGATCGAGCCGCGCAGCGCGTTGTTCGAGAGGTCCAAACGCTCGAGCGCCGGCAGCGCGGCGAATAACGTCGCGGGCAGCGACCCGGTGAGCCCGGCGCGCGACGCGGTGAGCTCGCGCAGCGCGCCGAGGCCCGCGCCGACGGCGCCGAGCGCGGCGGGGAAGTCGCCGAAGCCGCCGACGGCGGAAACGTTCAACACCCTCAAGTTCGCGAGCGGTCGAATCGACGCCGCGCTGAGCGGCCCCGTTATCCCGACGTTGCCGTCTAACGTCAGCGTCGTGAGGTCGATGAGGCGGTTATCCGAGAGCCAGTCGTCTAACGGGCCGGACAGCGCGTTGCCGCCGAGGCGTAAGACTTGAAGCCGGTCGCGGTCGCGGATCCACCCTGGGATCGGCCCGGCGAGGGCGTTTCTAGACAGATCCAGCGCGGTCAGCGACGTCGCGTTCTGAAGCACGCTCGGGAACGACGTCAGCTTATTCCCCGCGAGGTACAGACCGGTCACGCCGCTGACGTCGATCGACGACCCGGGCGCGAGCGCCTCCATGCCGTCGATGACGTTGTCGCTCAAACGAATCGTCTCGAGCGACGGCGCCGCGAGCAACGACGCGGGGACCTCGCCGGCGAGCGCGTTCTCGTTCAGCGTCAGCGTTCGAAGCGACGCCAGCGACCCGGGGGCGACCGCGGGGACGCTCCCGCTCAGCGCGTTGCGAGACAAGTCGAGCGAACGCAGCGCCGGGAGCGTGAACAACGACGACGGTATCGACCCGCTGAGCCCGAGACCGACGAGCGAGAGTTCCCTCAAATTCGTGAGCGAATCGAACGCGCTCGCGTCCGGGAGCGTGAACGCTGGCGGCGCCCCGGCGTCCGGGTAGGTCCCCCCGCCGACGTACACGTACCGTAACTGCGCGCAGGAGCCGATGGACGCGGCCAGCGACCCGCGAACGGGGTTCCCGCGGAGGTCCAACGTTTCCAGCGCCGGCCCGCACGGCGGATCCGGGACGTCCTCTTCGATGGCGTTGTGCGCGAGATTCACGACGACGAGCCCGGCGACGGCGCCTAAACCGACCGTCCCCAGACCGGAGGTCAACGCGTTTTGCGACACGTCGACGTCGGTGAGGGAGTGGAGGTTGTTGAGGTCCGGTAACGCACCAGAAAATGCGTTACCGTGTAAATCGATAACCTCGAGAAACACGAGCGACGACATCGTCGGAATCGCGCCGGTCAGCAAGTTGTTCGATAGGTTGATGGACGTCAAGTCCGCGAGATCGCTCAGCGGCGGAACGACGCCTTCGAAGTAGTTATCGGAGAGGTCCAAGGTTTGGAGCATCGGCCAGGACATCGTCAGCGCCGGGATCGACCCGTTCAGGTTATTATCCGAAAGGTTCACGGTCACGAGCCGCGTCATGCCTTCGAAAAAACTCGCCGGCAGCGCGCCGGAGAGTTCGTTCCCGCTCAGGTCGATCGACGCGAGCGTGCTCTGCAACGCCGAGATCGACCCGGGGACCGAGCCGCTCAGCGCGTTCATCGAGAGATCGATCTCGCGAAGCGCGGTCAGAGCGCCGATCGTGGACGGGATCGGACCGGTCAACGCGCAGCGTTGAAACCGGAGCTCGCGCAGAGACGTCAGACCCGTCGTCTGCGCGAACCACGCGGGCGGGAGCTCGCCGTCTGAGGGCCGAGGGTCCACACGAAGCGATGATGTCGGGGTGGGGTTCAAAGGCGTCAGTTGTTGGAGTCGAAAGGCGTCGCGGTGTGTCGGGATCGAAAGCGAGCGGGGGGTGGGCGGAGAGAAACGCCGGGAGAGAAAGTCCTTAAGAATCGGCGTTCACCACGCCGACGCGGTCGTACTGTATGGGAACCAGTGTGTGATAAGCGAACGCGCCTAAGCCCGGGTTGTGCGACATCGCGAGCGTCCGCAGCTGCCGCATCCCGGTCCACGACTCCGGGAGCGGGCCGACGAGCGCGTTCGACGACAACTCGAGCTCTTCCAGGCTGGTGAGGCACGCGAGCGACGTCGCGGGGCGGCCGGTCAGCGCGTTGCGGTTGAGGCGCAACGTCTTGAGCGAAAACGCAGACGTCGCGAACGCGGCGTAATCGCACAGCTCCGGCACGCCTCCCACGAGGCCGTCGTCCTCGAACGATATCTCGGTGAGCTTCCCTAACGTCAGCAACGGCGAGAATACGAACGCGATGTTGTTCCCGCCGCCGCCGCCGTTCAAGACGCCGTCCATGCGCAGCACGGAGAGTTCCGTCAAGTCGGAGAAGCGCGCGGGCAAACCGGCTCGGCACGCGAGCGACATCGCGCTCTGGACGCGGATCTTCACGACCCGCCCGTCGGCGTCGCACGCGAGCTCCGCGCCGGAGCTCGCGCACGTCGTCGTCTTCCAGTCGTTCAGGGTGCCGTCGAACGACGGCACCGGTGCCCACGGCCCCGGCCACGCCGCGCCCGCGGGCGAGCACGACTCGTGGAGCGCCTGCGCGGAGTCGTTCCGTATGAAGCGACGTCGGGGTGGAGTTCAAAGGCGTCAGACTTGGGGGTTGAAAGGCGTCGAGGTCGGGCGTTGAAAGCGAGGGGTAGGCGGAGATACACGCCGGGAGAGAAAGTCCTTAAGGATCGGCGTTCACCACGCGAACGGGGTCGTACGGGGACCAGTGTAAATATGAACGCGCCTGGAGCGCGCGGACGTCCTTCTCCCACGACGCCATCGCCGTCGCGCAGTGATCGGACGCGCGCGAGGCGCCGCCGCATATCGCGGGCGTCCAGTCGCCAGCCTGCGCGTTCGCGCCGCGGACGACGAGGGTCGCCGACGCGGCCGCGAAGAGGACGAGGAGCGGGACGCCGTTGATGACGCGACGAGGACGGCGGACGCGTCCGCGGACGCCGAAACGGGCGCCCCGCGACGACGATGATGACGATCTCGAGGAGAACATCGCCGCGGCGCGACGGGCGCGCGCGCGCGGAGGCGCCGCGGGCGGCGGCGAGGCGAACGACGCGAGCGCGTACGGCGGGGGGACGCGCGCGATCGTGCGTCGAGCGGCGGCGGCGCGTCGCGGCGGAGTGCGAACGAGACGACGCGCGCGGACTGGAGGGTCCGTCGTTTCCTATTTCGTCCCCGAGCTAGAACGCGAACCGTCGCTTTTCTCGGTCGCGACGACGGCAGCGGAGAGGTAGCACCGCTCTCCTCGAACGCGTCGTCGGCGGCGCGATACCGCGACGCGCGCGCGAGCGCGATGGCGTCGTCCGACGACGCGAAGACGAAGACGCCGGTGATCGTCGCGCTGGATTGGACCCCGAACGGGAACCACCTCGGGTTCTACGTCGCCCTCGACGCGGGGGTGTACGCGGACGCGGGCCTGGACGTGCGGCTCGTCTCGCCCTCCGACGCGGATTACAAAGGGTCCTACCACACGCCGTCGGACGACGCGACGGCGAGCGACGCGACGGCGACGGCGACGCCGTACGTCACGCCGTGCTCCAAGGTCGCGGCTGGGGACGCGCACTTCGCGATCAACTCCCCGGAGGGCGTGCTCGGGTGGAACACCGCGGACGGACGCCCGCGTCTCAAAGCGGTCGCCGCGCTGCTGCACGATCGAAACACGAGCGCGATCGTCACGCTGCGATCGTCGGGCAAGGCGTCGCCGGCCGACCTCGACGGCGCGACGTACGCGTCGTACGCCGCGCGGTTCGAGGGGCGCATCGTGCGAGAGATCATCCGTCACGCCGGCGGGAAGGGCGACTTCCGCGAGGTCACGCCGCCGATGCTCGGCGTCTTCGAGACGCTCGTGAAGGGCGACGCGGACGCGACGTGGATCTTCAAGCAGTGGGAGGGCGTCGAGGCGGTGCTCGAGGGAATCGACCTCAACGTCTTCACCCTGCTCGATAACGGCGTGCCGTACGCGTACAACCCGTGTCTGTGCGCGCATCCGGAGTGGTTGCGCGCGAACGCGGCGACGGCGAGGGCGTTCCTGGAGGCCACCGCGGAGGGGTATCGAAGAGCCGCCGACGACCCGGGCGCGGCGGCGGACGCGTTGCTCAGGCGCGGTCCTCTCTCTCTCTCTCGGACGACTTTCTCTCCGCCCGTTCACTCCTCGCTTTCGATCCCGACGCCTCGCGACTCCGACTGACGCGCCCCCGAACGCCGCCCGCCCCGACGTTGCCTCGCGCGGGAAATGACTCCCCTAAACTGTAAACCCTCAGGCTCGCGAAGAAGCACCACCCCGAGGTCAAAATCGGCGTGCACCAAGCGCACGCGAGCGCGGACTACCTCGCGACGAGGTTCCTGGACCCGGAGACCAAGGCGTGGGGACGCATGGAGGCGCGCGTGTGGGACGAGTACGTGAGGTGGTTGTGGGACCGGGGGCTGCTGACGACGGGCTTGAACAGCCGGCATCCCGACGGCGGCGCGACGTTTTCGCTGGACGACTTGCGGGACGGCAAGGCGGGGGAGAGGATCGATTTGGAGAGCGTGCCGACGGTGTTCACGAACGAGTACTTGCCTCCTCTGTCGTCGTCGTCGTCGTGATGGGCGCGATAGGGTGGCACAGGTGTGCTGAGTCGTCTTTTAGTTGTAAAACATACCTTCGTAGACTACTTCCGGAAGTCCGTGCTATCGTCACAGCAGATATCCTCCGGGACTGCGTTTCTTCGCGTCGTCGTCGTCGTCGTCGTCCAACGTGACCATGACGGTGACGTCGTCCTCTCTCCTCCGCTCCCGTCGCCGCGGCGGTGGAGGAGGAGGAGGAGGAAGAGGAGGAGGAGGAGGAGGAGGAAGCGTAGTCGGCGGCGCCTCGCGTCGCCTCGCCGCCGCCGCCGCCGCCGCCGCCGCCGCGACCGCGCCGCGCTCCCACGCCTCGTCGTCCGTCGACACGATCGGATCGAACCCGCGCTCGTCGGTCGGCTCGTCCGTAAACTTCATGTACTTCTTCGACCCGCGCCTCGACCGCGGGGAGCGAATCGACGACGGCGACGGCGGCCGGGACCTGCGGCGGTTTTCAAACGCGACGCGCATCGCCGCCGCCGCCGCCGCCTCCGCGGCGGCGTTCACCGCGTTTTGTTCCCAGTACCCGAGCGACGGCGACGACGACGACGACGACGACGGCGGCAGGTCGCGTTGATACACTCCCACCGGCGGCGGCGGACGAGGCGGCGGCTCCCCGGGGACCATCACGATCGTCACCGGCTCGAGCGGCGCCGCCGCCGCGTCCGGCGCCTTCGCGCTCTTCGACCACCACCTTCGCTTTTTCTTCTCCCTCTTCCTCCGCTGTTCCTCCTCCGCCGCCGCCGCCGCGTCTTCTTCCTCCTCGTCGTCCTCCCCGTCGCCGCCTCGCCGCTTCCGCGCCTTCTTCCGCTCCAGCTTCTTCCGCTCCGCTTCTTTCAGTCGACGCATCCGCCGCCGCCACCACCCCGGGCCGAAACACGCGCAACAACACAACGTCGCCGCGAGCGTCACCATCGCGACGGACGCGAACACGTCCCCTCCCGTCGCGCCGCCGCCGCCCCCGCCGCCGCCGTAATCGAAATCGTCCTCGCTCTCGTAGTCCGCGTAGTTGCCCTCGCTGATGTCCTCGGTCGCCACGCACGTCGTCTTGTTCGCCGCGGCTTCCGAGCCGTAGCGGCAACTCGCGCACCGCGTCGACGCGTTCTTCGTTGACACCGTCCCGTCCGGACACGCCACGCACGTGGACACCATCGCGAGGTACGACACCGTCGTCTTCGCGTACGTGCCGGGCGCGCACGGGACCTGCGCGCGCGCGCCTTGCTTTTTGTCCGGGTCGAGATACGAAGCCCCGACGTTCCCGGAGCTCAAGGCCGCGCACGTCGCCGTCGTCGCGTTCGGCGCGAAAGTCTTCCCGACGCACAGCGCACACGACGACGACCCGCGGTGCGTCGCGTGCGTACCCGGCGCGCACGCGACGCACTCGTAACCGTCGCCGCTCGACGGTTTCGTTTTCGTTTCGTACCCCGGGAGGCACTCGCACGACGCGCGCGACGCGCTTCCGGCGGCGCCGCTCGCGCAGTCGACGCACGACGTCGCGCCATCCTCCGGCGCATGCTGATGCGCCGGGCACAGCGCGCAAGACGCGGCCCCCGTTGCGTTCGAGTGCGATCCGCGCCAACAGGGAAGGCACTGCGCGAGGCTCGACGCGCCTTCAGTGGCGCGGAACGTGCCGACGGGGCACGGCGCGCACGACGCCGCGCCGGCGGCGTTTTGATACGTTCCGGGCGCGCACGCGTCGCACGTCGTCGCCGCCGCGCTCGCCGCGCGCGTCCCCGGCGCGCACGCGATGCACGCGGAGGACGCGGAGGAGTGATACCCCGGCGCGCACGCGACGCAGGAGGTGCCGTTCGCGTTCGCTTCGTACCCCGCCGGGCAGGTCGCGCACGTCGACGCGTCGACGGCGACGTTTCCGCTTTCGCACGCGACGCATTCGGTCGATCCGGGGTTCGCCGCGACGACGCCGACGCCGCACGCCTCGCACGCGGTCGCGCCGCGCGCCGACGCGTGCGTGCCCGCGGCGCACACCTCGCACGTCGCCGCGCCGGCGGCGGCGGAGAACGTCCCGGCGTCGCACGGATCGCATCGGAGTCGACCGAGGTCCGAACCGAAACGACCGGCGGCGCATTCGCACGCGACGCCCGCGTACGCGACGTGCGCGCTCGGTAACGGGCACTCGAACCCAGCCGCGTTCGCGGCCGCGGACGTCAAGTTCACGACGTGCGCCGCGCCGTTCGGGTCGGTCGCCGCCGCGGAGAGAAGCGACGCGGGGAGCGAAGGCACGGTGCCGTCGAACGCGTTGTCGTTGAGGAACAATTTCACCAGTTCCGAGTGACGCGTCGCGCCGTCGTCGTCGTCGTCGCGCGGGATCGAGCCGCGCAGCGCGTTGTTCGAGAGGTCCAAGCGCTCGAGCACCGGCAGCGCGGCGAATAACGTCGCGGGCAGCGACCCGGTGAGCCCGGCGCGCGACGCGGTGAGCTCGCGCAGCGCGCCGAGGCTCGCGCCGACGGCGCCGAGCGCGGCGGGGAAGTCGCCGAACATCTGAATCCCCGCGACGTTTAACACCGCCAGCGAGGACAAGTTCGCGATCGCCGCCGCGCCGAGCGGCCCCGTTATCCCGACGTTTCCCTCCAGAGACAACGTGTGCAGACGTCGCAGCGTGTTGTTCGCGAGCCAGTGGTCGAGCGCGCCGGTTATCTTATTCCCGCCGAGTCGTAACGTCACGAGCGTCGACGCGCGTCCAAGCCACGGCGGCGGCGATCCTTCCAACGCGTTGTCGGAGAGATCCAGCGCGGTCAGCGACGTCGCGTTCTGAAGCGCGCTCGGGAACGACGTCAAATTATTCCCCGCGAGGTACAGACTGGTCACGCCGCTGACGTCGATCGAACTCGACGACCCGGCCGCGGGCGTCTCCATTCCGGTGAGTCGGTTGTCGCTCAGCCGCAGCGTCTCGAGCGACGGCGCCGCGAGCAACGACGCGGGGACCTCGCCTTCGAGCGCGTTATCGTTCAACGTCAGCGTTCGAAGCGTCGTCAACGACCCGGCGGCGACCGCGGGAAGGGTCCCGCTCAGCGCGTTGTGCGACGCGTCCAACGTTTGAATCGCCGGGAGCGTGAACAACGACGACGGGAGCGTCCCGTTGAGCCCGACGCGCGAGAGCGTGAGATCCGTCAAATTCGCGAGCGTGGACCACGCCGACGCGTTCGGGAGGGCGATCGCGACGCCGCCGTCGTTTCCGCTTCCGTTTCCCGTCGCCCTCGCGCTCAAGTGAAGCTCTCGAAGCCGCGCGCAGTCGCCTATCGAGTCCGGCAACTGTCCGTGAATGAAGTTCTCGCGGAGGTCCAGCGTCTCGAGGTTAATCCCGCACGTCTTCGACGGCAACGACTGCCGCAAAACGTTTCGCGCGAAATTCACGCGCGTCAATTTCGGCGACTCGAGCCACGCGCCGAGGCCGCTCTCGAGCGCGTTCCCGGAGACGTCGACGACGCGTAGATTTTGCAGAGCCGCCACGTCCGGAAACGCGCCGGTCAGCGCGTTGTCGCTCGCCTGAAACTCCTGGAGCTTCGTCAACGACGACAGCGAAGGAGGGATCGAACCGGTGAGCGCGTTCCCGGAGACGGATAAAAACGTCATTTGCGGCGTGCTCGACGCGCCCCCTCCTCCCAACGTCGGGAATAACCCGGTGAAATGATTGGAGCTCACGTCCAGATGCTGCAACGCCGCGCCGGTGATGTTCGGCAGCGACCCGTTGAACGCGTTCCCGGCGACGTCGATCGTCTTCACCGCGTCGTTCGCGAACAAACCGCTCGGAAGGACGCCGGCGAGGTCGTTTCGCGCGAGGAACAGTTCCGCGCCGTGTCGCTTCGTCGCCGCCGCCGCCGCCGCCGGCAGCGACCCGTTCAGCGCGTTCTCGCGCAGATCGATCACCTTCGCGTCCGTCGCGGTGAACATCCCTGGCGGGATCGGACCGGAAAGTCCGCAGCGCCGCATCTCGATCGTCTGCAGCGCGTTCATCGCGCTTCGGTCGGCGAACCACGCCGGCGGCACGACCCCGCCGAGTCGCGCGTTGTCCGACGCGCGCAACGTCTGCAGCGCCCCCATCGCCGCCCACGCGTCCGGGAGCTGCCCGGTCAGATCGTTGTCCGACACGTCGAGCTCCTCGAGCGACGACAGGCACGACGCGAACGCCGGCGGCGGCGGTCCGGTCAGCGCGTTGTCGTTCAGACGCAGCGTCGTGAGCGTCGCCGCGGCGCCCGAGGCGAAGGCGCCGACGTCGCACATCGACGGCGGCGCGCCGGCGAGCGAATTTCCTCCCAGGTCGATCGTCGTCAGCTTCGTCAGCGTCAGCGTCGTCGTCGCGCTCAGGAGCCTCGAGACGTTCATCCCGCCGGTGGTGAACGCGCCGCGCATCTCGAGGACGCTGAGTTCCGTGAGGTCCGCGAACGCCTCCGGGAATCCAATATCTGGGCACGACAGCTTGACGCTTTGTTTCCATCGTAAAGTCGCGATCCTTCCGTCGGCGTCGCACGCGAGCTCCGCGGCGCCCTCCGACGACGCGCCCTCCGCGCCGCACAGCGCCTTCCAGTCGTCTAGAGCGCCGTTGAACGACGGCACTGGTGCCCACGCGCCGGGCCACTCGTTCCCGCCGCCGCACGACCGGTGGAGCGATTGCAACGCGCGGACGTCTTTTTCCCACGCCAGCAACGACGCCGCGCAGTCATCGGCCGAGATCCCTCCGCAGATGGGCGGCGTCCACGCCGCCGCGCTCGCGCTCGCGCTCGCGCTCGCGTCTTCCGCGCCCGCGCACGTCACGTACAAGCACGCGATGAGAAGGAACGCGAGCCGCGCGCGCGCGTCGTCGCGCGCGCGTTCGCGGGGAGGCCGCGGACCCTCGCGAGGCATCGCGATCGTCGGTAACGCACGACGCGCGTCGTCGTCGTTCGCGCGCGGACCGTCGTCGACGCGAGACGACGACGACGACGACGACGACGACGCGAGGAGCGCTTCGCGGAACGCGGCGACCGCGCGCGCGCATCGATCCCCCCGCC
>Ga0181554_1001370_pt1 | contig 23087 bp, 18 predicted proteins | sample 011ome_16_FD_145602 | JGI IMG/M metagenome (GOLD analysis project Ga0181554, IMG submission 145602) | Coastal salt marsh microbial communities from the Groves Creek Marsh, Skidaway Island, Georgia - 011503CT metaG (spades assembly) | ecosystem: Environmental > Aquatic > Marine > Intertidal zone... | reverse complement strand
GCTGGCGTTCGAGGTCTGCCTTCGCCGCCTCGGCGGCTTGCTTGAACTCCTCCGCCGTCGCCTTCAGACTCTCCGCCATCTCCAGCGCCGCCGTCGTGTCCTCGTTCTCCGTGGACGCGGGCGCGAGCTCGTTCTCGTCGCGCAGCTCCCCGAGCTTCTCCTCGAGCACCTCGAGCTCCGCGGAGAGCTGCTTCTGGTGCTCCAGCCTCGCCGCGGACGTCGCTCTGTGCTCCTCCAGCTGTCGCAGCTGCTCGCGCTGCGCCCTCGCCCATCGCCTGGACGCGACGAGCAGCGCGGCGATCGGCGTGAACGGCGCGGCGAGGAACGCCGCGCGCTGCCACGTCGGCACCTCCGCGACGAGCATCCTCGCGAGCTCGCTCGCGGTGTACGACGGCGCGGCGGAGATGCCCCCGGCTTTGGCCGCCGCCGCCTCGGGCGCGCCGAGCGGCACCGGGAGAGTCCCCGCGTCGATCTCCGCGGACATCATCACCAGCGACGCGGCGGTCGACGCCTCGGTCGCGGTCGCCGTCGCCGTCGCCGTCGCCGGGTCGCGCGGGGGGACCGGTCGCGACGTCCCGCGCATGACGAGCGAGGAGATGCCGGCGCCCGCGACGGCGGCGCCGGCGTTGAGCGCGGCGTCGGAGAACGCGACCGCGGGTTTCGGGAGCGCGAGCGTCGCCGCGACGGACGCGACGGACGCGAGCGCGAACTTCGCCCTGCGCGTCCACGATATCGGAGCCGCCTGGGGAGATGGGGAGAGGGAGGGAGGGAGGGAGGAGGAGATCAGATCAGATCTGGGGGCGGCGCGAGAGAATGAATTGAATCGTGAAAGTTCGTCTCGGCGCGCGCGATCGATCGCGTTTGAACGCCGCGCGCGCGACGCCGGAGACGGCGAGCGACGCACCTTGACGGCGTCCGGCGCGAGGACGGATCGCGGCGGTTCGGGTTCAGGGAACGTGAAGATCACGTCGCCGTTTTCGGAGACGCGCTTCGCGCTCGGGGCGTCCTCGGACGCGCGCGCGCGCACGAGGACGACGCGGCATCGCGCGCTCGACGCGACGCGGCGACCGCGCGAGATTTTCAGCGACGCGACGGGCGCCGACGTCGGCGACGCGATCGCGGACATGTTCGCGACGCGAGCGATGCTCCTTCACGCGCTGCTCGCGGACGCGATACGCGGCGCGCGGAGGCTCGAGGACGCGCGCGCGGGGAGACGCGCGCGCTCGCCGAGGGAGGAGGTTCGCGGTTTTTTCCCGAGTGTCAGCGCCTGCGCTGGAGGCGGGACGCTCGCGGATTCCGCGCCCGCGCGCTCGACGCGACGCGCGATTCGACGATACGCTCGCTGCGACGCCTCGAGAAGAGAGACGCACGCGCGCGCGGTCGATGCTCGAAGAGGGAAGACGACGTCGCGATGCACACGGCGCGCGTCTCGGAGTGCCCACGACGCTTCGCTCCGCGGCGCTTTTACACGCGTGGCGCTTTTGAAAAGCGAACGCCAATGAGATACTTCCGCGCGAATAGACCGTCGTTCTGGAATCAACGCCGAGGAAACGCCCATAGACTTTCGGTCCGTTGAAATATCGTTCTCTCGTTCGCGTGACGGGGCACGTTTCGGTGGCCACGTGTACGCTCAGCGTGTTTGCCCATACGGGCGACGTACTACGTATTCTGTACGAGGAGATCCCGAATCCCGATCGGATTCTACGATGAAAGTATCTGGGCCAAAACCACAAATATCGCGATCGAACGAATATCGCGATCGATCGATGAGTGCTGATGAATCGAGGTTCGGGCGACCGATGCGTCCTCGGAGTGTTTTCGCGCAGGCTGCGCGTGTCGTCGTGCGTCTCTGAAAATAACCGTCGTCGCTCACTTCTTTTCGTCAAAACCGTTCACTCCGTCTCGTTCCGCGCGTCGTCCCCCTCTCCTCTCAGCACCCCACGCCGCCGGCGCTCACGAACATGTCCACGAGATCGTCCTTCCTCACGTTCTTCTTCCCGACGTACAAGTGCGCGAGGCCCATGACCTGCATCCGATGCTTCAGCTGCGCGACCGTCATCGCCTCCGCCGCGTCTCTCCTCGCGCTCGCGTCGCCGCCGCCGCCGCCGCCGCCGCCGCCGCCGCCGCACACGTTCGGCGACGCGTTCTCCGCCATCGCGGCGCGCGCTTCCGCGCGCCACTCGTCGAGTACGCCGTCGCCGCGCGTCGCCGCGTCGGCGTCCGCGTCCGCCCTCGCCCTCGCCTTCGCCTTCGCATCCGCCGCGAGGCGACGCTCCGCCGCCGCCGCCCTCGCCTCCGCGGCGGCGAGCGACGCGTCCTTCTCCGCCTCGATCGCGACGCGACGCGCGCTCGCGTCCGCGGCCGCGCTCGCCGCCGCCTCGCTCTCGCGCTCCGCCGCCGCGAGCCTCTCGCGCGTCGCTCTCAGCTCCCCGTCGGCGGTCGCGGCGTCGACGCGTCGCGTTGCCGACGCGCTCTCTCGCTCGCGCCGCGCCGCGGACAGCTCGCGCTCCGCCCTGGACAGCTCGCTCGCGAGCTTCTCGCCGCGAGTCTTCTCCGTCTCGAGCGCCTCGCGCAAGATGTCCTCCCGCGCGGCCGCGCCTCGCTCGGTGACTTCGCGATCGCGCTCAGCCGCGGCGACGTCAGCCTCGAGCGTCGTCGCGCGCGCGTCGGCGCGCTCGAGGCGCGTCTCTGAGGGCCATTCCATACGAGCGAACGTCGGGGTGGAGTTGAAAGGCGTCAGTTGAAGTTGAAAGGCGTCATAGGGGCGGGGATTGAAAGCGAGGAGTGGGCGGAGAGATGCGCCGGGAAAAGTCCTTAAGGATCGGCGTTCACCACGCCAACGCGGTCGTATGGGGACCAGTGTATAGAACGCGCCTAGCGCGCGTCGCGTCTCCTCCGCCTCCTTCCTCCGCGCATTCTCCGTCGCGCTCTCCCGCTCCGCGGCGTCCGCGCGCTGCCGTTCCCACTTCTCCTTCGCCCTGAGCGCAGCCTCGGCGCGCCGCGACGTCGCGCCGACGGCGCCGCCGACGGCGTCGAGGAGAAACGACGCGAGGCGCTCGTGTTTCCCCGCGCCCTCCGCGTCGCGCGCGTACGCCGCCGCCTCTCTCTCCACCGCGGAGACGACCGCGTCGACGGTCGCGTCCGGGGCGTTCACGACCGCGCCGACGCGCGAGGACGCGTCGGCGAGGAGCGTCGCGTTCTTCGCCGCCGCCGCCGCTCGGCGTCGCGCGCGGTAGTCCCTCCATTGCTTTTCGAGTCGATCCTCCGCGAGTCGCGTCCACGCGGCGCGTCGAACGTCGACGCCGCCCACCGCGGCGCCGTCGAACGTCTCCCTCGCGCGCGCCACCGACGTCGCGTGCAGCGCCGCGAGCGCGTCCGTCGCGGGGTCCGCGTCGTCGTGCTCCCCGAGCGGCGTCGCGTCCGCGGCGGGGAAGAAGGATGCGAGGTACGCGCGTTCGCCGTCCTCCGCGGCGGCGCGGCATTCCGCCTCGGCGACGCTCTGCCACGCGGTGGCGATGGCGGGCACGGCGCCGTCGTTGATCGCGTCGACGTACTGCTTCGCCATCCCCGCGAGCGCGGGGCCGTTGAGGACGTCGCGCCCGACCGTCTTCGGACGGCACCGCGAGAAGAGCAACGACACGAGGTCGTCGAGCCCGCGTCGGAACTCCGGGCGGAGGTCGGCGCGCGGCACCGAGGAGAGGTCGCGCAGCTGCGCCTCGTCGTTCACCGGTCGCACGAGCGGGAAGCACTCGCGCTCGGGGAATAAGCCTCGGATGGAGTCTCTGATGGCGTTCTTCGCGGCGACGCCAGGGCCGTCGCCGGGGACGTGCCTGAGCGCGGACTCGAGGTAATCCGCGGCGGTGCCGTCGGCGAGGTCGAGATAAAAGTCGCGAAGCAGCCAGACGAACGACGGCGAGAATCGCGCGAGGTCCGAAGCATCAGCCGCGCTTCTCCTCGCGCCAGGCCCGCTCTTCTCGCCGCCCTCCATCGCCGCCCTGACGCGGATGTGATCGGTCATCTCCGTCACGAGCGAGAGTCGGTCCAGCGCGGCCTCGTCGATCCCGCCCATCTGGTTGTAGCAGAAGAGCGACGACAGCAGCACCGCGAGCGAGAAGATCTGCGTCGAGTACTGCCCCGTCTGGTCGTACGCGTCGACGCCCTCGGTGTCGAGCAGCACGAGGGAATAGCGCTCCCCTTCCGCGGTGACGCACGGCACGGGCTCGGACCATATCCACAACCCTTTCGTGCACGGGCGCACGGTCGGGCCGACCGCGAAGCCGTCGCGCCCGCGCGCGACGGACGCGAGCTGGTTGAGGATGAAGGACTTTCCCTGACGCGCGCGGCCGCACACGGCGAGGACGCCGACGGGGCCGCGCACGCCGCGGAGGCACGCCAGCGCGTCCTCGCCGAGCGTGAACTTCTTCGCGGCGTCGTCGTAGGAGAGGAGGTGGAGCGCGCGCCCGGCGGGGGGTGCGGCGGGCGCGGGCGCGGACGCGGACGCGCTCTTGGAGGAGAACATCGCGCCGAGGAGCCGAGGAGGATCTGAGGAGAAGATTCCGCCGCGCTCCCCGGCGAAGCTCCGGGCGCGAACGCGCGCGACGACGACGACGACGACGCGGGCGCTCGGGCGCGCGAAGACGCGGGTCGGGTGTCGGCGAGGCGAGGCGCGCGGCACGCGCGAGGCGCTGTGAGAAGGGCGCGCGCGACGTGCGGCACACAGCTGTCGTTGTATTCCGTTCAAACGGCGCGGTCGGGTCTTTTCACGTCAGCGCTCATCGGCGACGACGCCCCAGACTCCTCGTCGGCGGCGTCTCCCTTCGCTCGCGTCCGCGCCGCGTCCTCCGTCTTCTCCCTCCTCTCGCGACGCCTCCGTCCGCACGAGAACGCGAGCCTGACCGCGAGCGCGGCGGTCAGCGGCGCGCCGACGATCACGGTCGCGTACGTCGCCGCGCGCTCGCGGATCCTCCGCGCGTCGTCGTCTCGTCCGCGTCCCTCGCCTCTCGCCTCCTCCGCGTTATCGCCTCGAAGGTCGCTCCTTCCGCGCGCGACTGCGCCGTCGTCGTCGTCGCAGTCGTCCGCGTTCCCGACGCACCCCGCGTCGTTCACGTTCGTCGCGCGGTCGCTCCCAGTCAAGCCCGTCAGCGGATACCGCGGGTCCCGCGGCCGCGGCGTCGGCGTCGGCGTCTCGTCGCGCGTCGAGAACGGCGAGCGCGCGGGCGCGGAGGCGTCGCGCGGAGGAGCGTCTGACGCGGCGGCGGACGGCGCGACGGCGAGGACGAGGCACGCGACCGCGAGGACGACGGCGTATCGCGCGCGCGGGGGAGACATGACGGAGGCGGCGGCCCGCGTGCGCGCGCGCGGGGGGGGGCTGTGCGCCGCGCGCGAGCGACCGCCGCGCCGCGGCGACGCGAAGCCTTCCGCCTCGGAGCCTCGAACGCGACGACGACCGATGGGGCGAGAGTGTGCTAACTGCTGTGTCTACTGTAACTAAACGAAACCGACTACCCGCGCGATAACCGATCGAGCTCGTCCCCATGCTCCTCCCTCAGCACCCGCATCACCTCCACGAGCACCCACGCGTCGAGCGCGGCGTAGTGCCGCTGCCGCTCCGTCAGCGGCCGAGCCGACCAGTCCGACATCCGCGTCGACTTATCCAACGGCTTGCCGAGGACGACGCGCGCGACGTGCGAGAGACCGACGGCGTCGCGCGCGCGTCGACGCTGCTCCGGCGCGGACCACGGGCCGCGGACGCGCGGCGCGGCGCCGGCGTGGGTCTTTTCTCTCGCCTTCGTATCATTTTCCTCGCGCGCGAGCCGCGCGCCCGCGTTCCACACGCGCTGCAGATCCACGATCGGACCGACGCCGACGCTCGGGCCCCAGCGGTGCGTCGTGCCGCCGCCGCCGCCTCCGCCGCCGCCGCGGTCGCCGTCGCCGGGCGCGACGAACCCGCCGAACGCCTCCGGGTGCAGCTTCGCGAGTCGCCTCAGGTCCTCCGAGACGCCGAACCCGGTCTTGAGGATGTTCGTGTCGGAAAGTAACGCCCCGAGGGTGGGGGTTATCGCCCCCGGGCACGTCTTCAGAACGGCCGGGACGTCGATCAAAAACACGTCGTCGCGAGACGCGATCTGAAGCAACGCGACGACCTCCGCGTCCGAGCGCGCCTTGGCGTCTTCGTCCATCTCTTCTTCCTCTTCTTCTTCTTCTACTTTAAATCCGCCGTCGTCCTCGCCCTCCTCCGCGGACGCGCCGCCAGACCCGCTGCCGCCGTCGCCATCGCCGTCGTCGCGCCCTCGCCGCCGCCGCCGCCGCCGACCCCGCTTCTTCCTCCCCTTCCCCGCCCCGCTCAGCGTTCGCGCGCCGCCGCCGCCGCCGCCTTCGTTCAACGGCGCGGCCCACTCCGTGTCTATCCCGACGACGTCGACGCCCCTCAGCCGCTCGCGCGCGAGCCTCAACCCCGCCTCGTCGTCCACGAACACGACGCGCGATTCCCACAGCGACTCTGGCAGCCGCAGATACGCGTCCCTCCGAGCCTCGGCGGCGGCGAGAAGCTCCGGCGCGCTGACGAGGGCGATGTCCAATGGCAAAACGAAACGCGGTCAGTCATCGGCGGTCAGTCGACGGTGGACGCGATCAAATCTCGAAACGAACCGAGGGGTGGGCGAAAGACGCGAACGTTCGCGCGATAGCGATAGCGCGCACCTCAGACGATGTAACCACCACGGCGCGTCGTCGAACCCCGCTCTCCCCGCGAACTCGCTCGCGACGACGACGTCCCCGGTCTCGACGAGCCTCTCCACGACGTATCGCATCAGCGCGACGTCCTCGCCCGCGTACCGCAGCGCCGCCTCGTGCTGCCCTCTCTCGATCATCCGCGCGATCGTGCTCTCGAAGTACGTCGCCCTCGCGTCCGGATACTCGGCGTGGAGCGAAAACTGCTCCACCGCGAGCCACGCCGCGCGACGCCCCGCGTGCTCGTCGAGCCGCGCGCACGCGTCCACGACCGCGCGGCGCAGGTCGCGGCTCGGCGACGCGTGGCCGGCCGTCGCCTCCGCGAGCTCCGCGGCGAGGTCAAACTGCGACGCGAGCACGAGCGCGTCGATCGCGTCGCGCGTCGCGCGCGTCTCGAGACGGAAAAAGACGATCAGCCGCGTCGCCGGGGCGTGCCTGGAAGCGACGTCGGGGTGGAGTTGAAAGGCGTCGAGGTCGGGGATTGAACACAAGGGGTGGGAGAGCAGTAACGCCGGGCAAAGTCCTTAAGGAACGGCGTTCACCACGCCAACGCGGTCGTATGGGGACCGGTGCGAGGAGAACGCACCTCCCCGCTTCGAACAGCGCGTCGACGTAGGCGTTCATGAGCTCGCGGACGTCCGCGGCGGTCGCGCCGCCGGGGGCGAGCGCGTCGACGACGTCGTCGAAGTCGAGGCCGTACGTCTCCGCGAGACGGATCACCGCGCGCGGCTCGAGCGCGCCGAGGCTCGCGTCGACGGCGACGACGGTCGTCGTCGCGCGATCCGCCGCGCCCGCGGCCATCGCGCGCGTCAGCAGCGGCACCGCGGCGTGGCGATCGCCGCGGTCGACGTACCTCTGCCGTCGCGCGCGCGCGACGCCGCCCGCGAGCGTCTTCGCGTCGACCGTCTCCCTCGACGCGCCGGCGCCGGAGACGCGCGGCGCGCACTCCAGCAGGAGGTGGACCATCGGGTCCGCGCCGCCCAGCGCGAGATCCTCATCCGACGCGTCGCCGTCGCATTCATCCCCCTCCCTCTTCGCGTCGTCGCTCTCGCGCCGCCGCCTCAATCGCCGCCGCGTCGTCAAGACGAGCTCGATGCATCGAACCACGAACGCGGGGACCCCCCCCGACGACGACGGCGCCTCCGACGCCGCCGCGAGGATCTCGCGCGCGTGCTCGCGGAGCTCGTGAAATTTCTTGCCGTCGCGCTCCAGCGTCAGCAGCGTCGCGACCGCGACCTCGGCTGGGGTGGCGGGGGTCTTCTCGACGTCGATCGCGCCGCCCGCGTCCACCATCGCGGTCGCGCGCGGGGCGCCGCGGACGCGCGGCGGGTCCGCCGCGCGTCCGCCGCGGTCGTGCGCGCCGCGGATCGGGGTCGTCTCCGACGCGCGCGTCGTCGTCGCTCGACGACGACGCGGGCGAGCGCTCGCGCCCGCGCGCGAGTCGCGCGGCGGCGACGACGACGACGACCACGACGACGACGGCGACGACGCGACGCGCGGCGCGAGGAGGCGCCGCCGCGGGAGTCGTCCACACGCGCGCGCGATCGTCGACGCGATGTGCGTCGCGCGCATGGAACGGCGCGTCGTGCGCTCGCGTCTTGTGTGACGACGCGGCAGCGTGCCGTCTCTTCGAGGGCGGGTCGTCGAACGCTTTTAGTGGTACTTTTTTTTCTTCGTTCATCGGTCGGTTGAAAGGGGACGCGATCAAATGTTGAAACCGAGGGTGCGTGTCGGAAGTAGAGTGGCCGCGGCCGCGGTCGGACGCGGGCGATCGCTCGCCATAACCACCCGCGCGCGCGCAACGCCCGCGTCCGTCGAGTCCCGCGAGCGCGTTCGAGCCGCGCGCGCTCTTCGTCAGCCCGCCTCCGCCGCCGCCGCCGCGCGTCGAGCGCGCGCGCCCTCGACGCCGACCGACGCCGACGCCGTCGCGGTCGTCGCGATGACGACGCCCGAGGTCACGTCGCGCGCCGAAGCGATCGCGGAGGCGGTCCCGCCCGCGCCGGACGCGCCCGCCGCTCGCGACGCGACCAAGGCGGCGGAGTCCACCGCGGCGCCCGCGTCCGAGGAGAAGAAGAAGAAGAAGAAGAAGACGACGACGACGACGACGATAAACGGCGGCGGTAACGGCGACGACGAGAAGGACGACGAGGGCCCGCCGAAGAAGCCGGAGACGCCACGCGTGCCAAAGCCCGATCGCCGCGAGCTCGACCGCGACGTCCAGATCCTCCAGGCGGCCGCGGACGAGCAGCAGGCGCGGATCGAGGCGCTGAAGCGCAAGATCGAGGCGAAGCGCGAGACGAAGAAGAGCATCAGCCAAGGCGCCGCGGGGCCGCGCGCGCGGATCGCGGAGCTGAACGCGGAGTTCAACGCTCGCATGGTGCGCGCGCGATCGCTCGTTCGAAGACCCGTCGCGTCGCGTCTGGTCCAGTCGTCGCGTCGAACGTCCCGTCGCGTCGGTCCCCTCTCTTGTCTGTCTGCGATTGAGGCGTGATTTTTTCGACGCGACGTCGACGTTCGTCCGCCGCCCCTCGCTCACGCGCCCGTCATCCCCTCGCTCACGACCACTTTCATAACGCACAGGAAGAGCGCAAGGCGATCCGCGAGGAGCTCAACGCGATCGACGCCGCGCGCGACAAGGCGCGCGAGCAGACGACGACGACGCGCGCCAAACTCGGGAAGTTTCACACCGTCGACGCGGTGGAGTCGGAGATCGCGCGCGTGGAGCGCACGCTCGGGCACACGACGATGCCGATCCAGGAAGAGAAGAAGATGGTGAATGCGATCAAAGACCTGACGAAGAGAAAAGAGCTCGTGCGGGAGTACCAGGAGATGGCGGCGAAGGTCAACGCCGGGGAGGAGCGAAGGAAGCTCGCTTCGGAGCGCGTCAAGGCGAAGGACGCGGAGATCACGGCGGTCAAGGCGGCCATCGCGACGGTCAAATCGAGCCTCGAGGAGACGCGGAGCAGGGAGGAGAAGTCCGTGTCCGACGTTCCCGCGATGCAGGAAGAGCGCAACGCGTGCTACGAGATCATCAAGGCGAAGCGCGAGGAGATTCGGAAGCTCCGAGCGTCGTTCAAGAAGAAGGAGGATCAGCACTGGGCGTCGGAGAAGATTTGGCGCGCGTACGCGAAGTACGAGAAACAAAAGCAATACGAAGCGAGCGCGGAGGAACGGAAAGCGAGAGACGAAGCGAGGAAGAAGTGGGAGAGAGAGAACGCGCCGGAGCCGTTCGAAGCCGAGGTCACCGCCGCGGAGCAGCTCATCGCCTATCTCGCCAAGTGGGACCCGATGGGACGCGACGCGGAGGACGACGCCGCCAGGGCGGCGGCGGCGGCGGCGGCGGCGGCGGAGGCGGAGGAAAAGAAAGCCGCCGCGTTCGAGGGTCTGAACATCATGAACAAGAAGATGCACGACGACGACGACGACGACTTGTTCTCCTTGGGCGGGTCGTCCGTCGGGAAGAAGGGGAAGAAGAAGGGGAGGTCCGGGGACAAGAGCGGCGGCGGCGGCGGCGGCGGCGGCGGCGGAGCCGAGAAGAACTCGAACGAGCGTCTGAACATCTCCTTCGACGCGTACTCGCACTTCGCGAAGCTGTCGCTGACGGCGCCGCAGCTCGTGCGGGAGGTCCCGGAGACGATGAACGCGCTCAGAGAGAAGAAGGACGCGTTCTTGGAGAAGAGGAGGGCGAAGAAGGCGCGGATCGAAGCCGGGTTGGACGACGACGACGACGAAGAGAAGAAGAAGGAGGCCAACAAGAGCGGCGGCGGCCGCGGGGAGAAGAAGGACGCGGCCGCGGGCGCGAAGCGCGATAGGAAGAAAGGGCGGTCGAAGGGCGGCGCGAAAGGGCCCGTCGCGGTGACGCTGACCGTGGCGGACGACGTCGTGACCGTGGAGCTGAACGTCGAGGAGAAGGAGGAGGAGAAGAGGGAAGACTGAGAGGAAGGTTCATCAACGGCCCGAAAGTTTTAGCTGCTGCTGAAATGAGAAGACGATAAAAGCCAGATAATAAAAGCAACGACGCGACCGCGCCTTATCCTCTTTCCCCCGCGCGCGCGATCCCCCCCCCCTCTCTCCGACGTCGTCATGCCCGCGCTCGCGTCCGATCCTCCGGCGTCGTGCGGGAACTACGACGGCGCCTCCTGCGACGAGATGCTGATGTCCGAAGTCCTCGGCGAGGCCGCGGGGACGTTTCTCCTCAAACAGTGCGTCGCCGCGCTCCTCGGGATGCTCATCGGTCTTCAGAGGGAGTTCGGGTACCTCGTCGGGATGTGGTGGTCGAAGAACAAGCTCGCGGAGAGCCCGGTGCGACGCGCGGGCTTGCGCACGCACATGCTCGTCGCGCTCGGCTCGTGCTTGTTCTCCGAAGCGAGTTGGAGCCTCTACAGCGTGCCAGTCCCGACTCAACTCGTCGGCGACGACGGGACGAACGGACGCGCTCGCGCGCCGTACGTCTCGGGAACCTTCAACTACGACAGCTCGCGCGTCGCCGCGCAGATCGTCTCCGGGATCGGCTTCCTCGGCGCGGGGACGATCTGGAAAGCCAGCGATCAAGTCTTCGGGTTGACCACGGCGGCGTCGCTTTGGACCACCGCCGCCGTGGGCATGCACGTCGGCGGCGTCCACGAGGGCAAAGACGACACGTACTTCCTCGCGCCGTGCTTCGCGACGCTTCTCGTCGTCGTGACGCTTCAGATTCTCATCATGTTTGAGCTGTGGGTGCACCGATGGATGCGCTCGTACACGATGCGGTACCAAGCCGCGCGCGCGACTTTGGGCGTTGCGCCGCACGCGTCCGTCGAAAACGCGGTGCACGACGTCGTGGACGAGGTCGAGAAGAAGGTGGGGCAGGTCGTGGCGCTCGGCGCGGTGATCGAGAGCGGCGTGTCCGGGCCGTGCGCGACGGGCGGAGGCGGCGCGGCGGGGTTCTCTTCCGCGTCGTCCGCGGGGGGGATCCCCGCGAGCATCGCGGAGGACGATCGAACGCGTCGTCTGGAAATTTCGCTCACGGTTGTCGTTCCGCCGTTTTCCAGCGGCGTCGTGCTTCTCGATCGCCTCGCGATGATCGACGGCGTGTATAAGGCGAGCATCGCGGAGCAGCGGTCGAACGTCGTGTCGTTCGTGGACGCGGGGGGCGCGCGGGTGAGACGGGGACGAGGGATGGAGCGGCCGTTCATCGCGTCCGGCGACGGCGGCGACGACGACGGAGAGAACGACTGACGATGAAAGAACGCGTCGCCGACGCGGCGGCGTACAGTAAAGAATGACGTACGTGATGAGGCGCCCCCCGCCGCTATTTCCGCAGCAAATAATAATCCGGGTCGGCCCTTCTCAGCAGCGCCTCCGCGGACGGCCGCCACCTCGACGCGACCCTGAGCCGCACGTTGAACGCGTTCGCGACGCCCCGCAACAACACGCTGACGCGCGCGATCATGACCATATCCGTCGGCGCCCGCACGACCGGATCTCGCGCCTCCATCTCGTCGATGAACTCCTGGAGGTTCAACCCGCCGGTGACGTCGTCCGTGTCTCGGTCGTTCCAGAACACCGCGAGCCGGTACGCGACGTCGACGTCCGCGCGCTTGGACTTCCCCCCGAACCCTTCCGGCGGGTCGCTCTGGCAGAGACGCGCGACTTCGTCGACGTCGTCTTCTAAAATCGCGAGCGTGAGCTTAGCGTAACACCGCCGCGTGGCTTCGTCTATTCGTTTCACTTGCCCGTAGTCGATCAACCCGAGTCGCCCGTCTGGCATCAACAGCACGTTCCCAGGGTGCGGGTCGCCGTTGAAGACGCCGTGCTCGAAAATTTCATCCGCGTGGACGTCCAACAGCGTCCTGAGGGCCGTTCCATACGAGCGAACGTCGGGGTGGAGTTGAAAGGCGTCAGAAGCGGAGTTGAAAGGCGTCGAGGGCGGGGATTGAACGCATTGGATGGGCGGAGAGAGACAACGGGAAAAGTCCTTAAGGATCGGCGTTCACCACGCCAACGCGGTCGTATGGGGACCAGTGTGAAGAAGAACGCGCCTGAGAATCTCGCCGACGTTGATCAGTCGCGGACTCGGCGTGAACGCGACGGGCTTCGGCGCCCATCGCCCCGCGAAGCCCAGTCTCCGCGCGGTCCACGCGACGACGTTACTCGCGACGACGCGCGGGCGTCTCACACACGCGTCGTGAAGCGCGATCAGAGCGTTCGCGCGCCGCGTCGCGCGCGCCTCGTCGTCCACCCCTCTCCCTGAAATTCTCCCGCTCGCGATCGTCTCGCGTTGTCTCTCCTCCAAAGCCGCCGCCGTCGTCCCTCGCGCCTCCGCGATCTCCCCCAACCGCTGCCGTATCCCGTCCACGAGCTTCACCCCGGGAATCGGCGTCATGACCAACATCGTCTTCGTGCACAGTTCCTCTATCGGCGCCGGGATGTCCACGCGGTGGCTCCACTGAGGGTCGTTCCGTGCCGTGCGAAGCGACGTCGGGGCGGAGTTGAAAGGCGTCAGTCGGAGTTGAAAGGCGTCGAGGTGTGTCGGGATTGAAACCGTGGTGTGGACGGAGAGAAACGCCGGGAAGAAAAGTCCTTAATAAGGGACCGCGTTCACCACGCCGACGCGGTCGTATGGGAACCAGTGTGAGATGGGACGCGCCTTGGGCAACACCGCGTCTCTGACCTCGCGCAAGTTGGCCGCCTCCGCGCGGTAATCAAACTCCGTGAGGAACTGCCGCTCGATCTCCTCCAGCGGCGGCGCGTGCTGCGGCATCGCGAGCTTGCAGAAGTCGATGCACGTCCGAATGTCCGCGCGGAACCTGCGCTCGATCCCGGGCGCCTGGACTTTTATCACGACGCTTCGCGAGCCGTGCTTCTCTGAGAGTTTCGCGCGGTGCACCGTGCCGATGCTCGCGACGCCGCACGGGATCTCCTCCCACTCCGCGATCGCGCCGGCGTGCCCGATGCGCTCCAGCTCGCGCTCCGCGATCGCGCGCGCCTCCCCCGGGCGCATCTCCGTCGGCGCCGCGTCCTGCGTCCGCTTGCACCACTCCAAGTACTGCGGCGGCACGAAGTCGTCGCGCGTGGACAGCAGCTGCGCGTTCTTGAAGTAGAACCCGCGCATGCGGAGGACGAGGTCGCGCACGTTCCCCGCGTGCGCGTCGTGCAGCGCGGCGTATTTCGCGTCCGCGTCGTCGTCCTCGAGCGGGATCCCGGTCCAAGAGGGGATCCCCGCGGCTCGCGCGTCGCGATTGCGCCACTGCACGGCGCGATACGACGCGTAGACAGGGAGGGCGTGGTACCAGAACGTGATCGATCGCGACGTCCCCTCGTCGCCGCGCGCGTAGAGACCGCCCGCGGCGGCCGCGGACGCGGCCGCCGCGCCGAGCGCCTTGCCGAGGCCGCGCGCGGAGAGCGACGCGGCGGCGGTCATCTCGCGCGCTGCGCGCCGCGCTCTGCGGCGGCAGATCTCGCGGCGTCGTGGCGAGCACCGCACCGCAGCAGAGAGTGCCCACTCAGATCATCAGCAACGCGACCGGCCGAACAGACACTGAGCGTCGTGGTCGCGCGGCGACGAGGTAACTACATAATATCGTACAGTACATTAATACCGCCCGCCTCGACCTCGTCCGCGTCCGCCTCTCCCGCCTCTCCCACCTCTCCCGCCGCGGTTCGGGTCGTTCCCCGCCGCCGCCAAACCCGCCGCTCTGATCGACGCCGACTCCGCGTCGCTCATCAGCCGCCACCGCCCTTCCGGCAAGTCGCCGACGTCGCACGTCCCCACGCGCACGCGCCGCAGGTCCAACACGCGCAGCGCGAGCCCCTCGCACAGCCGCCGAATCTGCCGCTTCTTCCCCTGGCGCAGCTCGAACCGTAACGTCGTCCCCTCGAGCGTTTCCACGCGCATCGGAAGCAGACGCTCGCCGTCCAGCGCGACGGGCCCGTTCAACGCGGCCAACTGCTCGCGCGTCGCGATCGCGTCCACGACGACCTCGTACACCTTGGGGATCTCGTTCCCGCCCACGATCGCCCTCGCGAGGACGCCGTCCGTGGTGAGCACGAGCAGGCCTCTTGAATCCTTGTCGAGCCGGCCGCAGACGTTCAGCGCGCGCGCGTCGCGACAGACGTCCTCGAGCTTGCGTCGCGTCGCGGCGTCGGCGTCCGCGCCGCCGCCGATGACGCCGCCGCCCGTAGAGTGATGATACATCGCGTTCCTCGGCGTGATCAGCTCGCTCGCCTCGCGCTCGCCCCTGGACGGGAGGTTAGAGACGTACCCCGGGGGTTTGTTCAGGACGACGGTGACTTTTTTCGCGAGCAGCGCGTTGGCGCCGCCGTCGCTATCGCCGGCGATGTCGATCGTCGCGTCGATCGCCACCTTCATGCCTCGCGTCGCCACCTCTCCGCCGTTCACGATGACGTCCCCGCGGTCGATGAGCGCCTCCGCCTCGCGTCTGGACGCCATCCCGCGCTGGGACATCAGCTTCGAGACGCGCTGGGTCTGGATGGGATGCGGCGGGAGCTCTCCGTCGTCGACGTGCGCGGCGGCGGCGAACGAACGCGCGCCGCTGGACCACGACAGTCTTGTCGTCGCGCGAACGGCGACGCCGCCGACGCGCTTTTTTTTCTCGCCCGACGACGACGACGTCGCGACGCCGCGGGGGTCGACGCCGTCGAGCGCGCCGCGGCCGCGCGCGCCGCGCCGCGACAGGCGTCCGAACGCGGAGGGGACGACGCGCGTCAGCGCCGCGCGCGCCGCGGGGGACGCCATCACGAGCGCCCCGCGGTCTGGACGAAGCGACGAGAGGCGCATTCATCAGTTGAAAGCTCCGAGAAAACTTCTAAACGAGCAGCTCGCTGACGTGAGCTCAGCCTGCTCTCCGCGCCTCATCACTCGCCGCCGCGCCCGCGATGAGCGCGTCCACGCTGACGCTCTACCGGCACATCTTGAAGGCCGCGAGGACGTTCCCGAGCCGTAACCGCGCGGGGATCATCGAGGACATCAAGCTCGAGTTCCGCGAGAACCGAGCGGTGACGGACGCCGCGGCGCTGCGCGCGAAGATCGCGCTCGCGAACGACGGACTCGATCGCATGCGCGCGTACACCGGTCTGGACTCGGGGTCGAGCGCGTGGGACGTGTCTCTGAAAGGGCCGTTCGACGGCACGAACGGGATGGGGGAGAAAGAGGACTCAAAGAGGGAGGACGGGAGGTGAGCGAACGGTCGCGGCCGCGGGAGGAGGAGGGGCGTCGTGGGTGTTCGAGATGAATCGAGATGACGACGACGACGACGACGTAAGGTTAAGGGTAGGGCGGCGCGCTCGTAGACGATTGCAAACGACGCGACGCCGAGTAGCTATCTAAAGAGCGCCCGCCGCGCTCTACTCCTCCGTGGCGAGGTGATCCGCGTGCGACCGCGTCCGCGTGAACGTCAGCCGCACCTCCACGCACGTCTCCGCGCGCGAGAGAGACGTCGGCCAGGTCTTCGCCTTGTACTCCGCGACGATCCCCCCGCCGCCGCCGCCGCCGCCGCCGCCGCCGTCGTCGTCGTCGTCGTCGCCGAGCCCGGCGGGGACGACGACCGGCATCGCCTTCACGACCGCGGCGTCCACGCCCTTGAACGCGGGTATCCGCGCGCGCGGGTCGAGATACAGCCCGCCGTCGCCGCCGGTGAACGGGAGATGATACGTCGCGTCGTTGCGCAACACCGCGTAGACGTCCAACGGCGGCTCCGTCGCCAAAACGAAAACGCGCTCGCCGCCTTCGCCTTCTTCGCGGACGTTCGACACCAAACGCGCGGTCACCGTCCACGGCCCAAACGTCAGCGGCGTCGCCGCGTCCAGCGCGACTTTCGCGCCCACCGCGATGGAGTCGTGCGGCGGGAAGAACTGCTCGCTGAACATCGCGAAGACGTCGCCGTCGACGAACGACTTGTTGGTTTTTTTCAACGTGATCCACCCGTCCCTCGGCCGCCTGCGCGGGTGAAGCGATCGGTCAGTCGACCGTCTTACCGGTCAAACGTTGAAAGGGAAGCGCGGGTGAAGAGTGACGACGGGAAAAGTCCTCAAGGAACGGCGTGCACCACGCGAACGGGGTCGTATGGGAAGCAGTCTCGCCTCCGTTTCTTCAGCGCGAACCGATCGAGGAGCTCTCTCACGCTCTTCTCTTTCATCATCCCGCTCCCGAGGCCGTGGCACATCCGCTTCATGGCTTCTTTCCAGAAAAATAACGGCTGGTCGACGTACGTTTTACACTCCGCGTACGCCCCCGCGTCGGACAGCGTCATCCCGTCCAGAAACGGCTTGAGACACGCGCTCTCGACCATCGCGCCCAACTGCGCGCTGTCCTCCCCGAGCAGCGACAAGTTCCGCGAGAACCCCTCCCCGAACATATCCGCGAGCAGCGGCACGAGCTGGTTGCGGAGCTTCCCCCTCGTGCTCCACGTCGGCGTGCTGTCCAAAAAGTAAGGCACGCCGTATTTGTGCGCGAAGTCGAGGACGACGGCTTTCGAGTGCGGCAACATCGGCCGCCAGATCGCGACGCCCTCGACGACGCCGGTTTCTTCCATGCCGTTCACCGCGAGCAAGTTGGCGCCGCGCATCAAGTTCGCGATGATGTTCTCCTGGACGTCGCCCTCGTGGTGCCCGACGAACACCGCGGGGAACGCGTGCGTCTTCGCGACGTCCTTGTAGAACCCGTATCGAATCGCCCTCGACTCGGCTTCGTATTGCTCTCTCGGCGTGACTCCGCGCGTCACCTCCGCGATCTTTCGAACGACGCACTCGATCCCCATTCGGTCGCACCACCCTCTCACGAAGTCGGCTTCGACGCCCGACTCCGGGCGGTTATCGTAGTCGATGTGCATCGCGACGACGTCGAACCCGCCGTACGACGCGTCCCGCGACAGACGCTTCAAGATGACCGCGAGCGCCATCGAGTCGACGCCGCCGGAGAGCGATATCCCCACCGCCGGCCACGCCGGAGATTGTCGTCGACGCGCGGACGTCGACGGTTCGTCTTCAGCAGAAGCGTTCGACGACGCGTCTTCTTCTTCTTCTTCGCCTTCGGGCCGCTTCGGCGGCGGTCGCCGCCACCGCGGGTTACGCGACCGATCGTCCCCGCGCGGCAGCCCCGCGCGCTCGCGAACGAACGCGTCCACGGTGGCATACAACGCGTGCGACGCCATCGTCGCGTCAGTCGCCGCGTCGGGCGTAAACTCGCTCCGCTCCAATATCTCGTCCCCGTCCGCGTGCTGCTTCCCTTCCATGTCTTGCAAACACCGCAGCGTCGTCTTTCGAAACTTCGCGAGCAAGCTCGCGTGCTGCGCGTGCGTCGCAATGCGCGCGTCGAGCCGCGCCAACGCGACGCGAAGGCGCGGGATCGTTCTCGACTTCCCGTGGCGAAACGGCATGAGGAGGAACACCTGTTCCGGCGTCGTCAGCGCCGCGTCCCAGCCGCGCTCGACGCATCGCTCCGCGACGTCCACGGCGATCGCGTCCGCGGCCGCGACCCGCGCGTCGCGGTCGGGCGCGTTTCGGTGGACGTGGCGAGTGAACTGATCGAGGAGCAGCGCGAGCGCGCACGCCGCGCGCGGGGAATCGTCGCGCCATCGCGACAGCGCGCCCGACTCCGCGGCCGCGACCGTCGCGCCGAAGGTTCGCGCGATGTCGTCGTCGATCTTTCGCTGGATCGCGCCGGTCTTGTCGCCCGCGGGGAACCACTTGTGCTTGTAGTTGTCCTGCGGGGAGAGGAATGCGGCGGGGCGGAGGGAGGAGGGAGGAGGCGTCGGACGGAGCGATGAAGACGATGATGGATCGGCGCGTTCTCCTCACACTGGTTCCCATACGACCCCGTTCGCGTGGTGAACGCCGTTTCTTAAGGACTTTCTCTCCCGTCGTGTCTCTGCGCCCAGGGTCCCTCGATTTCAACGAACGCCCGCCCTCGACGCCTTTCAACTCCACCCCTGACGCCTATCAACTCCGCGTCTTCCGGGAGTGCCGTGACGAGGAAAGGGAGGGAAGGATTCGAGTCGATCGCGAGAGGCGGCGACGACGCGCGGGGAGAGACGTCGGCGGGGGTTTCGCGAGCGCGCACGTCGATGTCGCCGTCGAACCAGAACGCCAAGACGTCGTCCGCGGTCTTGACCTCGGCGGACATGACGCCCCGGCGGGGCTGCCGGCTCCGCGGCGCGCCGCCTATAACAGTGAAATTAATTCTCATCGGACGCGCCGAAAAAATATTTCCGTTTGAACTCTCGAACCACATCCCGTCCGCGTCATCACATCCGCGCGCGGCGCCGACGCGATGCCGCCGCGACGGTGGCACCACGAGACCGGCGGGGAGCTCGCGCACATCGTCTCGAGCCTCCTCCACGGCTCCGGCCCGCCCCCCGTGCTCGTCGGGATCACCGCGTGCATGGTGTGCACCGCGCTGTCGTCGCTGGGCGTCGGGCGTTGGCACGAAAAGATGTGGCGACAGCGCCGCGCGGACGCGGACGTCCTCGCGTCGGCGCTGAGGAGGGAGGCGGAGGAGGAGATCCTGAACGCGTCGATGGCGGAGAGCAGCGCGATGGACACCGCGCGAGACGAGAGCGACATGTCGTTCGTGGTCGAGAGCGCGGACGACGAAGACGAGACGATGTCGATCCGCGGCTCCGAGACGAGCGCGTCCGAGGCTGGGAGCGACGTCGCGTGGACGACGACGACGCCGTCGTCGTCGCGCGCGACGAAGGGGCGCGACTTCAAGTGCGCGCCGCCGCGCGGGAGCGCGAAGAAGCCGCCGTCGAGGTTCGCGCGGCACAGCCCGAACAGCGTGTTAGGGGACCTCACGAACGTCGGGGTGTCATCGCGGAGGCGATGACGGGCGGGGGGAAGTAGAAGAGTTCGTCTGTTAGTTTTTAAGTTTTAGCCGCGCGCCTACCTATTCGCGGGGCGCGACCCGCGCGCGCTCTGCGCGCGCGCCTTGTGCGCTCTCAGCCCCTCGTCCCTGCGCCTCTCCCACGCCGCCATCGCCTCCTCCTCCGCCTCCCTCCTCTCGCGCTGATGCGCCTCCATCGCCGCCGCCGCCTTCGCCGGGTCCAAATGCGACGCGAGCCGCCGGACGTCGTGATAGTCCTTCGTCACCGCCGCGTGGTGCGGCAGACGCGCGCGGAGCGTCTCGAGGTCAGCCAACGCGCCGGCGACATCCCCCTTGGCGCGGCGCGCCGTCGCGCGTCGATGCCGCGCCTTGTCGTGCCCGGGGTCCGCGCGCAGGCATCGCGTCGCGTCCGTCTCCGCGGCGTCGTAGTCCTCGAGCCGCAAGAACGCAGCCGCGCGGTTCGCGAGCGCGTTCGCGTCGTTCTCTTTGACGCGCAGAGACGCGGAGTACTCGTCGACGGCGCGTCGGTAGTCGCCGCGGCGGAACGCGTCGTTCCCGGCGAGGCGTCGTTCCTCCGCGCGCGCGCTCCGCTCGGCGTCTTCCTCCCACTCCGGGCCCGGCGTCGCATGATGCATCGCCGCGACGTCTCCCCCCGAGGGATCGACGATCTCGGACCGCGCGGTCGCGAGCGCCTTCTCGGCCGCGGCGGCGTCCGCCTCCGCCGCCGCCGCCGCGTTCTTCGCGCGCGCGGCGGCGGCCGCCGCCTCGGCTTCGTCGCGCGCGGCGGCCACCGCCTCGCGCATCGCCGCCTCTTTCGCCGCGAGTATCGTCGCCCTCTGCTTCGCGCGCGCGTTTTCCTCTTCCTCGCGCGCGGCGGCGGCGGCTGAAGCTCTCGACGCGGCGTCGGACGCGGCTCTCGCGGCGGCGGACGCCTTCGCGGCGGCGCGCTCCGCCGCCGCCGCCGCCGCCGTCGTCGTCGTCGTCGTCGTCGCGGCCGCCGACGGCTTCGCCGCGCGTCGCGTCTTCCTCCACGCGTCGTCGTCGGAGTCGGAGTCGCCGGAGTCGCTCGCGGAGTCGTCCACCGGCGGCGGCGGCGGCGGCGGCGCGGCGTTTGAATTCGAATCGACGGGCTCCGGCTCCGGCTCCGGCTCCTCGGCTCCCCGCCGCGCGTCGACGCGCACCGTCGGCTCCGGGGCGCCGACGCGCGGGAACGTAAACGGCGCGAGCAACGGCGGCGTCGCGTCGTCGACCGACGCGCCCGCGCCGCCTCGCCCCGCCGCCGTCGCTTCCCGTCGCCGCGTCCGCGACGTCCCTCGCCCGTACGGATCGAGCGACGGGGTCGGGCCTCCCGCGCGATTCCGCGCCGTGGACGGTCGACTCGGCGGCGGCGGCGGCGGACGCGTCGCGCCGTCGCCTCTGCCTCTTCCGCGCGAAACTCCGCCCTGAGGTCCGCCGAAAGCCCTTCGTTCCTTCGTCCACCCTTCCTCGTCGCGCTCTCCCGCGTCGCCGCCGCCGCGCGTCGCCGCGCCCGCGCGCTCCTCCTCCCCCCTCACCCCGTCCAAAGAGCCGTCGTCGTCGTCTTCGAAAATCACGTCGTCGACGCCCACCGCGGATCTCGCCGCCTCGACGTCGCGCAGTCCCTCCGGCGTGGACAACCTCGCGAGCAGCGCGTCGAGGTCGATCCCGCCGATGCCCCCCGGCCCGTCCACGTCCAGCGTCATGCTCGGCGGCGGCATCGCGGACGCGACGTCGGACGGCAAGTCGCCACCATCGGCGTCCAGCGTCGCGCCTCCTCGCGTCGCGCGCGCGAATTCTCTCTCCAACGCGTCGACGTCGACGACGTCCCTCGGCGTCGCCGGCGGCAGCGGGAACGCGCCCACGCGATCGTCGTCGTCGTCTCCGCCGCCGGTACCGCCGCGGTCGTCGCGCGCGAGCCTGCCCGCGGCGCCGGAGAGCCAACCGGAGAAGAGCTCGCCCATCGCGTTCGGCGGCGCGACAAACGCGCGCGCCGGCGGCGCGGACGCCGGGCGCGAAGCGCCTCGCGAGGTGGCGCCGCGTGTGTGTGGCCGTCGCTTCGCGCGCGCGTCCGTGGACTCGTCGTCGTCGTCATACCCCGGGTCTCCGCCGCGTTCGAACGACGCGTGCGCCTCGGCGACGATCGCCGCGGATCGCGCCTCTTCCCGCGCGAGCGACGCGGTCGCGGCGCGCTCGAACGCCGCGAGCGCGTCGTCGTCGTCGTCGGCGTCGGCGCGCGCGGACGCGGGGGCGGCGCGGCGCGTCGCCGCGGAGAACGTCGAGCTCGTCGTCGTCGTCGTCGTCGTCGCGTCGTCCGACGCGCGCGAGCTGAAGAATATCGGAAGCTCGCCGTCGCTCTCGTCGCCGCTCTCGGCGGAGGACGACGACGCGCTGTCGTCGGCCGCGATCGTGGGGATGTGCTGTGGGCGGAGGAGAGGCGATGCGGCGGCGGGGAGGCGGTCAGACGACGCGCGGCGACGACGAGACGTTCGATCGACCGATCGATCGTTGTTGACCGAGAGAGAGAGAGAGGCGACGGACGTCGACCGAGGACGAGGACGCACCGCTCGCGTCGCGCCGAAGAGCGCCTCTCGATCGCGCGCGATGGAATCGCGGACCACGGAGAAGCCCGACGGGCCCCCGCCGTCGTCGGTCGCGGCTACGATCATGACGCCGTCGTCCGTCCCCCGCCGCGGAAGTGACGACGAGAACAAGATGCCGACGAGAAAATACGAATACAGCGAAAAGCGTCGCATAAAAAGAAACAAAAATTGCAGACTAAATGCTCAGTGGGGAGATCCTCATTATGCGGGCCCTGTGATTGGTCGAGAGCCAGTGCGCGGAAAGGGAGATGAGCCGCAGCCGCCGGACGAAAGAGAGCGAGACGCGACGGACGATTCCCGCGACGCGGGGTGACGTCGACGCCATTGCGACCGTCGCGCCACAGGGAGCGTCGACACGCGAAGGCTGGAGCACAGGAGAGGCGAACGCCCTTCCCCCCCGCGAACGCGCGCGCACCCCGCGTCGTTCGAGCGCCACCCCGCGAGGAGGCCGCGCGGCGACGACGACGACGTCGAGGTTAGCGCTTCTGCTTTCTTCGCGACAACACCTTTTATCCATCCGAGCGAGAGAGACGTAGGATGAGCTCGACGGCCGCGCTCGGCGCGCGAGCGCGCGCGCCCGTCGCGACGTCCCACGCGGCGACCCACGCGGCGACCCTCAGCGCGCGACGCGCGGTCGCGATCGCGCCGACGCGCGCCTCGTCGCTCCTCGCGCGCGTGCGCCTCGCCTCGGGAAGACGCAGCGCCGACCGCGTCGGCGTCGTCGTCCGCGCGGCGGACGCCGACGCGCCGAAGACGAAGACGCGGTTCGTCAGAGACGAGAACGGGAAGCTCGTGAAGACGACCGCGCCCGCGCCCGCGGACGACGACAACCGCTCGTTCGGGGGAAGAGGCGGCGGCGGACGCGGCGGCGGCCGCGGCGGAGGCGGACGCGGCGGGCGATTCGACGGAGGCGGAGGCCG
>Ga0181554_1001367_pt1 | contig 23145 bp, 17 predicted proteins | sample 011ome_16_FD_145602 | JGI IMG/M metagenome (GOLD analysis project Ga0181554, IMG submission 145602) | Coastal salt marsh microbial communities from the Groves Creek Marsh, Skidaway Island, Georgia - 011503CT metaG (spades assembly) | ecosystem: Environmental > Aquatic > Marine > Intertidal zone... | reverse complement strand
GCAAGTACCCGCCGCCGTAAAAAAAAACGGCACCACCGCGCTGTACGTTAGGGCCGTTCCATACGAGCGAACGTCGGGGTGGAGTTGAAAGGCGTCAGATGGAGTTGAAAGGCGCCGAGGACGGGGATTGAAAGCGAGGGACCCTGGGCGGAGAGATGCGTCGGCAAAAGTCCTTAAGGATCGGCGTTCACCACGCCGACGCGGTCGTATGGGAACCAGTGTATAGAACGCGCCTGTACATGCACGTCCCGGAGAGCGCGTAGAGCCAGAACGAGGCGGGGACGGTCTTGACCGCGGAGACGACCGCGGCGACCGCGGTCGCGATCGACGACGCGATGGGCGGGGTCGGCGCTTCACCGCCGCCGCCGCCGGTCGACGACTCGAGCGCTTTGAGGGTCGTTCTATACAAGCGAACGTCGGGGTGGAGTTGAAAGGCGTCAGTTGGCGTTGAAAGGCGTCGAGGACGGGGATTGAAAGCGAGGGGTGGGCGGAGAGAGACGACGGCAAAAGTCCTTAAGGAACGGCGTTCACCACGCGAACGCGGTCGTATGGGAACCAGTGTATAGAACGCACCTGAGCGCTTCTCCCCCGCCGCCGCCGCCGCTCGCGGCTCCTCCTCCCCCGCCGTCGTCGTCGTCGCCGCCGTCGCCGCCGTCGCTCAGCCACGCGCGCAGACGCGCGCCGAGGGACCCCCCGCCCCAGTGGGGCGACGCGTCGAACGCCGCGCGCGTCGCGACCTCGCGAACGATCGCCGCGAGCGGCCACATCACCACACCGACGCACGCCGCGAACCAGAACACCGCGACCACGCCGCCGCCGCCGCCGTCCGCGCCTCCGCCGGACTGCTCGTAGATCCTCGGCAACGCCGCGAACGCCAACACCGACCCCAACCGCAGCGCGCCGTTGATGAACCCGCTCGCGGTCCCCCACAGCCCCGGAAGCAGCGCGGGGACGAACCCGAGCGGGGTCATGTCGATCGCTTCGTACACGCTTCCCGCGACCGCGCGGCCGCACGCGAGCGCGGCGAACGACCCACTCGACGCGCCCGCCGCGGACAGGACGTTCCCGGCCGCGCCCACCGCGGCGACGGTCGCGAACGCGCGCTGCGGCGAGACGTACGCGGCGTGGTGTTTCGGGAGCGAGCTGACGCCGCCGGCGACGAGAGGAACGAGCGCGGACGGCGCGAAGTACAACGCGGTCATGATGCTGAAGCGCGTGGGCGTGACGTCGAGCGACGGATCCGCGCGGAGTTGCTCCTCGATCGTTCCCGGGGCGTCGCGGCAGAAGTGATTGCACGCGAGGACGATCGCGAGGAGCGCGGCGCAGACGACGCCTCTGCGCAGGCGCGGCGGCAACGCCATCGTCGCCGCGCGACGACGCGTTGTGGTCGGTGTCGGGCATTTCGTCTGCTGTTAACAATAATCAGATCTCAGAGAGCAGTCGTCGTCCTGTCGTCGTCGTCGTCGTCACTCCGCGGTGCGCATGCACCGCGCCGCGTCGGCGGTTCCCCGATCGCGCGCGCTCGCGTCGCTCGCGCCGAACCTTCGTCGCCGCGCGAGGACGCGCGGCGGACGCGCGGCGGCGGCGGCGGCGGCGGCGACGCGAAGTCGGCGGGCGGAGCGGAGGACGACGACGACGACGACCGCCATGACGACGCCGACGCCGCCGCGCGCGGACGACGCGACGACGACGACGACGCTCCCGGACAGCCTCGTCGCGCACTGCGAGACGAGCCTGCGCAAGGCGTACGAGCACGCCGCGCGCGAGCGACGCGCGCAGATGGAAGACGACGACGCGCCGCCGTCGATACGCGCCAACGCGCCGACGTCCGCGGAGCTGCGAGGGATGGCGCGCGGCGAAGAGGGCGACGACGACGAGGAAGACGACGACGAGGAAGACGACGACGACGCGCGCGCGCCGCCGGACCCGACGGACGGCATCGAGCGCGTGATGGAAGAGCTGAAAGATCTCGCGGTCGCCGCGGTCGCCGCCGCCGCCGCCGCCGCCGCCGCCGACGAGGACGACGACGCGACGGAGGAGGAGGAGGACGCGAAGAGACGAAAAATCCACGCGGCCGCCGCCGCCGCCGCCGCGGCGTCGACGTCCCCGCCGCCGCCCACCCCCCTCGGCGGCATCCCGGCCCCGACGCACAAGCAAAAGAAACGCCTCGCGCGACAGAGCGTCAACGCGGCCGCGGTGTTCAACACGAACGCGCGGATATTAACGAGCGCGATGCGAGGCAGCTGGGCGATGACGCGCGCGTTGTTGGTCACGAAAACGCTCCCGGCGGCGGCGGCGGTGTCCGCCGCGCGCGCGGCGAAGGACCGAAGCGCGTGGCGACGCCACGTCATCGTATCACACCACGTGGCGCTTCGATCGCAGTGCGCGAGAGATGACGTGGCGTGCGCGGAGGACACGTGGCGAGACGTGATTGGTAAGGAGGGGTCGCTCGACGCATACGCCGAGGCGGCGGAGGAAGTCGGCAACCGCGCCTGGGTGCTGACCGCGCTTCGATGGTGCGCGCGCGAGATCGAGCGCTTCGCGTTCGAGGACGGCGCGCTGGAGTACGAGATTCGGCGGCTTCGCGCGCGGTGGTTCGAGGAGAAGGGAGAGAAGATGAGCGACGCGGAGGAAGCGGCGGCGCGCGCGTCTCGAGCCGCTCGGGTGCGTTCTTTTTCGCACAAGACTGGTCCCCGTACGACCGCGTTCGCGTTGTGAACTTCATTCCTTAAGGACTTTCTCTCCCCGCGAGGCGTTTCTCTCCGCCCACGCCTCGGCGGTTTCAACGCTCGACCCTATGACGCCTTTCGACTGACTCCGTCTGACGCCTTTCGACTCCGTCCGCCCTGACGTCGCCAGCTGTCGACGCGCGGCGGCGGGTTGGTCCCTACGCGATGGCACGTTCAGGCGCGTTCTATCTTACACTGGTCCCCATACGACCGCGTTCGCGTGGTGCACGCCGTTTCTCAAGGACTTTTGCCATCGTCTCTCTCCGCCGTCCACCCCTCGCTTTCAATCCCGACACACCTCGACGCCGTTCAACAACTCCACCTGACGCCTTTGAACTCCACCCCGACGTTCGCTCGTATAGAACGACCCTCACGTTACCGTCAAGCCGCTCATCGTGGACGTCGGGTCGTGCTGGGACTACTTCCGACGCCACGACGACGCGTTCGAAGTCATCGCGCAGGACCTGCGCCCGCGGAAGGACGCGGTGTTGCGTTCGGACTTTTTAGAGTTGGTCGTCCAGGACGACGCCGCCGCCGCGCCCGGGATCTCCGAACGCGCCCCCCCGGGGGGAGGACCGCGCGACCTGACCTCGCTCCCGCGCGGATGCGCCACCGCGGTCGTCATGTCGCTCGTGCTCTCGTACGTCCCGACGCCGAAGCTGCGCGGCGAGATGGCGCGGCGCGCGCGCGAGCTCCTCGCGGACGAAGGCCGCGGGCTGTTTCTCGTGGTGACGCCGCACAGCACCGATAAGGCGCGTTCGAGTAGTCACGCCGGTCCCCATACGACCGCGTTGGCGCGGCGCGCGCCGTTCCTTAAGAAGGACTTTCTCATCCGGCGTCTGTTTCTCTCCGCCCACCGCTCGCGTTCAATCCCGACACACCTCGACGCCTGCCTTTCAACTCCGCTTCTGACGCCTTTCGACTCCACCCCGACTTCGCTTCGTATGGGCAAACACCCTCAGTCGCATAACCCTCGGAACGCGTTGCCCATACTGAGAGAGTGGAAAGACGCGATCGAGAGCCTCGGGTTCGAACGCGTGCGACTCGAGCGCCAGCGCGCGGTGCACGTGATGGCGTTTCGGACCGTGGGCGCGGGAGGGGCGGCGTGCGGAGAAGGCGACGCGCCACCGCTTCGGATCGCGTTCGACGGGCCGCAAGAAGGGAGGCAAGGATTCGTCGGCGGGCAGGTCGGCGGCGACGCGCGATGAGACGAGACGCCTAAGCCGCGCGGCGGGAGGATGTCAGGATACTATGTGGTAGGATTCATGATAATACCTAGGTATGATATCGATATTAAACGCCTCCACGCGAGTTGACGACTTAATTAATTAAGATTAAGGCTTCGACGACGACGTGCGCGCCCTGTGCTTCGCGAGCTTGTCCATGAGCGACGAGGTCGCCGTCAGCGACCCGCCGCCGCCGCCGCTCTTCGCACTCGCGCTCTTCTTTTCATTCTCTCGCTTCTTCGCGAGCGCGGCCATGAGCGGGCTCACGGCCGGCGCCGCCGCCGCGGGCTTCGGCTTCGGCTTCCCCGCCGCCGCCGCAGCCGCCTTGGCTTGCGCCGCGGCGCTCTCGGGGACCTCTTCGATCTCGACGTCTTCAATCTCCGCTGCCGCCGCCGCCGCGCCGCCGCCGGTCGGCGTCGACCACGGCTCCGGCGTCGGCGGCAACGCCTCCGGAGGCGGTTTCGGTTTCGCCTCCTTCGCCTTCGCTTCCGGGGAGACGTCCGGCGAGATGGACGCCAGGAGCGCGTTCACCCGCGCCTCCATCTCGATCAGTTTCCCCCGCGCGGCGACGAGCTCAGTCGTCGCCGCGTCTTTCGCGTCCTCCGCCGCCGCTGTCGCCGCGCGCGCGGTCGCCGCGTCGCGCTCGGCGTCGCGTCGCAGCGTCTCGAGTTCGCGCTCGGCGTCGCGTCGCAGCGTCTCGAGTTCGCGCTCCGCGGCGGACGCGCGAATCGTGGCGACGCGCGCGCGTTCTTCCGCGTTTTCGACGGCTTGGAACGCCGCCGCGGCGACGGCGCCGCCGTCGTCCGAAATTTTCCCGCCATTCTTTTCTCCGACATTTCCCCCGCCGCCGTTCGGGCCGTAGCCTAACGAGTCGCGCGCGGTCACGATCACCTTCGCGGCGTCCGCGTACGACATCCCGGTCACCTTGGACAGCTCTAGCGCGGACGTCGCCGTGAGATGCGCGCGTTCGATCTTCAACCGCGCGAACGTCTCGACGTGCTTTTCGCATCCGAGCAAACGAAGAATGTGAATCAACGCCACGCACTCCGGCGATCGGCTCGCTTCCTCGAGCGTCCGCCGCTTCTTCGCGAGCACCTTGCGCCGCGCGACCGCGCCGCGCATGATACGCTGTATAAGAAACGTCGCCCTCACGAGGGTTTCATACGGCTCAGGGTGGTCCTTCTTCAGAAGCGCGAGACGATGCGACTCGACCATCGCCGCGAGCTCGCGATTGGAATGTTGGTCCATCCCCGTCGCCTTATCACCTCTGTCGAGTAACATCCGGTTCAGCGCGCGTCGCTTCCCGACGCCGCCGTTCACGCTCGCGATGACGATCTTCGCGTAGTTCAACAGCGCTTCTCTGAAGACGATCCGCGTCACGATCTTGTGCATGCGCTTCTGCACTTTCGGAAACTCCGACACGACCTTCAGGAGCGCGTTGCGGTTCAACGAGAGCACGATCGAGTGACACAGCGTGATCGCGGGCTGCGACACGGTCATGAACGTCATCCTCGACGGGTCCCGGTATATGCGCTCGATCCCGAGCATCGTTCCGATCGGTTGGATCCACCCGCGGTGCGCGATGAGCCCGCGTTCGATGACGAAGACGCACTCGCGTCGAATCGGATTCGCCATCAAATCTTCTTGCGGGGACAACACCAGCGACGAGAGGTGCGCGGAGAGAAGGTCGGGCAAGCGCTTCGGCGCGTCCTCGAACAGCGGCATCGCTCGCACCCACTTCCCGAACACCGCCTCCGCGACTTCTAAGCGCAGCGCGTCGGACATGAGGTGCATCACGTTGCTCCACTCGACGATGCCGCGCGAGTTTCGACGGAATCGAAAAAAATCACGCAGCCGCACGCGTAAATCGTCGCGCAAATTCTTCTCCTTCATGAACGAGTTCAGCGCGTCCATCTGCCGATAAAACGTGTTCGAGCTCTCGTCCAGGTGCGAGATGATCGCGCAGACGCTTCCGAGGAGGTACGCGTAGATGGCGCCCCCCATGAACGTGCACAGAATCGAAAACATCCGCTCCGCGTTGGTCTGCGGAATCACGTCTCCGTACCCCAACGTCGACAACGTCGCCACGGCCCAGTACAACGACGCGAGGTACAGCGTCCCGTCCGGGATCGTCGTCGTCGTGCCGTCGCTCTGCATGGAGTCGAAGTACGACGTCACCCAAGACACTTCTCGTTCGTCGAGCCAGGTTATGCAGTACCATATGCACGCCATCCAGTGCGCGAGAAAGAGGATGAAGAAGGAAAATTTGTAAATCCCGAGCGCGCTGTAGTTGACGTCGTTTTCGGCTTCGTACCGGCGGAACATCCGCCCCGCGCGCAAGATGCGGACCATGTTCGTGAGCTTCAGCAGACGTAACCCGCGCATGATCTTCAGCTTGGAGACGTCTTCGCTGTTGGAATAGTACGCGATGAGGTCGTACGGAACGCACGCGATGAAATCCGGGAAAAGCCACGATTTCGCGTACTCGACGGCGATGTCCTTCTTCTCGTCCACGATCGTCCCGTCCTCCTTCGTGTACGGCGTGAAGAACGTGAACACGAGGTCAAAAATGAACGCGAGGTCCACGATTCGGTTCATGATGAACGTGGCCGTGATCTCGATCTCGAGCGTCTCGCCGTCCGTCTCGGGGTCGAGGGTCCATACGAAGCGACGTCGGGGTGGAGTTGAAAGGCGTCAGAAGCGGAGTTGAAAGGCAGGCGTCGAGGTGTGTAGGGATTGAAAGCGAGGGACCCTGGGCGGAGAGATGCGCCGGATGAGAAAGTCCTTAAGGATCGGCGTTCACCACGCGAACGCGGTCGTATGGGGACCGGCGTGATACTAGAACGCACCTCGAACGCGACTTCGTACGGCGTCCAACTCGCCGTGTACGCCAGGGCGGTGAAGATGAGGACGTCCCACCAGACCATGAACCGCCCGTTCGGGTCGATGAGGTAGCGATCGGCGTACGCTCGGATGCTGAAGTTGTCGCGGTCGCGCGCGTCGACGTTCGCGGCGCTCACCTGCGAGCGCGTGACGGAACTGCTCCAGCTCAGCGATTTTTTTCCTTCCCCGCCGCCGCCGCCGCCGCCGCCGGCCGCCGACGAGCTCGAGACCCCCGCGACGTATTTCGACCCGTGCGCGGCTTCCGTAGGATTACTCTCTCGCGTTCGCGCTCTCAGCATGTCCGCGGGGTCTTCGAACCGCGTGCTCTTCGTCGTCTTCGTTCCACGGTCGCTCGCGTCCTCGTCGTCGTCGCGCAAGTCGCCCGGCACGAACGGCGCGTCGGACTTCTTCTCGACGTAGTGCACGTCCGCGCCGATCCTGAACGCGCCCGCGATGAAGGTCCCGCCCGCGCCCTTCGCCTTTTCCGTCGGCGGCGCGAAGGCGTCGCCCCCGGGTCGCGTCGGATCCCTCGTCGACGCCTCTGGCTTTTCGACCGCCACGCGCACTTCTTCCCCGTCGACGTCGTCCGCGGTGAACGCGACGTCGAGCGACGCGCGCGTCCTCGGCGTCGGCGTCGGCGTCGCGTCGTCGTCGTCGACGGAGATGGTGCGCGCGAGCTCGGTCGGGCCGCCGACGCCGCTGTTCAGGCGCTTCCCTTCGCCCGCCATCGTGCCCGCGTCGCTCGCGTCTCTTTTCAGCGATTCCAGCTGCGCGACGCCGCGCTTCGAGTCCGTCATGCCGATGCGATCGCTGACCGTGATCGTCGGGTCGACGTGGTCGTCGAACGCGTCGGCGCCGCCGGGGGCGCCGAGGAATTTCCCGGTCTTGTTGATGTTCATCCTCGCGACGGAGGGAGGTGGATCGCGCTCGCTTCGTCAGCGCGAATTCAACCGACGGAGGGAAAGTCCTTAAGGATCAGCGTTCACCACGCGGACGGGGTCGTATGGGGACCAGTCAGAGTATCCAACGCGATCGATCGAATGAATCGCGCGAACGATCGTTCGACGCGTTCCCGCGTCGATCTCGCGACGGCGCGCGCGCTCGCGTCGACGGTCTCCGCGCGGCGCGAGAGCCGACGCGATACCGCGGACGCGCGCCGGCGGCGGGAGCGGCGCGGCGGTGTTGTGCCACCGCCGTCGGAGCCGCGGGAGCGGAGTCGTCGCGGTTACAAAAAAATCCAGACTTGTTGTTACCAGACAAAATCCGAACTCGATCAGATTTCGGGTCGGGCGTTTTCGAGTCGACGAACGTCAGCCGCCGCGCGGCCGAGCCTCTCGCGCCGCGCCACGCGAAGCGCGAGACATCGCGCGCGCGGGACCGCGAACGAACGAATGCAAAACAAACAGTGCGTATTAATCGTCGCGCGTCGTGGGTCTCGGGTCCCTAAACGTCTCGTCGCGCCACGCGACGCGACGCGACGCGACGCGACGCCGTCGCCGTCGCCGCGGTCGCGTCTCCTCTTCCCCGCCTCTCGTCCTCTCCCGTCGTTTACTCGTCCATCTCCATGGCGTCGTCGAAGAGCGGGTTCGCGCCCTGCGAGACGAACCCCGCGGGCGTCCTCGCGGCGGCGGAATCGAACGCCGCATCGCTCGCCGGCGCCATCGCCATCGCCATCGCCATCCCTTCGCCGCTCTTCGCCGTCGCGCGCGCGAGCTCCGCGGCGGCCGCCTTCGCCGCCTTCGCCGCCGACGCCACCCCCGCGCGCAGCGACTCCACGTCCGCGGCGTCGTGCGTCGTCGTCGTCGTCGCTCGCGCTTCTCCTTCTCCCTCCTTCGGCGTCGCCGCGATGAACGGCAGGACGCCCCCCTTCCAGTGCTTCGGTCCGGGCGTCGGCGCCGCCGCCGCCGCCGCGGGCTTCGCCGCCGCCGCCGCCGCCGCCGCCGCGTCGCGCGCGCCTACAAGTTAATGTCGGGGTGGAGTTGAAAGGCGTCAGTTGGAGTTGAAAGGCGTCGAGGGCGGGGATTGAAAGCGGGGGGTGGGCGCAGAGAGACGCCGGGCAAAGTCCTTAAGGATCGGCGTTCACCACGCCAACAGGGTCGTATGGGGACCAGTGTAAGAACGCGCCCTCTTCGCCACGCGCGACGATCCAATCCATCAGCCGGCATATCCCAAACAGCCGCCGCCCGCACGCGCCGCTCGGTACGCGGTCGATCGCGGCTTCCATCGTCGCCGCGCTCGGCAGCGGCGGTCCGGTGCCGTGGTACACGACGGCGACGCGCGGGGAGAGCTTCCCGCGCGGGTACGCGCCTCGGCTAAAGTCGAGCGCGACGTCGACTTTGCGTTCCATGTTGAAATCCGTGAAGGACAGCTCGAGGCCGCCGCCGGCGGTGCATCGCATCTTCGTGATTCTCGGGAACGCGTCGCGGCACGCCTCCGCCTCGCCCAACGTCGCCTCCGCGCGTCGCAGCCCCGGGACGATGGACTGTAAAACAGCCGCGAGATGGCCGTTTCTCGCGTTTTCCGACGTCTCGTTCCACGCGCGCGGCGCCCCCGCGACGGCGGCGGCGAACGCGACGCCCCCCTGCGGCGTCACGCCGCTGCACGGCTGCAGCGTGACGCGCCCGGCGCCGGTGCCGACGTCCAGCGCGATCCGAAACAACCGCCCGACGCGCAGCGAGAGCGTGTCGCCTCCGCCGGAGAGCCCGTCCAGCCGCCACGGCGTGACGCGGTTCAACACCGCGAGTTCCTCGCCGAGCGCGCGGCACGCCTCGCCAGCCTTCTTCGCGCGCGCCGCCGCCGCGGAACGCGCGCTCGCGCCGCCGTCTTCCGGCAGCTCGACGCCCTTCTGCGCGGCGACCGCGCGCGCTTCCTCGAGCTGCGCGCTGAACCGCGAGTGCTCCGCCTGGACGACGCCGCCGCGTCGCGTCATGGCGACGACGTCGTCGTTCGTCTCGCGGAGTTTTCGCTTCGCGTCGTCGACGAGCCTCCGTCGCTGCGCCAACGCCGCGAGCAAACCCCTTCTGGTGGTCAGCAGACGATCTCTCGACGCCGCGGCGTCGCCGCACGCGTCGATCCTCTCGCGCAGGTCCGCCTCGTGCGCGTCGGCAGCCGCGCACGCCTCCGCGGCGATCTCCCTCGAGTGCGTAAGGCTCGTCTCCGTCCGTTGAAGCGCGGCGGCGGCGACGACGAGCGACTCCGCGACGGCTCGCTCCGTGAGCAGCCGGTGCGACGTGAAGTCGTCCTTCGCCGCGAGCTGGCACTCCTTCTTGAGCATCTTCCCGGCGCGCTGCAGCGCGGCGACGTGCGCGGGGTCGTCCGACGACGCGAGCCGCAGAAGGGGCGGCTGCGCGCGTTCGACGTCCAGCTTGAGTCGGTCGATGTCCTTGGCGTCCGACGCGAGCGCGTCGGACAAGTGCTCGTGCATCGGCTCGAGCGCTGCAGCGATGGGTCGTTCGAGGGGGTTTTCGGCGTTCGTTCAAAGGCATCAGACGGAGTTTGAAAGGCGGGCGGGCGTCGAGGGATGGGCGGAGAGAAACACGACCGACGCGCGCGGGAGGGAGGGAGGGACCCAAAAAAAAGTCCTTCTTAAGAAACGGCGCACGCTTGAAAGAACGCACCTTCAATCATCGGCGCGGTGAGGCACACGAGCTTCAACCCCTCGTACACGTTCGACGGCGGCGGCGCGTTGGACAGCGACTCCATCGCGAGGCTCTTCCGCCGCAAGTTGCGCGCCTCCATGAACGACACCTCGCACGCGTGAAGAAACGTCTCCAGCTCCACCACGCCGCCGACGTCCGGGATGGGAGGGCAGTCGGCGGGCAAGCCCAACGCCCCCTCGAGCGTCTTGGCGTCGTTCAGCGCCTTGGCGCCGCGCAGCGTGTCCCTCTGCGACCCGCCCGGGGTGAACGCGCCGAAAGCGGCGTCGCCGTATTGGCGCCCGAACGCGGGCGCGGGGTCGAACCCGGGCCCGGCGAACCCGTGGCCGTTTCGCGTCTTGAACCCGCTTCCGGGCGCGCCGCCGGCGATGCTCGTGTTTCGGTTGGGCGTGAACGCCGTCGGCGCCGCGCCTCCGAGCGGCGGCAGCGGCGTGCCGAGCGCGGACGCGAACCCCCAGCCGAGGGTGGAGGGGCGCCCCGCGTGCGTCCCGGGCGTCTTCGCGGTGAACCCGTGCTCTCGCGCTTTCAACTTTTCGATCATCTCGAGCGTTTCGTCGCCGGGGGTGAACCCGCCGGTGGACGACGCGGCCCCCGCGGAGCCGGCGACGGACGGCGCCTTCAGCGACTCGTGCGGCGTCGCGAACGGCACGACGCCAGTAACGGTCATCGTGTGACCGTTATGGACGCCGGGCATCGGCACGAGCACGTCGCCGGTCGTGTCCGTGAGCGCTTTGTCCCAAGTATCCGTCGTCGTTCGCTTGGACGTCTTCGTCGGATCCGCGGCGGCGTGATTCTCGTCGACGGCGGGCGGCGCCGCCGACCCCGTGGAGCCGTCCGTGGCGGCGTTGCCGTCGCTCGGCGGCGCGGGCGTCGCGTCTCCGTGCTCGCCGAGCTTGTTCTTCAAGAGCAACCGCATCGTGTCGTCCCCGGGGAGGGTGAATCCGGTGTTCTCGCGGTCGGTGGACGGACCCGGGAGAGAGCTCGCCGCGGGCGTCGTCGTCGTCGTCGTCGTCTTCGACTTGTCCCAGGTGTCGTTCCCCGAAGACGCGAGCGACGTCTTGCCGGGGGGTGCCTCGAAGCTGTCGCTCAGGTTCAAATCGATCCCGTCCGCGTTCGCGTTTGAACCCGCGGCGTTGTCGTTCACCGCGGCGCCGCCGAAGGAGAGGTCGGTCAGCGTCGGCGTCGACGCGGCGAAGTCGCCGAACCCCGACGCGCTCGTCTTCGTCGCGTCGCTCGGCCTCCCGGGCTCCCCAGTCTTATCCTGCCCGCCGTACACAAACTCGAACGTGTCCTTGCCCATCACCTTCGCGCCGTTCGCGTCGAGGTCCACGGTCATCGTGTGCGCGCCGCCCGGAGATATCCCGTGCGGCATCGCGAACGGTGCGCGGGATTTACGGCGATCCGCCGGGTGCGCGAACCCCGCAACCCCCTTCACGCCGAGCGTCATCCGTCGCTTCCGCTCCAACGCCTGCGCAGCCATAGACTTCCTCCGCGCGTTCAGCGCCTGGGTCATCTCCACGGTCATCGTGACGCCGTTGACGCCGCCGCCCGGGGTGTCGCGCGCGGCGCCCCACACGCCGTGCGCGCCCGCCTCGAGCGCGGAGGTGAAGTTGAAATCGGAGAGCGCCGTCGCCGTCGGCGTGGGTCCGCCCGCGCCGGGCGGCGGGAAGTTCACCGTCGGCGTCGCGCCGCCGTTCGAAACGGCGTTCTGACGCGTTGGGAGCATCGTCGTGTACCCGAGGTCCATGGCCATCGTGTGATCGTCGCCGTCGTTCGACGACGCGGACGCCGACGCGGACGCCGACGCGCCGCCGGCGCCGCCCGCGATGTTCTTCGCCTGGTCCGCCGCCACCGCCGCGGCCAGATCGGCAGCCATGTTCGCCGCGACGTCCTCGGTGACGCTCCCCATGGGGAGCCCGCACAGCGCGGGCGACGCCTCGCTCGAGTTCGTGGAGTGCTTGGAGACGTCGTGGACGTTTACCGTCGCGAGGTGGTCGTCGTCGTCTTCGTCGTCCGCGGCGAGGGAGGATAACGAAGGCACCGCCGCGGTGATTTCGTTCGCGTTCGCGTTCGCCGCCGCGCTCGCGTCGTACTTGAACGCCGCCGTGTGCCCGGGCGCGGACATCCCAACAGGGGCGTGGCCAGCGTCATGAGTCTCGTCCTCGTCCTCGTCCGCGAGCGCGGCGAGCCCGGGGACGGAGGCGGTGACGCCGTCGTCGTGCATCCCGAGCTCGCCGCCGTCTTCGTCGTCAACCTCGTCGTCGTCCTCGTCGTCGTCCAAACCGCCGCTCTCCGTGATCGTCGGCGTCGTCGTCAGGTCGTTCCCCGCGGCTTTCATCGCGTCGCGGTACTGCGACGGGTCCATCGTGACCCTGCGCGGCAAGTTTTTCGAAAACACGTTTCCAATGTCCACAGACCCCGGCCCGCTGTTCGGCGTCGGCGCGCCGCCGCCGCCGCCGTTCGCGGACATCGGCGTAGCGTTCGCGACGTTCGGCGTGTCCCCGAGATCGAACGCGCCCACGGTGCCGGTGCCGTGCGACGTCGCGTCGGACGGCCGCCCTCCGCCGCCGCCCGCGAGGTTTCCCGTGAGGTTGAGGTTGGACCCCGGGGTGGACATCACGCCGTGGCTGAACGCGATCGTCCCATCTTCGGACGGCGTCGCGTGGGACTTGGATCCGCCCGACGCCGCGGGGGAGACGCCGAACGCGAGGAACGGGTCCGTCGCCGTCGGCGTGACGTGCGGCGCGGGCGCGGGCGCGGGCGTCGGCGTCGGCGCCGGCGCCGGCGACGGCGCGACGACGATCGGCGCCGGAGGGGGGCACGACGCGAGCGTCGCGACCGGTTTCGCGCTCGAGCTCGCCGCCGTCGCTGTCACCGGGTCCGGGAACGCGACGGCGTCCAGCCCGGAGCCCTCGGCGCCCTCGTCTTTCGCAAACTCGCGGACGGATTCCAACGCGGTGTCGACGGCGAACGAGACGCGTCGGTTCGCCAAGGATTGGCGGCGCTTCTTTAACGCCGCGCGCGCGTTCGGGGACGCGTTCGCGCCCGCGTCCGCGCCCGTGGCCTTGGAGACGTCGCTCAGGATGCTGCGGCGGCGGCGTTTGAGGATCTGGGGGATGGGGGGCGGCGAGGAGGAAGGGAGGAGGAGGAGGAGGGCGCGGCGTCAGATTTGATTTGATTCGTTCGCTCGGAGAGGGAGGGAGGGGGTCGAAACGATGAAATGCGTGCGCCGCGGGAGGGACCGACGGGCGCGAGGGCCGCGCGCGACGGCGCAGCCTCCGCGGCGACGGACGACGCGTCGCGCGTCGCCGCGGAGAGCGTCGCGGTCGCGCGCGATATCGCGTCGGGGACGCGCGCGGGGGCGCGTCGTCTCGCGGGAGACGACGACGACGACGACGACGACGACGAACGCGCGACGAAGCTCCCTCCGCGCGTCGAGCGAAATCTCGACGCACCGACGACGGCGTCGCCTCGTGCGCGGGGTTCTCCTTCTCCGGAACCGCGCCGCCGTCCGCGCGCGTCGTCGTCTTCGACGGCGTGTCCGCGACCGGCGACGGCGCGGGCGCGTTCTCCGCGTTCGCGGCGTTACGCGGCGACCGCCTGCGCGACGGTCCCGCCATCGCGCGCGCTCGCGTCTCGAAAAGACGAAATGCGTGCAACCCGCGGCGGGGTCGACGCGCGCGCGAGCGTGCGAGTCCTTCGACGCGACGACGCGCGCGCGCGAGGTGCGTGCGTGCTGCTTCGCGCGTTCAAAACGATCGCGCGGCGGCGTGCGGCGTGCGTGCGTGCGGTCACGAGAGGTCGCGACGCGCGATGCAATGCCGCTCGCGCGGCTGTCGCCGTTCGCGCAACGACAAACGACAGCTTCGCCGAACGAAGTTTGTACCCCTCTGGGACGAGCCGAGCGATTTCTCGAGTCATTAGACCGTAAGTTTCCACGAGTCACGAACGCAGACTAAGAACGCATACGGCCAACGGTCCGAAAACGTAGACTACTGTAGTAGATTTCGATGAGTTTCAAACCACTCCCCGATCGAGCCAGTGGGTCAAACCGACCCGCACTTCTCCCAACTGACCGACGGCCGAAGCGCCCCGCGACCGACACGCGCTACGATAGCGCTCGCGATCAGACAGGATGGATCGCGCGCGAGCCACGAGACGGCCGGAAGACCGGTAGGATCTCGTCTCGCCGCGCGCGCGACACCTTCCGACGCGCGGGGCGGGGCGAGAGGGGACGGCGCGCGCGCGTCCCCGTCCGACGGCGAGGGAAGCGAAGCGCGCGCGAACGGCGTCATGGCGAAAGGGAAGAGCAACCCGAAGACGCTGGAAGCGGTGAAGCGCGCGACGAAGCAGGCGAGGCAAGCGGACGCGGCGAGCGGCGGTGGCGACGCGCCGTCCGAGCCTAGTAGCGCGCGTCCTCCGCCTCCGTCCGACGCGCGCGGCGGATCCGGCGGGAAGAGGCGCGAGCGCGCGAGAGGCCGCCGCGGCGCGCGCTCGGACTCGGACGACGACGAGGAGGCGGCGGCGGCCGCGGCGGCCGCGGCGTCCGCCGCGCGCGAGGCGAAGCGCGGCGGCGCGACCGGCACCGGCTCCTCCGCGCGCGTGCAGCTCGGCGGCTTCGGCATCGGATGCCGCGGCACCGGGAACGAGAAGGCGCGGAAGCTCAGGGAGGAGCACGACGAGGCGGTCCGGAGGAAGAAGGCGACGCGGAAGAAGGAGGCGGAAGCGAGGGCGGCGCGCGAGGCGGCCGCGGGATCGCTCAACCAGCTCGCCGCGGACGAGGAGGAGGCGGCGTGGCGCGTGCGGAATCCGACGCGAAACGCGCGCGCGAATCGATCGAAGAAGGAACGAGGAGGAGGAGGAGGAGGAGGAGGAGGAGGACGGGGGGGGAGGGTCGACGACGAGGACGAGGACGACGACGTGGGCGCGGGCGTCCTCGCGAGGAGCGCGCTCGCGGACTTGGAAGCGACGGAGGAGGAAGACGGCGACGGCGAGGAGGTGGGGAGGGGCGTCGGCGGCGCAGGCGCCGGCGGTTTTTCGCTGCTTCGCGGGAGCGACGACGACGACGACGAGGAAGAGGAAGAGGACGAGGAAGATGAAGAAGATCCCGAGCCCGAGCCCGAGCCCGAGCCCGAGTCCGTGATAGAGGTCGAAGACGCGCCGGCGGAAGACCTCGAAGACGTTCTGGTCGAGGACGTTCCAGACGAAGAGCCGCCGCCGCCGCCGCTGCCGCCGCCGCCCGAGGAAGCGGCCGACGCCGCCGCCGCCGCCGCCGACGACTCCGAATCCTCCGCGTGGGAGACCGAGAGCGACGACGACGACGCCGCGCCGTGGGAACCGCGCCTGCGCGAGTCGCTCTTCGACGGCGTCGTCTCGGCGTCGTTCGAGGAGAACCTCGATCGCATGCGCGTCGAGCACGGCTTCGTGCCGCCGTATCGACGCAACCTGATCGACCCGGAGGTGCGTTCTATACACTGGTCCCCATACGACCGCGTTGGCGTGGTGAACGCCGATCCTTAAGGACTTTTCCCGGCGCATCTCTCCGCCCACACCTCGCTTTCAATCCCCGCCCACGGCGCTTTTCAACGCCACCTGACGCCTTTCAACTCCACCCCGACTTTCGCTCGTATGGAACGGCCCGGAGGGGCTCGTGTCCTACCTCCAGCGCAAGCTGTACCGCGAGCGTCGATGCGTGTTCTGCGACCGCGTGTTTGGTACCCTGGAGGGCGTCCGAGGGCACATGCGCGATAAGCAGCACGTGCGCATCAAGTTTGAGCCGCTGAGCGCCTCAGAGTTGGGTGCGTCCTGGTCGAAAGCGCTGGTCCCCGTATACGACCGCGTTCGCGCGGCGCGCGCGATTCCTTGAGGACTTTTGGGTCCCGCGCGCGTGTCTCTCCGCCCAGGGTCCCTCGCTGCTTTCAATCCCGACGCTCACACCTCGACGCCTTTCAACTCCGCTTCTGACGCCTTTCAACTCCACCCCGACGCCTTTCAACCCTCAGAGCTCTTCGCGGAGGACTACGCGCCGGAGTACTCGGAGTTTTACGACTTCGCGTCGAACGACACCGCCGCCGCCGTCGTCGTCCCCTCGGACTACACCGCGGTCGGATCCACCGCGAGCCTCGCGGGTCTCGAGCTCGTGACGCGCAGCGGGAAACAGATCGGCCACAGGAACTTCCGGAGGTACTACAAGCAGCGGTTCAGGAACGATTACGTCGCCAAGGGGGCGTCGAACAGAGAGCGCGAACGCGCCGTCTCCGTCGCGGTTCGACTCGCGACGCGCGAGAGGAACAAACAGCGCAACGAGGTCCTCGCGCGGTCGATGCGGATCGAGCGGAGAGGGATGAGCAAGGCGATCGCGAGCCAGTTCGCGTTTAAAGCCGGCGCCGCGGATAACGCGGCGAGACGCGCCATCGTGCATCACTGGGGCGCCGGCGGTGGCGGAAGTCACTATCACAACAGCGGTTCTAAGCAATTCTTGAAAGGGGTGCGCGTCAAGGGCGTGGTGTCGAGGCACTCGAAGCAGGGCGCGAAGATGCAGGCCGCGCGCGTGCAGGCGGCGAGGAACCGGAGCAACCGCGGAAACGCGTCCGTCGCGGTGCTCAGGTCGTCCACGAGGAAGGGGTAGCCCTAGCTAGAGAACGGGGGGCGCGCGCGCGGCGCCACCCGCGAAGGATTTTTTTGTAAAAGAACAGAACGAAAAAAGGACGCACATCACAACGCATGTCGCCTCCGCCGCCCGCGCCCTCCGAGGCGTGGGTCCTGCGCTCCTCGCCGTCGGAATGGGACGCGCACGCGCGGGAGGCGACCGCGGCGCGCGTCCACGGGCTCTGCGTCCTCGACGTTACGCATCGGAACATCTTCAGCTACGCGCAGGGGTCGATGGATCTCATCCGGTGCGTTCATCACAGAGTGGTCCCCATACGACCCCGTTCGCGTGGTGAACGCCGTTCCTTAAGGACTTTGCCCGGCGTGTCTCTCCGCCCATCCCTCGCGTTCAATCCCCGCCCTCGACGCCTTTCAACTCCATCTGACGCCTTTGAACTCCACCCCGCCATCGCTTTGTATGGAACGACCCTCAGGAAGGACCTCGACGCCGTCCTCCCGCCCGCGATGGTAAAAGACGCGACGCGCGTCTGCGACGCCGCGCGCCTTGACGACGCGTTCGAGGTTCGACGGAACGTCGTGAACCTGAAGAAGGTGCTGCTGCACAGCTGGCACCGCGCGGAGCCGCTGGAGAAGGAGCTCCGTCGTCTCTCGACGTTCTACCGGTGCGCGCGCGCGCATCATCCATCCCAGATCCATCCGTCTGGTCCCCATACGACGGCGTTCGCGTGGTGAACGCCATTCCTTAAGGACTTTTCCCGGCGTCTCTCTCCGCCCATCCTCCGTCGTCGTCCGCGTCCCCCGCCGCGCCGCGCTGTCCGACTGACAGGACCTCCACCGTTCCGTCGTCCAAACCCCTCCCGCGCGCGCAGACGCGACGCGTCGTTCGAGACCGGGTTCGCGAACGTCCACCGGTACAGGGACGCGTGCGTGGCGCATCAGCGCTTGAAAGGCGCGACGCACGCGGTGTTCGACGGGCGAATGATGATGAAACAGATCGCGTGCGTTGCGCGGCACCCGTCGGTCGAGCGGTGTAAGAAACTGAGGGGGCTCCCGGGGACGCTGACGACGTCGAGCTGGCTCGCGAACGCGCGGAGATTCTTGGGCGACGAGGGCGTGGACGGGTTCGCGGAGTTCGCGGGCGGGAGAGGGAAGGGGAAGGGCGACGGCGGCGGCGCGGCGGAGGAGGAGGAGGAGGAGGAGGAGGAGGAGGAGGAGGAGGCGCCGGACGCGGACGCGGACGCGAACGTTTACGACGACGACGCCAACGCGGTGCGCGCACAGCTGGCGTCGTTCACCTCGCTCGCCGCCTCCTTACTCCCGGGATGGCCCGCGCACGCGCTCGCCTACCTCGAGCGCGCGCTCGTCGCGCGCGGCGGCGCGAAAGCGCTGTCCATCAGGCGCGTTCTATACACTGGTTCCCATACGACCGGGTCGGCGTGGTGGACGCCGATCCTTAAGGACTTTGCCCGTCGTCTCTCTCCGCCCAGGGTCCCTCGCTTTCAATCCCCGGCCTCGGCGCCTTTCAACTCCATCTGACGCCTTTCAACTCCACCCCGACATTCGCTCGTATGGAACGACCCTCAGAGCGGAGACGGCGACGCTGTCGAAACATTTCGCCGCGCTCGCCGCCGGGTTCGACGCCGCGCTCGCCGCGATCGAATCCACCGCGCGCTCGGTCGAAGACGTCCTTCTGAACGACGTCGGCGCGCGCGGCGACGGCGCGCGCGTGTCCCCGAGCGAGTACGCGCGCGCCGACGCGATCGACGAGCTGCAACGCGCGGGCCGCGCGGATAAGGTGCGTTCTATCCCTTCCCGCGCGCTGCCTTAAGGACTTTGCCCGCGTGCGTTTTCTCTCCGCGCAGGGTCCCTCGCTATCAATACCCGCCCGCGACGCCTTTCAACTCAAACTGACGCCTTTGAACCTCACCCCGACGTCGCTTCGTGTGGAACGACCCTAAGCACTTACGGCTGTTGCAGGGCGCGGCGCCGGCGACGCGCGAGCTCTCGCACTGGCTCGACGAGATCCTGACGCGCCCGCGCGCGCGTCTGTTCGTCGCAGGCGACGCCAGCAGCGGCCGCGCGACGGACTTCGTCCCCGCGGGGTTCGAGATCGGCAACGCGATCGCGTCGCACGCGCGAGTAGTCAGGCGCGTTCTATACGCCGGTCCCCGTACGACCGCGTCGGCGCGGTGAACGCTGATCCTTGAGGACTTTACTTCCCGGCGCATCTCTCCGCCCACCCCTCGGTTTCAATCCCGACACACCGCGACGCCTTTCAACTCCGCTTCTGACGCCTTTGAACTCCACCCCGACGTCGCTTTGAACGATGGAACGGCCCTCAGACGATGGTCGCCGGGGATGCGGGAGGTTCTGCGCGCCGCGTGCGCCGCGGGCGAATGGCCGCCGTCCGGCCCCCTCATGTATATGTCCGGCAGGCAAAAGTGCAAGCACTGCGAGAAGCGGTTCAGTAACCTGTGGGTCACGAACGCGTCGTGCTTCGAGTGCGAGACGCGGAAGCGCGACGCCGGGGAGTGCCCCGTGAGCGCGCGGGGGAAGTGTCCGAAGAGGGCGTTTTGTCCGCACGAGAAGAAGTGCATCGCGTGCGAGCGCGCGTCGTGCGAAGCGTGCGGGATAACCTGCGGCGACGGCGACGACGTCGCGTCGTTGATCGAGTCCACGCGCGCGCGGTGCGTGTTTTTGGACTTCGACCGGACGTTATGCAGCACGAAGACCGGGGCGTCGCCGCTGCACGGGAGAGGGCACTCGTTGGACGCCGATCTCGCGGGCGTCGCGGCGTCGCATCCGTCGGTGCACGTCGTGACTCGGAATTCGCACGTGGAAGACATCCGCGCGTTTCTGACGCGCGAGGGCGTGCCGCGCGGCGTGCGGGTGCACAACGTCGGGAGGGGCGTCAGCAAAGGACGCGTCATTCGAGAGATCATAGACGCGTTTGAAAAAGAAAAGGAGCGAGGAGACTCCGGCAGCGGCGGCGATTGCGATTGCGGATTGGCGATTGCGGATTGCGGCGGCGATCGCGGTGGCGATTGCGGCGAGAGACGCTACGTCTTCGCCGACGATAGCGTCGTGGAGCTTCTCGACGCGGACGTCGCGAGCGTCGAGGGGCTCGTTCGAGTGCTCTTCAGCCGCGCGCTGGCGTGACGGGGAAAATACGGTAGCTAGGGGTAGAGCTTAGCGTGCGTAGCTTAATTATTCTGGGCGCGAACGAAACGCTCACAGAAAACGGCCGACCTCAGCCGTGATGCGACCGTTTGTGGGCGCGCCCTTTCCGTCGTCGCCACAACGCCGCGCGCGATGCCGCCTCACGCGTCGTGGCGCGCGCCTCCGCCGCCGCGGCTCTCCTCCCGCGTGGCGCGCCGCCGCGCGGCGTCGATCGCGCCCGCGCCGCGCGCCTTCTTCGACCGCCGCGCGCCGTCGCCGTCGTCGTCGTCGTCGTCGTTCACGCTCTTCGACCTCGAGCGCGAGATCGCGAGCGCGCCGCCGTCGACGTCGCGCGAGGCGACGAGCGTCCTGTCCCTCCCCGACGCGGTGTGGAAAGTCACGAAAGACGTCCCGCTCTCCCTGCGCGACCGCGCGGCGTGCGTCGTCGCCGCGGAGGCGGTGCAGACGCAGTGCGACCTCGGTTTAGACGGCGCGTCGCTCGTCGTCGCGCTCGCCGTGCGCGAGGCGCTCCGAAGGAACGGATTCGACGGACCGGGGACGCGCGTCCGAAGCGGGTACGTCTCCCGCGGCGCCATCGCGCGCGCGCACGCGTGGCTGGAGATCGACGGGCGCGTGCTGGACGTCTGCGACGACGGTCTCGCGCTGTGCGAGGCTGCGCGACGCGCGAAGGTGGACTACGGCGACGCGCGAGCGATGCGAGAGGCGTTCGGCGACGACGCGTTGCTCGCGGGAGAGTATTCGCCGAAATCGCGCCGGCCGCTGACGGTGTTGGACGTGAAAGTCCCCGTGGGCGGAGTCTCGATGAAGACGTCCGCGGCGGGGTTGACGCTGACGCCGCCGCCGTCGAACGTCGCGGGCGCGGCGGAGGCGGTGGCGACGAATGAAAAGTTTAGGCGCGTCCCACACACTGCTTCCCATACGACCCCGTTCGCGTGGTGCACGCCGTTCCTTAAGAAGGACTTTGCCGGCGCCCTCTCCGTCGCTCTCTGTCGTCCAATGAAACATCCACGTCATCAAATAACTAACCAATCACATCACTTCCCGCCACATCACCCACCAATCAAACGACCCTCAGACGCGTCGTGGCGACGGCGGAGGGGTGGGGGCCGGATGCGTGGACGAGCGAGCTGCCCGAAGACGTCGTGGACGCGTACGAGCGGATAGCGGGGGTGAGGTTGGAGACGGTCGAGGACGAGCGCGAGCGCGCGCTGCGGTTGAGCCGGGGATAGGGAGGGGAACGATCGCGTTCGGTTCGGCGCGGTTCGATTCGGTTCGGTTCGATTCGATCGGTTCGGTTCGATTAGATTCGTATACCAAACCGTGCCTGGCGCGCGACTATCGCGCCGGCGGTGTCCTATCTATGTCTATCTACGCTAGCATCTTAGTCTAGTAGTTGTCTTTCTTCTCGAGCTCGCGCGCGCGCGCGTCACATGACGACGCAGCTCTTGGATTTCGCGCCGTCGTCGTTCGCGCTCGCGCTCGCGCTCGCCGCCGCGCCGGCGACGCGCGCCGCCGCCTTCACCTTCTTTTTCGCCTTCGCGCTCCCCGCCGCGGCGTCCGCGTCCTCTTCCTCCTTCCCCGGCGGCAGCGGCGAGACCTTCGACGACGCCCTCGCGCCCCTCGCGGCCGAACCCGCGCGCGGCGGCGTCGGCGTCGCGACGGGTATACCGTTCCAAGTCAGTACTTTCGGTAAGAGCTCGCCTCTGCCGTGCTTCCACAGGTTCCTCGGCTTGCTCGCGGACGAAGACCGCGGCGTCGAGGCGGCGGCGACGATCTCGGACGGGGTCTCGACGACGACGCGCAACGTCGCGTCGTCCGAAGAAGAAGAAGTAGAAGTAGTCGCGGCGGTGCCCCTACTGCTCGGGATCCCGCTCGAGGACGTCGCGACGGACGACTCCGCCGGCGTCACGGGCGACCGAGGGCTCTCGTTCCCGCCGCCGGTACCGCCGCGGTTCTTCGTCTTCGCGAGGATGCCGACGCGCGAACGCTCCCACCGCGACGACGCCGTCACGGACCCGAACTCGCGCCCGAACACGTCCTCGAGCGTCGACCGACGCCGCGTCGACGCGGAGGGCGAAGAAGAAGAGGGCGACGACCCCGACCCCGGTCGCGACCGCCCGCGCGCGCCGCGCGTCGGCGTCGGCGCCGCCGCCGTCGCCGCCGCCGCCGCCGCCGCGCGGTCCCTCTCCACCGACCGCATCGCCGCCTCCTTCACGAGCACGGCCACCTCGAGCGCCTTGGCGACCGGCCCTCGAGTCTCCTTCTCCAGCGCGACGCGTTTCGAGCGCAGGTCGCGGATCACCGGGCAGCCGTCGTTACCACCGTCCGCGTCCGCCTCCGCGTCCTCGCGCGCCAGCGCCCACGTCAGCGCGTCTCTGGACACGGTGAACGACGCGACGCGATTCATGATGGCGTTGGCGTCGGCGAGAAGTTTCGCGATGTCCGCGGACGCGCCCGTCTCGATCGACGACTTCTCCGGGTTCAGACGCTCCAGCGTGATCGCGTCCTGCGTCGCCCTCAAGCGCGCGCGCTCGGTGAAGATGTCGTCGTCCAAACGCGCGACGCGCGCGCGGTAGCTCTCGAGGAGCGACGCGATCTTCGCGTCCGTCGCGGCGATTTCGCGGCGAATCTCGGAGGTGAACGCGTCGAGCCGGTTCCGCGCGACGTCGCGTTCAAACTTGACAACCTTCGCGCGGTGCGCGTCGGCGTCGCTCGCGAGGCCCGAGATCCCGCGCGCGATCGCGGCGTGGATCGCGCGGCGGCGCTCGGCGGCGACGCGGAGCTCGCGGTCGTCGTCGTCGACGACGGCGGCGGCGCGCGGCCGCGGCGGTCGCGTCGGTCGCGTCGTCGGCGTCGGCGTCG
>Ga0181554_1001365_pt1 | contig 23152 bp, 20 predicted proteins | sample 011ome_16_FD_145602 | JGI IMG/M metagenome (GOLD analysis project Ga0181554, IMG submission 145602) | Coastal salt marsh microbial communities from the Groves Creek Marsh, Skidaway Island, Georgia - 011503CT metaG (spades assembly) | ecosystem: Environmental > Aquatic > Marine > Intertidal zone... | reverse complement strand
CTGTCACTGTGTTCAGGGCTCCTATGTGATCCTCTGCACATTCAGATGTCAACAAGGTAATCGCAAAGCGCACGGCTTTGTAGCTGCCAGGGCGCAAGCGTTGTGCTTGTTGGCTGAGGTACTCCGCCGCCAAGTCCTTTACCCGCCTATCACCCAAAAGACAAAGAGGCTGATATCGAGGGCGCACCACAGGATGTCTAACAGCCCCAGTATGGATATCTGTGGCAGCTTTGTCAGTATGTGCAGATACATGGGATTCTGCCTCCTTTATGATGGATTGATAGGTTTGGTTCAGCTCAGCCACTCGGGCCTTGGCTGTGGTGGCATCTGCTTTTTTTAGGGATTGTTTAAGGCTGGAGCCCAAGAGCTCCTGCAGATGTTTGGGATAGGTCCTGCGATAGACCCAGGTGTTATGCCGACGATTGGCATACTTTATCTGTGTGGACATGATGATGTTTCCTAGTGGGGCAATTGCCCCGGTTTGTGAGTTGATTGGAAGATTTGTGATTGGGAACAACGAGGGTCAGGGTTTAAGCCCTTCCCTGACAGGCCGTGTTAGCTGTCTGATGGTATTCCCTGCAGAATGACCTGAACAATCATCCCAAGCTCTGGCTCGCCGTACTCCCCGGCGAGGGGTCCTGTGAGGGCTACCCCAGTGACAAGGTCATCAAAGACCTCTTCCACTTGGAACGCATGTTATGGACCTGGAGCAGGTTCTGCATAGCTTCTCGGTAGCTATCCCCCAACTGACGATACAGGGTGTCTTTCCCCAACAGGACCCGCAGGCGCAGAGGGACATTGCGCTTATACCGGAAGCTGCCATTGGCACGGCGGAAGACATATCTAGGGAGCTTTAGGGGCACATCATCACTCATGCAAGGTACTGTTCCCACAATCCTCACCGCAATCAAGTGGAAACACGCACCCAAACCTGACAATTAGCACACTGAAATCGACGAAGCGGTCCAGAAAATGGTCCAAAACAAAACCCAACGATCTGGTTTTGCTTACTTTTATCAAAATGTCGAGTGAGTTTTGGTGCCCAGGAGAGGACTTGAACCTCCACGCCCATACAGGCACTAGCACCTGAAGCTAGCGCGTCTACCATTCCGCCACCTGGGCAGGTGTCGATGCGCGCTGTCTAGTCCCAGCTGTAACAAGAGTCAATCTTGTTTATTGTGTGTTTCAACATTTTTTATAACAATTCACGCAGACCATTCGTTGCATTCGCTAAGACGAATGTGATTGTCTTGGGCGCATTCATCTTGTTTCACGGGAAAATGCGCGCTAATGACGAAAGAGTTTATGAAAGCCGAGGGAAACACATGACACAGTTGGTCACAATTTTTGGCGGATCCGGATTTGTTGGGCGTTATATCGCCCGTCGTATGGCACAGGCAGGGTGGCGTGTTCGCGTTGCAGTTCGACGCCCAAACGAGGCTATTTTTGTCAAAACTTACGGCACTGTTGGTCAAGTCGAACCGGTCTTGTGCAATATCCGCGATGACGCCTCGGTCGCGTCTGTGATGGCTGGCTGTGATGCGGTTGTGAACTGTGTGGGTATTCTGAACGAAAGCGGTAAAAACAAATTTTCCGCGGTCCAGGCGGATGGCGCGGAGCGGGTTGCAAAAATGGCTGCCGCACAAGGGATCGGCAAAATGGTCCATGTCTCCGCAATTGGCGCGGATGAAAATTCCGACAGCCTATATTCGCAAACCAAAGCAGCCGGTGAGGCCGGTGTTTTACGCCACATGCCGGATGCGATTATTTTGCGCCCATCCGTTGTGTTTGGTGCAGAAGATGAATTTTTCAATCGCTTCGCAACCATGGCTGCGCGATCACCGGTTGTGCCAATCGCTGGGGCAGACACAAAATTCCAACCCGTCTATGTTGATGACGTGGCGCGGGTGGCCGAGCTGGCCCTGACAACAGATTGTGTCCAAGGGACCTTTGAACTGGGTGGACCAGATGTAGCAACTTTCCGCGAATTGATGCAAACAATGCTTGGCGTTGTCCAACGCCGCCGGCTGATTGTTGCTATGCCAGGCTTTGTCGCAGGCATGATGGCATTTGGCTTTGATATGGCGCAGACGTTGACGGCAGGTCTGTTTACAAATTCGCTGCTAACACGCGACCAATTGAAAAACCTAAGTCGCGATAATGTTGTATCTGAGGGCGCAAAATCATTTGCGGATCTGGCGATTGAACCTGTTAGCCTGAAATCTGTGCTGCCTGACTATTTGTGGTGCTACCGTCCATCTGGCCAATATGCTGCAATCAAAAATTCTGCGAAAAATTTGCGGTCATAGGCTGGTGTTGGGCTAGGGCGCGTCATTGGTAGCCGGCATCATTTTACTATGCTTTGCCTATGTGCTTAGCCAGTTTTTTCGCAGTTTCCTAGCTGTTCTGACGGGCGTTCTGTCGGCGGATTTGGGTGTGACACCTGATGATTTGGCGACAGCGTCAGCATTGTGGTTTTTGTCATTTTCGATCATGCAAATTCCTGTTGGCGCGGGGCTAGACAAGCTGGGTCCGCGCGGGATGGCTGCGGGGCTGTTTTTTGTTGGCGGCGCTGGTGGGGCATTGGTGTTTGCCTATGCGACGACATCGTGGCATTTGCATGTGGCAATGGTGTTGATTGGCATCGGATGTTCACCGGTGCTAATGGCCGCCTATTATATCTTTGCCCGCGTTTATTCACCCAAAGTTTTTGCAAGCCTGGCGGCTGTCATGATTGGTGTTGGCACTTTGGGAAACTTGGCTGGATCGGTGCCTTTGGCATGGGTGGTTGATGTTTTGGGCTGGCGTGGTGCGCTAATCGGGTTAGCGATTGTTTCCGCTGTGGTGTCTTGTGGGATTGTGGTGTTTGTCAAAAACCCACACACTGTTCCATCGCAGGAACAAGGCGGATTTATTGATCTGATGCGATTGCCCGCGTTATGGTTGATTTTGCCATTGATGTTTGTGCATTACGCCCCCGTCATCGGGCTGCGCGGTTTGTGGATCGGCCCGTATCTGAGCGATACGTTTAATGCGTCGCACAGCCAAATTGCCACCGCAAGCATGATCATGAGTATCGCGATGATCATTGGCACGTTTGCATATGGCCCAATGGATCGATGGCTTGGTACGCGCAAGTGGGTGATTTTTGCTGGCAACGTTGTATCATTCGGCGCGATCGCAGTGCTGTGGTGGATGGGATATCACAGTTATCCCTTGGCCGTTGCCGCATTTTCGATCATTGGTTTTTTTGGCATGGCCTATCCTGTGATGGTGGCCCACGGGCGCAGCTTTGTGCCGCCGCATTTGACAGGGCGTGGTGTCACATTGATGAATATGTTTGGCATAGGTGGCGTTGGTCTGTTTCAGTTTGTCACCGGCAAATTACAAAAATCATCAGTTGCGATGGGCCATCAGGGTGCGGAAATGTACGACAGCCTTTTGCTGTTTTATCTTGTGACTTTGGCGGCGTCCTTGGCGATATATTTATTTGCGCAAGATCGCATTGATTAACATTTCCTATCATGCGTCGATCTGTTATTGACCTACGCTTAGTCTATACACCCAAAAGGAGCCATATAATGGGATACAAAGTTGTCGTCGTCGGTGCCACAGGGAACGTTGGCCGCGAAATGTTGAACATTTTGCATGAACGTGCCTTTCCCATTGATGAAATCGCTGCATTGGCCAGCCGAAAATCCCTAGGGTCCGAGGTCAGCTTTGGCGACAAAACATTGATCACGCGTGATTTGGCAAGCTTTGATTTTAAAGGCTGGGATATTGCATTGTTTGCAATCGGATCCCAAGCGACCAAGGAATTCGCCCCCAAAGCAGCAGCCGCCGGCTGTGTCGTGATCGATAACAGTTCGCTATATCGCTATGATCCAGATGTACCATTGATCGTACCCGAGGTGAACGCCGATGCGATCACCGGTTATGCCAAGAAAAATATTATCGCAAATCCGAACTGCTCAACTGCGCAGATGGTGGTTGCGCTAAAGCCGCTGCATGATCGCGCACGGATCAAGCGGGTTGTTGTTTCGACCTATCAATCTGTGTCTGGTGCAGGCCGCGAAGGTATGGATGAATTATGGGATCAAACCAAATCTATCTATAATCCTGTTACTGACGTTCCCCCAAAGACGTTTCAAAAACAGATCGCATTCAACGTGATTCCGCAAATTGACGTCATGATGGACGATGGCACCACCAAAGAAGAATGGAAAATGGTCGCCGAAACCAAAAAGATCATGGATCCAAAAATTAAGGTCACTGCAACATGTGTGCGTGTTCCCGTATTTGTTGGACATTCTGAGGCAATCAATATCGAATTCGAAGACTTCCTAGACGAAGACGAGGCCCGCGATATTTTACGCGAAAGCCCCGGCGTACTGGTGATCGATAAACGTGAAGATGGCGGATATGTCACCCCAATCGAATGTGTTGGCGATTATGCAACCTTTGTTAGCCGGATCAGGCAAGACAGCACCTTAGAAAATGGAATCAATCTGTGGTGCGTATCGGATAACCTGCGCAAAGGTGCCGCTTTGAACGCCGTTCAAATCGCCGAAGTTCTAGGTCAGCGCGTTTTGAAAAAGGGATAATGGAAAAAAGTAATTAACTATAGTCATATTGATAATACGATAGGCCATACCACCATAACGAAATCCCCGTTTGTTACCCCATCGCCATAATGCGGTGGGGTTTATTTGTTTGCTAGACTGTTAACAGGTTTTCGAAATGCTTGCGGGTAACCGCAGCCGCGCGCAAGCGTGAAAGGTTAGATCGGCCCAGTGCCTTCGACACCGCATCCCTTACCTAGGGCGCTGGGCTGGTCTGACATGGAACACAAAATGTTTAGTTTAGTAAAAATATTTAACGAATTCTGGCCTGGCCGTTTGGATGATTAGGGCATTTCAGAAACAGCCCAAGTCACCGTCACACGCGACGAATTAGAAGATTTGTTTGCCTATGAGCTGCGCGTTGCCAATGCAGACGTGTCCAAGCTGAAAGTTTACGCGCGCCGCGATCGTTTCAAATCGGCGAAAATTATCCCCTTGGACGTGGCCCAGCATGGCCCTGTTCACTACGACGAGGCGGTGTAAAATGTCCCTAGCAATCAAAGCACGTCACAACCGAATTATTGCACTGACATTCGCACGATTCCGTGTGGCTACGCCCCGCCCGACACATAACGTGTTTTACATGGTGGGCCGCGGCTAGCGCCAACACGTGCGCTGATCGCTAAACAGGTGTGAACACCTGTCGCTTGGCATCATAAAACTCCAAGCTACCTTCGCCAATATCGGTCCACAGGCCGTGCAGGCTTAGGGTTTCTTGCTCGACGGCCTCTTTGACAAAGGGAAAGGTTAGCAAGTTATTCAGCGATACTTTGACCGCCTCTTTTTCCAAGGCGCCCGCCATCAGGTCAGGGGCAACGCTGTCTTTGATGGCCTCATACCCTGGTTTCAGGATATCCATCCAACGCCCAACAAAGCTGTTTTTTTCCTCAAGCTCGGGGGCGTGGCCCTGACACATGTCCAAACACCCCTGAACGCCGCCGCAATTGGAATGGCCCAACACAATCAGATGCGTTACCTTTAATGCGGTGACGGCATATTCCACCGCCGCACTGGTGCCGTGTTGTTCGCCATCTGGACTGTAGGCGGGGACCAAATTTGCGATATTGCGGTGAATAAAAAATTCGCCCTGATCTGCCCCAAAAATTGATGTGACATGCACACGGGAATCGCAGCACGAAATCACCATGGCGCGGGGGCGCTGACCTTCCTCCGCAAGGCGGCGGTACCACGCGCTGTTTTCAGCATACTGTGTGGCATGCCACCCCTGATAGCGTTTTAACAAATAGGCGGGCAACGGTTTGAAATAGTCCATGATCTTTCCTTGGTCCGGCATACGGCTTGCATCACCATTAGAGCGAATTCGATTAGATTTCGACATAAAAATCTCTGGTGCGTCAACCTTTTGGCATTTTTATTGCGGGATAACAAATGCGGGTAACAGTGGAATTAGGGAAAGACCATGACAATACTACCGATGCAAGACCCCCAAGAACGGGTTCATATCAATGCCGAACTGATCGCAACATATTTAACCGAACCGGCGCAGTCGGACCAAGACAACCAGATTTTCTGCGTCGTCGAGGCGATTGCCGACACCTTGGGCGAAATGGAAACCCATTATCACGCCCATGATTTTCACAGTTTGCAGCGCAGCACCGATCAGTTGTCCATATTGGCGCGCAAATATGGGTTTTATTCGCTAGATGCAGTGGCGCGCGATGTTCTGACCACGCTGGACCAGACTGATTTTGTGGCGCTTGGGGCCGTTTTGACCCGTTTATTGCGCGTGGGTGAACAATCTTTGTACGCAATTTGGGATTTACCGCGAAAATCTGTTGAATAGCGTGCGAACGCCTGAAATGTTAGGGACAGGTTTCAACCCAATAAGGATCGAATATGCGTCCAAGTTTTGCAGATCAGGGGGCAACAGCAATCCCCCTTTACGTGATTGATCAGGATCATTGCCCCGAACGTTTGTCGGACCACCCCCAAGCGGTGCAGGATTATTGCAATCACATGGGGTTTACAGGTGCGATTGGACAGGGGGTATTTGCCCCTGATGGCGATGGCGGATATCGTGCAATTATTGGCTACGGTACGCACAAAACCCGCACGCGCGGCCGGTTCCATTTGGCAGCGGGTGCCGCGAAATTGCCCAAGGGCACCTATGCCCTGACAGGTGGCTTGCCCGCATCGGATTGCGAACGCGAAGTTTTGGGATGGCTGCTGTCTGAATATACCTTTGATCGGTACAAACCCAGCGCGGGCGGCAACCGCAAACTGGTGGCACCGGCAGACATTGATGCCCAACGGGTTTTGATCATGGCACAGGCCGAATATTTGTGTCGTGATTTGGTCAATACACCCGCCAGCGATATGGGGCCTGACGAATTGGAACAGGCATCGCGCGATTTGGCAAACCAGCACCAAGCCGCGATTTCTGTGATTACAGGTGACGATCTGTTGGATCAGAATTTCCCCATGATCCACGCGGTGGGGCGCGCGTCCCCCCGTGCGCCGCGATTGATTGATATGTCATGGGGACAAACGGGGCCAAAAATCACCTTGGTTGGCAAAGGCGTTTGTTTCGACACAGGCGGTTTGGACCTAAAACCCGCATCAGGCATGGGATTGATGAAGAAAGACATGGGTGGATCCGCCAATGTATTGGCGCTAGCCCATATGATCATGTCTGCAGGTTTGTCTGTTCAGCTGCGCGTTTTGATCCCAGCAGTCGAAAATGCGGTATCAGGAAACGCGTTCCGCCCACAGGATGTGTTGACATCACGTGCGGGGTTAACCGTTGAAATTAACAACACCGATGCCGAGGGCCGCTTGGTGCTGGCCGATGCATTGGCATACGCCAGCGAAGACGACCCCGACTTGGTCGTGTCCATGGCGACGCTGACGGGGGCCGCGCGCGTGGCGGTTGGTCCCGATCTGGCACCATTTTACGCCGGACGCGATGAACAGGCCGCGATTTTGCGCAACAGCGCTGCCAAAATGGCCGATCCGGTATGGCAAATGCCATTTCATGACCCCTATGATGCGATGATCGAACCCATGGTGGCCGATTTGGATAATGCACCGGCTGGCGGGTTTGCAGGATCAATCACAGCCGCCCTGTTTTTGCGTCGGTTTGTGCGCGATCCGAATAAATACATGCACTTTGACATCTATGCATGGACCCCTGTTGCCATGCCAGCACGTCCCAAGGGGGGTGCATTACAAGCGGCCCGCGCCTTGTTCGATGCCATGGAATCCTTGGCGCGGACGTGATGGATCGGCGAACCCATCCCGCAAATGATCATGCGGCCTGCCGATCCTTGGCGGGACGCATCGCGCATGATAACTTTGTTGATCCTGTGCAACGCGCCATTTGTGTGCCCGTGTTGGATTTATGTGACGCCCCGAACGGCAAACGCGATCGCCAGGTATTGTTTGGCGATCACGTGCGCCAGATCGATGTGCGCGATGGCTGGGCCTTTGTTCAATCGTGCTATGATTCCTATGTGGGTTATGTTCCAGTCGAGGCTTTGGGCCCGGAATTTGAATACAGTCATATCGTGACCGCACAGAAAACGCATATCTATGAAGCGCCAGATTTCAAATCGCGCGATATTGGCTGGTTACCGATGGCCGCACAAATTCAGTGCGATGGTCAAACAGGCAAATTTTTGCGGTGCAATGCGGGTTGGGTCCCCATGCAACATATGACTGCGCGAACAGAACGACCCAAGGATCCTGTGGCTGTTGCGATGTGCCTGTGTGGTGTGCCCTACCTTTGGGGTGGCAACTCGGTTCAGGGTATTGATTGCTCGGGCTTGGTGCAGCTTTCGATGAAACTCTGCGGCCTGACGGCCCCCGGCGATAGTGACCTACAGCAAAGTTTGGGATCTGGGGCCACCGGCACGCCACAACACGGTGATTTATTGTTTTGGCGCGGTCATGTTGCTTGGGTATTGGACAAAGTTAACATTTTACATGCAAATGCGGCAGCCATGAGTGTCACGATAGAAAATCGGACCGATGCCATTGCCCGAATTGAGTCCCAAGGCGATGGTCCGGTCGTCGCTCATCGACGTTTGCCCGCGTTACGATGATTTTTTTAATTTTTGCGCGTCTCGCACTTGACGTACATGCGCAATCAGCATAAACGATCCTGCGTTGGCGGTATAGCTCAGTTGGTTAGAGCAGCGGAATCATAATCCGCGTGTCCGGGGTTCAAGTCCCTGTACCGCCACCAAAAACCCACAAAAAATGAGATACTTAAACCCGGTCGCATGGCGTTGCGAACGTATCACAATTTTTGCGCACCAAGATCATTAGAATCGCACGCGCCTTGCTGTGGCTTGGCCCCGGCAAACACATACCCAAACTGAGTGATGAGATCGCTATAGCGACATCCCTGTGCGCGACCCACATGGGGCGATCTTTGATGCCTTGTGATTGGTCAACCATTTCTAGGATGATCCAGGCGGCAACAGCTCTGCCAATTTCATACGCTGAATTTTACCCGAGGGGCCCTTGGGCAATTCATCCATGAAATGTACAATATTTGGGGCTTTGAACTGACCCAGTCCAGTGGTGCACAGGGTCAACAAATCCTGTTCTGTCAATTTGGAATCGGGGGTGATCCGAACAGCAGCCTCGACTGTTTCGCCATACCGTTTGCAGGGGCGGGCGAAAGCTGCGGCTTCGATCACATCTGGATGGGTATAAAGAATTTCGTCAATTTCGCGCGGCGCGATATTTTCCCCGCCTTTTATGATCAATTCTTTCAATCGGCCTGTGACAAAAACATATCCATCTGTGTCCATTTTCGCCAAATCACCTGTGCGTAGCCATCCATCTCGAAAGGTCGCTGATGTTGCCGTTGAGTTTTTCAAATATTCGGACATGACATTTGGGCCACGGACGACAATTTCACCCTCGGTATTGGGTGGCACACAGGATCCGTGCTGGTCTTGAATTTCAATATCACAGCCATAGGCGATGCCTGGGGATCCGATTTTACGCACACCCGGGGGCAATGGGTTTGACAAAATCTGTGCCGCGGTTTCTGTCAGGCCCATGGTTTCAATAATTGGGACGCCAAACCGCATTTCAAACGCAGATTGTGTTTCAACCGCCAGCGCAGAAGATGCCGAGCGCCCAAATCTTAGCCGCGCCTTGCAGGCATCACTTGGTTCGTTTTGACCATGCAAAAGGTGCGAAATAATTGTGGGCACCACAGAAAACCACGTGATTTTGGACTCATCTGCCTGTTGCCAAAATCGCGATGCGGAAAACCGGCTGATCATGGTCAATGACCCACCTGATATCAAAGCCCCCATCACCGTCACACACAGGCCATTGATATGATAAATGGGCAAAACACAAAAACCACGATCATTTGGGGCCAAATCATGTGCGATTGTCGCGCTCCATCCTCCGGCAAGTAGGCTGGCGTGGGTATGAACAACACCTTTGGGCTTGCCTGTGGTGCCTGACGTATACATCAGCAAAGCATGATCATAGGGATCAATTGCGTGCAGCTGGATGTGCGGGTTATGACCGTCGCGTGTGATTGGTTGGATGTTCGTATTATTTGCTGCGTCAAACAGATCAATGCAGGTGTCATGCACATAGGCAAATCGGGCTTCGCAGTGATCCAACGCATACGAAATGGCATCGCGGCCTGCGGCCAGATTAATCATTGTCGCACGAAAACCGCCAATAGCTGCCCCATAAAACGCCACGATCGCGTCACAGCTGTTGGGGGCAATGATTGCGATGCTTTCACGTTTTGCCGCACCCTTGGCTGTTAGCGTACTGGCAAAGGAAATGGCCTGATCATAGAGGTCGCGCCACGATAAAGCAGTGCCTGTTTCGGGAAAAACAAACGCAATACCATCCGTTTCGGCACGCAATTTCAGCCAATCTCGCAGGGTGCCATTTGGCGGGGTATGTAAATCCCAGATCATTTTCCAACATCTTTCCAGTATTGATCGAAAATATCGTCTAAACTAGGTTCCCGCGCCGGTATTTCACGGACGATCTTTGTGCTTTGCAAAAAGTGACGCCAATGCAAATTATCGTCGATGGCATTGCCCCCCCAGCTGCCACATCCCATGCTAAGTGAAAACGGCATTCCATTTGTGAATGATCCACCCGTGGCAAATGTATGCGGTTGGTTCACTATCACACGACTGGTTGGAATATTGTGCGCCAGGCGGACGGGGCGATCGTCGATGGTTGTATGCAAACCAACCGAATGCCCAGCGCCTTGGAACAATTGGATATCGCGCGCGATTTCGATGGCATGATCAAAATCACGCGCACGATACAGCGCCAAAACACGGCTAAGTTTTTCACCGGATAATGGATGATCCGGGCCAATGCCTGTGGTTGGAACTGCGATATAGTCTGTGCCGGCTGGAACGTCTAATTCCAAGGCTGCGATCATTTTATCTGCGTCTTGCGCAATGACGGACCGGTTCAAATGTCCATCGGGCCAAAGTTTCGATATAATACCCGCTTCGTCATCAATGACAGCGCCACCATGTTGGGCCATTGCGCCAATGAAATCTTGGTAAACAGCGTCAACCACAATTGCCGAATTTTCGGATGAACACGATGTTGCATTATCAAATGTTTTCGAAGCCCGAATTTTTGCCGCAGCTTGCATTAAATCGGCGGTTTCATCCACGATTACGGTCACATTACCCGCACCAACCGCAACAGCGGGCGTGCCCGCAGTTTGGGCACGATGTACGTTGTTTTGGCTGCCTGTACAGATGATTTTGTCGCAGGTTTCCATCAACCGTTGTGTTTTTTCTTTGGAACCAGGGGCGGGGACCATTTGCACCAGATCAGGGTTTTCGCCAATTTTGCGAAATTCGGCATGAATGAATTCCAATAGCCGTTCACAGGTTGCCACGCCCTTGGGCGATGGTGCCACAACGATCGAATTGCCACATTTAAGAGCGTTGATAATGTTGTTAGCAGGCGTTGCAGCGGGGTTCGTGGATGGAACAATCGCGGCGACAACCCCCATGGGCCGTGCAATTTCGGTGATCCCTGTGTCGTGGTCGTCCCGGATTACGCCATATGTTTTCACGCCTTGGATATCCCGCATCAAACCCAATGTTTTGCGGTGATTTTTGGTAATTTTATCGGGAACATTTCCCAAGCCCGTCGTGCGAACGGCCAGTTCGGCCAATTCTTGATTACGGGTAGGTTCCATAATAGCCCATGCAACGGCTTGGGCTGCGCGGTCATAACGGTGCTGGCTGCCATTGCTTTCATATTGACGTTGTGCCGAACGTGATTTGGCGACAATTGCGTCTAGGCTCGAAATTGAATTCACTGCATCAGTCCCCAAAAAATAGATGTCATGTTTGTCGTTTCATATGCGCTAAGGGCGCGCGTATTGCGCCCTTAGCGTCCTAATTATTTCAGATCTGAAAGCAACTCTTTCAATGTTACAGTGCGTGCTGCCCACATGGCTTGCACTTCTTCTCGGGTCATAATGTGCATGGGCGAACCGCCTGCTTTCATTTTTCCAGCAACGCTTCTGTGTGCAAACATTTCTGGCACCTTGGCTGCAAGCATATCGATAATGCCTTGTGGTGTCCCCTTTGGCACCATCACACCACGAAAATTGACCGAGCTGTTATCAATATCATAGCCAGCCTCTTGTAAGGTAGGCACATCGGGCAAGAAATCATTTCGTGCTGTATCAAAGACGCCCAAGATTTTAACGTTGCCCGCTTCTCGTGCGCGGAATGCGTCTGATAGATTGTTAATGCCCCCCATAACTTCGCCTGCGATGACAGCTTTCATTGCGCCTGAACCACCGGCATTATTGGGGATATAGGCCATTTTTACACCCGCTGCCTTTTCCAGTTGCAGCGCGGCAATGTGGTGACCCACATACAATCCTGCACCCGAAAATGTCAGCCGACCTGGGTTCGCCGCGGCATAATCCACGACATCCTGCATCGAGTTGAATGCGCTGTCTGCACCAACCACAAACACGGCTGGGTCAGCACCCCAATTTGCGATGGGTTCAAAGCTGTCGGCATCATATGCGACCCCACCCTCGATGGATTGCGCGATGAAATGTGGAATATTATAGGCCCCAAGGGTATAGCCGTCAGCCTCGGCTTGGGTTGCAAGCCAATTCCAACCAACGCGTCCGCCCGCGCCGGGTTTGTTAAGAATGGCAATTGGCATGCCCAAGGCGTCTTCGTTGCCGGCGGTCATCGTAACGATGCGTGCCTGAAAATCAGTGGCGCCGCCCGCGCCATAGCTGACCATCATCATTATGGGTCGTTCAGGATAGTCACTGTGCCCATCGGCCAGTGCAACCCCTGTCATCGCGCTAAACGCTAACGCTGCTGCAGTTATTAATTTTTTCATTTTGTTTCCTCCCTAGGTGGATTGGTCTGCCGTTTTTACGGTTCAGAATAAAATCTCTTTCGGTGTGAATACGTTTAGTAACAGCGCAAAGAGACTATACATTACGGCCAGAAAGCCGATCGAAATGATCCCCCGTTTGATCCAGGTCTTTGGCTGGTTGTGGGGTGCCGGATCATAAAGGGAAAGTAAGATGAAAAAAACAATTGTTGAGGCCGTATAGAACCCCAGTGATTTCGCCGCCCAAAACACAAACACAAACGCAACAACCAAACCGGGCAATATGTTTCGAGTTGCCTCGAATGATAATCCGTTGCCGACTTTGGTTTTGCCCAAGATAGCCTTGCCAAAGGTCCATATTGCCAGACAGGCAAAGACCGTCGAAATAATGCGGGGAAATAAAAATGCGCCCTCTGGCTGCTGCGTGTAGCTAATGTAAGCAACCCAGACACCTATTGCGGCGACCACGCCGCTGGCCATGATGTGCTGTGTGCGGGGTAAACCGTTCATGTCGCGGTCTCCTCTTGTGCGATGACATCTTCTTTGGTGGTATAGCGTTTGCTGCGCAGTTCCATCCAAACCGAATATCCAACCGACGCAATAACGATGCTGATCAAGACTAGGTTCAGTGTTCCGGTAAAGAAATAATGACCAACGCTGCTGGTGGCATTGGCGATCATGCTGCCTTGGATGAAATTTGCCTCGGCAATCGGACCTAGGATCAATCCAAGAACCAGTGGCGCCGCCGAGAAACCAAACCGTTCTAGGGCAAACATACCGGTTCCAAGGGCCATCATTATATAGACATCGCCCATTGAATTTTGCACCGAATAACTGCCAAACACAGCTAACCCCAGAACAACCGCTGCCATCACAGCATTTGGCACCTGAGCCACACGCGCGGCCAGCCCAGCAACGTATAGTCCAAATACACACATCAGAATTTGGCCAATCAACATTGAATTTATAAACGTCCAAGCCACGTCTGGGTGATTGTCAAACAAATCGCTGCCTGGAAAAATCCCATGGATCAACAATCCCCCCAATAAAACAGCTGCGGTTGGCGATCCAGGGATAGATAGGGTTAGCAATGGAACCAATGATGGGCCAACCATAGCATTATTTGCGCTTTCGGCCGCGATCACGCCTTCGCTATGGCCTGTTCCAAACTTATCGCGTTCTGGGCTAAGTTTTTTGGATTGATCATAGGCGACCAAACCCGCAATCTGTCCACCAACACCGGGGATCAAGCCAATGATTGACCCTGTCAAAGTCCCGATGGTCAGGGCACGACTGCGGCGAAAGACTTCTGTAAATGCGTCTTTAATCGGGTGTTTTTCGACCTTGATGACTTCTGCCTCAAGTTTGCGTCGCCCCTTGGCAAACATTGTGATGACCTGCGGAATGGCAAACAATCCAATCAGCGCTGGGATAACATTTATGCCACCTGCGATGCTGGGGTGAAAAATGAACCGCTGTGCGCCCATGATATCATCGAACCCAATGGTTGCCAGCCATAGACCAATGCAGCCAGACAACAGACCTTTGACGACCGAACTGGAATCAAGCGATCCAATAACTGTAACACCCAAGATCGCCAGCCAAAACAATTCTGACGGCCCAAACGCCAAGGCCCATTGCGCCAACATTGGCGTTAGAAAAATTAACAACAAAACGCCAAAAACGCCGCCTACGGCAGAGGATAAAAATGACAATTGCAATGCCTTGGCGCCTTGGCCATTTTTGGCCATGGTATGCCCATCCAAGGTGGTTGCAATATTGGCTGGCGCACCAGGGATTTTCAGCAAAATCGCACTAACGGCCCCACCAGCCACAGTTGATGTGTATGCCGCCCCCAACAGGATCAACCCCTGCGCCGGTTCCAATTTGAACGTAAACGGGATCAACAGAGCAACGGCCATTGTCGGCGATAACCCCGGGGTTGCCCCCAGTATTAAACCGCCAATTGTGCCAACCAGCAACAACATGAAATTGAATGGGGTGAACACATCCCCAAAATACATCAAAAATTCCACACTTTTGCCCCTGTTGATTTACTTACCTTGACTAATAACCGTAAAAGATGAAAATAATTTTGCAAATGTTTTCATTTTTTTGCAGAAAATCAGGTCTAAGTGTCAGTAAAAAAATATAAAAAAGCGGATATTATTGATGTTGCTTTGGCAGCAAAAGTATCCCCATCGACGGTTTCGCGCAGCTTCAACCATCCCGAATTGGTCAAAGCTGCGACTCGCAAGAAGATTGATCGTGCAATTCGAAAACTAGGGTATATTCGCAATCGCGCAGCCCAAACCATCCATGGTATCCGCAGCGGCACCATTGGCTTGATCGTTCCCACTGTTGATCACACCATCTTTGGCGAATTGATTCAAAGTTTTTCGCAAGGCGTTGATAAATTTGGGTTTACCATTTTATTGGCGTCCCATGGGTATGATTTGGCAAGTGAATATGAATTGACCCGCAAAATGTTGGAACATCGCGTCGATGGGATCGCATTGGTTGGGTTGGACCATTTTGGTGACACATATGAACTGCTGGCCCAACAAAAAACGCCATCGGTGTTGTTGTGGAACCATTCACCAGATTCCGCCTTGCCATGTGTGGGTGCGGACAATTTCCAAGCCGGCTATATGATTGCCGAGCATGTCGCCAGCCTAGGACATCGCGATATTGCAGGTGTATTTCCGCCGCTGACCGGAAATGATCGTGCGTCTGAACGGTTTCGTGGTGTATGCAAAGCATTGGCAGTGCATGGTTTAACAATTCCACAGGAACGTTTGATCAGAACACATTACAGCGTTGGTGCCGCAAAAGAGGCATTGCACGAAATGTTAATGCACCCAAATCGGCCCACTGCGATTATTTGTGGCAATGACGTTTTGGCTTGGGGCGCGCTGCATGCCCTTGCAAAGCTAGGGTTGCGGGCGCCAGATGATGTATCAATCACTGGCATTGGTGACTTTGCCGGATCTGCGGATTTTGAACCTAGTTTAACGACGGTTCGGATTCCCGCTGGTGAAATAGGCTTGAAAGCGGCCGAAAATATCGTTGGTTTGATAAAAAATGAACCCCCCGCGCCCGCCAGCGCATCCGTTCCCCTGCGTTTACAGGTTCGCGCGTCCAGTGGTATCAGATGCATCTGACAGCATCGTCATGCAAATCCCATCAGCACCCATCGAACACGCCACAACAAAACCCAAGACAAGGGAATCGTGGTGAATTAGAAATCAGTTCACGGTGTGGCCCATTGCCCGCAGAAGTGTGAAAGTGGGGGGAATAATTCTATCGTCTGCAATTTGGATTTCGCCAAACGACCCGTTCCGGCAACACATTTACATGTTGGGCTTGGGTCGGTTTTGGTCGTGAAATTTCAACTTTCCAAGCTCAATTGGGTTTGATCAAACCATGGCATGCTTAGGCATGGACCGTGTCATATATTCTGTTTATATCATATTCAAAATTTTGCCGATCAATTGGTACAAGGCACGCATAAATGTCTGATACGAAAACTAAAAACACATCCGAATTTCTATGCGGTGCCCGTGATATGCTGCCTATGACTGTTGCGGCTGCAATATACGGTATGGCGTTTGGTTTGCTGGCTATTCAAGCCGATTTTTCGTTTGGCCAATCGATCAGCATGAGCGCGATGATTTTTGGTGGTTCGTCACAGCTCATTGCTCTTGATCGGTTGTCTATCGGTGCGGGCAGTTTTGCTGCGATTGTGGCGGGGATTGCGTTAAACACCAGATTTCTTTTAGTGACGGCCGCCATGAAAAATTCGCTGCTTGGGCGACCTTGGTGGCAGACTGCACTGGGTGCGGCCTTGGCCACTGATGCGTCGGTCGCGCTGATGCAAACATCTAAACGCAGACAGCTAGAGCATAGTTTTTGGTATTTCTTTGGGGGTGGATTTTCCCTGTATATTGTTTGGATCTTGGTCACCGCAATAGGGGCGATTTTAGGGGGCCAAATACCAAACCCCCCAGCCTTTGGATTAGACTTTGCAATTATTGCCGTATTTATTGCCGCCATACCCGGTCTGTGGCGTGGCATCATGGATCTTGCGCCTTGGGTGGTGTCGGGTGGAACCGTTGCACTTATTGCTGTCTTTGCACCGGAATATACCAGTTGGGGACTTATACTAGGTGCTGTATTTGGGGCTGCCTTCGCAGCATTTCGCAATGAACACTGAAATTTGGATCACAATTTTGGGCTTGGCCATCGCAAGCTTTGGCATGCGGCTTGCGGGCGTAATATTCGTATCACGCTTGCCGCAAAGTGGCCCTTTGGCACGCGCGCTGGATGCGTTGCCAGGGTGTTTAATGGTCTCACTTGTCATGGTGATGATGATGAAAGGCGGTTTCACTGAGTGGTTCGTAGGAATTTGCGTGCTGCTAAGCGCAATAGTTATGAAAAATGCGACGGTTTCGATGTTTCTTGGTGTGGGGTTGATCGCACTGCTGCGACACGTCTTAGGCGGCATTTGAACGCATCTTGCACAGTGTGGGCGTCGGACGCCTATTATCGTTAGGTTCAGGAATTAAGGCGTCGGTTTATTGCAATATGTAATGCGCCGCGCACTGAATATCGCGCCCGTGTTTCATCAATTAACACCGTGTAATCAAATCATTGCACTGACAAAACTTTAGCTGTTGCAGTTTCCAAAACGCACCCATAACTTGATTACAGGTTTCACTTAGCAGGATTGATCTATGAGTTATGTACCAAACCCAAACCGCTACGAAAACATGCTGTATCGCAAATGTGGAAATTCAGGTCTGAAATTACCTGCTATTTCTTTGGGTTTGTGGCATAATTTCGGCGAGGATTTTGCCCACCAAAACAAACGGGAAATTTGTCAAACTGCTTTCGACCATGGAATTACACATTTTGATTTGGCGAATAATTATGGACCCCCTGCGGGAAGCGCAGAAACCGCCTTCGGAGAAATTTTAAAAACAGATTTCGCCAATCACCGAGATGAACTCATCATCAGCTCTAAGGCGGGATATGATATGTGGCCCGGCCCCTATGGAGAGTGGGGCAGCCGAAAATATTTGATTGCGTCATGCGATCAATCCCTAAAACGTATGGGCCTAGATTACGTCGATATATTTTATTCGCACCGCTTTGATCCAAACACCCCATTAGAAGAAACAATGGGTGCCTTAGACCACATCGTACGGTCGGGCCGCGCCCTGTATGTTGGTATATCCAGCTATAACAGCCAGCGCACCAAAGAAGCGGTTGCCATCTTGAACGATTTGGGAACGCCATGCTTGATCCATCAGCCCAGTTACAACATGTTAAACAGGTGGGTCGAGGACGATGGATTGCTGAACACTTTGGATGATTTGGGGGTCGGATCGATCGCCTTTACGCCATTGGCGCAGGGTCTTTTGACCAATAAATATCTAAATGGTGTGCCCGATCAAAGTCGCGCAAACCAAGACAAAAGCTTGGACAAACAACACCTGACCCCAGACTTGTTGGAAAATCTAAACGCTTTGAATAAAATGGCTCAGGATCGCGGACAGACCCTGGCACAAATGGCCTTGGCTTGGGTTTTAAGAGGTGGGCGTATCACCACAGCATTGATTGGTGCCTCAAAAGCGCAGCAAGTCATAGATTGTGCCGGAGCCATCAATAACCTTGATTTCACCGAAAGCGAGCTTTGCGAAATCGACAGGCTGTCAGGCGACATAGGTATTAATCTTTGGGCGAAATCATCGGAAACGGACAGCTGATCCAATCCCCCCATAATTGGGTGGGGTGATATTTGGCCTACGCAGCGTGTTTCGCGTGTCATAGCGGGTGCATCGATCATCGGTGACCCATATGATTTGACGGGAATACATTCCCTTGGCGCCGTTTAACTGAAATCTGTGATAACAGCCGTCCCTGGCAGGGTTTCGCCCTGCATAGCCCTAAGTTCTGCAGATGCTGTTGCTAGGTCAACCTTGCGCGCGACCAAAGGTGTCAAATCGACCAAGCCACGTTCAATCATTTCCAACAGCGATGGATATTTCCACGCGGGCATGCCGCGACTGCCAAAAAACGAAAGTTGTTTGCTGTAAATCGCACGCATGTTCAGCGTCATCATTCCATCGCCCGCAGGCATCCCCAAATGCACGTGGCGACCAGAGACACGCAAACATTCAACAGATGCGTTTGTTGTGTCTGCAATCCCCAAAGCTTCGATTGAAACATGTGCGCCGCCCGATGTGATATCCATGATGGCGTCTGCAATATCTTCTTTTGCGGCGTTTACTTTGGCATCAGCACCCAATGACACGGCATAGTCCAATTTGTCGTCAACAACATCAACAACCACGACACGCGCGCCCAGCGTTTTTGCCAATAACATCGCAGATAATCCGACACCGCCCGTACCGTGAACAGCAACCCATTCACCAAGCCGCACATTCGCACGATCGGTCAGCGCGTGCCACGCCGTTGTGACACGACACCCTAGACCTGCCGCCAAACTGGGATCAATGCTATCGGGCAAATGCACCAGGTTATGATCGAAAGGGACAGCAATCCGTTGCGCATAGGCACCCGACATACCAAACCCTGGGGTCACCTGCTGCGCGCATGTATTTGACACCCCCGATTGACACGAAACACATTTCCCACACCCCAAAATAAACGGCGCGATCAAACGATCGCCAATTTTGTGTTGTGCCTCTGGGCCTGCTTCTACGACGACACCGCAGTATTCGTGGCCCATAATGTCCCCTGGGTTTACTTTCGGATGATGCCCAACCCAACCGTGGAAATCGGAACGGCATATTCCGCAGGCCAACACATCCAGCACAACCCCGTTCTCTGGGCATTGCGGATCAGACACCTGTTCGATCGACAAATCCGATCCAAACTCTCGCAATACTGCAGCCTTCATAGCAAACCTTTCATACTAACTTAGACATTTTCGGGTGCGATCACCTATGAACACCGCTTGTGGCATCCAAGACATGAAATCATTCGCAGACTACTTGTATATACCAGGCAGTAATGTCGTTGAAATTGCAGAAATATAGGCAGTCAACTGCGTCACAATCAACATAAAAACGTGAACAGACTGGCGCGATTTGCAATTTTCAGAATTCGAATGCAAGGCGCGGCACAACATGGGTGAACGTATGTCAGGACAGTTCCCAAACATTGTGTCGCGATGGGGAAAGGATAACGGCGCAGACAAACCACCGTCCGCGCAGAATGTTCCCACACACGCCGGATTAGGTGGTTCGCGCCAGCGGTGGCGCGTTATACATTGATTTATTTTATCGCGACCTCTATCCAAGACTTAGATTTTCCATAATAGGGGGCATAGATGCGCGGCGCGGATTTATTGGTTCAATGCCTGGTTCAGGCGGGTGTCACACGCATATTTTCGCTGTCTGGTAACCAGATTATGCCTGTATATGACGCCTGTTTGACCGCTGGCATCCAGATTATTCATACCCGCCACGAAGCGGCTGCGGTCTATATGGCAGAGGCTTATGCACAGTTGACTGGCACGCTTGGCGTGGCCTTGGTCACGGCCGGTACTGGCGCGGCGAATGCCGCCGGTGCGCTGTTTACCGCATCCGAGAGCGAGACGCCCGTGTTATTATTGTCCGGTGACAGCCCAGTGTCCCAAGACGGAATGGGCGCGTTCCAAGAAATGGATCAGGTGTCCATGATGTCTGCGATTGCGAAATTATCGGTGCGTCCAACAAATGCCGCTGAATTGGGGGATGCTGTCGCACGGGCCTGTCAGGTGGCGCAATCAGGGCGACCAGGACCAGTTCACATCGCGCTGGCCGTGGATGTTTTGGAAGGCCCCGCGCAGACCGATCATGTTCCCAGCGCAAATCAATTTATGCGTGATCGTCTGCCCGCCACATCTGCGGATATTGATTTTATCGAACAGGCTATCGCCCAATCGCAGCGCCCCATTTTCATTTGTGGCCCGACGTTGAATGCCACGCGGCACCCACGAATTACCGCATGGTGCGCTGAAATCGGTGTGCCCGTCATCCCAATGGAGAGTCCACGCGGCTTGCGCGACCCGTCCTTGGGCAATCTGGGCACGGTTCTGAAACAGGCCGACTTGGTCGTGAATTTGGGCAAACGGGTTGATTTCACGGTTGGCTTTGGCAAACCCCAATCGATTGGTGAAGGAACACGTTGGATCAACATTACTTCTGTGCAACACGAACAGGACCGTGCAAAGAAAAATCTGGGTCCGTCTTTGGTGCGTGCGATTATGGCGGATCCGCGGGACGTTGTGGGGGCCTTGTCGGCAATTGATGCATCCAAACCTGATGTCAGTGGGTGGCGGGATTTTGTCGCAACGGAATTGGCCCAGCGGTCCTTTCCCGAAATCGCGACAGATCACATCACTTCGCAAGATCTTTGCCAAGCGGTCCAAGATCAAATCGCAGATCATCACGACACCGCCGTCATTTGCGACGGAGGAGAGTTCGGCCAATGGGCCAGTGCCGTGACACAGGCGCAATCGCGTATCGTTAACGGGATTTCTGGCGCAATTGGCGGTGGGCTGTGTTATGGGTTTGCGGCACGATTGGCACGACCAGATGCCTTGATTTTTGCACTTATGGGGGATGGGTCCGCTGGGTTTCATTTCGCTGAATTTGAAACCGCGGTCCGCAACAATATGCACTGTGTTGTTGTCATCGGGAATGACAAACGCTGGAATGCAGAACATTTAATTCAGATGCGCGATTATGGGCCTGATCGGGTCTTTGGATGTGAATTATCTGATGCTCGGTATGATCTGGCCGCGCAGGCACTGGGGGCGCATGGTGAATATGTCACCCAATTATCAGAACTGGCGCCAGCGTTGCGGCGCGCAATCGATAGCAAAAAACCTGCCTGTGTGAATGTTATGATCCAAGGCATGCCTGCACCGTCGGGGACCAGCTACTAGCTGCCCAGAACAGTTATCGCCAATATGCCCAGACCCATCGCCAGACACAGAATGATCAAGGTTCTGCGGAATTGGTCATCATTGACCTGCCGAAAGGCATAGATCCCGATTTGCACACTGACCATGGCCGCCGGAAACGCGATGGCAAAGGCCAATACAGTGGTCAGTGTCAGCGCGCCATTCATCGCCGATACCACAACCGTCGTAAACAAAATGGCCACATTAAATGGCTGGATCACCGCACGGGTCAGCTGTTTTTTCCACGGACGCATTGATAACCAAATGGCCGGCAAAGCCCCCGACAGCCCAGCTAGACCACCCAAAAAACCACCGACCAGTGCAACACTTATATCTGTCTTGGGGGTGTCGCGATCAAATTTTGGCAAGTTTTTGCGAAACCCGAAATATGCACCATAAATTATCAAGAACCCTGCAACCAGCAACCGCAGTACGGCCACGTCGACCCAAGCCAAACAGGCAGCCCCCAATGGCACGCCAATCAATCCCGGTATAATAAACCGCAGCGACAGCCCCAAATTTTGCCAAATTTCGTGGCGCACAATGTACATCCCTTGCAACCCGCTCAGGAATGCAATGGCCGCCGTGATTGTCACCGCCGTTAGCGGATCAAGCACCTGCAAAAAAAATACCAGCGCAAACAGGGCCGTTCCAGTCCCTGAAAACCCGTTTATGAACCCGCCAGCCAACCCGCCAAGGATCAGAAATATGATCGTGTTAACATCCATTTTGGGGCGCCCTATACCGAACCAATCGCCCACAAGCCGAGCAATTTTTCTGAACGCTAGTCAGGTTACGCACGAATTTCAAAGTCTTTGTTTGGAAAACATCTTAAAAAAAACTTACACAAATATCAAAAAATATTGGTTTTGATTTAATCACCTTAAACAATAGCATGACCCAAAATGGGAGAGAGAACATGAATAAAATTTTAAAACTATTTACAGTTTCACTGGGTTTAACCGCATCGGCGGCCTATGCGGATTAATCAATTGGCTTGGGCGATCCCAACCTGTCGCGCACCATTGGATTGGCCTATTAGCCGTCAAACCCAAAATTGCGCGCCATACACCAGGTTTATAACGCTCTGCGCTTTGCAACCAATGAAATGGATGCCAACGCCCCATAACCCGCATGTAGCAGGTAAATCAGTCTGAAACACGCACCTTTCCGTGTAACAACCTAT
>Ga0181554_1001364_pt1 | contig 23155 bp, 14 predicted proteins | sample 011ome_16_FD_145602 | JGI IMG/M metagenome (GOLD analysis project Ga0181554, IMG submission 145602) | Coastal salt marsh microbial communities from the Groves Creek Marsh, Skidaway Island, Georgia - 011503CT metaG (spades assembly) | ecosystem: Environmental > Aquatic > Marine > Intertidal zone... | reverse complement strand
TGGTGGAAGTCGAACTGGTCTTCTTCCATGTCGTCGTAGTGCGTCTTCACGGCTTGGAAGTATTTCAGCGCGCGGCCGCGGCGGCCCGCGGCGGCGTGGCATCGGCCCGCGTAATTCTCGAACCACGCGCACTGCATGTCGTACAAGTTGGACGCCTGGTCGCCGTCGCGCGTGAACAGCGCGACCGTCTTCTCCGCTTCCTCGTGCTCGCCGCACTGCAGCAGCCGTCGCACGCAGACGCTGTTGAGGAACCGGTCCGCGAGGTCGGCGGCGCGCGCTTCTTCCCCAACCCCCGCCGCGTCTCTCAACGCGCCCGCCTTCTCCAAGAAGGTCGCCTTCGCGAGCAGGCACTCGATCTTCGACTTGGACTCGATCGCGAGCGCGGCGTCGATCGTCGCGAGCGCGCCGGCGTCGTCGCCCGTCTTGGACTTGTGGTGCGCGAGCAGCGCGAGCGCGTGGACGCGGCACGACGACGGGTCCTTCTCCTTCTCCTTCTCAAAATCCTTCTCCGCGCCGCCCTCTTGTCCATCGCCTTGCGCGGGAGGAAAGGCGCCCGTCTTTTCCAACGTCTCCGCGATGTCCTCGAACACGCGCCCCATGATCGCCGCCTTCTCGTCGTTCGCGTACAGCGCCTCGATGTCCTGGAACAGCGACGGGACGCCCTTGCGGAGCGGCTTCTCCGCGAACGCGCGGAGCTTCGCCTCGAACGCTGCGCCCGACGAGTACTCCAACGGAAACCGTTTGATCGTGTCGCACCGCGGATGCTTCACCCCGAGCTCGTCGTACAACGCCTCTAGCTTGCTCACGTCGTCCGCGTTAAGCGACGCGACGTCCGACACGTCGTCCACCCCAATGATGCACTTATGCAAAGCCCGGTGGTACTCGTGGTTATCCGGCATGCGATCGATCAACGCTCGGTACGCGTCCGCCGCGCCGGAGACGTCGCCAATCGCGAGGAGCATCCTCGCGCGCGCGTCCATCGCGCCGATCGCGTCCACGATCTTCCCCTCCCTCGCCGCGATCAGCGCGAGCGCCTCCTTAAACTTCCCAGCCTCCTCTAAGATCATCGCCTTGAACATGATGAGCTCGCTGTCCTCGTATTTCGCCATGAGAGGGTCATCCGGCTTGGCGTGTTTCTTCACCGACGTCTCGTACTTGTCGATCGCGGAGAGCGCGACGTCGTGCTTCCCGCACAGGAAGTTGGCCATCGCGAACGAGATCCAGTTCGTCTTCTGCGTCGGCTTCCCCTGCAGCAGCTGCCTTCGCGTCTCCACGAAGTCGTCCAGGTCCCTAACTTGGATCTGCAGCCACGAGAGGTCTCGCAAGATCTGCGCGTTCTGATCGTCGATGCGCAGCGCCATTCGGTAGCACTTGATCGCCTCGCGGTAGTCCCTGTCCGCGCGGTTCAGGAGCCCGTACACGTGCCAGCACACGTGCGATCGCACGTCGTACTTCAGCCCGTGTTTCACGAGCTCGTACGCCTCCTCTTTGTTCTCCGGCGTCGCGTACGACACGATGAGCCCCTTCATGCAGAGCGTCTCGCCGTGATTCGGAAACTTCTTCAGCACCGCGTCGGCAGCCTTGAGACCCTTCTTGTACTGCTTGTTCTCGTAGCATCGCACCACCTGACGGAAGAGCGCGTTCTCTTTCGCCGGGAGCTCTTTCTTGCTGCCTTGCACGTCGTCGTTCGCGGAGGGCTTGCTCGGCGCCATGGCGACGGCGTGGCGTGACGGACGCGCGGCCTGGTGCCGCGAACGATCTGGAACGGACCGGCGCGATCGGATCGGTTTTACGTGCGCGTGAACCCTAGTTTCAGGTTTCGTCAGGTGAAGTGCGTTCTATAAATACGTTTCTCACCCTTCGCTCGCTTTCAACACTTGATCGCATCTCCTTTCAACTGACCGATGGAACGACGACGTCTGGTCGGCGTGACTGGACGGATAGTTGGATCAGCTCCTCCAGTGCGTCGCGCGCCCGGCACGCGCGACGGACCGCCGCCGGAGGCGACGGCGAGCATGACGGCGCGAGACGCGACGCACGTGATATTAGACCTGGACGGAACGCTCATCAACACCGGTGCGCCGCTCCAGTCGTCTTCGCTCATCAGCTCGGGAAGGACGATGACACCGCGTCGGAAGTGCCGACACGTCTCATCAGCATCGGTCTCGTCGTCGCGCCGAACGCGCTCACCCGCGGTCCCCTCCTCCTCCTCCTACCTCCTCCTCCTCCCCCCAGAGCAACTCGTGGACGAGGTCGTCAGCGCGATCGTCCACGACCTCGCCGACCGCGACCCGAAGGCGGTCCGCGACGCCCTGGAGCGCGTCCGCGGGATGCGCCCGCGCGACGGCTCCGAGCGCCTCATCGATTTGCTCCAGCTGACGGACCCGAAGACGTCCGCGCGCGCGTCCGCGGACGCGCTGCTCGCGCTCACGGAGGCGAAGCTCAACGCGCGATGGGGCGAGGTGGCGCTGATGCCGGGCGCGTCGCGGCTCCTGCGCTTCCTCGCGGACGCGGAGATCCCCGTCGCGCTCGCGACGAGCACGCCGGCGAAGTACCTCGCCGCGAAGATGGCGTCGCACGCGGGCGCGTTCATCATGTTTACACTGGTCCCCGTACGACCGCGTCGGCGCGGTGCACGCCGAACCTTAAGGAGTTTATCTCCCGGCGCGCGTTTCTCTCCGCACAACACCCCTCGGTTTCAATCCCGACACACCTCGGCGCCTTTCAACTCCATCTGACGCCTTTGAACTCCACCCCGACGTTCGCTCGCGTGGACCCTCGACCCTCGTCAGGCGTGTTGGACGGCATGCGATGCGTGTGCACCGGCGACGAGGTGGAGCGCGGGAAACCCGACCCGGAGATCTTCCGCCTCGCCGCATCGCGCCTGGGCGTCGACCCGGCGCGCTGCGTCGTGATAGAGGACACGCCGCTGGGGGTGCGCGCGGCGAAGGCGGCGGGGATGCGCGTCGTCGCCGTGCCGTCCATCGCGAAGAGGGTCGATCTGTACGTCGACGCGGGCGCCGACGTCGTGATCTCTTCGCTGTACGACCTGGACTTCGCGGCGTTCTTGCCCGCGGGGTCGTCGCTCGCGGCGCGGTGCGACATGCGGAGCGATTGGATCGCGCACGAGACGCTGCTCGACCCGGTGCTGCCGCTGCCGGAGATCGTGCGCGTGGGGGGGCCGGTCGTGAAGGGGTTCGGGCGAGGGTCGAAGGTTTTGGGAATTCCGACGGCGAACCTGGACGCGACGCCGCTGAAACTGCAGGTGCAGGTTACACTGGTCCCCATACGACCGCGTTCGCGTTGTGAACTTCATTCCTTAAGGACTTTCTCTCCCGGCGGGCGTCTCTCTGCCCCCACGCCGCGGTTTCGATCCCGACACGCCTCGACGCCTTTCAACGACTCCGACTGATAGCTGACGCCTTTCGACTTTACCCCGACCGACGTCGCTTCTTCGCGCGGAACGGCCCCGCAGTCGGACGCGCTCGCGCCGGGGATCTATTTCGGGCACGCGGCGCTCCCGGGGGGTCGCGTCTACGACATGGTCATGTCCATCGGGTGGAACCCGTTCTTCGATAACGCGCGCAAGACGATCGAGCCGTGGCTGCTGCACGAGTTCGAGTCGGGTGCGTTCTATACAAACGTTTTTCACCCATCGCATCGCCCGGTTTCAACATTTGATCGCGTCCCGTTTCAACTGTGTGACCGGTGAACTTGTTTTGTATGGAATGGCCCTCATCAGACTTTTACGACGTCGAGTTGCGGCTGACGGTCGTCGGGTACGTGCGGCCGGAGGCGAACTTCACGACGCTGGAGTGCCTGATCGCGCGGATACGGCGCGACGGCGACGTCGCGTCCGCGGCGCTGCGAATGGAGCCGTTCGCCGCGCACAGGAACGACGCGTTCTTGACATTCGAGGCGGGCGAGGGCGAGGGCGGGGGCGGGTGACGCGTCGATCATCTAGCATCCTACATATCTTAAAATGTGTCAGTCGAGTCATCGCGACCCTTTCGCGACCGCGTCCGCGCGCGCTGCCCCCACTCCTCGCGCGCTCCGCGCCGCCTTCCCGAACGCCATCCTCGCTCGGTGCGCCGCCCCCGCGATCGCGTCGAAGAAACGCTCTGCGGGCCACCGTCCGCCGCCGTCGTCAATCCGTCTCGGCGCCGCTCGCGCCGCGTCGTCTTCCCGTCGCCGTCTCCGCGCCGCCGCCTCCCTCGCCTCCTCCGCCGCCTGGTGTCGCTCGTACGCCTCGGACGAGACGCTCCGCAGCGGCGCTCGCAGCGCGCGCGCGACGGTGACGGTTGACGTTCCGTCTTCGTCTTCCCCCGCGGATGGACCTCCTCCCGCGTCGTCAGCCGGACCGCCCTCGACGTAGACGCGATGCTCGCTGCCGCCGTCGTCCGCGGCGACGTCCACCGCGACGAGGTTGAACCGGTACGCGCCGTTCGCGCGCTTCGCGTCCACGGTCACGATCGCGGACTTCCTCGCGCCGCGGACCGTCCACGCGGCGTGGATTTTCCGCGGCCGCCACGTCGGCGGCGACAACGCGAACGACGACGCGTTTTTCGTGAATCCAAATCCAAATCCGAATCGATCCGACGCGCCGCCGGGCGCGCCGCCCCCCGCGGCGCGTCTCGTCCACTTCCCCCCCGTGAACGCGACCGCCCTCGCCTCGGACGCCACCAGCGGGTGCCCGAGGACCTCTCTGACCCCCGCGTGCGCCTCCAGCTTGCGCATCGCGAGCGACACCACGCGCTCCGCGTCGACGGCGCCGCGGCGTCGAACGAACGTCCACCCCGCGGCGACGCATGCGCCGCTCAGCGCGAGCGTCATCGCCTCCGCGCGCGCGTCCCACCCTCCGGCGGCGCGATGACCGGCGAGGACCGGCGACAGCGCGGCCGTCGCGCTGGAGACGACGCCGTAGACGACGAGCGTCGCGGCGGCGCCCGCGGCGGTCGTCAGCGCGGTCGCGTGCCGCGACGCGAACGCGCGCGATCGATCTAGCGCGCGTCGCGCGACGGACGAGGGCGCGAACGACGCGACGCCGCCGCCGCCGTCGAGCAGCGTCGCGGCCGCGCGCGGGCCGACGACGAGCGCGAGGTTCGCGCGGAGGGAGCGCTTCGCCGCGAGCGTCGCGGCGTCCTTCGCCGCGGTCGCGGCGTCGAGTCGCGTCGTCGCGGCGGCCTTCGCGGCGTCGAGTCGCTCTCTCAGCCACGCCGCGGGGTTCGGCGCGGGCCCCGACGGCATCGAGACGAACGTTCGCGGCGGCGACGGCGACGGCGACGGCGCGACGACGACGCGCGGGGTCGTCCACGGCGGCGCGCGCGGCGCCGCGCGCGTCATCCGCGGCGCGGCGCCGCGCGCGAACGCCCGCAGCATCGTTTCAAACGATGAGCGACGACGCGAGATCGCGCGAGACGATCGATCTCTTCGTCCGATCCGCGACTTCTGTTCGTCCCTTCTCGGCGCGTCCGAGGGATGCTCGGCGACCGAACGCGGACGACCTCCGCGTCGCACCGCGGTGATCCTCGCGCGCGCGGTCCACCGCCGAGCAGCCGCGCGCGTCGTCGCGATGCCCGCCGTCCTCCTCGCGCGCGTCGCTTCGTCCCTCGGTCGTAGTACGAGTACTCGTCCGACGCTTCGACGTCAGCGCTACTGCTGTCGACGTCAGCGCATCTGATGACGACGACGACGCCGAAACGCCGCGCGACGCCGCCGCACTCCCTCGCGCGCGCGCGCACGCAGAGACCCCCGGACAACTCGAACGCGCCTCACGCCGCCCCAACCTCAGAGATGTCCGCGATCGCGAAGAAGATCGTCCTCGTCGGCGGCGGCAACGCCGCGGGCTACTTCGCTCGCGCGGTCGTGGCCGCGGGAAGAGGCGCGGAGCTCACGATGATCGCGGCCGAGAACGTCCTCCCGTACGAGCGCCCCGCGCTCACGAAGGCGTTCCTTCACGCGGAGTCCCCCGCGCGCCTGCCCGGGTTCCACACCAGCGTCGGCGGCGGCGGCGAGCGGCAGACCGCGGAGTGGTACGCGACGCACGGCGTGGAGGTCATCCTAGGGACGCGCGTCGTGGACGCGAACCTCGAAGAAAAGACCGTCGTCACCGACGCGGGGAAGTCGTACTCGTACGATAAGCTCGTCGTCGCGATCGGCTGCACCGCGCTGAAGCTCCCGAGCGCGATCGGCGGCGACCTCCCGGGCGTGCACCGCGTCCGCGACGTCGCGGACGCGCTCGCGCTGTGCGACGCGATGGACGGCTGCGCGAAGGGGTCCGTCGTCATCGGCGGAGGGTACGTCGGATTGGAAGTCGCCGCCGCGTTGGCGACGCGCGGGCTCTCGCCGCGCGTCGTGATGATGGAACCGCATATCATGTCCAGGCTGTGGACGCGCGAGATCGCGGAGAAGTACGAGAAGCTGTACGAAGCCAAGGGGACGACGTTTCATCGCGGCGCGAAGGTTGCCAAAATCATCGCGGGCGACGACGGCCGCGCCGCCGGCGTCGAGGTATTTGCACTGGTCCCCATACGACCGCGTTCGCGAGGTGGACGCCGATCCTTAAGGACTTTTCCCGGCGTCTCTCTCCGCCCATCCCTCGGTTTCAATCCCCGTCCTCGACGCCTTTCAACTCCTACTGACGCCTTTGAACTCCACCCCGACGCGACCCTCAGCTCGACGGCGGCGCGACGCTCGAGTGCGACGTCGTCGTCGTCGGCGTCGGCGCGGGCGCGCCGATCGAGCCGTTCGCGCGGCTCGCCGCCGCGCCCGCGCCGACGGGGGGCATCGCCGTCGACGGCACGTTCGCCGCGTCCGGCGAGGGGATCGAACCGAAGAGCGTGTACGCCATCGGCGACGTCGCCGCGTTTCCGCTGAAACGCGCCGGCGGCGCGCTCAGGCGCGTTCTATTGCACACTGGTCCCCATACGACCGCGTCGGCGTGGTGAACGCCGATCCTTAAGGACTTTTCCCGGCGTCTCTCTCCGCCCATCCCTCGGTTTCAATCCCCGCCCTCGACGCCTTTCAACGTCAACTGACGCCTTTGAACTTCACCCCGACGCGACCCTCAGTCGGATGGAACACGTCGCGCACGCGCGCGCCTCCGCCGCGCACGCCGCGAAGGCTGTCCTCGACCCGTCGTCCGCGGAGACGTACGACTACCTGCCGTACTTCTACAGCCGGGTGTTCGAGCACGCCGGCAGCGAGCGGAAGGTGGCGTGGGTGTTTTACGGCGCGCAGCCAGAGGGCGCGGAGGTGGTGGTCGTCGGCGAGCTGCGCCCGAAGCTCTTCGCCGCGTGGATCGATCCCTCGGGCGCGTTCTATATATCTCAGACTGGTTCCCATACGACCGCGTCGGCGTGGTGAACGCCGTGTCTTGAGGACTTTTTGTTTCCCGGCGCGCGTCTCTCTCCGCCCAGGGTCCCTCGGTTTCAATCCCGACGCACATACCTCGTTGCCTTTCAACTCCGCTTCTGAAGCCTTTGAACTCCACCCCGACGTTCGGTTCGCTCGTACGGAACGATCCTCATCAGACGGGACGACGCTCGTCGGCGCGATGCTCGAGAGCGGCGACGGCGAGGAGGTTGACGTCGTGAAGTCCGCGGCGGAGAGGTGCCCGAAGGTGGACGTGGACGCGCTGAAGAAGTGCGCGACCGTGGAGGACGCGCTCGCGCTCGTCGCGGCGGCGTGATGCGATGCGTCGCGGAGGGGGGTCGAGTCGAGTCGAATCGCGTCCCCCGGTCTCTTCGCGTCGTCGAGTGTTTTGCTTGCGTGATTTTCGCGTTTGTTTGCTGTGTTTGTTTGCTTCTTGTCGTTCTACTCCGCGACCGAGTCGCGTGGGCGGTCCCACCACTAGTCCTCCTCGCCTATCGCGAGCGAGGCGTTCTGAAGAAATATCTTCCCGACGAGCCCCGTCGCGCCCAGCCCCGCGAACGCGACGTCCCTGACGAACGCGACCGGCCCGCTCCCCGTTTCCACGAAGCCGATGACCCGCGAACTCTGCATGATCCTCGTCGTCGATGGCTTCCGCGTCGCCTCGTACGCGTCCATCGCCGCCTTGACGCTCTCGAACGCGCCGCTGAGGCTCTTCCCGCCGCTGCTTCGCACCGCGCTGAGGTTCCTCGCGAGCACGTACGCGTCTTGAAACGCCTGGTTCGCGCCCTGGCCTAAGAACGGCGGCATCGCGTGGCACGCGTCGCCCGCGAGGACGAGGCTTCCGGTGGGGTCGCTCCACGACGGTATCGGGTCGTGGTAGTGCACGCCGATGTCGAAAAACCGCTCGCACGACGCCGCGACGTCGATCGCTTCTCTCGGCATGCCGTATCGCTCCATCGTCGCGATGACCTCCTCTCTCGCGATCGCGTTCGACGCCCGGTTCGATCGGCCTCTCTCGTCGGCGGCGGCGGCGTCGGCGTCGTCGTCGACGTCGTCGACGGATCCCATCTTGAGCCACCCCGCGTTCTCGTCTCTGCGCTTCGTGACCCCACCGTCGTCCGCGACGCACACGGCGACGTTATCGCGCTTGCGTCCTTCCCCTCCGCCGGTGAAGACCAGGGTGTAACACCCGTCTCCGAACCACTGGTGCGCCTCCCCTCGCTCCCCCTCTCTCCTCGCCGACGACGTCTCGGGCGTCGCGTCCCCGGTGACGCCGAAGAGGATGCGTATCCCGCCGTATTTCGCCCCCGACCGTCCGATCCCCGGCATGGACTCTCGTATCTTCGATCGAATCCCGTCGCAGCCGACGACGAGATCGAACCGGTCGCTCTTCTCGCCGTTCCCGAAGAGCAGCCTCGCGCCGCCGCCGGGCGACGTCTCCGCGCCGGTCACGTCCTTCCCTAGTCCGGATAACGTCTCCTCCGGGAGCGTTTCACTCAACGCTTCCAACAGATCCGCGCGCAACACCGTCCCGCACAGGACGTCCCTCTCGTCCCGAAGTTCCCTCGGGAGGTTCTCGGGGAGGTGCTCCGAGGACGTCAGCGTCGTCGACGCGACGGGATCGTCCATGATCATCTTCGGCACGTTCAGATCCATGAGCGTGATTCGATCGCCGCCGACGCGCCGCGCTCGGACGCGCGTCATCGGGTTCGCGAGGTCTCTGAAGATCTTCCCGAGGCCGAGCTTATCCAGGATCGCGGCGCCGCCGTTCAGGTTGAACGCCGCGCCGACCGCGGGCCGCACCGTGGGGTACCGGTCGAAGATCGTGACGTCGTCGATCCCAAACTTTCGGAGCGCGATCGCGGTGACGAGCCCGCACGGCCCCGCGCCGACGATCGCGACGCGCAGCGGCGGGGGTTTCCCCACGGGGCGGCCCGGCTCGTTGGACGCCGTCGACGCCGCGGCCTCGCCGCCGTTGGGGACGCTCCGGAGAGGTTTAGGGCCGGCGACGGAGGAGGACGGGGAAGAGGATGGCGACGGAGGTACGACGCCGCGTCGGCGCCGCGCGCCGTCCGCCTGATGGCGCGACGGTCGCGCGACGCGACGCGCGGGCGCGGGCGTCGGCGCGGAGGACGCGTGGATCCGCGCCGGCATCGCGGACGAGGACATTCGCGTCGCTCGCGAAGGCGGCGGGCGGGTGGGTGTGACCTCCTCCGCCGCGCGATGGAGAGGAGAGGTTCGTCGCGTCGTCCTGTCCGCCGTTTGATCCGAAGTGGATAAAAAACGTAAAAAACGCCCGCAGCCTCGTCGGGCGTCGCTCGGGGAGCTCTATCTAACGTGTGCCTATCTTCGCGCGCCGCGCCGCGCCGCGAACCCATCCCTCCTCGCCTCAATGCCACTGCCTCGGACGCTCCGCGGCGACGACGCGCGTCTTCTCGAGACGCTTCGTCGCCGTCGTCGTCGCGGCGGCGGTTTTCTTCCTCTTGACGATCTTCTTCTTCGCCGAACCCGCCGCCGCCGCGGGGGGCGCGGCGACCGCGGCGACCGTCGTCGCGGTGGACTTCTTCGGCGGCTTCGTCGCCGCCGCCCTCTTCGCGGCGATCGCGCCGTACCCGTACCCGCTCGACGTCACTTTCGCGCTCGGTTTCGTCGCGGCGCCCTTCGCGGCGCCCTTCGCCGTCGTCGTCGTCTTCTTCGACTTTGCCTTCGTCGTCGTCGTCGCGGCGTTCACGTCCACGCTGGCGAGCGCGTGAGAAGCCTTCTCCTCCGCCTCTTCCGCGACGACGCGCGCCTCGATCGCCGCGCTCGCCGCGGCAGCCGCCGCCGCGATCGAGTCCGCCATCTCCCGTTCGAACCGCGCGTCGATCTGCGCGCGAAGCATCGCCGCAGCCGCCGCGTCTTCAATCTTCCTCCGCCACGGCGACGACGTCACCGTCGCCGTCGCCGTCACGGGCGGCGGCGACGTCGTCTCTCTTCCCCCCGGTCGGTCGATCGCCGTCGGCGGCGGCGCGATCGCCGCCGCGAGCGCGGCGTCGTACGCGTCCGCGCCGCCGGTGTCGACGAAGAACGCCTCGAAGTCGTCCGTCATCACGCGACGCGGTACGCCGGTCCCCGTACGACCGCGTTCGCGTGGTGAACGCCGATCCTTAAGAAGGACTTCATCAGCCGCGTCAAGCGCCTTCTCCGGAGAAGACGCGCCGCCGTCGTCCTCCTCCGCCGCCGCCTCCGGCGTCGAAGGGAGGCGCGCCGCGGCCGACGAAAAGACTCGCGCGTCGGCGGCTTCCCGCGTCGTCGTCGGCGTCGGCGTCTTCGCGCCAAAAGTCCCGCGGTTCGAAGCGTACCGCCGGAACCGCTCGTCGAACGAGCTCTCGACGGAGTCGTCGCGCGCCGCGCTCGCGACGGTGTCGATCGACGTCGCGGGAGACGGCGCCGGAGCCGCCGGACGCGTCGGCGTCGCCGAGACCCTCTTTGACGCGCTCCCGCCGCCGCGGAGACTCTCGCGGAGACTCTCGTCTTCCAGATTCGCGAACGACCTCAAGTACCGCGCCTCGAACGACGACGACGACGTCGCTTTCTTCGCGGACGAGCGCGCGAACGACCGGAACCCGCGCTCGAACGACGACTCATCCGGATCCTCCGCCTCGCCGCGCCGCGGCGGCGACGGCGACGACGACGGCGACGTCGCGCGTCGCCGCCCCGCGCTGCTCCCTCCCGCGCTCTTCGCCGCCGCGCGATTCGGCGTGGTCCTCCTCGTCGCGGAGCTCGGCGGCGACGGCGGCGCGCGCGAACGCGAACGCGAACGACTCCGAAGCTTGGACGCGCTCTTGGACGCGCTCCCGAGCGACCGCAGAACCCTCGCCTCGAACGACGCTTCGCCGCGCGACGCCGACGCCTTCTTCGCGGACGACCGCACGAACGTGTCGAACCGCGAGTCGAACGAGTCGTCGCTGTCCTCGGCGTCGTCGTCGTCGTCGTCGTCGTCGATGGATTCGACCCGACGACGGCTTCGACGCGGCGACCGCGTCGACGACGGACGCGGCGTCGACGCGAACGCCGCGTCTACGACGTCCGACGCGTCGTCGTCGTCGTCCGACGATTCGAACGCTCTCTTCGTCGCCTCCGCCGCCCACGCGTCGGCGACGTCGTCGGCGTCGTTCCTCTTCGATCTCGCCCGGGACGAGCGCGCGCGCGCGTCGAAGCCGTCGTCGGACGAGTCCGCGTCGCCGTCGCGTTCGCGTTCAATCGGAAGGCCGAAAAAGTTTGTCGCGCGTCCGTCGTTCGGCGTCCGCGTCGGCGTCGCGGACGCGGACGACGTGGAGACGTCGACGACGACGCGCGCGGCGTAGGCGGGCGTCGTCGCGAACCGATTCGGGCTCGGCGCCGCGTTCTTCCTCTCGAGCGCGCGCGTCTTCGTCCGCGGCGAAGGCGAACGCGTCGGCGATTTCGTCCGCGGCGGCGGCGACGCCGGCGCCTCCGCGGCGAGACGGCGGCGTTCCATCGACCGCCTCGACGCGTCTGTTATCCTCCTCGGCGACGGCGACGGCGACGGCGACGGCGACGGCGAACGCATCGCCGCCGCGGCAGCCGCTTCCGCGGCGTTCTTCTCCTTCGACGTCGCGAGCACGCCGCCGAGCGCCGCGCCGGGGAGCGGCATCGCGGCGACGGACGCGAAGCCAAAGTCGTCGTCGGAGTCGTCCGAGTCCGAGTCTGCGGCGTTCTCGTCTCCGCGCGTCGCGGCAGCCTCCGCGACGACCGCGACCGGCAACGGCGACGGCGACGGCGACGCGTCTTTGTACGCGCGCACCGCCGCGGCCGCGGCTTTACGCGCGGGAGACGCCGTTCTCGGTTTCGGCGACGGCGACCTCGGGCGCGTCGGCGTCGGCGTCGGCGTCGTCGCGCGCTTCGTCGCGCGCGTCGCGTCACCGAGCATCGTCGGCGGCGCCTCTCGCGCGTCGTCCTCTCTCTCGTTCGCGTCCGCGTCCGCGTCCGCGTCGCGCGTCGAGTCGTCCATCGCGGCGAGCGGCGTCGGCGACGGCGGCGCGGCGTTCGACCACGGCTTCCACGGCTCGCGTTGGAGCCGCGCGCGCGGCGTCGGCGCGTCGGCTTCGACGACGGCGGACGCGGACGGCGACGGCGACGGCGACGGCGACGCCTTCGCCGCGACGAGCGGCGACGACGACGGCGACGCCGGCGCGGACGCGCCCCACGGTTTCCACGGTTCGCGCTGCGGCGGCGGCGACGACGACGGCGGCGTCGCGCGCGTCCCCGCGTCCCTCGAGGGCGTCGCGGTCGGCGCAGCGGCAGCGGGCGGCGGCGACGCGTTCGCCTTTGACGCTTCCGCGATGGCAACCTTGGCACGGAGATCCACGATCTCGCGCTCCATGCGCGCTTTCCACGCCTCGAGGCGGTCCCCGGTCGCGCTCGCGACGGCGTCCTGTGACTTGGAAGTCTCCGTCGCCGTCGTCGCGGTCGCGTCCGCGTCCGCGTTCGCCGTCGCCGTCGCCGTCGCCGCCGCTGATTTGCGTCGCGCGAGCTCCTCGACGACGGCGTCGCGTTCCGCCGCGAGCGCGTCGATCGCGCGCCGACGCGCCGGGGACGTCGCGCGGCTCCCGCCTCGACTCCCGACGCGGCTCCACGGCCGCGACGTCGACGCGTTCGCCGCGATATCGAGCTCGACGTCGCCGTCGAGCGGTCGCCCGCGCCGCCGCCAAACGCCGCCGCCGCCCGGAGTTTTCGACGCCGACGCCGCCACCGCCGCCGCGGGCGTCGCGAACGCGAGCAACGCGTCCGCGACGGCGTCGGCGTCGAGCCCGGACGCCGCATCGAGCCCGGACGAGCCGCGAAGCCCGCCGCGCCGCCGCGCGAGTTCCGCCCTCTCCGCGTCGAGGACGTCGCGCTCGAGCGCGTCGAGATCATCCGTCTTCAACGACGCGCGCGCGCGATCCACCGACGCGCGCAGCGATCTCGACTTTCGCCGCCGCGCCGCGGACCCCGGACCCGGACCGTCGCCACCGTCGCCCGCGTTTCGACCGCTCCCGCTCCCGCGCAGTCGAAGCGCGAGCGACGCGCGCACGGACTCGTGCGGCAGCCGCCGCGCGAGCTCGTCCACGACGGCGTCGCGCTCGCGAACGACGGCGTCGATGTCCTCGCGCGAGCGCCGCACGGAAGAGATCGCCGTGGGCGTCTTGGCCCACGAGCGATGCGTCCCGCGCGGGAGACGTCCGAAGGATGGCGCCGCGTCGTCGTCGTCGGGGGAGCGAGGAGGGTTCGGCTCCGCGGAGGGCGTCGGCGCGGCGTCGTTCGCGCGCGGCTCCGAAGACGTCTCCTCCCGCGCGTCCTCAGTCGACGCCCGCGCGCCTTCCTCCTCCTCCTTCTCCGACGGCGGCGGCGGTTTCTTCGTCATGGACTCCGGCAGCGCCCTCACCTGCGCGATGTCGTCCTCCGCGTCCTTCTCCGTCTCCTTCCCTGCGACTGCCGCGCCGGTGAGCTTCTCGCCGATCCCGAAGAGCTCAGCCTCGATGCGCGCTTCCTCGGCGACGATCGAGACGAGACTGGGGGAATCGATTCCCCCCGCGGCGGAAACGGCGCCGCGTCGATCGTTTGCGCCGCCGCCGCCGTCGTCCGCGGACGCGGCGAGCGCGGAGACGAACGCGGACAGCGGCGACGGCGACGGCGACTTCTTCGGCGCTGTCAACGCGCCCGCGCGGACGGGCGACGACGCGCGCGGCGACGGCGACGGCGACGACGACGCGGACCGCGCGGGAGATAACGCGCGCGTCATCGACCGCAACGCGTTCAACCCGGCGAGCGCCGCCGCGCGTTCGATCGGCGAGCCGCCGCCCGCGTTCGAGTTCGAGCACGACGGGGACCCACCGCGAGAGGACCCCGCGCCCGTCGCGCCCCCGGCGCCGCGCACGTCGCGCAGGAGCGCGAGCGTGTTGGCGTCCACCGCGACGTCGATCGTCCCGGGGCTCACGCGCGTGACGTCGAGCTCATCGTCGTCGTCCAAGGTTTCTTCAATCTCACGGGAGTCGATCCCGACCTCGACCTCGATATCGTCGTCCGACGGCGCCGCCGCCAGCGCCAGCGCGTCGGCGTCGGCGTCGGCGTCGGCGTCGGCCTCGTCGCCCCCGCCGTATACGCCGTCGCCCGGCGCGCCGAGAAGAAGCTGCCCGACGGCGTCCCTCTCGCGCGACCGCAACCCCTCCAACCGCGTCCGCCACGCCGCCGCCGTCGTCTCCAACAGCGCGACGCGGTCCGACGCCGCCGCCGCCGCTTCAGCGCGCTTCCTCGCCGCCGTCGTGAGGTGCGCCGCCGCCGACTCCTCCGCGGCGACCGCCTCGCGCTCCAGCCGCGTCATCTCGCGCGCGCCCACCTCGTCGTCCGCGGCGGCGGCGAGCGCGAGCGAGAGATTGGAGATGCCCAACGCGGCGGCGGCGCGGCGCGTCGCGAGCGCCTTCCGCGCCGCCGCGGCTCTGTGCGCCGTCTGTATCCGCGTCGCCGCGGCGTCCCTCGCGCGGCGCTCCAAACGCGCCGCGTCGGCGCGTCGGCGCGCGACGGCGGCGCGTCGCGCCGCCTGCGCGACGATCGCCGCGTCGCGCGTCGTCCGAAACGCCCTCCGCGATTTCGCACCCTTCCAGCGCGCCTGGATCGTCGTCGCGGCGGCGCGAGTCGCCTCCGCGCGACGCGCGCGACGCGCCGACTCGAGCGCGCGCAGGTCCCGCCGCGCGAGCGCGGCGACGTACGCGCGCTGAATCGTCGTCGCCGCAGCGCGCCGCCGCTCTCGCGTCTCGAGTTCTCTGAGGCGATTCGCCTCCCTTCGCGCCGCCGCGCGTCGGAACGCGCTTTGGATGCGAACCGCCGCGACGCGCGCGCGCTCTGCGGCTCGGCGACGCGCGAGCTCGTCTCTCGCCACCTTCGCTCGGCGCGCGGACTGCATCAGGACGACCGCGCGTCGCCTCGCCTCGCGCTCGCGCAGGCGATTCGCCTCTCTTCGCGCCTCTGCGCCTCTGCGCATCGCTTGCATCGCCGTCGCCGCGCGGACGCGGTCGCGACGCTCTCTCAACCTCGCGAGCTCGCGCCTCGCCGCCTTCGCTCTCTGCGCGGCTTGAATCGCCGTCGCCGCGCGGACGCGGTCGCGACGCTCTCTCAACCTCGCGAGCTCGCGCCTCGCCGCCCTCGCTCTCTGCGCGGCTTGAATCGTCGAGGCCGCGCGCTCGCGCGCGATCGCCGCGCGGCGACACTTCGCCTCCGCGCGCGCCGCCCTCGCTCTCTGCGCGGCTTGAATCGTCACCGCGGCGAGGACGCGCGCGCGGCGTTCGCGCGCCTTCTTAACCCGCGCGCGATCCGCCGCGCCTCTGAAGCACTTTTGAATCATCACGCACGCGTCGCGTCGCGCGCGCAACGCCCTCGCCCTCACGCGCGCCGCCGCGGCTCGGACGCCGCTCTGTATCCGCGTCGCCGCGGCGATCTTCAGATCCCTCACCTCCCTGCGCGCCATGACCTCGCAGACCGCGACGAACCCGCGCCACGCGGTCTGAATCGCCGTCGCCGCCGCTCGCCTCGCGTCGAGCTCGGCGCGTCTTCGCGCCGCCTCGCGCCGCGCCGCGCGTCCTCTCGCGGCGGCTTGCACGCGCGATGCGGCGCGCGCTCTGACGCGCTCGCGCTTCGCCACCGCCGCGCGCCGCGCGCGTTGCATCGCCCTCGCCGCGGCGTCCTCCTCTCGAAGCGCCGCGACCGCGACGCGAGCGACGCGCCCGCGGTGCCGCGCCTGTATCCTCGCCGCGGCGTCGTGCTCCGAGAGGAGGAGGGACGGAGGGAGGAGAACGTCGGGCGGCGCGTCGTGGTCGTCGAAAAACCCGAGCCGCGCGCCGATGCCGTCGAGCCAGCCGTCGAGCCAGCCGGGGGATTCGTTCCCGTCGTCGTCGTCGAAAACCTCGATCTGTTTCTCTTCGCGTTCTTCGTCGTCTTCGTCGTCGTCGTCGTCGTCGCCCTCGGAGATCCCCGACGCGGACGAGGAAGGGGACTCGGACTCGCCGCGGACGACTTCGTCGACGCGCGCGAGGGGCTGCCCGGCGAACGTCATCGCCTTCGGTCGCATTCGGCGTCGGCGTCGTCGCGCCATGTCCTCGGCGGCGGGCGACGAGGAGACGTCGGCGTTCTCGTTCACACTGGTCCTCATACGACCCCGTTCGCGTGGTGAACGCCGTTCCTTAAGGACTTTCTCATCCCTTGTCCGCGTACCGCTCGGCGACGCCGCCGCGGACGCGGTCGGCGACGCGCTCGCGCTCGCGCTCGGCGACGACCGCGCCGGAACCACCGCCTTGTTCGGCGATGTCGTCGTCCGCCCCGGCGGCATCGACAGGTCCTCGCTCCCCGCGCTCGACCGCGCGGATGACGACGACGACGACGCGTCGAGAAGCGAGTGCTCCTCGATGGATTGGTCCACGAGCTCGATGGAGACGTTCGGGTCCAACGCGCTCGCGTCGTTCGGCGGCGGCGACTCGGACGACGAGACGTCCAGGAGAGAGTGCTCTTCGATCGAGACGTCCGCGTCCTCGAGTCCGAGTCCGCGCGCGGTTACGGCGGGCGCGTCGTCAGCGGCGGCGTCGTCGTCGTCGATCTCGAGCGACGCTTCCTCCGCGGTCTCGACCGCGCGCTCCAAGCGTCGTCGCGCGGCTTCGAGTCGCGCGCGCTCCTCCTCCATCGCGCGCGCCGCCTCTCTCGCCCACGCGTCGCCGTCGATGCCGATCTCGCCCGCGGTCCCGGGCGTCTTCGGAAACGACGCGGACGCGGACGCGGACGCGGACGCGGCGGTCGCCGGCGACGCGAACGCGGAGGACGCCATCGAGCGCGGCGTCGCGAAGGACGACGCGCCGAGCGACGCGCTGCCCGGGGTCTCGCGCGCGCTCGACGGCGCGCGCGACGCGCCGGACGGCGTCGCGAACGCGTCGTCGTCGTTCGCGACGGACGACGGCGCGGGCGACGCGCGCGGAGGCGGCGGCGGCGGCGACGCGACGCCGCGCGCGCTCGCGTCGTCCCCGTCGTCGTCCTCGCGCGAGATCCTCGGATCCGCCGAGTCGTCCCGCGCAGGACGCGCGGGCGCCGCCGCGCGGCGCTCCGCCGCCGCCGCGACGTTCCCCCGCCCGCCGGGGTTCTTCCTCTTTCCTTTCTTGCCCATCCTCGGCGACGAGGCGGCCCTCGGGAGTGCGCGGGCGCGCCGTCTGTTCGTTGCAACTTTTGAACGATCACAGCATCGCTGGTGCCGTTGTTGACCCGAGCGGAGCGCGAGCTCGCCCCGAGCTCAGCGCAGACGCGGCGCGCGCCGCGCGCTGCTGTTTCTGCAGCCACAGCCTCAGACAACGCGAGGCCTCGTCACTCGTCGTCGGCGCGCGCGATACGTCCGACGCGCGACATGGCGCCGTGCCTCGCGCTCGTGGGCGGCATCCCGAGGATGCTCCTCCCGAGACTTGCGCGCGCGTCGTCGTCGTCGTCGTCGTCGTGCCGCCGCGTCGTCGCCTCTCGCGCGGTCGCGCGGAGGCGACGCATCTCGGCGTCGACGGTCGCCGCGGCGGGGAGCGACGACGACGCCATCGCGGCGCCGCCGTGGAGGTGCGCGCGCGCGGCCTCGTGCTCGGACGTCGTCGTCATCGCCGCCGCCGCCGCCGCCGCCCGATGCCGCGGCGCGCGCGCCGCGCCGCGCGTCGGTCGTCGCGAGCGTCGTCGGGACGCGACGACGACGTCGACATCGATCGCCACCGCGACCCTGACATCCCTGATGAACGACGCGCTCGCTCCCCCGCGTCGTCCGCCCGTCCCGTCCGACGACCTCGTCCATCCGCTCATCCATCCCCTCTCTCTCTCCCTTAAACCCTAAACCATAAACCCTAAACCCTCACGACAGAGACGAGGTCCTCTCCTCGCACGCGCTCTTGGGGAACGTGTGCTTCGTCCTGTGCGGGCCGCAAGGTCCGCAAAACGTCGGCGCCGTCGCGCGCGTGATGCAAAACTTTGGCGTGTACGACCTCAGGATCGTGAACCCGGGACCGTTCGTGCTGGCATCCGACGTGGCATCCGACGTGGCATCCGACGTGGCATCCGACGCGGCGGCGGCGGCGGCACCGGACGGCGCGAACGGCGAGGGCGGCGTGAACTCCGGCGCGGCGCTCGGCCCCGACGGGCTCGGGACGGAAAACCTCCCGCCGGCGTTGCGACCGACGCTGGACGCCACGTCGGACGCCACGTCGGACGCCACGTCGGACGCCACGTCGGACGCCGCTCCGAGGCTGTGCGACGAGGCGTACCGGTTCGCGTGCGCCGCGGACTGGATCCTCGCGGACAGCACGCGGCACGCGTCCGTGGTGGACGCGCTCGACGACGTCACGTTCGTCATGGCGCGTCCTACTCTCAAACTGGTTCCCATACGACCGCGTTCGCGTTGTGAACTTCATTCCTTAAGGACTTTCTCCCTCGCGCGCGCGTTTCGTTTCTCTCCGCCCACGCCACGATCGGTTTCAACGCTCGCTCGACCTACGCGACGCCTCTCAACTAACGCCCCACCTCGATGCGTTTCACCTCTGCCCAAGCAGGCGACGACGGCGCGGCCGCGGGAAAACGTCCCTCTCGTCACCGCGCGAAACGCGGCGAAACTCCTCGCGGCGGAGGCGAAGCGCGGCAAGGTCGCGGTGCTGTTCGGAAACGAGCGCACAGGGCTCACGAACGAAGAGCTAGGCACCGCGCACGCCGCGGTGGCGATCCCGACCGCGGGGCAGGGGTCTCTGTGTCGGAAATCGCTCAAGTACACCGGCGGCACGGGGCCGACGAGTTTAAACCTCTCGCAGGCGGTTGGCGTGATCGCGTACGAGATGTTTCTCGCCGCGGACGAGGTGGTCAACATGGCGGAAGATGGAACGTCAACCGTCGCCGGCACCGACGCCGGCACGCGGACGACGACGCCGCGGACCGTCGGCGAGGGGAAGATCGACGTCCCGAGGGACCGGCTGATGACCGTCGGGGAGAAGACCGCGCTGAAGCGCGAACTCTTGCGCGCGCGACGCGCGTTGGACGTGCTGACGTGCGAGGCGGGGTCGGACGGGGACGGGGACGGCGCGGGAGATGAAATGGCGGGAGACGACGTGGCGGCAGGAGATGACGTGGCGGGAGATGACGTGGAAGACGCGGACGAGGCGCTCGACGCGAGAGAGGACCGAGGCCTCGAACGCGTGCTCAACGCGGCGCCGCTGATGTCCAGGGACGCGGCGGCGTTGTTCCAGCTCGCGCGGCGCGTCAAAGCGCTTCGCGTCGGCGTCGGCGCCGGCGGCGACGGCGACGGCGAAGGCGAAGGCGTCGGGCTGCTGGACGAGACCGTCGTGCGCGTCGCGAGGGCGGCACGGGCGAGGGCGGCGGAGCAGGGGAAGCCGCCGCCGTCGACGCGCGCGGTGAGGAAAATATTCCGCGAGCGGTTCGGTTTGTCGCTCACGAACCGAGAGATCGAACGCGCGCTGAGAGTCGCCGCGAGAGAAGAGTCCTCCGCATCGCGTTAGCGTCTAGCTAGCCCGCTGTCTATCGTTACTGTATTATGTCTTCTACCTACCTTCCTAGAATAGTGCCCATACCTCCCGGTCGGTCCGGTCGCGTCAGTTGAAAACGACGTCGGACCGCAATACGATTTTAATTCCTCGCTGCACCGCCTCGGACGCGTGCGGCGCGCACGCGGCGCCGTGCCTGAACATCAACGCCGTACCGCAGACGGGTTTCACCCTGTGCGTCTCCTTCGCGTCGTCGTGCGCGCCGAGGTAGAACACGGTGTCGCCGCCGTGAAGGGTGCCGTCGTTGATTCCCGGAATGACGACGCCGCCGCCGTCGCCCGGCGCCGGCGCCGGCGACGACGACGACGCGGCCGCGTTCCCGCCGCGCGGCATCCCGCCCCGCGGTCCGCGCGCGAGGGAAGTGCGAGGGAAGTGGACGAGGCGTGGCGTGGCGTGGTCTCGAAGACTTGATGGCTGGGATTACATTTTCGAAGGAGAACGAGAACTTCGTCCGCGTCGTCGCGTTCGCGTTCCGTGTCGTGCGCGATGTACAACCTCCGCGAACCTCCGCGACGCCATCCATCGCGTCGCCCCATCCCGACCACAGGGCGGGCGCCTACTTGTCGATCCGTTTCGGCTTTTGAAACTCCTGCTTCCGCCCCGCGCCCTTCTCCGCCAGTTCGCCCACCCTCTTGTTCCGCGCGTCCGCCCACACGTTGTCCCCGCCCGCGAACGTCGTGTCCTCCGCGCTGAGGTGCGTCCACTTCGTCCGTCCAATCTTCCCGAACGCGTCGCCCCTGACCTGCATCGCCTTCGGCAGCGCGCTCTTGTCCACCTTGTCCGCGCCCGTGGCCTGGTTGAAGTCGCGCTTGTAGATGTCGTCCGTCCCCATCGAGCTCGCCGGATCGTCCGCGGCTTCCTGGAAAAACGCCCCCTTGTGGTAGTACTTCTGAAGAAACCCGAGCTTCTGCTTCTCCTTCCCTCCCGTCTCCGCGTTCTCCCTCGGGTTCGCCGCGAGCCACGCCTCCTTCTCCTCCTCGGACATCCTTCGGATGCGCTCCTGCTCCTCGCGTTCCTCGACGAACTTCCTTCGAATTTCCGCCTCTTGCTCCCGCCGCGCCTGCTCCCTCCGCTGCCACGCCTCGAACGCCGCGACGTCGTCCGGGTCGTCGTCCGTGTCGACGTCCGACATCCTGTTCGTCCCTCCCTGGTCGTTCGCCGCCTCCATCGCGGCGATCTGCTTCTCCATGTCCACCTCGATCGCGGCGAGCTGCTTGCTCTCCGTCGCGCGTTTCCGCTTGTGCGCCTCGCGTCGCTCGTGTTCCGCGTCCATCTCCGCCTCCACCTTCTCTCGCTCCGCGATCGTCTCGCGCTGACGCTTCGGCACGAACGTGGGCTTGACCATGACGCGTCCGGGGCCGCCGCCGCCGCCCGGGTCGTCCGAGTCCGACGCGTCCGTGTCCGTCTCCCACGACGAGCTGCCGTCGTCGTCGGCGGCGGCGGCAGCGGCGGCGGCGGACGCGCCCGCGGCGGCGGCCGCGGCGAGATCGCCCGTCGCCGTCGTCCCGGTCGCCGCGGCGGTCGCGTCGTCGTCGTCCACGCTCAGCGTGAACTTCTTCCCCGCGAACTTCCCCACCGGGCGCGGCGCGGTCGTCGTCGCCCTCGCGTCGTCGCCGCCGCCGCCGATCATCCCGCCGCCGCCGGGGCGGACGCCGATCGTCCCGCCGCCGACGCCGAGCCCTGCCAGCAGCCCGCCGTCGTCGTCGTCCTCGTCCATGATCGGCAGCATGTGCTTGTCCTCCTCCTCCTTCTGCCGCGCTAGGATCCGCGCGCGCGTCGCCGCGCGTCGCCGCGCGATCTCGTCCTCGTCCTCGGAGTCCGGCTCGCCGAGATCGACCGACGCCGCGGCGGTCGTCGTCGTCGTCGTCGTCGTCGCCCTCGCGCCGAGGTCGCCGCCGCCGCCGCGCGCGACGACGACCGCCTCCGCCGGGCGCCTGCGCGAGCCGAGGTCGCCGCCCGCGCGCGCGACGATCACCGGCGCCGCGGCGACTCTTCTCCCGCCGGCGACGTTCGCGGCCGCGCCGACGCGCGCGTCGTCGGCGTCGTCGTCGGCGTCGTCGTCGCTCGAACCCTCCCCCGCATCTCGCGCGAACTCGGGCTGCTCCCCGGCGCGGTACCGCTTCACCTTTGTCGCGGCGTTCGTCGTGCGGCCGTCCACGCGCTCGCGGTCGCGGTCGAGCCACGCGGGGTTCGACCCCTTGACCTTGACGGCGTGGTCCGCGCGCGCGCGGCCGGACATCGCGCCGAGATTGTGACGTTGAGCGGCGGATCTCGGTTTGTTTTTCTCGCGGCGCGGCGCGGCGACGCATCGCGCACCGCAGACAGATGATTTCGTCTTCATATTTCAACGTGTTGCTGTTGTGTCTTTACCTCCTCACCCGCCGCGCCACGCGGCGCCCCCTCCGCCCCACGCCCCGGCCGGCTTCGCCACCGCGGGCGCGTTCGCATCCTCCGCCGCGAGCGTCGGGAAGTCGCTCGCCTCGCCGACGAACGCCTGCTCCTTTCGCGGCGGCCGCGCGGACTTTTCTTTATTTTTTTTCTCGTCCGCGCCGCCGCCGCCGCGTTCCAGCTGGCCGTTCCTCGGGCGTCGCTCCCCTCGCCTCTGTCCTCCTTCTCCTCCTTCGTCGTCGCCATCTCGCGAGCCTTCATCAGTACCCCGCCTCGCACCGCCGCCGCCGCCGCCGCCGCGCGCGTTCGCGTTCTCCTTCTCCGTCGCGTTCGAATCCCCGGAGCCCTCCGACGATCCCTCGCTCGCGGCTCGATCCGAAGACGGCGACGTCGTCGCGTCAGCGTCCGCGTTCGCGCTCGCGCTCGCCGCGGCCACGGCCGTCGCGGCGGGCGCCGCCGCGGTCTTCGTCGTCTTCAGCGCGTCGACGCCGGAGCCCGCGCCCCACGCGCCGACGAGGTTCGTGGGGCGCGACGGCGGCGCCGCCGCCGCCGCCGGGGCAGCCGGCGCGGCGACGCGTTCTTCTTCCGATCTCTTCGACGGCTCCGCGGCGTTGGGTTCCTGTTTCTTCGGCGCGCGCGGGGGCGTGGACGTCGGAGGTTTCTTCGGCGGCGCCGCGGCCAGGGACGCCCACACCCCTTTCGGCGGCGCGGGGGCCGCCTTCTCCCGCGCCGCCGCGTTCGCCGCGTTCGACGCTGCCGCGACGGCTTTCTCCGCCGGAATCGCGGGTGACGCGGTCCGCGACGGC
>Ga0181554_1001357_pt1 | contig 23263 bp, 29 predicted proteins | sample 011ome_16_FD_145602 | JGI IMG/M metagenome (GOLD analysis project Ga0181554, IMG submission 145602) | Coastal salt marsh microbial communities from the Groves Creek Marsh, Skidaway Island, Georgia - 011503CT metaG (spades assembly) | ecosystem: Environmental > Aquatic > Marine > Intertidal zone... | reverse complement strand
CTACCAGATAAAGGCGCGTTCTACACACTGGTCCCCATACGACCGCGATCGCGTGGTGAACGCCGATCCTTAAGGACGTTTCCCGGCGCATCTCTGCGCCCATCCCTCGCGTTCAATCCCGACACACCTCGACGCCTTTCAACGCCATCTGACGCCTTTGAACCTCACCCCGACATCATCGCTCGTGTGGACCCTCGACCCTCAGGAGGGCGACTGCCTGTACCGGATCGCGGTGAACCGGGGGATCGACCCGGACGCGCTGGAGCGCATGAACCCGGAGCTCGCGTCGAGGCCGCACTACCTGCAGCCTGGGGAGCTCGTGCGGATTCCGGGATGAGCGATGGGCGCGGGCGGACGAGAGGGGCGCGCGGACGAGAGGGGCGAAAAACGACGCTCCGGGCGGTTTTCGACGTCCTTCTGAATGTGTTTTAGACGAGAAGCGCGCAAGCGCGAGTATAATAATGTCAACCTAAATAACGAGCACGAAAGAGACCGACGAGACGACGAAGACGCCTTCGTAACGAACGCGACGTGTGCGTATTAAAATGATATCGATCGCGCGCTCGTTCGCCGTCCTCCTCTTTCTTCAAAACTCCGTCGAATCACGTCCGAACGAACGTCGTTAAAATGAATGAATGAATAATCTCAACGCGATGACGATCAGACGTGTCAAACCATCGTCCGTCCGCCCCGTCGATCATCACATCACAGCTCGAACACCTCGAACGCGGGCTGGTCGAACAGCTGCTCGGAATCGACCGCGCTCAACACCTTCCCGTTCGCCTTATCCTTCAACACGCACTTCACGACGAGCGACGCGACGTCCGCGCGGTTGACCGCGCCGCACACGCTCGTGTCCTGAGGGTCGTTTGATTGGTGGGTGATGTGGCGGGAAGTGATGTGATTGGTTAGTTATTTGATGACGTGGATGTTTCATTGGACGAGAGCGACGGAGAGATGCGCCGGGCAAAATCCTTAAGGATCGGCGTTCACATCGCCGACGCGGTCGTATGGGAACCAGTGTGAGAAAATATGGACGCGCCTCCGTGAGAACCCCCGTGCCTGTCGCGGGCTCAGACTTCAGCCCGCCCGGTCTGACGATGCAAAACGGCAAACCCTTCTCCTTCGCAAGCTCCTTCAATCGGTCCTCCGCCTTGACCTTCTCGAGGAGGACCGGCTTGAGGGCCTCGTACACCTGCGGCGGCGGCGCGCCCTGCGAGTCTCCGGTGCCAATGGACGTCACGAGAACAAACTTGGGCATGCGTCCTTGCTCCTCCCCCTTCTTCACGCACGCCTCGATGAGGTTGATGTTCCCCACGCTGTCCGCGGTGGCGTCCGCGGGGGTGCCGCCGATCGTGGACACGACCGCGTCGTACTCCTCGACCATGTCGTACGCCTTCTTCACGTCCTTATCGACGAGCGCGTCGCCCTTGCTTAGGAACGCGCCCATCTTTTCGATCTCCGCGCGGTCGTCGTTCTTGCGCTGCAACACCGTGACCCACGTGCCCGCGTCCTTGAGCTGGCGGACGACGTCCATGGCGACGCCGCTGCCGCCGGCGACGAGGACGGAGATGTTGTCCGGCTCGAGGTCCGCGTGAATCGCCAAGTTGGCCTTGCGGCGAAGGAGGACCCCGCGGGATCCTTTCGCGCGCGTCGTCAGCGCGGCGGACGATCGCGCGATCGCGCGCTTGGACGAGATGCCGCGCGCGGCGGCGGCGGCGGCGCAGGGCGCGGACGCGGCGATCGTGAACGACGCCATCGTTCGTAAAGGATGCGACGATGCGAGGAGGGGTGCGTGCGGTGCGGTGAAGCGCGCGCGCGTGAGTGCGGCGGAGGCGGAGGGAGCGCGTCCGGTCGCGCGTTTCGGCTCGGAAAAGCGGATCACGAGATCAGATCCGAGCGCCTGCCGAGCGCCGGTTGGCTGGAACGGTCGCGCGCGACGAAACAGTCAGAACTTCCGTGCAGCATCGTACTCGTATTTCCGTACTACACGTAGTTGTACTTTCACGCGAAGAAACTATTTTCATTCATTCGTCGTCGAGTCCTCTCTCCTCCCGCGAGGGTCTCTCTAATGCACCCGCGTGACGCGCCGTCCCTCCGCGCGCTCGGTGACTTCCCCCCGCTGCGCCATCACCATGAGCGCGCGCATCACCGCCCACTCGTTCACGCCCAGCCGGGAGAGGTCCTCGACGAGGTGACGCTTACTCGCCGTGGCGCCGATGGCGAGCTTTTGTTTGATCATCGTCTCCACGCGAGTGAGCTCTTCGCGCTGCTCCGGCGTGAGCACGACCATCTCCGCGACGCCGCTTCGCGCGGCGTCGATCGTGGACACTTCGAACAGCCTCAGAGCTTCCTGGACGTGCTCCTCCGTGACGTGCGGTTGGAGGCACATCTTCGCGAGGGATTCGCTCACGCGCGTGATCGCCTCGAGCTGCGTCGGACGACGGAGGGATACGATTTGATTGGTCAGCGATACGATTTGATTGGTCAGTGCGTGATCAGATACGATGACGTGGCATATCATGTGGTCGACAGTTACGAACGAAACGAAACGAAACGAACGAAACGAAACGAACCTGTCGGACGGTGATGGGCACCGCGGGCGCGCCGCCCTTCTTCGCCCGCTCGCGCATCTCCTGCCGGTATTTCACGTACTGGTCCTCCAGCATCTTCGCGCTTCGAGGGACGATGCGAGGCGAGCACTGCGACCGGCAGTACTCGATGTACCGCTTCAGAAATTTCTGCTCGCGCTCTTGCTCCGGGTTTAGCGCGGATCCGCCGCCGGCGAGGACGAGCGAGCGGTCGTCGCCGGCGCTCGCGTGCATGGACAGAACGTGATCCGCGATCTGCAAGTCGCGCTCGTATAAGCGCTCGTCGCGGACGATGAAGATGAGGTCGAAGCGCGAGAGAATCGTCGTCTGGAGGTCGATGTTCTCCTGCGCGGTCTTCAGGTCGTCGTAGCGGCCCTGTTTTTTTGATTTCGTCGGAGGATGGATCGAAGGGGATGGCGTCGACGGACGGACGTGAGAAAAGCGTTCGTTCGTTCGTCGAAGGAAAGGAAAGGAAAGGAAAGAACGCGCGGCCGGCCTCGGATGTTCACTCGTTTAGCGCGTCGTCAGAGCCGAGGCTCGGGTGACACTGCAAACTTCGATTGCTAAACAGCATTCGTCACCGACCGACCGAAAAAAGACGAGAAGAGATCTCCCGAAAAGGAGGGACCGACTGACGCGAGCGCGAGCGCGAGCGCACCGACGGAGGGTTCGCGGCCGCCAGCACCGCGGTCCTCGAGTTCAACACCGTCGTGATCCCCGCTTTCGCGATCGAGATCGTCTGCTGCTCCATGGCTTCGTGAATCGCGACTCTGTCCTCGTCGCGCATCTTAGGGTCGTTCCATACAAGCGAACGTCGGGGTGGAGTTCATAGGCGTCAGGTGGAGTTGAAAGGCGTCGATGTCGGGGATTGAAAGCGAGGGGTGGGCGGAGAGAGACGACGGCAAAAGTCCTTAAGGTTCGGCGTTCACCACGCGAACGCCATCGTATGGGGACCAGTGTAAATACGAACGCACCTTATCGAACTCGTCGATGCACACGCACCCTCCGTCCGCCAACACCATCGCGCCGCCTTCGAGGTAAAACTCGCCGTCGCCGCCTCTGATCACGGACGCGGTGAGACCCGCGGCGGAGGAACCCTTGCCAGAGGTGTACACGCATATCGGCGCGGTCTTTTCCACAAACTTCAGAAACTGTGACTTGGCCGTGGACGGGTCGCCCATGAGGAGGACGTTCACGTCGCCCCTGCGATGAAAAAAAGTGGTGCGTTCATCGGTCATCAGTTAGTTGAAAGAAAGGGACCCACCCACGGACCCACGCGATCAAATGAATGTTGAAACAAACCGATGGACGGGCGGGTGAATGACGCGTGGTGCGCGACGTACCTCAGCCTCGCGCCGTCTCTCGTCGTCTTTCTCGCGCCGGAGAAGAGCAGACTCGCGACGGCGGCTTTGACGTCGTCGGATCCGAAAATCGCCGGCGCGATGCGGCTGCGGATGTCTTTGATTACCTCCTTGAACGGCCGCGCCGCGAACGCCTTGAACTCCGTGTGCTCCGCGTCCGTGAAGTGCGCGTTCCCGCGCGCGCCCTCGCTCTCCTGCGCCAGCCCTACCACTTTCAGGTACGGCTGCGAGATGGACACGCCGCCGCCGCCGCCGCGTTCTTTCGCGCCCTTGCCCCCCGACGGCCCCAACGAGTACGTCCCCATGACCTTCACCCTCGTGCCCGGGGTTATCGACTGCACGAGGTTGCGCTCGACGACGATGAGGAGGTGCCGCGGCATCTCCCCGGCGGGGACGTCCTCCGGGTTCTCCTGCGGGTCGTTGAAATGCGTTGAAAGGCGTCAGGGGTGGAGTCGAAAGGCGTCATAGGGTCGAACGTTGAGATAGATGGGACGCGCCTGCAGTTTCATCGTCTGTTGGTCCATGAACTTCGACTTATCCGGCAGGACGATGAAAGGGTCGATCCCGCAGCCTCCGCCGTCGCCGATCGCGCCGTCGCCGCCGCCGCCGCCCGCGCCGTCGCAGAACCGCGGGACCACCGTGCCGGCGTACCCGCCCCCCAACGCGATGTGCTTCGTGTTCCGGCACGTCTTACACTGTATGCACAGCCGCGTTGCTTTCGATTTCGCCCTCGAAGTCGTGATCACGATGCCCGGAACGTACACCATCTTCGAGACGTCCTTGCTGCTCAGCGACCGCAGCGGCCGCGGGTTCTCGTGACTCAGGAGGTGCACCTGGATCTCGACGTGATCCGCGAAGTGCGCCGCCGCGCCGCCGACGCCGGCGACCACGGCGGTGGAGTTGGGATCGTTTTGCGGATTGATCGCGGACTCGTTGCGGAGCGACTCCACGACATCCACGGCTGCGGCGAACGTCGGGGTGGAGTTCAAAGGCGTCAGAAGCGGAGTTGAAAGGCGTCGAGGTGTGTCGGGATTGAAAGCGAGGGACCCTGGGCGGAGCGATGCGCCGGGCAAAGTCCTTAAGGATCGGCGTCCACCACGCGAACGCGGTCGTATGGGGACCAGTGTAACCAGAACGCACCTGCAGCCTCGAGGACGGGGACGTACGTGTCCGGGCGCGCGCGGAGTTCCTTCGCGAGCTCGGGGTCGTGCGCTGCGAGAAGAGAAGCGGGAGGGGGAAGTGGGAGGGAGGCGCGCGAGGCGGGTCAGCCGACCAGAACAGAACGCGCGCGGAGGAGAGAGCGGAGAGAGAGACACCACGCACGGGAGAAAGTTTGCGATCGTTGCGCGTCGTACGCGGTCCGACGCGACGCATCGATCGACCGATCGGGGACGCCGTCCGATCGTCGCGCTTTCACGAGACACGAGACACCGACTCCCCGCGACGAAACCGAAACGCGTCGCGCGCACCTATGACGTCGTCCATGAGCACCGTGAGCTCCTGCGGCGGCATCGCCTGATCCAGCGCGTCGCGATACGTCAGCCGCCCGTCCGGGTAGTCCGCCGTGGGCTCGCCCCTGAAGTTTCGAAAAAAGTCGGCAAACTTCCGCCTCGCCTGCCCGGGGGTGACTCCGAGCGCGTCTCCGCCGCCGCCGCCGCCCGGCGCGTCGCCGTCGCCCGCGAGGCCGCTGTCCGTGAAGTACACGTTGCCCTCGTCCCATCCGGACATCGTGCGGCGGCGAAGTCGCGCGAGCGGGACTGACGAGGAGCGAAATCTCATCAAGTCTCATCTCATCGACGCGACGCTCGCGCCGAGCGCGATCGGCGGTCGTCGGTTTTAGAGTCTCAGTCGCGAAATTATTGAAACCGCGCGTGAAAGGTTGGTCGGTGAAAAATCGAGCCCGACCCTCCCGCCGGGCTCAATTTCACCGCGGCGACCGATCGACCGGCGTCGATCAGATCGCACCCTCGGCAGAGCCGTTGGGGTCTCGTCGCGAATCGATCGGTTCGTTGTTGCCTTCGAACGAACTTTTTTTCGTTCGTCGTCAACGGACGGACGCGCACATCGCACGCGCGCGCCGCCGTCGTCGTCGTCGTCGTCCTCCTCCTCCTCTCGCGGACGCAACGAACGCGCACGCGCATCCATCGCGTCGAAAGAAGACGCGCCCTAAACCCATCGCGTCTTAAGCGCGTCGCCGCCGCCGTCGCGTCGTCGTCGTCGTCGTCGTCGTCGTTCGATGTCGACGTTCGGGGCGAATCGAAACAGAAACGCGCCCGCGCCGTTCGCGCCCGCGGGATCTCGCCCCGCGGAGGTGAACCGCTTCAACGTCGGGGGGCCGCAGCAGCCGTCGTCGCCGCCGCGTACCGCCGGCTTCGGCGGCGGCGGCGCCGTAGGAGGCTTCGGAGGCGGTCCGCGCGGCGGGTTCCGCTTCGGCGTCCGCCGCGACGAGCGCGACTACGACGCGAACGCGAACGCGAACGCGAACGATCCGCGCGCGGCGGCGCAGGCGCAGGCGTCGACGCAGAACGCGGACGCGGCCGCGCGATCGCGACGCTTCGGCGGGAACACCGGCTACGGCGACGTCGCGGTCCGCGGCCCGCGAAGAGCGGGAGCCGACGCGAGAGGGCTTGGTAACGATGCTCGGGCTACCACGACGCGAACGGAAAACAACGCGGGCGGCCCCGCGCCCGTGTTCAAACTCACCGGGCACGACATCCCGGCGTCGTCGCACGCGGGAAGCAGCGGCGGCGGGTCGAGGTTCAGGTTCGGCTTTGGCGGCGCCCGCGCGCCGCCGTCCGCGTCGAACGACGGCGGCGGCGGGAGCGAAGCCGGCGGGACGTCCGCGGCGGGCGCCGACTCGCCGCGAACGCCGCGGGGGTTCGTAGGCGCGTTCTCTTCACACTGGTCCCCATACGACCGCGTTCGCGTGGTGAACGCCGTTCCTTAAGGACTTTTCCCGGCGCATCTCTGCGCCCATCCCTCGCGTTCAATCCCGACACACCTCGACGCCTTTCAACTCCGCTTCTGACGCCTTTGAACTCCACCCCGCCATCGCTTCGTATGGAACGAGCCTAGGCGCACTGTTCAACCGCCGCGCCGCCGCGGAAGCGCGCTCGAGCGCGATGGGGGACGCCGCCTACGCGCGGCTGAACAAGCGACCGCTCATCACGTCCGTGTCGCTCGCGCAGGCGCGTCCCATCTCACACCAGACTGATCCCCATACGACCGCGTCGGCGCGGCGCGCGCCGATCCTTAAGAAGGACTTGACTTTCTCTCCCGGCGTCTCTCTCTCTCCGTCGCTCTCTGTCGTCCAATGAAACGTCGAACATCCACGTCATCAAATAACTAACCAATCACATAACTTCCCGCCACGTCGCCCACCAATCAAACGACGACACCTCAGTACCTCTACTTCGCCGCTATGTGGGACGTCGTCTACTTTTGGACCGCCGCGCTCATCATGATCTACAAGGGCAACGCGTTGCCGTACCCAAACGTCGGACACAACTACTGGGGCCTGGAGTTCTCGTACCTGTTTATGTACATCGTCGTGGAGTGGCTGCGGCTGACGCTGATGGGGCAGGGCAACGCCGCGCTGAGCAAGAAGCTCGTGTACCGAAGCCTCTTGATCACGCCGATCGTTATTTACATGCACGTGTACTACATGGTCCAGCAGACGTACATACTGGAGATGGAGGTGCTCCTGAACGCCATCTCGATCGCGACGACGGGGATCACGTTCATGTCCGGATGGTTCGTCGCGATGGGTCTGCCCGACGCGGACGCGGACGGGATGCGGTGGGTCGGAGGAGGAAATGGAAATTATAATGGAAATAATTGGAGGGGAGGAGGGGCGCCGACGGGCGCGGCGGGCGCGGCGGCGGCGGCGATGCGATCGCCGGGGCGGGGTCCGAACGGCGCCCAAGCGCTTTCGCCGCCGCGGGCGACGTTCACGGTCACCGGCGGCGCGAACTGAGGGAGAATTAAGCGAGAAGTAAGATCCATCTATCCATCCATCTATCCGTCTGTCGTCGCGCGGCGCGCGCGCTCTCTCTCTCGGACGCGTCCGTCTGTTGTTCCCGACGGTCACAGCGGGCCTACTATCTCATAGACTATCTTATACGAAAAGAAAGAAGAAGAGCGCTCCGCTCCAACTCGCGCGCCGCCCGCCCGCCCGCGCTCGCTCGCTCACGCGAGGTAGTTGTACACCTGCGCGTTCCCGCGGTCGCGCTCCAAGTACTCTCGGTCGATGAGCGACTCGATCCGTTTCTTCAGATCCGCCGGCTTGGCCGGGAACTTGATCTGGTTGAAGAGTTCGCCGACGAGCAGCTGATGGTCGTTCCGTACGAGCGAACGTCGGGGTGGAGTTGAAAGGCGTCAGGTGGAGTTGAAAGGCGTCGAGGGCGGGGATTGAAACCGAGGGACCCTGGGCGGAGAGAATCGCCGGGAGAGAAAGTCTTTAAGGATCGGCGTTCACCACGCCGACGCGGTCGTATGGGGACCAGTGTATCAGAACGCGCCTGATGCGACAACGTCTTCCTCGTCTTCATCACGCGCACGATGGCCGCGTCGATCTGATACTGCCGGTCCTGGAACACGCGCTCGTTCGTCGCGTCGTTGTCCTCCTTCGTCTCCTTCATCTGTATCGAGTTCACCTTTATCCTCGTCAGCCGCTCGTTGAAGTCGTCGTTGACGGCGAAGACGTCTCCGTCGTCGACATCCTTGCCCTTCGGGGTTTTGCTCAGCACGCGTTGGTTCGCTTTCCCGCACGCGAGCGATTGCAACGTCCGCCGCAGCTCCTTGTCTTCGATCCCGGTCGCGTCCTTGAGCTCCTCGAACGACATCGTCTCCGCGTCGTTGAAGAGCATGAGAACCACCGCCTGAAACAGCGACACCGCGAGCTCTTTAACGCCGCACTTTGGAAACTCCGCGCGAAGCAAGACGTGCCCGAGCGCGTTTTGCCACACCAACCTGCGCCCGCCGTGCTTGCTGAGGTAATACTCGCTGAACACGCGCTGGAGGTGGTCGAGCTCGCGCGGGAGCTTCACCTCGCACGGGGCGTACGTCGGCCAGTACCCCGCGGTGAGGACGTGGACGAACACGTCGACGTTTTCGGGGAGTTCTTTCGCGATCTTTTCATCCGCCGCGAACCCGCGCATGATGTCTCGCGACGTCTCCACGTCTTTGAACATCCCCTCGAGCTTCGTCGTGAACTGCGACCCGCACTCCGCCTTCAGACGGCTGATCATGCTCTTCTCCGCGTCCACGGAGGCGCTCTTCGAGAGCAGAAGACGCTTCGCGAGGTCCTTCTTGTAGAACGCCTCGAACACGTCCTTGCCTTGGATGTGCCTGAGGGCGATTCCGTACAAAACAAGTTCACCGGTCAGTTGAAAGGGGACGCGATCAAATGTTGAAACCGGGCGAAGGGTGAAAAACGTTTGTATAGAACGCACCTGAACAACGTGAGCACCGCGTCTAGGGTGCGCTCCATCTCTTCCTCGTCGACGTACCCAGACTTGGAACCCGCGCGAAGCTTACCGTCTACGTACTTAGCGATGAGCTCCGCGGGTCGGTTCCGACGCGAGTTCACGAACGACTCGAACGCCTCCTTGAGCGCGTTCGAGAAGAGCTCGAGGCTGCCGCCGAACGCGTCGGACACGATCCGCTCCAACGACTCCTTCACGTCGAGCAAATTCTGCACCATGTCCTTATCGTTCTCTTCGTCCTGCACGATCGCCGCGCCGACGCGCTTCGCCCTCGCCGCGAACGCGTCGCGCAGCTTGTCCACCTTGTCCACGCGCGCGCACAGCGCGTGGAGCCGCCGCAAGTCCTCGATCCTGTTCTCCGCGCAGAGCGCGTCGAAGCCTTTGTCTAACACGCCGATGACGTGCGTCTCGACGAGGTTCTGCTCGACGCACCGCGTCAGCGTCCGTCGCGTCGACGCGTCCAAATACGTCGACGCCCTTTCCTCCTCCTCCGCCAGTCGCGCCTCGCAGTGCGTCAAAAAACCTGCGGCGTCGGAGCTTTGCGCCGCGCGCGTGCCCTCGGCGCGGTAGTACGCCGCGGAGTGGTCCAGGAACGCGCGCTCGAAGTGGTCGGCGTAGAGCCCGAGGTTGACGAGCGCGGCGGTGAGTCGTTTGATCCGCGCGCGGTCCACCGCTTCGCCGTCGCGTTCTCTCTGTATCGACGCCAGCAACCCCCTGGTCGTCTTCCGCACGATCTCGCCGACGTCCTCTTCGACAACGGTAACGCCTGAATTCGAAGCGTTACCAACACCCCCACCCCCACCGCCCTCTTCGTCGCCGCCGACGAGCGACGCGCGAAACAGCATCAGCCCGAGGTCCCACACGCCCTTCACCCCGGGCGTCTTCGCGCAGTACGCTCGGTCCAGGTACAAAAATATAGACCGCGTCGTGAGCGTCGAAGCGCAGTGATCGCTCCAGCACTCGTCCACGCGCGAGAGGAACGCGATCGGGTCCGGGCACGACCGCGATCGCAGCGCTTTCAACTGCGCGATCGCGCGCGCTTTCATCGCGGCGCGGAGCTTTTGATAGAGCGAATCAGCGAGCTTGTGCGAGCACGCGTCCTCGACGCGGCGGTAGAGTTCCTCGAACGACGCGGCGACGGCGCGCTGCGGGTCCGGCGGGGGTCGAAAGGGTTGGAGTAGTTGAAAGGCGTCAGTGGTGGAGTCGAAAGGCGTCATAGGGTCGGGGATTGAAACCACCGTGGGGTGGGCGGGCGGCGGAGAGAGACGAACGCCGGGAGATGAGAAAATCCTCAAGGAATGAAGTTGAAAGGCGTCGATGGCGGGGATTGAAAGCGGGGGATGGGCGGAGAGAGACGACGGCAAAAGTCCTTAAGGATCGGCGTCCACCTCGCGAACGCGGTCGTATGGGGACCAGTGTAAATATGTGTGATGATGCTCCGAGGACGCGCCTTGGCGTGTATCGCGTCGATCGCGCCGCTGAGCGCGTCCCACGCCTTGGCCTCGAAGTCCGCCGGGAGCTTGGGTTTCTCTGCGGCGGCGGCGGGCGCGGGGGAACGGCGGTGAGGAGGGAGCGGGAGCCCAACGGCGGGACGATGACGTCGGGAGGGAGGGAGGGAAAGACGCGCGCGGCGCGCCCGTCGCGCGATCTGACCGACGGGGACGACGACGCTCGCGCGCGCGCTCGCACCTTTGAACGGCTTGATCGTGAGCTTCCTCCCCGCGCTCGCGGGCTTGACCACCTTCCTCGCGAGGTTCCCGACGCCCCCCGAGCCCTCCGCGCGCTGCGCCCACTCCTCCATGGCGACGTCCGCTCGCGCGATATCGCGCTCGGTCGTTCAAAGGAAGAGGAGGAGCGATGGACGGGTCGGGTGGGTCGATCGGTCGAACCCCGACGCGCGCGGCGCTGCGCTCCGCCTCCCGCCGCCGCTCGCTTCCGGTCGTCCCGCTCGACGACGCGACGACGACGACGACGGCGACGACGACGACGACGACGACGACGACGACGACGGTTCCTCGCCGATGAGAGTTGTGGTCGGAGGCGGCTTCGTCGACGGCGACGCGACCGGACGCTCGCGACGCGCCGTTCGATGCGCGCGATTTATTTCATCGGGGCGAACGAAAAAAGTTCATCGGTCGGTTGAAAGGGGACGCGATCAAGTGTTGAAACCACGGGGTGGGTGAAAAACGAAACTATCGCGCGGTCGTTCGATCGGACGTCTACAGTACGTCTTCGCGCGGAGGGGGAAAGAAATAACGGAAATCTCAACAGCGCCGCGGACGTCATCCGTCGACGCGCGATGGCACCCGCGGACCGCCCGTCCACGGCGCCGCCGCGGCGGCAGACGAGCCAGGCCGCGGAAGCGAACGTCAAAGTCGTGCTGCGATGCCGGTGCGCGCGCGCGACGCGACGCGACGCGACGCGACGCGACGGGAACCGATCCCCCGTCGTCGTCGTCGTCGTCGTCCCGTTATTCGTTCCGTTGCGCGAAAACGACGACACCCGACCTCATCGCCATCTCTCCCCCCCCCCTCCTCGCGTCCATCGCGTCGCAGCCCCATGAACGCGACGGAGCTCGCCGCGCGGATGCCCGAGGTGGTCAAGACGCGCGTCGGCCTCGACCAGTGCGTCGTCGCGCAGACCGTGGGGAAGGGGCCGCACGAAGAGACCAAGAAGACGGTGGAGCGGACGTACAGCTTCGACCGAGGCGCGTTCGCATTCACACTGGTTCCCGTACGACCGCGTTGGCGTGGTGCACGCCGGTCCTTAAGGACTTTTGCTCTCTCCCGGCGGGCGCATCACTCCGCCCGCCTCTCGATGGTTTCAATCCCGACGCGCCGCGACGCCTTTCAACGAACTCATCCACGCATCCGCCTGACGCCTTTCGACTCCGCCCCGACGTCGTCGACGCGTCATCGTACGGAACGACCCGCCCGCAGTCTTCGGCGCGGACGCGAGCCAGAGCGACGTGTACGACGGCGCGATCGCGCCCATCGTGGAGGAGGTATTGGAAGGGTTCAACTGCACGATCTTCGCGTACGGGCAGACGGGGACGGGGAAGACGCACACGATGGAAGGGGATCTCTCCGCCGTCGGCGTCGGTGAGCGCGCCGCGCCGACCGACCACTTCCCATACGCGCGCCGTGTGCCTCACGTTTTGACACGTGGGAATAGAATCCACCAATCACACGCATGCGAGACTGACACATGTCCTCCCTCGACCAATCATCATCAATCATCATCGCAGACGGCGGCGACGCCGACGCGTTGCCGACGGACGCCGGCGTCATCCCGCGCGCCATGGCGCACGTCTTCGAGTACCTCAAAGCGAGCGGCGCCGAGTTTGAAGTCAAGTGCACGTTTCTGGAGCTGTACAACGAGGAGATCACCGACCTTTTGTCCCCGGAGTCGCCCGCGGAGGGCACGCTCGAGGCTGCCAACGCGGAGAAGCGCCGGCACAACCTTCTCGAGGACGGCAAAGGCGGCGTCAGCGTGAAGGGCCTCGAAGAGATCACCGCGCGGTCCCCCGCCGAGATTTTCCAGCACCTCGCGAGAGGCAGCGCCAAGCGAAGGACCGCGGAGACGCTCTGCAACAAGCAGTCGTCGCGCTCGCACAGCGTCTTCAGCGTGACGATTCACACGCGCGAGCACAACGCCGCGAACGGGGAGGATCTGATCAAGCAGGGGAAGCTTAACCTTGTCGACCTGGCCGGGTCGGAGAACATCTCGCGGTCGGGCGCGAAGGACTCGAGGGCGCGCGAGGCGGGAGAGATCAACAAGTCGCTGCTCACGCTCGGCCGCGTCATCACCGCGCTCGTCGACAGACTCGCGCACGTCCCGTACCGAGACTCGAAGCTGACGCGTTTACTGCGAGACGCGCTGGGAGGGAAGAGTAAGACGTGCGTCGTCGCGACCATCTCGCCCGCCAGTCAAAACGTCGACGAGACCGTCTCCACGCTCGAGTACGCGCGCAGAGCGGCGGCGATCAAGAATAAGCCGGAGGTGAACGCGCGGATGACGAAGACGGGGTTGATCAAGGACCTTCAGAATGAGATCGAACGCCTGCGCTTAGATTTGATCGCGACGCGCGAGAAGAACGGCGTCTATCTGACCCCGGAGAGCTTCGACGCGAGCGAGAGCGAACGCGAGGGGTTGCGACGGCGGACGGAGACGCTCGAGAGGTGCGTTCTATACACTGGTCCCCATACGACCCCGTTCGCGTGGTGAACGCCGTTCCTTAAGGACTTTTCCCGGCGTGTCTCTCCGCCCACCCCTCGTGTTCAATCCCCGACCTCGACGCCTTTCAACTCCACCTGACGCCTTTCAACTCCACCCCGACATCGCTTTGTATGGAACGGCCCTCAGCGCCTTGGGCCTCGCGAAGAGCGAGCTCGCGTCGATGACCGCGCTGTTCGAGACGCAAAAGATGCAGCACAAAGCTTTGGTCGCGGAAAAAACGGACGCGGTCGAGGCGTTAACGCACGCCGAGGCGAGGCTCCAGACGACCGAGAGCGAACTCGCGGAGGCGGCGATGGAGCGAGAAGAACACGAGCACGTCCTCGGGGAGTTTGAAAAAGCCAACGAGACGCTCGGTCGCGCGACCGGGAAGCTCGCGGACGTCTTGTCGCACGCGAGGCGAGACGTCGAGGGCTTGTTCGGCAAGCTCGAGAGGAAAGCGGGCTTGGAGCGGACGAACGAGGAGGCCATCGCCGCGATCAAAGAGAGCGTCGCCGCGCGCTTGATCGAGATGGAAGAGCGCCTGAGCGAAGCCGCGGAGCGAGAACGCGAGCGGCGAAGAACGCACGTCGCGGCGATGAAGGCTTTCGCGAAGCGCAAGGACGAGGAGACCGCGGCGCTGCGGAAGAAGCTGGACGCCATGTCTGCCGAGATTAACGCGACGCGGGCGTCGCTCGACGCGCGTCGCGACGCCGACGTCGCGGAGATTGACGCGATGGCCGAGGCGTTGGCTGCCTCTCCGGAGAACGAGGCGGTCATGACTCGGAGCGCGGCGGACGCCGGCGAGCTCGCGGCGACACTCTCGAGCGCGTTCGCGAAGCTCGCGCGCGACGTCCCGACGGGCGGCACGCCCGCGCGGGAGACGGTCGCGGCGGCGTTGACGACGCCCGTGGAAGCGAAGACGATGGCGCGGATGACGTTGCGTCGAGAGGCGACGCTCGCGGCGTTCAGGGCGACGAAGGCGGCGGGGGGGGGCGGCGGGGAGAAGGCTGCGGGCGCGCATCCGTACGACGAGGACGACGACGAGGAGGAGGGCGGCGGCGAAGACGCGGCGGGCGAGAGCGCGGTGGACGTACTCGACGTCACGGCGGAGGCGGAGGAAGAAGACGTCACGCCGCCGGCGCCGACGACGACGGAGGAGGAGGAGGAGGAGGAGGAGGAGGAGGAGGAAAAAACACAGAAACCGGCGATGTGCGCGTCAACGCGCCGCGGAGGAGGGACGCGCGGTCGGTCGACGCGCGGCGCGGCGAAGAAGACGGCCGCCGCCGCCGACGCGGAAGACGCGGCGGCGGACGACGGCGGCGACGCGGCGGTTGACGTTTCGTCTTCCCCCGCGCCGACGAAAACGAAAACGTCCGCCGGGAGCCGCGGGAGGGCGCCGACGACGACGAAGATTCCGACGCGGGCGAAGAACCGCGCGCCGCTCGAGCCGCTCGAGCGCGAGAACAGCGTCGAGCCGCCGCGCGCGTGATGCGACGCGACGCGACGCGACGCGATGGATGATCGCGCGACGAACGACGAACGACGACGGGATGTACATAGCCCGCGGCTCTCGTCTCAGCGAACGAACGAATTGGTTATTTTCGCGTGTCGAAAAAGAAACGCGCGGCAAAGAAGTCATCAGCATCTGATCTGGCTCATCAGCGCCAGATTCGTGTAGATACACTTTAGTACACGTCGACCGATGAGACGACGTTCGGACGCGCGCGGCGGCTACCCCGCGGCGTCCGCGCGCGTCGCGTCGTCCGCGTCCGCGTCGCGACGCGAGCGGTCTCCCTATCCCGCGTCCTCTTCGCTCTTCTCCTCGACGCGCGCGCCGTCGCCGTCGCCCTCCCCGATCGACGACGACGACGACGACGCGCGCTTCGTCGGAATATCCTCGTCGGCATACACCGCCGCGTCAACGAACAACGAACTCGTCGTCGTCGTCGTCGTCGCCTCGTCGTCCATCGCGCGCCCTCCCCCGTCCCTCTCCCTCTCCTCCTCCTCCTCCTCGCCGCCGAACACGACCTTCCCGTTCGGATGCACGACGCACACCCCCGTCAGCGCGTATATCGGCGTCGCCTCGTGCGCGTCGTCCTCCTTCGCGTCGCCCATCGAAGGCGGGCAGTCGTCGTCTCGATAGTACGCGACGAACAGCTTGCACGCCGCGACGTACAGGAGAACTAACGCGACCACCGCGGAGAGGACGAACGGGAACAGGAGGGTGTCTCGCGCAGAGGACGCCATGACGGGCGCGGCGGCGGCGGCGGCGGCGGCGGCGGCGGCGTCCGAGGCTGCGGCGCGACGGACGGATGTGCGTCGTGATGTGATGATGTCATTTCGCGAGTGCGAGTGCCTCATCTATCATCAGGAGATTTTTTTCGCACGCGCGCGTGCTCGCGCCAACCAGACGCGACCGACGACGGAAGAACTGAACCCTGTTTGGTTTTTGAAAGGAAGCGCCCGATCGCAACCCGCGATCAACGCTCGGGGTGAACGCGCCGACGTCGCCGATCGAATGCCAAACGATACGCCAAGAGCTCGTCGCGCGCGTGTCGGAAACTGCGTCGCACGGAAAGCGCCGTCGTCCGCGCGGAGCGGTCGGCGTTTCCCCGGGGTCGGCGGCGGGGGCCCAACAGAGCGCCGCGCCGCGCCCACGGCGACGCTCCCACCCGCTCGCGCATCGCTCCTCCCCCGCGTCGCAGGAACGCGCGTCGGGTCGCGAAGAGGAGGGACGCGCGGCCGGCGCGCGATCGCGCGCGGCGGCGGCGGCGACCGCGGCGGCGGCGGCGGCGTCGCGGCCGAGTAGACAGACGCGAGCGAGCGCCTCGTCGGAGCCGACCATCATGGCGTCCGCCGCGCCCGAGCCCATCGCGGAGCTGGAATGGAACTTCAGCCAGGTGTTCGGGGAGAGGACGCCGGGGGAGGAGGTTCAGGACGGTGCGCGCGAGCGACTCGTCCCCGCGCGTCCGCGACGTTCGATCGCGCGCGGCGACGTCGCGCCGAGCGCGAGCGCGAACCCCGAGCGAACGAACGAACCCTCGCGCTCGATCGTCCGCCCCGACCCGTCGATCCGTCCGTCCCCACCGCTCGCCCTCCCTCCGTCCACCGATCGAGCCCTTCCGCCCGCCTGACGTCTTCACCACACCCCGGGGGCCCTCGTTCCTCTTCATCACTAAATACTCACACAGCGGACGTGATCAGCGCCGTGGAGTTCGATCGCACGGGCGAGCACCTCGCGACGGGCGACCGCGGTGGCGCGTCGTCCTCTTCGAGCGCATCCACCCGTCGAAGGCTGCGGTGCGTTCGCGGTGGTTCGGTTTCGGTTTGGTTTTCACCCGCGGTTCGGTTTGGTTTTCACCCGAGCGCGTCGATCGACTTCATCGACGAAATCGCGATCGGATCGATTCGCGACGAAGTGAGTGACTTTTCTCTTAAAACCAACGCGCCCGCATCCCATCCCCGCCGTCCCCGCCGCTCCCTCCTCCCGGTGCCAGGTCGAAGCGATGCGGTCGCGCGCGGGCCCCGACGGCGCGACGCCGCCGGCGCCGGTGGAGTATCGATACCTGACCGAGTTCCAGTCGCACGAGCCGGAGTTTGACTACCTGAAGTCGCTCGAGATCGAGGAAAAGATCAACACGCTGCGATGGTGCCATCAGGCGCGTTCTATCTCACACTGGTCCCCATACGACCACGTCCGCGTGGTGAACGCCGATCCTTAAGGAATTTTTTTCCCGGCGGCGTCTCTCTCCGCCCACAGCTCGCTTTCAATACCCGCCCTCGGCGCCTTTCAACTCCGCTTCTGACGCCTTTGAACTCCACCCCGACGCGCGTCGCTTTGAACGATGGACCCTCGACCGTCAGGGCGCGAACGCGTCGAGGTTCCTGATCAGCACGAACGATAAGACGATCAAGCTGTGGAAAGTGTTCGAGAAACAGATGCAGTGCGTCGCGGATTATAACTTGGACGCGCACACGCGGGATAACGGCCGGGATATGAGCGTTTTCGGACCGGGCAAGGGTGGCGGCGGCGGCTCGAACAGAGCCTCGCCGGCGGCTCCCATCACGCCGGAGAAGTGTCACGACGCGGGCGCGACGACGACGAGCCCCAACCCCAAGGGTCCCAACCGCCCGTCCTTCGCGGGCCCGCTGAAAATCCCGAGCGTTCGCGCCGCGGACGTCGTCTTCAGCGCGCGGTGCAGGCGGCTGTACAGTAACGCGCACGCGTATCACATAAACTCTCTCTCCGTCAACAGCGACTGCGAGACGTACATCAGGTGCGACATAATCCATCGCGCGCTTTTCTTTTGACGGAAGAACCGCTGGCTGACTGCTCACCGTACAAACGCGCGAATACGAATACTCCCGAAACGAACGGACGTCCACGTCATCAAACCAACCACTGCCACTGACCAATCACATCACTCCCCGCCGCGTCGCCCACCGATCGCAGCGCGGATGACTTGCGCGTCAACCTGTGGCACCTGGACCGCCACGACGCGAGCTTCAACATCGTGGACATCAAGCCGGGGAACATGGAGGACCTCACGGAGGTGATCACCGCCGCGGAGTTCCACCCCGGGTCGTGTAACTTGTTCGCGTACTCAAGCAGTAAAGGGTCGATTCGGCTCGCGGATATGCGGTCCAACGCGCTGTGTAACGCGCACTGTAAGCTCTTCGACGAGGCGGAGCCGCCGGGGGCGCGGAGCTTCTTCTCGGGTGCGTTTGTTTGTGTTTATTACTATTTCGGACGTTTTGATTTTCACCCGACCCGCGTCGTAGATTCAGTTTCAGTTTCAACCAACCAACCTTTGATCGCGCGCGTGCGTTGGTCGCTTTCGACTGACCGATGAACGAACTTTTTCACGAACTTCCCCACCGTCAGAGATCATCGCGAGCATCTCGGACGTTAAATTTTCGCGCGACGGTCGATACCTTCTCGCGCGAGATTACCTCACGCTGAAACTGTGGGACATCAACATGGAGCGCGAGCCGGTGGCGACGTTCAAGGTGCACGAGCATCTGCGGTCGAAGCTCTGCGACCTGTACGAGAGCGACGCGATCTTCGATAAGTTTCAGTGCTGCCTCTCGCGCGACGGCTCGAGGCTCGCGACGGGGTCGTACGGGAACCAGTTCCGGACGTTTGATTCGCACAGCGGCGGGACGGACACGCTCGAGGTGACGAAGAATCCGCAGCGGTTGCGGCGGTTGCGGCAGCAGGGCATGGCGGCGGAGGGCGGCGCCGACGGGAAGAAGGCGGCGGCGGCGGCGGCGGCGGCGGCGGCGGGCGCGGGCGCGGGTGTCGGACCGGGGTCGGCAGACTTCCCGACCAAGACGCTGCACATGGCGTGGCACCCGCGGGAGGACGTCCTCGCGTGCGCGGCGTCGAACTCGCTGTACATCTTCAACGCGTGAAGGAAGGAAGGAAGGAAGGAAGGGGGGGTAGAAAGAAGGGTCCGATGACGTCGACGTCGCGAGGAACCGAGTTGATTTTATTCCAAAATAATAAATCCCAGTCACACGACAACTTACGATCTCCATGATGACCATAGGTCATCGATCACTCCGCCGCCGCCCGGTCGAGATACCGCACCGCGTCGTTCGCGGCGTGCAGCAGCGCGACCCTCGGGTGCGTCTTCTCTTCGCTCCTCCGCGCGACGTGATTCTCCGGCAGCGCGCGCCGCTCGTCGCTCGCCCGCAGCGCCGCGGCGGCGCTCTCCGGCGACGCGAATTCGATCGCGACCCTCAGCGTCGACGACAAATTCCGAATCTGCCGCGGGCACCCCGCGGGAATCAACGCGGCGTCGCGCTCGCGCTGCGTGAACGTCCACGGCGCGATCGCGCCCTTGCTCTCCGCGCGCAGAAGCTCCAGATCGTTCGCGGTGAGGAAGAACACGCCGTCGTGCAGCGGGTGGTGCACCTTCGCGCCGTCCTTCGGGCGATGCGTCAGATGCTTCCGCCGCCTTTTAAGAAACGACTCCACCGCCGCCGCGTCTCGTCTGCGAAACACGTGCCACTCCGCGCCCTGACCGACGCGGCTCTTCGTCGTCGCGTCGCACGCGTACGTCATGACGTCGACGACGTCCGCGCCTGACCCGGCCGTGAGCCTGGTAACGCAGTCGCCCAGGCCGTTTTCTTCCACGCGGCCGTAGGCGACGTGGTGCCTCGGGCGGGACGCCGCGTCGACGGAGACTTTGAGCGCGGCGCCGCCGACGGTTCTTCGCGGCAGATGCGTCGTCGCGTTCATCGGACCATCCTCGGGGTTGGTGTACTCTTGAAACGGCAAACCGCGCGAAATTAACCTTCGGTGATGCCGCGGGAGTCGGTCCACGCGTGCCGAGGCGTCATTTGAGCTCATTTGAGAGGCGGCGGACGCGTCGACGTCCTTCAGTCGATACAGCGCGCCGTCGAACGCGGCGGCGTCGACGAAGCCTTTGAAGAAATCGTGCGTCGTCATCGCCTCCTCGCGTTCTTTAGAGACGTTCCCGCTCGGCGCGCAGTTCATGACGGGGACCATGCGGTCGGAGACGGTGGAACGCCCGCCCGCGGTGACGGCAACGCCGCCGTATCCTGACGCGTTACTGTTGTTCGCACCCGCGCCCTGGCCGCCGTACGCGTCGCGTGAAGTAGTCTGAGGGCCGTTCTATACAAGCGAATGTCGGGGTGGAGTTCAAAGGCGTCAGTCGAAGTTGAAAGGCGTCGAGGGCGGGGATTAAAACCGAGGTGTGGGCGGAGAGAGACGCCGGGAAAAGTCCTTAAGGATCGGCATTCACCACGCCAACGCGGTCGTATGGGGACCAGTGTATAGAACGCGCCTGGCCGTGGTTGGCGTACGCGCGCTCCATGACGGCGGGGGACCAGGACATCCCGCCGAGATCCACCTCCGTCACGATCACCGGGTGGCCTCTGGACCAGTGCCACTGGAAGTGTCGGAGATTGTCCGAATCCGTCGTCAAACATGATGCTGACGTGTCATCGCGTGATTCGTGCGCCCCGACCCCGCGCGCGTCGTCTGACGACGACGATAGCGCGCGCGCGAGATCCGCCGCTCGCGGACGCCACACGCGCGCGTCCACCGCGCCGCCGCCCTCGCCCGACGTGCGCGTCGACATCACCGGCGCGTCCTCGTCGCTCAGTTTCGCGCACCACGGACACGGACACGAATCCGAATCATCCGAATCAGATGATTTCGAATCAAAAGATTCCACCGCGACCGCCGCCGACGCGTCGCGCTTCGCGTGTTTCGCCACGTGCGGCGAGTCGTAAATCCCGCGGAGCCACGCGCGTTCGATGCACGCGCGCAGCTCCAGCGGCCGCGTGCACTTCAGGCACAAAATCGGCTCCGCGCTCGGGTCCGTCTCGTCCGCGGTGGCGTGGACGACGAGCGGGAGCGGTTTCAGGGGCGCGCCCGCGGTTGAAACCGGGGGTTCTGGCTTGACCCCGGAAGCCGCGGCGGTTGAAACCGGTTGAACCGCCGTCGAAACCGAAACCGAAACCGCCGTCGACTCGAAACCGCGAGACTCGACGTCCTCCGTCCCCGACGACATCTTCCTCGACACGGCCCCTTCCTCCTCCTCCGCCTTCGTCGCCGCGTCCGCGAGGGTTTCGTACTGTGTGGGTGAAGCGATCGGTCAGTCGAACGTCTTACCGGTCAAACGTTGAAAGGGAAGCGCGGGTGAAGAGTGACGACGGAAAAAGTCCTTAAGGATCGGCGTTCACCACGCGAACGGGGTCGTATGGGGACCAGTGTATAGAACGCACCTCCTTCGCCGCCTTCATCGCCCGCAGCTTCAGACGCTTCTTCAGCGGCATCGCGCTGAGCTCCGCCTCCGTGTGCGACGCGTTGAACCACCCTTCGCCGCCTGTTCGATCCCCGCCGCCGCCGGACGACGTCGGCTGCGGCGGCGGCGGCGGCGGCTGATGCGCTTTCCTCTTCCCGCCGCCGCCGCCGCCGACACCACCGCTGCCCCCCATGATGAGCGCGCTCGCGAGCGTCGCCGCGGGTTTTCCCACGGTGTTTCCGCGTCTTAAATCCGCGCAGCAGTCGCCGCACACGTCCACCTCGCACGCCCAGCAGCTCCGGTGCAGGTTCGCGACCGCGCTCCCGCACGCGTCGCAGAACAGGCGCCACCCGCTCGCGTGCGACGCGTCCGAGTATCCGTAGTACCCGGGGGCGACGGCGCCGTTATTTACGCCGCACTCGATCTCCGCGTCGATCTCCTTTCGCTCCGCGGCGTCCGACGCGAGCATCGGCGCGGCGGCGCGTCGGAGAAAGTGTTCGTAAAGCTGACGTGTCGTACTTTCCGACAGTTTGTCCGACACCGTCGGCGGCGGGCCGGGGTCCCGGCGCAGACACGCTCGGCAGTTGCACACGCCGCGGCACTTGGGGCAAATGCGCTCGACGTCGTCGCGCGTGAGCCCGCCGTCGCCGTCGCGATAAAATTTTCGGACGCACCCGTCGCAGTACGACAAACCGCACTGCGCTGCGCCGCCTGATCCGCCGCCCTTACCCGCCGCGTGGCTCCCGGGACCCGCTCTCCGCGCTCGGCACGACCTCGGGACGTGCTGATGCTGACACTGGTGGCACGCCTTCGTGTTCGGACATCCGACAGTTTTTCCGACGGTACCGGACGCGGCGACCGCGTCGACGAGCGCAGCCGCCTCAGCCGCGGCGGCGCGGGCTTTGGACGCGTGCGCCGCCGCGGCCGCGGCGTGCTGTCCTACGACAGTGTGTCGTCTCGCGCTCGCGCTCGCGGACGCAGCAGACGCGCCCCCGCCTCGGCCGCCGCCTTCGATGCCCTCCTTCGCGGCCGCGAACGCGTCCCGCCGCGGGGCCCTCGAGTCGCCGCCTGATCCGCCGCCGCGCCTGGCCGCCGCCTCAAACGCCGCCGCCGCCTCCCGCGCGTCCTTCCCTCTCAAAACCTCCACATCCGTGAGGTGGAGCCCGAGCCCCGCGACGACGTGCGCCTTCGCGGGGTCGTTCACCCCCAAGTACGCCTCCATCGCGTGCGAGAAGTCCACGCCGCGGAGCTCGTCGCTTCCGCCGACGGCGTCCGGGCTGAACGTCGGGATGGAGTTGAAAGGCGTCAGAAGCGGAGTTGAAAGGCGTCAGAAGCGGTGTATCGGGATTGAACGCGAGGGACCCTGGGCGGAGAGATGCGCCGGGAGAGAAAGTCCTTAAGGATCGGCGTTCACCACGCCGACGCGGTCGTATGGGGACCAGTGTAAATACGAACGCACCAGAACGCGCGCGACTTGGCGCCGAAACCGCCGAGCCTGCGCGCGGCGAACGCCGCGAGCGCGTCCTCGCGCGTTTGCGCTTCGTCGTTCTCCCCCTCTTCTTCTTCGCTCTCTTCGTCGTCGCTCGAGCTCGAGCGCGCGACCGCGTCGTCGTCGTCGTCAGAATCGTCGTCGTCGTCGTCAGAATCGTCTTCCTCGCGTTTCAAGCCGCCGCCGCCGACGCCCGCGCCGAGCGCGCCTTCGATCACCGCGAACCCGTTCTTCCCAACCTCCCTCCGGCTCGCCTCGCCTCTCGCCGCGGCGGCTCGGCGACCGGGACCCGCGCCGCGCGCCGACGACACGCCGCCGCCGCCGCCGCCGCCGCCGC
>Ga0181554_1001338_pt1 | contig 23461 bp, 21 predicted proteins | sample 011ome_16_FD_145602 | JGI IMG/M metagenome (GOLD analysis project Ga0181554, IMG submission 145602) | Coastal salt marsh microbial communities from the Groves Creek Marsh, Skidaway Island, Georgia - 011503CT metaG (spades assembly) | ecosystem: Environmental > Aquatic > Marine > Intertidal zone... | reverse complement strand
GTGGCCTGAGCTTCACCCGCGAAGTGCGCGGCGTGAAGGAGGCCTGGATGCTGGATGGCAAGCTCATCGGCTCGGCTGATGCGCTCCGCCTCGACCGCAAGGCCGATCATCTCCGCGAAATCTACGAGCGCCCCGCCAGGCTGCGCCGCAAGGACGGCGAGACGATGATCTACGGCCCCACCTCGCTGCTCGATGCCGTGTTCGCCTTTGGCCGCAAGGGTATCTCCATGCAGCGCTACAAGGGCTTGGGCGAAATGAACCCGGAGCAGCTGTGGGAGACGACGCTGGACCCGAACGTGCGCACGTTGCTGCGGGTGAAGGTCTCGGAACTCGACGAGGCCGACGACATCTTCACCAAGCTGATGGGCGATGTGGTGGAACCCCGCCGTGACTTCATCCGCGAGAATGCGCTGAGCGTGGCAAACCTCGACGTCTGATTCTCAGGTAAGCGCGGCGCTCCGGCGCGCGGGCGTCCTCGCCGGCGCGTAGCGCCCGATCATCGCGGCGCAGAAATCGGCGAATTCCTGCGGCTCCTGCGGGGGGCTCGTGTGGTGGGGCTCGATACCACGATGCTCCGGCGTGAAGCAGAAGGTCACGGTCACGTCGAAGGAGGCCAGGGCCTCCATCTGCCGGTCGAACCAGTCGAGGGCACCGGGGCGGAAACTGTCCGCCCAGGAAAGCCCGGTGCGCAGGTGTCTCACACCCAGCCGCTTCATCCAGGAAACCGCCTCGTCCAGACGGGGGTCCTCGAAGTGGAACCACTGGCACAGGCCCATCTCATTCGCCACCGCCGCATAAGCCTCGAGTGCGGGCTTCGGGCTTCCGTCCTCGCGCAGCAGGCCCATGTAGAAATGCCGGTAATAGGACGATCCTTCCGCCTCGCGGTGGCGCGTCGTCGCTGGCCAGGCGCGCGGCAGATCGTAGAGGCTATACCAGTGGATGCGCGGCGCATGGCCGATGAGAAGCTGCGCGGTGCGCTTCAGGCCCCACAACTGCACTTCTTCCGCGCCGAAGGTCGAGATCCCCACCTCCGTCACCCAGACGGGCTTTGTCGTGACAGCGCGGATTTCATCCACCTTCGCGGGCCATTCGTCGATCTGCCAGAGGTTCCAGTCCAGCGGAAAGCCATGCACGGCCAGAACGTCGATCTCCGCCATCACGCCCTTCTCTTCGAGATTGCGGATGAAGCCGGGGTCGATGGGCGAGATGCCGCCGAGCACGCGCGGCAGGCTGGGGTTGGCCCCCGCGATGGCGCGGCCCGCCAGCTTCGTCATCGCGGCGAAGCGCTGCCAGTCCGGATCGAGATTGGGGTCCCAGTGCGACTTGTTGTTGGGCTCGTTCCAGATCATCGCGGCTTCGATCATGGCTGGGCATCTCCCCGCGTGGGATAAACCGGCTCCGCGCCATAGGGCCGCTCCACCACGCGGCACACATAGACTTCCGCTTCCGGATGGCTCTCGATCTCGAAGCCCGCACTCCGGAGCATCGCCTCCGTACAGGCCCGGTTCGGCACCCACCAGTTGGTCGGGTCGTCCGCATAGCGCTTCTCGATGAAGTGAAGCTTCGGAAAGCTCGTCTCGTGAAAGATCGCCGTCTCGGAGAACGGATAATCCTCTTCGAGCGGCAGCACCTCGCGGCTGCCGCGCTGCATGGATTGGAACACCATCACATCCCCCGCCACATGCTCTCGGATCAGGTCCAGCGCGAGCAGGGGGTGGCGCAGGTGATAGAGAACGCCCATGAACAGCACCAGGTCGAAGCGATCGTTAAGGCACCCCACATCATAAACGGAGAGCTTGCGGTACTCGATGTCGAGGTCCAGCATCTTCGCCGCGAAGCGGGCCTGCGCGAGGTAGCTCTCATCCCAGTCGAGACCCAGCACGCGATCAGCGCCGCGCCGCTTCATCTCGATCGAGTAGAAGCCCGCATTGCAGCCGATGTCGAGCACACTACGGCCTGTGAGATCACTCGGGATCGCCTCGGCGAAGCGCCGCCACTTCTGTGCCGGATAATCTCCGAGGAAATGCGTGGGCGCCGTCTTCACCCCATGAAGATCGATGTTGTGGAACCATTGGCCCAGTCCTTCCGCCGCGCGCCGGATGTCTTCCGCGGCACTCATGCAGGCACGCTCACCGTCACGGGCGCGTTGAGGCGCAGGATGCGCCCTCCGCTCTCATCAATGGCCACCGTGCTGATGGCGGCCGGCTCCACCTCGATGCGGCTCCAGTAGTCAGCGCTGAGGCCGAGGATGTGCAGCAGCATCGCGCGGATCGGCTCGGCATGGCTCACCAGCACCAGCTGCGTGCCCGGCGCGGTGGCGTGAAGATGCAGCATCTCGCCCAGCATCCGCGCCTGCACCTCGGCGATGGTCTCTCCGCGTGGGGCCCGCGCCATGCTGCGCGCCGCGTTCCAGCGGCACCATCCGGCCTCATGCGCCAGTTCCTCGAAGCTGTGGCCCTGCCAGCCGCCGAAATTCACTTCGTCAAGCGCGTTCGAAATGCGCGGCGTGAAGCCCAGCGCATCCGCGATGGGCTCCGCCGTTTCCTGCGCGCGCTCGCGCGGGCTGGTGATCACGGCGGCAATCTCCTCGCGCGCGAAATGCTCGGTCAGGTCCTTCGCCTGCGCCCGCCCGCGCAGCGAGAGATGAACGCCATTGAGGCGGCCGACGAGGACCGTGCCGATGCGGTCATGGGCCGCGTGGCGCACGAGATGGAAGATTGTCCTTACAGGCATGTCGCGCGTCTCCCTCAGGCCGTGCCCGCGATGAAGTTCAGCGTCTGCTCGCGGGCCTCCGCGTCGGTGAACTGCCGCGGCGGCGACTTCATGAAATAGCTGGATGGCCCGACCAGCGCGCCGCCGATACCCCTGTCACGTGCCAGCTTGGCGCAGCGCACGGCATCGATCACGATCCCGGCGGAATTGGGCGAGTCCCACACTTCGAGCTTCAGTTCCAGATTGAGCGGCACGCCGCCGAATGTCGTGCCCTCCATGCGGATGTGGCACCACTTGCGGTCGGTGAGCCACGGCACATGGTCGCTTGGCCCCACATGGATGTTCTGTGCGTCCAGCGGCACGTCAAGCTGGCTCGTCACGGCTTGCGTCTTGGAAATCTTCTTCGATTCCAGCCGTTCGCGCTCCAGCATGTTGAGGAAGTCGGTGTTGCCGCCGAAGTTCAGCTGGTAGGTGCGGTCGAGGCGCACGCCGCGCTCGCGGAACAGGTTGGTCAGCACGCGGTGCACGATGGTGGCGCCCACCTGGCTCTTGATGTCGTCCCCGATCAGCGGCAGGCCCCGCTCCTCGAAGCGCTTCCGCCAGCTCTCGTTCGAGGCGATGAAGACCGGAATACAATTGACGAAGGCACATCCCGCCTCCAGCGCCCGCTCGGCATAGAACTCCGCCGCGCGCTGCGAACCCACGGGAAGGTAGGAGACGAGAACCTCCGTGCCGCTCGCCTTGAGAACGGATGTGACATCCGCCTCGGGCTCCGGCGACTCGTCGATCTCGTCGCGCAGGTATTTGCCCAAACCGTCCAGGGTGGGCCCGCGCATCACCTCAACACCCCAGGGCTTTGGGGCTGCGAAGCGTGCGGTGTTGTTGGGCGAGGCGAAGATCGCCTCGGACACGTCCCGCCCCACCTTGGCCGCGTTCACGTCGAAGGCCGCCGAAATCTCGATGTCGCCCACGTGATAGCCGCCGAGTTCCACATGCATGAGGCCGGGCACGGGCTCGTTCGCACTGGCGCCGCTATAGTAATCGATGCCCTGCACGAGGGACGAGGCGCAATTTCCCATGCCCACGAGGCCCACTCTCAGCTTTCGCCTGCTCATGACGCTGCTCCCGCTACGGCTGGCATGGCAGGCGCGGGCTTGCTCGCGGCTGCCTCAAGCAGAAGGCCTTCGAGTTCAGCCGCGCGGTGCGCCGCGCTGTGACCCTGTTCGATCACGCGCCGTGCCGCCGCGCCAATCTTCGCGGCATTCTTCTGTCCCAGAATGCGCATCACGTCCTGCGCCGTGGAGGCCAGCATGATGCTGCGGCGGTTCTCGAAGATCGTTTCGATCCCCTTCCAGCGGTCGGAGACGATGGGCGTAGCGCAGGCCGCCGCCTCGAACAGCCTCACACTGGGGCTGTAGCCTGCCTTCACCATGTCCGCCCGCGTCACGTTCAGCGTCCAGCGGCTCGCGGCATAGAAGGCCGCGTGATCGGCGGGCGCCACATGGTCGATGCGCTCCACATTGTCCGGCCACTCGATCGCGGCGGGATATTGCGGGCCCGCCACGGCGAAGCGGAGTTCCGGCATGCGCCGCGCCGGTTCGATCAGCAGCCTTTCGAGAATGGGCTGCCGGTCTGCGCTGTAGGTGCCGAGATAGGAGAGGTCCCAGCGCTTTTCACTGTCGAGCGGGCGATAGCTCTCCGTGTCGACCGAACAATAGAGCGCGCGCGCCGCGGGCGAGCCGTAGCGTTCCTCGATCAACTGCAACAATGGCCCGCCGGTGAAGGAGAGGTAGAGATCATATCCCTGAATCTGCTCAGGGGAGAGATAGGCGCAATCACCTCTTTCGAGCGCGGCGAGCGTCACCGGCGTGTCGATGTCGTAGAAGGCGGTGACACCTCGCGCGATCCGCTGCACATAAGTGCCGGCAGCAATCCCCTCCGGCGTGTAGGAGCCGACGATCACCGCATCCGCCGCCGCGATCTCCCGCGTGAAGGACTGGAGCTCGGCCAGAGACCGGTAGTGGACGAGGCGGCACCAGCCGGGCTCCTGCAGGTCACGGTTGGCGGCATACCAGGGCTGCTCGCGCTCGAGGAAGGTGATGGCATGTCCCCGCGCGGTAAGCGCCTTCAGCAGTGCGCGATAGGTCGTCGCGTGGCCGTTCCCCCAGGAGGAGGAAAGGCTGAGGCCGATCACCACGATGTCGAGTCTTCTCATGCAACGCTCCTCTGCCGCCGCTGCGCCAGTTCCGCGCGCAGGATCATGTCCACCTCCGCCGCGCGGCTCGCATAGGTATGATCGGTGAGCACGCGCTCCAGTGCGCGAAGACCGATGGCCTCGGCCTTCCGGGGCGTGAGTGCCGCTAGATGATCCGCCACGTCCTGCCCGTCGCGCGCCACCAGAACCTCCTCGTCGGGCTTCAGGAAGAATTGGAGCCCTTCCCACTGGTCGGTGATCAGGCAGGCGCCCGCACCCGCCGCCTCGAACACGCGCGTCGCGGGCGAGAAGCCGGTCGCCGCCATGCTGTCGCGCGCGATGTTGAGAACGGCAAGCGCGGAGCGGTTGAAGGCATTGTGCTGATGCGTGTAGACATGGCCGAGGCGGCGCACATTGGCGCTCATCGGCTTGTCGTCCCAGCCGGAGCCACCAATCGTGAAGGCGCGCTCCGGCAGCAGGCGCGCCGGCTTCAGGAAGAACTCTTCGACGCGCGCCTCGCGGTCGGGCAGACGGTTGCCCAGAAATCCGAGATCGCCCTTGAAGCGCGCCTCAGCGGCAACAGGGTAATGCGTGGTGGGGTCCAGCCCGTTGTAGACGGGCACGCAAGCCCGCGCGCCAAACCCGCGATAGGCCTCCACCACCGGCGGACCTCCGCCATAGGTCAGCACCGCATCGAGCCCCGGCAACGCCGCGCGCAAGGGGTGCGCGGGTGCATCCCGCATCTCTGCAAGGGTTGCGGGTGCGTCAACGTCCCAGAAGATCCGCACGGCATCGGGCCGCGCGGCGCGCATCACGCCTTCGAGGAGCTCGTCGTCATAGATGCCCACGCCACTCGCCTTCACCACCACATCTGCCTGCGTGGCCTCGGCGATCACGCGGCTCGCGCCCTCGGGTGTCGCGGGGTAGACGATGGAGCGCGCCCAGGAGGGTGGGTCGATATCGCGGTGCTGCTGCCGATCATAGGCATCGGGCTCGTAGAAGGTGATCTCATAACCCAGCGCCGCCAGGCTTCGCAGCAGGCCGCGGTAATAGGTGGCGGCACCGTTCCAGTAGGAGGAGAGAAGGCTCGAACCGTAGAAGGCGATGCGTGTCATGCAGTCTCCAGCGTGGTGAGGCCGAGGCGCTGCGCGATGGCGAGAAGTTCATGCGCGCGGTTCAGGCAGTTATGGCGCGATCGGATGGCGGCAAGCCCGTTGAGCGTCAGCGAACGGCGGAGCGACTCGTCCGCTGCAAGGGCGCGCAGGTGCCTCGTTATCTCCCCGCCGTCGCGCGCGACGAGGTAATCCGTTCCGGCGGTGAACAGCTTCTCCGTATCGTCCCACGGCGCCGAGACCAGTGGAATGCCGCAGGCCAGCGCCTCGAAGACACGGATCGTGGGGATTCCGGGCAGCGTTTCGACGTAAAAGCGCCGTGGCACATGCACGGTAGCGAGATGTCGGCTGAAGATGCGTGGCACGGAAGCGTTCGGCACCCATCCGCGATAGCGCGCGCCGTATTGCGCGATGCGTGCGAGGGCCTCCTTGGGGTAGCGCACGCCGTGAATGTCCAGCGGCTGTTTCGCTTCTTGCGCGGGCCTCAGCAAATAGTCCGTGATCTCGGCTTCGCGCTCGCCATCACCCCAATTGCCGATCCACACCAGGCCGTGCCGCCTGGACTCATGCTCCGGCGGCTGGAACAGCCGCGTGTCGGCGGCCTCGTGCCACACGAAGACACGGTCTCCCCACCCCCAGCGGCGATAGACGGCGGCGAGCGTTTCGCCGAAGGCCAGCACACCGTCATAACCGGAAAGGTCGAAGCGGCGGATGGCAGAGGGTTCGCTCACTGCGCGGTGGTGCGTGTCGTGGAAGAGCAGCAGGAATGCCTTCTTCCGGCGGAGTGCGCCGATCGCTGCCACGAGTTCCGGCGCGTTCCATTCATGCACGATCACCATGTCCACGCCGGAGAGCGCGCGCTCCAGCGAAAACTCCTCTCCCATGCGGGTGACCGAGAGTTCCGGGTAGGCCTGCCGCCACGCCTCACCTGCGGCGGAGCCGTGCTCTGCCACGAGGTTGGCGCGGCTCCAGCTCTCCTCGGGCTCGAAGGCCGAGACCTCGTGCCCTGCCAGCGCCAGCTCGCGCAGCACGCCCCGGAGGAAATGCGCATTGCCGTGGTTCCAGCAGGAGCTCAGCGCATGGGTGAAATAGCCGATCCTCATGCGGCACTCCGCGCGCGGGTGCGGTGCAGGGCGAGGCGCGTCACGTAGAGCCGCATCATCTCCTTCGCCATCGTCTCCGCCGTGTAGTGCTGCGCGCGGTGGCGGGCACGGCGCGAAAGCCGCTGCCGTAGAGCCTCATCCGCGACGACCTGCGCCAGGGCCTGCGCGATGGCCTGCTCGTCCCGTGGCGGAACGAAGAGTGCCGCACCGGCCCATAATTCCCGGAACGAGGCGATGTCGGAAAGAACCAGTGGGCAGCCGGCCTGCGCGGCCTCGAGCACGCCCAGGCCAAAGGGTTCGTAGAGTGCGGTCGAGGCGAAGGCCGCAGCGCGTGCCAGCCATTGCCGCATATCGTCCTCGGTCAACCGGCCGGTCTGGTGGAGATAGGGGAGGCGTCCCTCCGGCCCGCCTGGCGCGGCCGTCGCGCCCGCCGCAACGACCGGCACATGGATCAGGGCAGCGGCGCGTGAGAGGGCTGCGAAGTTCTTGCCCTCGTCCCACAACCGTCCGGAAGACAACACGAAGGGCGGCATCGCGTCCTCGCTCTCGGCCTCCGAAGCCGCAACCTGCCTCCGCCCATTGCGGATGACGAGGGGCGGTGCGGGCAGCGCATAGGTTTCGGCCACGGCATGGGCATGGGCCGTCGAGGGCGCCACCACCTCGCTGCTGGCAGCGAGGCCGCGCGCCACCAGTGCGGCGCGCCAGCGGAAATCCTCCGGCATGTCCACGTCCTCGCCCTTCACGGCGCGCCACCATGTGGCGATGCAGGAATGATGGACGGAGATGACCGGCATCTCGAAGCTCCGCGCCGCGGCAAGCGCCGCCGTATGCAGCTGCACGAGGCTGCAGCGCTGCTCATGGGCCAGCTCCGAAAGCCGCGTGCCCGCACCGAGGATCTGCTCCGGCGTCTCCGCCGTCCAGTCCAGCGGCAACCCCGTGTCGACCAGCCCGAGGCCCGGTATGGCGCGGGCTGCGGCGCGTGCCTCCTCGCTGGGCGCAGGGCCCACCACCGCAAGCACGATCTCGACACCGGCATGGCTCAGCTCGCGCGCGAGATCGAGGGAATAGGTCCACACGCCGCCCACCGCGTCGGTCGTCAGCAACAGGCGCAAGCCCTTGAGGCGTTCATCCATGGCAGCACCCCGCTTCGAGTTCGGAAAGATCCGCCGGCCGCTGGTCCTGGATGTCGCTGAAGTGATCGAACTGCGCGAGATACCATTCATGCGCCCGCTCCCAGGCGTGGCCGTCGGGCTCACCCCACAGGCGGCGGTAATCGGGCGAGCTCGGATAGGGGTAGAGCGGAACGGGCTCGTTCGCCCACACGCCATGCTTCTGCAGGCGCTCGCGCCACTGTGTCACGAGCGACTGGTCGTCCTGCACCATCTGGATCAGGTTCGCCTGCACGAAGGGGATGCCCGCGCGCGCATGGATCAGCCGCTCGGCGAGTTCGTCGGTGGATAGCCTGCAGTTCTTGTCCAAGGCAGCGCGGCCTTCCGTGGTGAGGCTCTCCACGCCGGCCTCGACCGACACGCAGCCCGCCTCGCCGAGCAAGTCCAGCATCTCGGGCTTCCACAGGTCGATGCGCGTCTGGATGCCGAACTGGATGGTGCGCGCCGCAAGCGCCTCGAGCAATGGTTTCTGCGGCAGGAAGATCTCGTCGATGAAATAGAGATAGGTCACGCCTTGCGCGATCAGCGCGTCGATCTCCTCCAGCAGCGGAGAGAGGTCGCGCCTGCGGTAGCTGTCGCGAAAATCGATCTTGGCGCAAAAGCTGCAATGATAGGGGCAACCGCGCGAGGCCTCGACCTCGGCACCCGGCCCTTTTGCGGCGGTGCCGAAGCGGTGGTGGTGGTGGTCGTGCCGCGCCACCCAGCGCGTGGGCCAGTGAAGTGCCGGAAGATCGGTGAAGCGCCCCGCATGCGGCCTGCCGGTGATGCGCACGCCATCCGCGGTGCGAAACGTGACGGACGGCACCGCTTCAACCGGGCCGCCCTCTGCCAGCTTGAGCACGATCTCCTCGCATTCGCCCAGCACCACCACATCGGCGCCCAGCTTGGTGATCGCCGCTTCCGGCGTGGCGGAGCCATGCGGCCCCACCGCCACCGTCATGCCGCCGCGCCGCCCGATGCAGGCGATCATTTCGCGCGGCACGCGGAGTTCGGGCTGCGCACAGCGCCAGAAGAGATAGCTGGGCGCCGTCGTCACCACCGTCATGTCGGGAGCGAAGCTGGCGATCTCGTCGGCCAGCTCCGCTGCGGGCTTACCCATGATGTGCCCGTCGAGCAGCAGGCACTCATGCCCGGCACGCTCCAGCAGCGCCTTGCAGTAGCCGAGCTCCAGCGGGAGATGCGGCTCGCGGCAGCCGAAATAGATCGAGCGCTCGAAGCTCCAGCGCGGGTTCACCAGGACCACCCTCATTCGGCGGCCTCAAGCCGTGCGCTGAGTCGGCCCTCCTGCCGCAGCCAGCTCAGAAGCCGCTTTACGCCGTCCTGCCAGTGAAGGGCCGGCTTGAGGCCCAGGGCGGCGCGCGCCGCGCGCGTGTCGGAGACGTAATAGCGCTGGTCGCCGGCACGCCAGTCGGAGAACTTCAGTTCGACGCGGCGTTCCGTCAGCGTTTCGATTTCGGCGATCAGCTGGCGGAGGCTCACGGCATTCGGCGGGCCCCCGCCGAGGTTGAAGGCACGTCCCTTCACCTGCTCGATGTTGCAGGCGCAGGCGATGTAGGCGTCGACGCAGTCGGAAACCTCCAGCACATCGCGCACCTGGTATCCGTCGCCATAGAGGCTGATGGGCCTGCCTTGGAGCGCACTGATGAGGAAATGTGCCACCCAACCCTGGTCTTCCGTGCCGCGCTGGCGCGGGCCATAGATGCAGCTCATGCGCAGCACCGCGGCGGCAAGGCCGAAGCTCCGCGCATAGTCCAGGACATACTGGTCGGATGCCCCCTTGGAGCATCCATAAGGCGTGTGGAAGTCGAGCCGCCGGTTCTCGGCGATGCCATGTGCCCGCAACTCCGTGTCGGCGGGCTGGTAGCAGTCGGGGCCGCGTTCGAGCGCCACGTCGCCGAGATCGCCATAGACCTTGTTGGTACTGGCGAAGACGAGCGGCACGCGCCCGCCGCGCTGCCGCAGCGCTTCGAGCAGCGCGAAGGTGCCGCCGAGGTTCACATCGAAATCGGCGCGGGGGTCGGCAAGGCTCGTCGTCACCGCAACTTGGGCCGCGAAATGAAACACGGCCGCCGCGTCGCGCACCGCATCGTCCACGGCACCCGGATCGCGGATGTCGGCTTTCACATGGCTGATCTTCGCGCCATGCGTGGCGGTGAGCCAGGCAAGGTTCGCTTCGACGCCGGGCCGCGCAAGCGAGTCCAGCACCAGTACATGATGGCCTTCCCCCGCCAGCCGGTGCGCGAGGTTGGAACCGATGAAGCCTGCTCCTCCGGTCACCAGCACGTGGCCCGTCTTCGATTTGGGCAAGGCTCTGGCGCTCATGCAACGAGGCCCCTCTGTTCGAGCTCGCGCCGCGCCCGCTCCACATGGTCCTGTGCCGTCTGCCGCGCCACCCATTGGCTGAGTTCGGCAAACCCTTCGGTAAAGTCCTTGGTGGCGGTGAAGCCCAGTGCATCGCGTGCGCGGGTCACGTCGCAGAAGCAGTGGCGGATGTCTCCGGCCCGCGCCTTGCCCACCGTTTCCGGCGCAAGTTCGCCACGGCCCATGGCGTCGGCCAGCGCGGTGCCGATCTCGAGGATGGAGCGGTCATGACCGCTTCCCACATTGAACACCCGTCCCGCGGCGGCGGGCTCTTCCAGCGCCAGCGCGAAGGCGCGCGCCACGTCCTCCACATGCACGAAGTCGCGGCGCTGGTGGCCATCCTCGAACACCAGCGGCCGCTGCCCGTTCAGCAGCCGCGAGGCAAAGATCGCCAGCACGCCGGTATAGGGGTTGGAGAGCGCCTGTCCCGGCCCATAGACGTTGAACAATCGAAGCGCCACGCCCTCCATGCCATAGGCGGCGGAGAGCGTCAGCGTCAGCTGCTCCTGCACATATTTGGTGAGCGCATAGACCGAGACGAGCGAAGGCCGCTTCCATTCTGGCGTTGGCAACGGAATGAGCGGTGCGCCCGCTTCGTCGCGCGGGTCCCAGCCGGTCTCGGCGGAAAGGCGGGGCGCGCGCGCCGCATCCTCAACGATGCGGCCTGCCGCCGTGCGGTAGAGGCCCTCGCCATAAATGCTCATGGAGGAGGCCACCACCACGCGCCGGATGTTGCGGCCAATCAGCGCCTCGAAGAGGGCCGCCGTGCCGAGATCGTTGACGGACACATAGCGTTCCACCGCATACATGCTCTGGCCCACGCCCACCTCGGCCGCGAGGTGGATCACGGCATCGCAACCCTGAAGCGCGCGGTCGAGGGCCGCGCGGTCGCGCACGTCGCCAATGATGAGCTGTGCCTCGGGGGAAAGATCGGCGGGCCTCTGGCCTTGGTGAACCTGCTCGATGAGCGGGTCGAGTATCCTCACGGCATAGCCGCTCTGGAGAAGACGCTGCGTCACGTGACGTCCGATGAAACCGGCACCGCCGGTGATCAAAACAGTTTCCACGCGCGCAATCCTTCTTCCCTCGGGCGGAGACCAGCCCGGCAATCAACCGGAGATTCAGCGTTGTGACGGGGGAAGAACAAGGAAGCTGGGTGAAAGTTCCGGACAGCACATACAAAGCCCGCTGGCGCGGCCCTCCCCGGGCGGAACTCCCCGGACATGCCTCGGGTTCATGCGGAACATCATCCATCAGCGAGGTTACCATGTCAGAGACCACGACCGATCACGAGACGATCCGCAAATGGGCCGAGGACCACAAGGGCGTGCCTGCAGCGGTGGACACGACGCATGATGCGGACGACACCGGCATCATTCGCATCATGTTCCCCAAGGCGCCCCATTCGGAGCATGACGCGCTCGTCGAAATCTCCTGGGAGGAGTTCTTCGCGGAATTCGAGAAGCGGGAGCTGGCGCTGCTCTATGATCCCAAGAGCATGTTCAGCAAGCTCATCAGCCGCCAGGGTGCGGAAAAGCACTGAACGCCGCGCCGCCGGAACTCCGCTATGTGTCGGATGCCGCACCGGGTATCCGCCGCATCAGGCGCGGCCGTGGCTTCTCGTATCGTGGCCATGATGGAAGCGCGATCACGGAGCCCGAGACGCTCGCCCGCATCCGCGCGCTGGCCATTCCGCCCGCCTGGACGGATGTGTGGATCTGCCCTGACTGTTTCGGCCATATCCAGGCCACGGGGCGCGACCAGAAGGGCCGCAAGCAATATCGCTATCACGCGCACTGGCAGGGTGAGAAGGATGCGGGCAAGTTCGCGCGGCTCGTTGCCTTCGCCTACGCGCTGCCCGCGCTCCGCGCGCGTGTGCGGGAAGACATGGCCACGCGCGGCCCCAACCGGGCGAAGGTGCTCGCCGCCGTCACCGATCTCCTCGACCGCACGCTGATCCGCATCGGCAATGTGGAATATGCCCGCAGCAACGAGAGCTTCGGCATCACGACCCTGCAGAACCGCCACGTGACTCTGAAGGGCACGGCCCTCCACTTCCGCTTCACCGGCAAGAGCGGCAAGACTTGGGAGCTGAAACTCACCGACCGCCGCATCGCGGCCATCGTTCGTGCCATCCAGGACCTTCCTGGCCAGGATCTCTTCCAGTATGTCGATGAGGAGGGACAGGTGCGCGACGTCGGCTCAGGCGACGTTAACGCCTATATCCGCGCGGTGGCGGGGCCTGAGAGCTCGGCCAAGGATTTCCGCACCTGGAATGGCACTGTGCTTGCGGCGGAAGCCCTCGCCCGCGCCGGGCCGTTCACATCGAAGCGCGAGGGGGCATCGAAGCTCCGGGCCGCGTTGCATGATGTGGCGGAGAAGCTCGGCAACACCGTTACCGTCTGCCGCGCCAGCTATGTTCATCCTGCCATCATCCAAGGCTATCTCGCAGGCACGCCCTGCGCCGTGCCGGAAGAGGGCGGGGCTGAGCCGGGCGAACTCTCCGCCGCCGAACAGGCGGTGCTCCGCTATCTGGAAGGCGGAGCCCGCAAAGGGTGCTGACCTTCCTGCGGCACATGCTAATCTCGTGCCGATCATTCACGAAGGCCCTGCATGAGCACCGAACAGTTTCCGCAAGCGAACCTCTCCAATTGGCGCCAGCATCCCTACAGCCGCTGGAGCTTCACCCATGTGGACCAGCTGGTGCCCGTGGCGCGCATCGCCGCCGCGCCGTCTTCACCGCTGCCGCAAGGCCCCGCCTTCGACCTCGCAATGCTGCATCACACATGGAACGGCGCGCGCGTCTCGGCGCAGGAAACGCTGGCTGCCACCCACACGGATGGCCTTCTGGTTCTGAAGCACGGCGCCGTGGTGGCCTCGCATCTCGCTCCCTACCAGCAGCTTCACACGCCGCACATCGTCTTTTCGGTCTCGAAGTCCATCACCGCCTGCCTTGCCGGCATCCTTGTGGAGCAGGGCCTTCTCGACCCCAATGCGCCCGTCACGCATTACGTGCCCGAGGCGGAGAACTCCGCCTATGGCGATTGCACGTTGCGCCACGTGCTCGACATGACGGTGAGCATCCGCTTCATCGAGGATTATCTCGATCCGCTGGGTGATGTCGCGCGCTACCGGGTGGCCATGGGCTGGAACCCGCCGGGCGCCATCGCAGATGACAGGGGGCTCCATGCCTTCATCGCCACGCTGCCCAAGGCGGAGCATCCGCATGGCGAGCGTTTCCATTACGTGTCGCCCAACTCAGACATGCTGGGATGGATCATCGAGCGCGCCAGCGGCAGCACCCTTGTCGAGCTTCTCACCCGTCATATCTGGCAGCCCATGGGCATGGCGGATGACGCCTCGATCACGGTGGACCGCCTCGGCGCGCCGCGCACCGCGGGCGGCATCTCAACGAGCCTCACCGATCTCGCCCGCTTCGGCGAGATGATGCGCGGCGTGGGAAGCTATCTCGGCCGCCGCATCGTGCCGGAAGCATGGGTGGAAGACATCCTGCACAAGGGAGACTCCCAGGCCTGGGCGAAGGGCGATCTCGCCGCACTCTTCCCGCAAGGCCGCTATCGCTCCAAATGGTACATCGCCGATCCCTCCTCCAACGTGCTCTGTGCCATCGGCATCCACGGCCAGTGGATCTATGTCGACTATGAGGCGGGCATGGTGGCGGTGAAGCAATCCTCCCAGCCGATCCCGGCCGATGACGAGGCCGACCATCGCACGCTCTCCTTCTTCCGCGCCCTCGCGGCGGCGATCACCTAGGGGAGTTGATCCGCATGACTGCGCAGGACGAGGCCTGGCGGCGCGAGGCCGTATTCGACAATTATGCCGAACGCCCCTTCGCGGCACCCCCCGAGAACATCCGCATCTGGAGCTACGCACAGGAGCTCTCCCATGCGCCGGGCGAGGTGCTGCGCCTCTCCGTCTCCACCAATGCGCGCCACTACGCGGTGGAGATCATTCGCGACGGGCTGAAGCCCGAGCGCATGTTCCACCGCGAGGGGATCGCGGGCCGCTGGCATGACACGCCGCAGGACTGTTCCGTCACCGGCTGCGGCTGGCCCGTATCGCTCGAAATCTCCATCCCGCGGGACTGGCCCTCAGGCGGTTACATCATCCGCACCACGGCGGCGGAGAAGGGGCGGGGCACGGACAGCCACGATCATCTGGTCCTCATCCGCCCGCGCGAAGGCGAAAGCCGCGAGGGCCGCCTGCTGCTCGTCGCCGCCACCGCCACCTGGACGGCCTATAATGATTGGGGCGGTTCCAACCATTATCAGGGCTATTGCGGCCCGCAGGGAGACCGTTTCTCCCCCGTCCTCAGCCTGTTGCGGCCCTTCGCGAAGGGCTTCGTCAGCCTGCCGCCCGATGCGCCGCGCGCCGTGCTGGCGGAAGATCCGCCCCTGATGGCCGCGCCACGCTACCCGCACATGGAATGGGCCTATGCCAATGGCTATTCCAAGAAATACATGTCAGCCGGCTGGGCCAGTTTCGAGCGCCACTTCGTGACGTGGGCGGAGCGCGAGGGTTACGCGCTGGACGTCATCAGCCAGACGGACCTGCAGTATCGCCCCGATTTGCTCGAGGGCTATGCCTGCCTCGTTTTCGTCGGCCATGACGAATACTGGTCGTGGGAGATGCGCGACGCGGTGGATGGCTTCGTGGTGCGCGGCGGCCGCGTCGCCCGCTTCGCCGCCAATTTCATGTGGCAGATTCGGCTGGAGCAGCAGGGCCGCCGTCAAGTCTGTTACAAATACATCGCCCGCGCCGAGGATCCGCTGATGCGCGAAGGCCCGCGCCAGCGTGTCACCGAATCCTGGGAAGCACCCGAGATCGGCCGCCCGGGTGCCGCCAGCTTTGGCCTCAACGCCACGCATGGGCTTTATGCCGGCTGGTCCGGCTGCGCGCCGCGCGGTGCGAAGGGCTTTCCCGTCTACCGGCCGGAGCATTGGGCCTTCGCGGGCACGGGCCTCTATTATGGCGATGTGCTGGGCGCGGCCGCGCGCATCTTCGGCTATGAGGTCGATGGCCTTCCATATGAGATTCGCGGCGGCCTGCCCTATCCGGTCGAAACACCGGGCTTGCCCGAGGGCCTCGAAATCCTGGCATTGGGCCTCGCAACGACCATCGAGGAGGGCGAGACGATCCGCCCCGGTGAAAGCTTCCTCGGCACGGAGGATGGCGAATATGTCGCCTCCGTCCTGATGGGCCGCAGCGATGCGGACGCCGTTGCCGCCACCAAGCGCGGGGCGGGCATGATCGTTTCGTTCCGGAAGGGCCGGGGAGAGGTCTTCCACGCCGGCACCTGCGAATGGGTCATGGGCCTTGCGCGGCAGGATCAGATGGTGATGCAGGTCACGCGCAACGTGTTGAACCGGTTCCTCGGCCGCTGAAGCTCAAGCCTCAGCACAGGCGCAGCAGCCAGCCCCCGAGCGCGATGGCGGTCATCCCCAGCACGAAGACGAGCAGCCCCGCCCCCTCGCGGGAGCGCGCGTCCAGCAGCCCGCGGAAGAAGCCGACCACCATGCCGCCAATCCCCGCCGCCACCAGCGCACCCCCTGCTAGGCCCAACGCCAGATTCGCACAACTCATGCGCACCCCCGGTGGAGGCTGTCCGCAACGCAATGGAGACCGGTTTCACGCATGCCCGCATTCAGCCGTGCGGCTGTGGCAATTGCAAGTCACGATTCGGAATTGGGGATTGGAGCGGGCGATGGGAATCGAACCCACCAAGCTGCCATTCTAGCACTACCGGGCAGGCTCCTGCTATCTCGAAAGCCGTTGCAACCAGGACGGATCAACTCCCGGTGACCACTGCTCACCTCATCATCTGGCGCGGCGCAGGATTAAAGCTAGTTAGGTCTTTGCCGGGGAGGGCCGAAGGTATTTCTCCAGGTAGCGCTTGCGCATGGCGGCAATACGCTGGCGACACTGGTGGACGCTGTGGGGGCTCAGGCGCGTGCGTGAGGCGATGTGGGTTAGCCGTCGATCGAGATGATCCAGCCCCCAAGCGGCCTCTCTCCGGAAAAAGGCAGCGATTGCATCCGGCGCCAGGAGGTACTGAGAATTGCGTTCCACGTAGTCTAGCACCACCTGCAACTGGCTGGCCGAATTGCGCACCACATCAAGAGAATGCGGGTTCACCGATGATGATGGCCGTTTGATATAGTTGTAATGCGTGTCGCTCGTCGTGGCATAGACACGGGCATGCTTGTACACGCTCACCGTGAACAGGATGTCCTCGGCATAATTTACATAAGCGTTCTTCAGATCTGCCATCAGTTCTCCGCAGGACCGATCCCAGACGGCTTTGCGTACCAGTTTCGTAACGAGATTATTTGCTGACCTACCGATCAAGTAGCATAGCAAAATTTCTTCGTCGGTTCGCAGCTTGTCGGTGCGGAATCGCCTGCTTCGGCTAAGCGTGCCATCGATCTCATATTCGAAGATGGGGCATTCGACCACATCGGCATGCATGACCTGTGCCGTCTGGTGGAGTTCAGCCAAGAAGTTCGGAGGATAGGTATCATCATGATCCAGAAAGGCCAGATAGGTGCCATTTGCCCGCGAAGCCGCACGTGAACGCGACTGTAACAGGCTGAGGTTTTTCGGATTCTCAATAAAGGTGAAGTTGAGACCCGACGACTTGAGATCATTATAGAGTTGACTGCGGAACCGCGTGGGGCCGTCGAGAATGAGCACCACCTCGAAATCCTTGAACTCCTGCGCTACCAGTGAGGAAAGGCATTGCTGGGCGAAGTTGCAGTAGTCCCCGAAAAAGCAGATGACGACGGAGATATCAGGGGCTTTCATGGCGGTGTGACCTGTGGACGCGGCGGCTTCAAGTGAAATGGCAAAGAGAGACTCTAGAGGAAGAAACTCCAAGCCGGTGAATTCTGAATGAGGCCGACCTGTACCAGATCAGTCGACTTGTTATATTTTCGAGACCCTTCGTAAAAAAGCGAGAGGGACGGAGTCTCCGCCAGCTTCTCTATATACTTCTTGTATTCTCGCGCGCCGTGGAAATGCTCCTGCCGCTCCGCTTCATGTGCGGCGCGGTGATGGAAGTCGCTGAGGAACTTGAAGTGGAGCAACGCACCAGACACTTCCGCGAGCCGGGCAGGTCCAGGCTTGAGGAAGTGGGTGCTGGACGCGTAGCGATAGCCCTTCCGCCATTTCACGAGCGGAACCTTGTTGACCGTGGGTGGTGGAACACTGCTGCCGCGGTCCCAGAAGACCCTTCGCCGGGGACCGCCAACGATTTGCACGAAGGGGAAGAGATCGGCTTTGCTGCAGGAATAGGGATCGCCATCGAAGTGGGGGCAGACCTGCCATAGGGAGCGGCCCGGCTCCGGCTCTGTCTCGGCAATGCTCCGAGCGCTGTACATGTCGAGCAGGATCGTCAGCACGGCTTCAGCACCTTGCCGCTCAAGGTACTTCACGAAAAGGGGCAGGCGCTTATTTTCGCAGTGGGGATAGACGAAGTACTCATCGGCATCGATAGTAAGGCACCATCGTCCTTCGCCATGGCGATTCAGCAGAGCATTGGTGGCGTCGAGCCCGTACTTGCCCTGCGAATAGGGCTGCTCCGAAAAGAAAAGGTTCACATCGGGCTGGGCTTCGAGATATTCCCGCGTGCCATCGGTGGAGCCATTATCGACAACGAGAAACTCCTCTACTCCAAGCCTGCGGTGGTGATCGAGCACGCCTTCCATGCGCAGCATTTCGTTCCGCACATGCATGATGCCCAGCACCCCTGTCGAGGGGCTGTTCACGGCGGGTTTTATGAATTCGAGCACGGCTTCACCAGCAAAATTAAAGATTAAATTCCTGTATTATCGCCTTTAAGATATTTCATTGTCGTAACAACTTGCAACCTTATAACGAGAAAATCCGAGAATACCCTTTTAAGTTGAGTAATCCGTTCCAGGCGTAATTGCTGCGGTGTGGAGAGAAGGCGATGCCGACTCGATGCTGGAGGCTCACGAAGCCGGGGGAATGTCTGGTTACTGTATGCTCATCCGCTACCAGGGCGCGATCAAGGCTGAAGTGGTCTAAGCGATGGGGCGAGGTAGACATGGGGTGCTTGCGCTGATCTTCGAAGCATCAATCATCGCGACCGCTGAAGAAATCATCAGTCACCGAGAACCCCGTTCCCGCTCGATTGGAAAATGTGGATTTGCTGCGGAAATTGGAGCGGGCGATGGGAATCGAACCCACGACATGCAGCTTGGGAAGCTGCCGTTCTACCACTGAACTACGCCCGCGATGGCAACCAGATTAGAGGAGGCAAGGCCGGGCGGCAAGGGGCCCCGCTCACGATTGACGCTGGTACGAGGGCGGGGGATGATCCCTCTCCACTGCGCGAGGGTCGACAGTCAAACATGAGCGTCATTGAAACTCCGGGCAAGCTTGACTGGTCCATGATGAGCCGCGCCGCGCGCGATGCGGCCTACAACAACACCGAACATGTCCGGGAGAGTGCCACGCTCGTCGCCGCGCGGGAGGCCGCCTCGGCGGCTTTCAGGGCCGCACACCCGGCATTGCTCGACATTCCCTATGGTCCGCGCGAGCGCAATCGCTGGGACCTGTTCCCGGCCAGCACTCCCGATGCGCCCTGCCTCGTCTTCATTCATGGCGGCTACTGGCAGCGCAACAGCCGTGAGACCTTCGCCTGCCTCGTTGAGGGCGCGCGCCAACTCGGCTGGTCGGCAGCCTTGCCGGGCTATACGCTGGCCCCCGAGGCGAGCCTCACGGAGATCGTCGCGGAACTGCGCGCCTCACTCGATTGGCTGGCCTCGCACGGCCCTTCGCACGGCATCGAAGGCCCCATCCTGCTGTCGGGCTGGTCGGCCGGTGGCCATCTCACGGCCATGTGCCTCGATCATCCGGCGGTCAGCGCGGGCCTCTCCATTTCCGGCGTCTTCGAGCTCGGCCCGCTGCGTGACACCTACCTGAACGAAAAGCTTCAGCTCAGCGATGAGGAAATCATCAGCCTGTCGCCGCTCAGGCACCCGGCCGTTCAGAAGCCCCTGGCCCTTGCCTATGGAACGGCAGAACTCGACGCGCTGGCGGCCGCCAGCCGCGTCTTCCACGCCCATCGTGCCGGCCAGCATGCGCCCGGCCTGCTGCTGCCGGTGCCCCATGCGAACCACTTCACCATTCTGCAGGAGCTCGCGGCGCCATCCGGCCACATCGCGCGCCATCTGCCGCTCATCATCGGGGCCGCCTGATCGGCATGCGGCGTTGTCTACTTCAGGAACAGATTGACCGTGGCGCCGAACTTCTCGGCCGACTGGTAGAGAAACGCATGCCCGCCCTCATACAAGGCAAGCCAGGCAAAGGGAACCTGGGCGGCAATGATCGATGCATTCTGCGGCGGGTCGATCACGTCGTCGCGTCCATCCGCCACGAGCGCCGGCACCTTGATGTTCGCCAGCGCCTCGTAGTTTCCTTCATCGGCATTCCACAGCGTGGTGCGGGCGCGATTCTGGCGCTGTGCCGCTTCCTCCGAGCAGGCCGTATCGTTCGGCAACTCGCCACTGGCGCGCGCTGCGGCGATGCGGTCCAGGGCCTGCTTCATGGCGAGTTCGCCTGCCGGGCTGTCGGGGAAGGCATATTTCGCCTTGTCGAGAACCGGAACCTTCGGATCGTTGATGGCATCCTCGACGGCTTTCGCCGTCTTGAACTGGTGGCTGCCGCCGGGGTTCGGCGCCGCGAAGATGGCATGCATCACCATGTCAGGATGCCTGATCACCACCTGCTGGGCGATGCGCGCCCCCATGGACCAGCCCAGCACATTGGCCTTCTCGTGGCCCAATGCCTTCAGCAGTCCGGCCGTGTCGTCCGCCATCTGGGCCATGGTGGTCTTGTCTTCCGCTGTGTCCGTCGACAGGCCGCAGCCCCGGTTGTCGAAGAGGATCAGCGTATTTTCGTCATCCAGCGCGTCGAGAAGCGCAGGGTCCCAGGCGCCCATGGTGCCCGTGTCGCCCATGATCATGATCAGGGGGTCGCCTTGCCCGCGCGTGTAGTAGGCCATCTTGATCTCACCGACCTGCGCATACTTCACCTCGGCCTTGAACCCGGCATGGGCCGGGGCTGCCAGACCTGCCGAAACGAGCGGAACGGCGAAAGCGAGAATGTACCGGCTGAGCTTGCTCATGATGATCCCCTGAGTGGCCGTGCAAGAAGTTTGGGCCCGGTCGAGGCTGGCTCTCACCGGATGCCGTAGAAGGCGCGGACGAAATCGAGCTGGTAATCGACGCGCGCCTTGTTGACCTTCGTGATGATTCCTTCGCTGCCGTTGGTGAAGTGCCGCATCACGTCATCCGTGATCGTGTAGCGCGGCCAAGTGGTCTTGCCCGGGTCGTTCGGATTGCCGGTCTTGGCGAAATTCGTCCAGGCCCGGGCCATCTGCTCGGCCATCGAGCGATCGGCCTTGCCGGCGGGTGCCGTCGCCGGGAACCAGTATTTGCTCCACGTGCTCTTCTCCTTCGCATCCACCCTGCCTTTGGCGATTTCCTTGCAGGGGTCGGCGGCCTTTGCCTTCCGCGGGGCGTGGGGCACCGTGTCGAGGGCGCCGAAGACATAGGGCAGCTCGAACGTGTGCGCCGGACCGATGTAGCTCTCCTTCAGGCTCGGCGTCACGAAGGAGTCGTAATAGGCATAGGCCGGGGCCGCCTTGTTGGCGCTGTCGGCGAGCAGCTTCACGGCCCCCGTGTACCAGCCGTCCGCCATGATCTGCGGGGAGAGCGCCTGGTCGCACTGCCAGCGGTAGTCCTTGTAGAGCTTGGCGATCTTCGCCGGATCCTGCTTCATCGCCTTGAGGTAGTCCGCGACGGCCGGCGCATTGAGCGCGAAGAAGCTTGCATCCCAGGCCATGGTTCCGATCATGAAGGGCAGCTTGTGCTGCTTACCTTGCGCGAAGAGCGGGATCGCGTCATCGAGAATGATCTGGCCGTCGATGATCGCGGAGTCGAAGCCACCGGTGATGAAATCAGCGGCGGTGAGCGAAACCGCGTCCGCCGGCAGGGCGCGCAGTTCCGCGAGCGTCTTGTTGCCCTTCTCCGCGATGAACTTCTGGTCATTGGCTTCCACCGCTGCCTTGCCGAACCGTTCCTCGGTCAGCGAGCGCATCGGCAGCTGCTGCGGGCTCTGGGCGATCCCCTTGTGGAACAGTCCTTCGGAGGCGGGCGAGGTCATCAGCCACGCGACGCTGCGTCCGCCGGCGGACTGGCCGAAGATCGTCACGTTGCCGGGATCTCCGCCAAAAGTCGCGATGTTGTCGCGGACCCATTTCAGCGCCTGGATCTGGTCCATGATCCCGTAATTGCCGAAGGGCTCTCCCTTCGCTCGCGCCTCATCCACCAGCGCCTTGGGGGCAAAGAAGCCGAGGCGCCCCAGGCGATAGTCGAAGCTCACCACGACCACGCCCTTGCCCACGAGGCCGACGGGTTCGTAATAGGGCTCGGAGGCCGATCCGGTCAGCAGCCCGCCGCCGTGAATCCACACCATGACGGGCAGGTTCTTCGCATCCTTCGGCGCGAACACGTTCAGCTTCAGGCAGTCTTCGTTGCCCGGCACGAGCTCGCTCGTCAGCCCGGTAACCAGCGGCTGGATGCAGGCTTCGCCGAACCGGCTGGCATCGCGAATGCCGGCCCAGCCCTGGGCCGGTTGCGGCGGACGCCAGCGGAGATCACCCACGGGCGGTGCCGCATAGGGGATGTTCTTGAACATCACCATCCCGTCCCGCTCGACGCCCTGCAACCTGCCTTGCGTGGTCTCGAGGATCGGCCGCGGCTCGTCATAGACGTCGGTCGCGCCGGCCTGCGGAACCATCCACAGGAGCGCCGTGAAAACCGCGCCGGTGATCAGGTGAAAGCGGTTGATCGTGTTCATGAACATCTCCTGATGGGCCGGGTCATGCGCGGAGCGCGCCCGCCGCGTTACTGTTTCGCTGATCTCTCCAGCAGGTCCTCCACGTCTCCTGCGAAGAACTTCGCCTGCAGGAAGGTCATGTGGCCCGTCGTCTCGCTGCTCGCGGGCAGCAGCCGGTAGCTGAAGTTCTTCATCTTCTTCAGCGCCATCTCGGGATAGGGCAGGGTGGGCGGGTTGATGAAGTCGTCGGCGGAGTCCCACCACAGCACTGGCACCGTGATGGCCTCGATGCTGGCCCAGGCGTCATAGCCTTGCGAGGCGGAGAACTGATAGATCGTATCGTTTGCATCAGCCAGTTTGGCCACTGCCGCGCCGCGCTTCTGCAGCATCGCCTCCACATCGCCCTGCGTGGGGTAGAGCGAGGCGAGGTTCGGGGCGCCATTGGTGGCGATCGCGGTGAGAAGCGAGATGGCGTTCATCGCCGCGGGCGGCGCGCTCGTGTAATTGCCGCCCTGCCAGGCGGGGTCTGCCTTGATCATGTCGATCATCCCCTTCCGCCAGGTCCAGTTCAGCCCGGCGACGGGGAAGGGCGAGCAGGACATCGTCATCAGAGCCCGCATCTCCTGCGGATAGGTGACGCCCCACACATAGGTGTGCATGCAGCCCATGGACGTGCCGAGGATCAGCCGCAGCGTTTTCACGCCCAGTTCGTCATGGACGATCCTGTGCTGCAGCGCCACCATGTCGGCATAGTCATAGTCCGGGAACGCCATGCGCAAGCCGTCCGAGGGCTTGGATGATTTTCCGTGGCCCACGGAGTCGGTCATGATGATGAAGTACTTCGCCGCGTCGAGGGGCTCGCCCGGGCCGAACATCGGCTGCGCGAAGCTGTCGAGCAGGAAGTCGCTTCCCTCGCCGCCC
>Ga0181554_1001337_pt1 | contig 23462 bp, 12 predicted proteins | sample 011ome_16_FD_145602 | JGI IMG/M metagenome (GOLD analysis project Ga0181554, IMG submission 145602) | Coastal salt marsh microbial communities from the Groves Creek Marsh, Skidaway Island, Georgia - 011503CT metaG (spades assembly) | ecosystem: Environmental > Aquatic > Marine > Intertidal zone... | reverse complement strand
CGGGCGCGGGCGCGCGGCGCGCCGCCGCCGCCGCCGCCGCGCCGCCGCCGCCGCCGATCCCGCGCGTCATCGTCCCCAGCAACTTCCCGGCGAGTCGCTCGTCGTTCTTCACGAGCCGCAGTACCTCGAGCGCGGTGTCAACGTCCACGTCGTGTCTCTCCGCGACGCGCGTCGCCCTCTTCCGTATCACCTCCTCGCTCTCCCTCTTCTCGCGTCGCGGGGGTCGCCGCGCCGGCGCCCTCTCGCCGCGCGCCGGCGACGCGCCGGCTGGCGCGCCGAAGACGGGCGACGTCTCGTCGATCATCAACGCGTTCCCGCCCCCGGGCCCCGCGTCTGATGAGACCCTCCTCGTTCTCGGCCCGCCCACCTCAGTCTCGAGCACGACCTCGCCGTTCGGTCGCACGTACACGAGCGCGTACCTGTACTCCATCTCGCCGGCCGGGACGCGGCACGCCTTCTGCCACCGGTCCTCGCCGACGCGGTCGAGCAGCGCGGCTCGGCTCGCGTCCCAGCCGCCGAACGCGGCGGGCTCTCCGAGGACGGCGACGCGTTGGCCGGGCCGCACCGGGCACGTCACGCACAGGGTTATCGGGACATCCGTCGACGACTGCTGCTGCTGCTGTTGTTGTTGCCGCGACTGCGACTGCGACTGCGACCGCGGCGGCGAGGTCATGCTCGCGCCGTTGAGCCGTTCCCCGCGGGACACCGCGGCGAATTCCGCGGCGGCGACGGCGTTGCGTCGCGTCGCCGCGAGCGTCCACGCGACGTCCTCCTCCCGCGGTTTCGTCTTGTCCGCGCGGACGAGCCCGCTCGCGCGCGCGAACGCGATGTCCCTCGTGCTCCGCAGCCGGTCTCCGGCGAAGTCGCGCTCGCGCGTGTCCACGTCGGTCGCGTCGTTCGATCGGCCCAAACTCATCGTCTGGCCCATCCAGTTCCTCCCGACTGCGCGCTTCAGTCGCTGACGTATGAGATCTCCGCGGAACTTCCGTCGCAGGTCCGCGTCCGAGGAGGAGCCGCTCCGTCGCGCGCGTTTCCTCAGAAGCGCGGCGAGGAAGGACGACACGAACACGACGCCGCCTATGGTCCCGGGAGGGAGCGTCGGCGTCGGATCGGTCGGCGTTCCCACCGACGTCGCGTAGCTTCGCGAAACGTCACGCGCGGCGACGTCGAAAAGCGGATGATCCTGCCCCCGTCCCCGAGAGGCGGACGCGCGCACGCCGCCGCCGCGCGAAATCGATCTCCGCGGTCTCGCATCCGTCGAGGCGCGACGGCGCGCGGGGGTTCGCGGGGAGAACGATACGTCCGTCGCGGCGACGCGCGAGGACAGCGCCGACGCCATCGCGCGACGCGTTCTGGACCGATCTCGTTTCGGCGGGAACTTCGGAGATTTTTTTCGAGAGAGAGTCCGTCGAGTCTTCCGACGCGGCGCGGTCACGCGCGCACAACGCGACGCGCCGCGCCCGTCGCGTCGAGGTTTCCGCGCCTCTCGGACTTCATCCCTCCGAGGACGATGGCGATGCGACACGCGTCGCGCGCGCTGCGATCGTCCCGGGCGTGGGCGGTCGCGACGGAGTTCGCGCCCGTCCGAGCGCTCGGACGCGACGCGCGCTCGACGACGACGACGACGACGACGACGACGGAGGGATCCTTCTTGGACGATCGCGCGTCTTCGTCGTCGTCGTCGTCTTCGCGCGCCGCCGGCGCGAGCCACGGCGCGTTCGCGTCGAGGGCGTACCACACCGCGGGCTCACGCGTCAGCGCGATCGCGGCGGCGTCGATCCCGCGCGCGTCGGTCGAGCGCGCGGCGTCGACGCGACGCCACGAGCTCGCGCACGTGCGCGGAAAAAAGAAAAAAGCAAAGGGGAAGGACAAGGGCGCGGCGTCCGCGGCGTCCGCGGCGGCGGACGACGACGACGCCTCCGACGCCTCCGACGACGTCTCCGACGACGCCTCCGACGACGCCCCCGCGGTCGAGTTCGACAAAGCCGTCGTCTCGGCGCTCATGGACGCCGCGGTGGAAGCCCTGGAGCGGGACCTCGGGAAACTGCGCACCGGACGCGCGTCGCCGGGGATGCTCGAGAGCCTCGTCGTGGACGCGTACGGCGAGCCGACGCCGCTGAGGAACCTCGGGTCGGTGACCGCGCGTAACGCTCAAAATTTGGCGGTTATGTTATACGACCCGACCCTGAAAGGCGCGGTTCAAAACGCGATCACGGAGAGCCCGTTGGGGTTTAACCCGCAAGAGGACGGGGACGGGACGCTCCTCGTGCCCGTGCCGGAGATGACGCACGAGACGAAGGTGCAAGTCGCGAAGCTGTGCCACAGAGCCGGGGAGACGGCGAAGATCTCGGTGAGGAACGCGCGGAGGAAAGGGATGGACGTCATCAAGAAAGCGACGATGACCGAGGACGAGGGAAATCGCGCGGAGAAGGACGTGCAGAAGATGAGCGAGGCGTTCGTGAAGAAGATCGAGGAGCTCGTGTCGGCGAAAGAAAAGGCGATTCTGAAATGATGAAGAACGCGCGCGCGTTCTGTTTGCGAGGGAAGGAGAGACGGACGCGAGCGACCCGCGACGCGTTCGCTAAACACCGTCGCCGCTGATTAATCTAAGAACTCACTAACTACCACGTTGCGTCAACAAACGCGCGCCTAAATCGTCGCCGTCCTCGCCGAAGACGTCGCCGACGTCGTCGTCCTCGCTCCCGTCGCCGCCGCGGTCGTCTTCGTCTTCGTCGTCGTCTTCGTCGCCGCGCGCCCCCCGCCGCGGTTTCGCGTCGCCGACGACGCGCGCCACTAGCGGCAGCGCGAGCAGCGGCAACAGCTTACACCCCGCGCACGTCCACACGAAGACGTCCAGATCCTTCCACGACCTCCCCCCTGAAGACCCCGGAGACGCTCCCGGATCCCCCAATCGAAACGCCGTCGTCGCGCGCGCGGCGACGACGGACCCGATAGCCGTAGCCGCGTCCGCGACGCACACCAACGACGAATACCCGACCGCCTCCAACCCCCTCGGCGCGGCCGCCGCGGCGAGCGCCAGCGTCGGGACGTAGTTGAGCGTCATCCCGAACGACGACGCGAGCGCGGACGCGATCAGCGCGGGCGCGGGCGCGCGTCGCCGCGTCGACGACGACGCGCCGCGCGCCGCCGCCGTCGCGACGCTCACGCGCGTCAACCCGCACGCGGCGTCGACGCACGCGCCGAGGAGCGCCGTCGCGGCGAGGTCGACACCGCCGCGACGCGACAACGCGTCGTACGCCCACGACGCGAGCACCGAGGCGAACGTGGAGACGAGCAGTAAGCCGCTGAACGCCCAGTTCGGGAGCGCGAAGACGCTGTACGCGAACGCGTCGTACGTAACCCCGGCGGTGGGCGCGACGCGAGAGAGGAAGATGAATCCCGCCGCGCAGACGACGCGACGCGACGCCAGCGCGGTCCATCGACCGCGGCGGCGGCGCGCGTCTCTTCCTTCTCCGCCCGAAGCCTCGTCGCCCTCGCCGTCCTCCTCGTCGCCGCGGACCGGGACGAACGACGGCCCGTCGCCGCCCGCCGCCGGCGCCGACGCCGACGCCTCCTCGCGCGCGCGCGACGCGGCCATCGCGGCGGCGACCGCGACCACGCCCGCGAGCGACATCACCGTCCGCGGCGAGAACCACAGCAGCGCCGGGACGCTGAGCGCGGACGCGACGAGCCCGCCGAGGTTCCTCGCCGTCATCCCGCGCGCCTGGAGGTTCATCGCGCGCGACGCGTCGCCGCCGCCGAGCTGGACGAGCATCCCGTCCGCGCCGGATTCGCACATCGCGAACGTCAGCGACGCCGCGACGCCCGCGGCGTACAGCTGCGCGATCGTTCGCACGCGCGCGTAAAACTGCAGCGCGAGCGCGTGCGACAGCGCGCCGAGCACCATGTACGGCACGCGCCTCTTGCCGCGTATCGGCGCGAGGTCGGACAGCGCCGCCCACGCGGGTTTCAGCGCGCTGAGGCTGAACTCCACGGCGAAGTACGCGTTCAGAGCTTCGGGGCGAGATCGCATCCCGAGGTCGTCGTTCAGCACGAGCGCGGTCGCGGTGATGGGCAACGCCTGCGCGGCGGAGAGGAGGAAGAACACGAGGTAGAGATACGCGTCCTCCGCGCCCGCGCGGGCGCGGAGCCATGCCGCCATCATTGCGATGGCGACACGGCGCCCTGCGCGCCGCGAAATGAATTCCGCTCGGGGCGTTCGAGACGAGATGCGATTTTATCATTTTCGCCCGTGCTGCGTGCTATCACGGTGTCGCCCGCGCGCTACTCCCGCGCACTCACCGCGCCCACGTCGCGCGTCACCCCAGCCAAGGCTTCGTCCGCCGCGCGTCCACGACCGCGCGTCGCAACCCCCGAATCACCCTCCCCGGGTCGTCCGAACCGAACACCGCGCTGCCGGCGACCACGACGTTCGCCCCCGCGCACGCCGCCGCGACGACGGTGTCCTCGTTCAACCCGCCGTCCACCTGAATGTCCAACCGCGGCCGCCGCCGTCGAAGCGCGCGGACTTTATCGCACACGCTCGCGGTGAACTTCTGTCCGCCGAACCCGGGCTCGACGGTGAGGCACAGGACCATGTCGACCGCGTCCGCGTCCACGAGGGGGAAGACGGTCTCGATGGGCGTGGACGGCTTCAACGCCACGGCGGCGCGCATCCCGCGCGCGCGGATCGTCGCCGCCAACGCCGCGGCTTCGCTCGTCGCGTCGCCGTCGCCGTCGCCCCCGCCCACGGCCTCGATGTGAAACGTCACGCTCGACGCGCGCGCGGCGGCGAGGCCGTCGATCAGCGACCCCGGGTTCGAGCACGAGAGGTGGCAGTCCAAGAACGCGTCTCTCGCCCGCGCGCGTAAATGCGCCACCACGGGGGGACCGATCGTGAGGTTGTTCACGAAGTGTCCGTCCATGATGTCCACGTGCAGCCAGTCCGCGCCGTCGTGAATCATCCGCGAGACCTCCCCGGCGAGGTCGCCTTGGTCCGCCGCGAGCAGCGACGGCGCGATCTTCGCGACCGGGGTTTCGTCCGTCGCGGCGTCGGCGTCGTCGACCGACGTCGCGAACGCCGCCTCGCTCCCTTGCCGATGAATGACGCGCCTCAACGCCGGGTACGTCGCCTTGTACGCCGCGTACGCCCTCGCGTACTGCGCGTGCACCTCCGGTCGAGGGTGCACGACCCCTTCCATGTGCACCATCGCGCGCGCGGCGTCCGCGACGGTGGCGTAACACCCCGCGCCGACCGCCGCCAGGATCGCCGCCCCGAGCGCCGGCGCGTCCGCGCACTTCGTCCGCTTGAACGGCACGTTCGCGACGTCCGCGTGTATTTGCAGCCACAGGTCGCTTCGCGTGGCGCCGCCGGCGACGACGACCTCGGACGGCTTGTACCCGTTCGCTTCCATCGCGTCGAAGATGAGACGCGTTCCGAAAGAGATCCCTTCCAAAATCGCGCGAAACACGTGCGCGCGGCCGTGTCGTAACGTCAGACCGGAGACGACCCCGCGCGAGAGCGGGTCCGTGTGCGGCGTCCTGTTTCCTTGCAGATGCTCCTGAACGACCAGACCCTCGCACCCGGGCGGCACCTCCGCGGCGGCGGCGTTCACTTCGTCGTAAAACCCATCGCCGCCGCCGCACAACGTCTTAAACCAGTTCACGACGGACCCCGTGGACGTCTGCCCGCCCTCCACGACGTCGTGCCCCCCCACGAGCGCGCACGAGTACGTGCCCCATATCCCTCGCCCGTGAAACCTGCGGTCGGTCACGCCCAAGTGCAAGTGCGAGCTCCCGGTGATGAGCGCGAGCTGCCCGGGTTCGATCGTCCCGAGGCCGACCATCGCGACGAACGCGTCGGCGCCGCCCTGTGCGACGGGGACGCCCGCGGGGAGGCCCAGGTGCGTCGCCGCGTCGCGCGTCAGCGCGCCGACGACGTCGCCGAGCCCCACGATGTCTTTCGGCCACTTCTCGAGGAGCTCCGGGATGTTCAGCGACTTCAGGAGAGACGTCGGCGGCCCGCGGCCGTCGACGAAGTGCCAACGCACCGCGACGTTGTTCGCGGAGCCGCAGTACCGCCCCGTGAGCTTCACGTTCACGTAGTCCTGGTACTCGCATATCATCGCCGCGTCGCGGAACGTCTCCGGCTCGCACTGCGCGAGCCACAGCGCCTTCGGGATCATCCACTCCGCGCTGACCGGGCCGGCGCCGTCGCCGTTCACGCTCAGCGCGGGATCGCGCGTCGCGAGGACTTGCTTCGTCTGGTCCGACGCGCGCATGTCCATCCACAGGATCGCCGGCCTCAGCGCGTTCGCGTCCGCGTCCAGCGCGACGACGGTGCAGCACGTCGTGTCCACGCACACGCCCGCGACGTCGCGCGGGTCGATCCCGGACTCGCGCAGAACCTTCCGCGAGCTCGCGCCGAGGCCGTCCCACCAGTCCGAAGGCGATTGCTCCGCGTGCCCTGGCTTGGGGTACGACGTGTCGTACGGCGTGTCCGCGAACGCGATCGGCTCCCCGGTCGCGACGGCGAAGAGCCCGGCGCGGATGCCGCCGGTGCCGCCGTCGATCCCGAGGACGTACTTCTCGCTGCCCATCGCGGAGGTTCGGTTCGGTCCGGTCCGGTCGCCGCGTCGTCGGAACTGACGGAGAGTTCGATCGACCAGTCGCACACTCTTCTACGTCTCGGAGTTTCCGCCGGTCGCGTCATCAGTCCTCCGCGCCGCGCCGTCACACCGATGAGCGCCTCCGCCGCCGCCGCGAGGGATGACGTCGTCGCGCGCGCGTGCAGGGAGAAGCTGCTCGACGCGGTCGCCGCGGTCGCCGCAACCACGGCGGCGCCCACGCGGTGCATCATCCTGAGCGGCGGCGTCGACACCGCCGCGATAATGCGCGCGAGCGCGGATCTCGGCGTGACGTACGCGTGCGCGATCACGGTCTTGTGCGGGCCGGACGCGCCCGACCGCGCGTTCGCCGCCGCGGTCGCGGCCGAGCACGGCCTCGCGCACCACGTCGTCGAGGTCACGCCCGCGGATCTCATCGCGGAGTACCTCCCGTCGTGCGTCGAGTCGTTGCGGACGTTCGACGGGATGACGCTTCGGAACGCGCTCGTCGTCGCCGCCGCGTTGCGACGCGCGGCGGCGTTGGGGATGAAGGACGCCGTCGTCGGCGACGGCGCGGACGAGCTCCTGGGCGGGTACTCGTTCACGTGGGGCGAGGACGACCCGCCCGGGACGTGGAGGCGGAAGAGGGACGAGATGTGCGCGACGTGGACGTTCGCGACGGCGGCGCTGGCGGCGGCTCGCGGCGTCTCGTCGCGCGCGCCGTTTACGTCCAACGCGTTCGCGCGTTGGGCGACGGCGGAGACGGACCGCGCGGATTGCGTCGGGGTCGTTCCGATCAGGTTGACCCTGGAAGGGGACGCGATCGAGCACGTCGCGGGGAAGCTGCCGCTGCGTCGCGCGTTCGACACCGTCGCGAGTTGGCGACGGAAGGATCCGATCGAGGTCGGCTCGGGCGTCGCCGTCGTCTCGAACGACGCGTTCTGGTCGGAAGTCGTCGCGGACGACGCGTTCGAGGAGGAGAGAGACGCGTGGGCGGCGCGAGGGGTGGTGATCAAGAACAAAGAGCACCTGGTGAACTTCCGCGCGTACGTAAAAGCTTTCGGCGGCGGCGGCGGCGGCGGCGGCGACGGCGGCGGCGAAGACGACGTCCTCAGACACCCGACGAAAAAATGGCTGGGACCCGGCGAAGGCTGCGCGGGGTGTCGCTTCGAGATCGGCGACGCGACGTTTTGCGACGTGTGCGGGGCGTACCCCGCGCAGCGAGTAGTCGTAGCCGGCGGGGAGTAGCGATGACGTGTGCGTTACGTTTCGACGCGCGGCGTCGTCGGCGACGGAGCTCGACCTCTTTTGCCGCCGAGTACGGCGTACTCGATACTACATTTATCGTAAGGCGTTTCAGTCAGAGCTCTCGGTCGCTGTGAGCCTCGGAAACGCACGTGAAACGTCCGCCGATGATGATAAATCACGACACGCGCCGCCGCGAACCGTCATCGACGCACGCGCGCGAGCACACGCGCGCGCTCTCCTCGCGAACTCGCACGCGCGCGCTCGGTTCGCACGCGCGCGGAAGGCCCACCCCGTCTCTTCCGCTCCCACGCGCGCGATGTCGTCCGCGTCCGCGCGCGCGCTGTCGTCCGCGTCGGGCACCGAATGGATGACGTGTTCTCTCGGAAAGAGCCGCGCGTGCGTCCCCGCGCGCCGCGGCGTCGCGACGGTGACGTGCAAGGCTGGGAAGAAAGGCGCGAGGAAGGCGAAGTCCGCGCCGCCGCCGCCGCCGAAGACCAACGACGCGTCCTCCCGCGCCGGAACGACGCCGACGACGACGACGCCGAAGCCGACGACGACGCCGCCGAAGCGACGGTCCGAGGAGGACGAGCTCCGCGTGCCCTACGGCGACGCCTCCGGCGCGGCGATGAAACTCACGGACGTGATGCTCTCCGTCGCGGACACGGACCTCCTCCGCGACGGCTCGATGACCGTCATGAAGTCCCAGGTCGTCGGCCTCGTCGGCGGCAACGGCTGCGGGAAGTCGACGCTGCTGAAATGCATCGCGGGACGACGCGCGCTCGACGACGGCGCGATCGCCATCTCTTCGGACATCGAGGTCGGGTACTTCGAACAGACCGCGGTGAGCGGAAGCGAGCTCACGGTGTACCAAGAAGCGCGGGCGCGGATGACGCGAATCAACGCCGCGGAGGCGGCGCTGAGAGCCGCGGAGCTTCAGTGCGAGAGCGCGGAGGTGGAAGAGGCGTGCAAGGGCGCGGACGCGTACATGGCGGCGTTGGAAGAGTTCGACGCCGCCGGCGGCAACGGCGCGGAGAAACGCATCGCGAGCGTGCTCGACGGCCTCGGGTTCGCGAGGTCGCAGTGGGACGTGGTGTGCGACGACTTATCCGGCGGGTGGCAGATGCGCGTCGCGCTCGCGAGGCTCTTGTTATCCCCCGCGGGGTCGCAGGACAACGGCCTGTTGCTCCTGGACGAGCCCACGAACCACCTCGACGAGGCGTCGAAAAAGTGGCTGAGCGCGTGGATCAAATCGTCTCCGTCGACGACGGTGATCGTGTCGCACGAGAAGGAACTCCTCGACGGCGCGTGCTCGCACATCGCGGAGGTGCGAGGGAAAGGGTTGCACTGGTACGTCGGCAACTACACCGCGTTCTTAGAGGCGAGGGACGAGCGCATACGCGTCGCGAAGGCGTTGTACGAGAAGCAGCGCGTCGAAGCCGCGGAGTTGGAGGATTTCGTTCGCCGGTTCAGCGCGAACGCGAGCAAGGCGAGCCAGGCGCAGAGCAGAGCGAAGCTCCTCGAGAAGCTCCGCGTCGAGATGAGGAAGAACGAGTCCGCGGCGACGGCGTCGTTCAGCGACGGCGCCGCCGGTGACGCGTCGAAGATGATCCTCAAGCTCATGGACCCGCCGGCGTCGGACAACGACGTCCTCGAGCTGCGAGGCCCGGGCCCGGGCGGCGGTGCGAAGCTCGGGTACGACGCGAGGGCGCCCATCTTGCAGGGCGCGCTGAAGCTCGAGCGCGGGCAGCGGATCGTCGTCCTCGGCCCGAACGGCGCGGGGAAGTCGACGCTGTTGAAATCGCTCGCCGGGACGTTGCCCGTCGTCGGCGGCGAACGCGTCGTGGGCGAACGCGTGAAAATCGGCGTCTTCTCGCAGGACCTCGCGCAGGAGCTCCCGTCCGCGGAGAGAGCGCTGGATTACGTGCTCGCGTCCGCGAGAGAGGACGACGCGCTTCTGAAGGAGGAAAAGGCGAGGAACGCGCTCGGCGCGCTCGGGATGAGCGGCCACATGGCGCTTCGGACGATCGGGTCGTTGAGCGGCGGAGAAAAGGCGCGCGTCGCGCTCGCGGCGTTCGTGCTTCGCCCGAGGAACGTTCTGCTGCTCGACGAGCCGTCCAACCACCTCGACATCGGCGCGGTGAACGCGCTGACGGACGGCCTGCGCGGGTGGGAAGGGACCGTCTTCGCGGTGTCGCACAACAAAGAGTTCTGCGAGGCGTTGGAGCCGAGCCACGTCGTCAGGGTGAAAGCCGGGGAGATGTTCATGGAGAATTGCTACGGGCTCTCCGACGCGGACTTTGAGCACGAGGTCGTCGCGGGGGACGCGACCGCGTTGGTGAAAGAGAGCGGGGCCATCATCGTCGAGTCGTCGTTCGACGAGGAAGAGGGCGCGGCGGTTGAGATCGTCGTCACCGGGAGCTTGGACGAAGAGCCCGTCGCGGTGTCGCGGTGACGAAGACGCGAAGGCGATAGACGAGTTGAAACGAATTGTACACATAAGTTTATTTGGCGCGGCGAAGAGATTGGTACTACAACTCCTTCTTCCGCGCGCTCCGCCTCGGCGCCTCGCCGTCCCCGCCGCCGCCGATTTTTTTCTTCCCCCCACCCTTCACGAACTTCTCCAGGACATCGTACCCTAACGCGGCGAACACGACGCCGCACCCGGTCCACTGCGTCCGAGTCAGCGCGTTTTTAGGATCCGGGTCGCGAAGCACGGAGTACACGGTGGAGAAAATCTTCCTCGTCGTCGTGACGCCGCTCAACACGAGCGGATCGAACTCGGTTATCGTGAAGTAAATGAACAGCTGCCCGACGACGGACGCGAGCGCGTAATTCATCACGACGCGCGTCGCCTCCGGGTGCCGGGAGCAGAACGCCACGCCGGAGGACAGCTGTCCCGTGCGCGCCGCGAGCGCGAGCGCGACGACGACGCCGGACGCATTCGTGTACAACATCGACTCGAACATCGACGTCTTCGCGTGCTTCTCACCCGGGTTCAGCCTTCGCGTCGCGCTCTTCACGCGGTCCTGCAACGACGCGGTGACGAAGTCCATGACGAGCGACGCGCCGATGAGGCCGAGGCCGTACGCGCTGTCGCCGCCGGCGCCTTTCCCCGACGACGACGCCTTCTTCCCAAAGTTGAACACCGCGACCCCGAGGGTGATCGCGAGGACTTGGAGGTACTGCGCGCGCGGGAACTTTCGCCCCGCGGCGACGCCGCCGATCATGACCGGGACCATCTTGCACGACTTCCCGAGCACTTGCGTCGCGTACGAGACGTACCGCAGCGCCTCGTTCGCGGACGCCATCGCGAGCATCTGCGACACGCCGGACGTGAGGATCTGGCGTCGCGGGACTCGGATGCCGCTGCCGCCCACGAGCGCGAGACCGATCGCGCCCGCGAGCGCGTTCACGCCGCGCTCGACCGCGAGGACGAGGAACGTGGACGTGAACTTCTCCGTGGCGCCGCGCCCTGCGCCCGGGACCGCGTACGACGCGCGATACACGTCCTCCTGCAGCACCGCGAAGTAGGAGAACGCGAAGAAGATCCCGGAGACCGCGACCGCGAGCTTGGCCTCTTTGTTCGCGGCCATCTTCTTCGAGCTCGCGGCGCCCATCGCGAGAGAGGGCGGCGGGAGGTGCCGCGCGTTCGACGGCGCGCGACGCGGAGGAGGAGTGCCTCGAGCGAGCCGACGACGCGTCGCGTCGCTGTACAGTAACATCCGCACTGCTGCGTCGACAACGGCCCACAACCTTACGTACCAAACTGTCACCTCCAAGAGTCGCAGAGTCGCAGCTCTCAGCGCTGTAACACCAATTGATCGTGCCCGCGCGGCAGAAGACGGCGCGCGGGGCCGACGCGCGATACTCGCGAAGCGCTTCTCGCGTCGACGATCGATCATGTTCCGTTCGCTCTCCCTCGCGAACGCGCTCCTCCTCTTCTGCGCGGTCGTCGCGGTTCTCGGATCGCTCTCCACCGCGCGGGCCGCGGGGATCGCCGCGCCGAACGCTCGCGACGACGCCGCGACGTCCTCCCCGCACAGCGCGGCGTTCGCCGCGTACGTCGCGAAGCACGGGAAGAACTACTGCGGCGACGGCGTCGTATCGTGCGAGGAATCGCGCTTGAGGTGCGTCTCGGGCTCGATGCGATCGAACCCGCCGCGCTCGCGGGGGGCGAGCAGACCGCGATCGCGTCCCCGCGCGACCCGTTCCGTTTCCGTCGATTCTTCCCCGAACCCTCGTTTCGTTCGAAGCCGAAGACGGGACGATCGCTGACGTCCCCCGCTTCTTCGTCCTCCCTCCAACTCGCGCGCGATCCATCGCAGGGAGAAAATCTTCCACGCGAACAAGCTCACCGTGGACGCGCACAACGCGGACGCGACGAAGACGTGGAGGATGACGTTAGGGAAGCACGCGGACCTCGCCCCCGAGGAGTTCAAACGCGCGGCGTTGACGTACAAGCCGTCCGCGAGGCGCGTCCGGGCCGTGCACGACGAGATGAAAGCCTGGGCGGCGGCGAGGCTAGGGAAGGCGACGGTGAACAACTCATCCGTGGAAGACATCGTCGACGACGCGATCGCGGGGGAGAAGACCGCGGCGGGGCACCGAGCGGCGCCGGCGGCGTGGGAGGAGGGGGAGCCGGCGGCGGCGCCCGAGCCGGCGGCGGCGCCCGAGCCGGCGCACGAGCCCGCGCCCGCGCCCGCGCATTCGAAGCCGAAGCATACGCACGCGAAGCGAGCGGCGTCGAAGAAGTCGTCCCCCGCCGCCTCCCCCTCCTCCCACGGCGGGTTCCCCGAGGAGTTCGCGTGGACGAAACCGGGCGCGGAGTACGGCGCCGTCGTCGGCCCGATCCACGAGCAGTCGTCGTCGTGCGCGTCGTGCTGGGCGTTCGTCACCGCGGATTCGATCGCGGCGACGTACGCGGTCGATATCACGAAGAAGACGCGCAAGAGGATGGACGCGCCTAAACTCTCTATCCTGCAGCTCATGGACTGCGACAAGGACGACAACGCGTGCGCGACGGGGAACATGTACACGTCGTTCAACTGGATCGAGAAAAACGGCGGCATCGCCTTGGCGAGCGATTACGACGCCGCGGTGCCGTCGTCGTCGCAGGACGACGAGACGTTGCAGTGCGCCGCGAACGTGAAGTCCACGCTCACGACGCCGGGGATGTGCGACCTGAAGATGACCGCCGGGAACGAGGCGCTGATGCGGGCGATTTACGAGACGGGACCGGTGGCGGTGGGCATCAATGGCGAGCGTCTGCACTTTTACGACGGCGGCGTCATCACCGCGAAGGAGTGTCCGCCCGCGGGCGCGGGGATCTCGTCGATCAACCACGCCGCGCTCGTCGTCGGCTGGGGCGTCGAGAACGGGATGAAGTACTGGCTCGTTCGTAACACGTACGGCGAGGACTTTGGCGAGAAGGGATACTTCAAGCTCGAGCGCGCGGAGCCGCACGACCACGGCTTATTCGGCACGTGCGGTCTCCTCTTCGAGTCCGTGTACCCGATCGTCACGAAAGTCGGGGTCGTCATGGACAAAAAGGAGATGGAGGCGAAGTGCGTCGAAGGGTCGGTGTTCAAGCAGGAGTACTTCCGGGACGAAACGGCGAACCCGGGGACGTTACTCGGGAACGAGCCCGCGTCGCGCGGCGCCATCGAAGCCGCGGACGCGTTCATCGAAACCGCGCTCGGCGGCGCGGTGACGATCGCGAAGAGAGAGGGCGTCGCCGGCGCGGCGTTGATCGGCGCGACCGTCGCCGCCGCGGTCGCGGTCGTCGTCGTCAGACGGCGGAAGGCGAGCGCGAACGTGGCGTTTGGCGAGGCCGAGAGGCTCTTGCCGTGAGTTGTTAAGTTGTTTCGTAGCGGCTGTCTGGCTAATGTTTTGTTGTCTGAACCTCTGACTCAAAAATCGTGACTCAAGAACGTCTCCTCGTTCCACTCACTCCCTCGCGCGCGACCGCACGCCATGGACAACTGGACCAAAATCCAAGCGAACATCACGAAGGGCGTGAAAGAGATCACGGATCTCTTCACGTCCACGGGCCCGGACCTCCCGGAGACGGACATGGAGATGTGCTTGGAGGCGGACCGCGCGTACACCGAAGGTGCGCGACGAAATCGTCGTCAGATCCCGCGGGCCGCGTCGTTGTTTTCCGAGGGGTGCCTAGTCGCGCGCGATCTCGCCCCCACGCGCGCTCCAAACGTCACGCTCACCCCCGCGTCGCGTCCCCCCCCTCCGCAGTCGCCGCGTCGTCGAGCTCGGACCGGGCGGCGCAGGACACCGCGCGATTTCGCCTCGCGTGGGCGCTCGCGCACTCGAAAGCCGCGGGGCACGCGACGCGCGCGATCGAGCTCTTGCGCGACCGCACGTACGAATGGGGCGACGCCGTGCTGCCGAGGGACCGGCGGTACATCACCGCGGTCGCGCACTTCAACGAGGGGGACTACCTCAGCGCGAAGGAAGCCGCGACGGACGCGTTGCGGCACGACCGGGAGTGCCGACAAGCGGAGGCGCTGAAGACCGCCGCGGAGGAGAAGATCGCGCGGGACGGAGTGATCGGCGTGGGCGCCGTGTCCGTGGGCGCGGCGGTCATCGGCGGGTTGATCGGCGCGCTCGCGTCGTCTTCGTCGAGGAGGCGATGAGGGAGTGAGAGAGAGGGAGGGAGGGAGACGCGTTTCGCAGACGGAATGAAGAAGGTAAGGTGGCGACCCGCGCGAAGTTTCGCGCGGAAGGACTAGACTAGAGGTCCGTTACAACATCTCAGATGACGTCGTTCACAGCCCCGCGGCTTTCGCGAGCTTCCGCTTGTACGCCCGTATGTCGTCCTTCCACACCTCGACGCCGCCGCCGTCGCAGACCCAGATCTCCTTCGCGACCTGGTCGATCAGACGGAAGTCGTGCGACACGAGGACCAATCCGCCGGCGTAGGCGTTTATCGCCTCCGCGAGAGAGTCGATCGCGTCGATGTCCAGATGGTTCGTCGGCTCGTCCAGGAGGAGGAGGTTCGGCTTCCCGACGCAAATCATCGCGAACACGAGTCTCGACTTTTGACCGTCGGAGAGTAAACCGATCGGCGTCGTCTGCGCTCTTCCGCTGATGCCGAACTTCCCGAGGAACCCGCGCCACTCGTCGACTGGTTTTTTCATCGCCGCGTACGTTCCCGCGAAGAAATCCACGGGGTGACTCCCCGGATCTAACACGTCCACGGAGTGCTGGTGGTACCTCCCGATGGATAACGACGCGTGTCTCGACACCGTCCCGGCCACGGGTTCGATCTCGCCGGTCATGAGCTTGAGGAGCGTCGACTTGCCTGCGCCGTTTGGGCCCACGAGCGCGATCCTCGAGTCCGTGTCGACGCCAAACTCCAAATCTTTCAGGAGCATCCCCGCGCTCTCGTCCGCGCCGGGGTACCGGAACGACACGTTCTTGAACGGCAACACCGGCGGCGGAAGCTTATGGCACTCCGGGAACGAGAACGAGAACGTCTTGTCCGCTTTCGGCGACGGCGTCAGCCCCGCCGCTTCCATCTTGTCCAGAATTTTCTGCTTCGAGTTGGCCTGCTTCATCATGTTCGCGTACGTCCCGCACGACGCGATAAACTCCCTCAGGTGCTTAATGTCCGCCTGCTCTTTGTCGTGCTTCTTCTGTTGAATCACCTCCTCGTTCCTGAGCGTCTTCTGGTACGTGTCGTAGTCGCCGGTGTAGTACGTCAGACGTTTGTTCGATAATCGAATCACGTGCGTGCAGACGCCGTTCAGAAAGTCCTGCGAGTGCGAGATCACGAGCAGACACTTGTCGTACTTCGAGAGGTAATGCTCGAGCCACACGCACGCGCTCAGGTCGAGGTGGTTCGTGGGCTCGTCCAAGAGAAGAAGCGCGGGCGCGGCGAAGAGCGCGCGCGCGAGCGCGACGCGCATCCGCCACCCGCCGGACATGTCCTTCGTCGCGCGGCGCATCATCGGCCGGTCAAAGCCCAACCCGTGAAGCAGCTCCGCCGCACGCGCTTCAAACATCGCCGGGTCGAGCTCTTCTAAGCGCTCGTACAGCGGCTGCAAGCGCTCGTCCCCGGGTCCGCCCTCCGCGAGGACCGCGGCCTCGAGCTTCTGCAGGCGGTTCACCTCGGCTTTGATGTGATCCACGACCGCCTCGAGCGCGGTGCGTTCCGTCGGCTCCGCTTCCTCTCTCAGGTGATACACGTCCACGTGCTCGGGGATCGGCACCTCGCGATTCGCGAGCGCGGCGAGGAGGTTGCTCTTCCCGCAGCCGTTCACGCCTAACACGCCGTACCGTCGCCCGTGGTTGAGCTCGATCGCGCAGTCGCTCACGAGCTCCACGCCGTTGACTTGCATGCTAAACCGCTCGACGCGAACGTCCAGCGCCGTCGGCCGCGACGCGAGGACGCCGGTGACGGTGCGGTCGACGTCGACGCCGCCGAGCGTCGCGCCGCCCGGGCGCTTCCCGTCGACGGCGCGCTCGGCGTCCGCCTCCGCGAGCTCTTTCGCCTTCTCTTCCTTCTCCTCCGCTTTCGCGGCTTCCTTGCCCTCCGCGCGCTCTCTTCGCCGCGTCGCCGTGGACTTTTTCCCAGCCTTGCCGCCCTCCTCCGCGGAGACGACCTTACCTTGGTACACGCGCCACGAGTCCGTGCACAGATCCGCGACGAACCCGGCGTTGTGCGACACCGTCAGGACACCGCCTTTAAACTTTCGAAGCGCATCGGTCAGCGCCGCGAGGGTTTCGTTGTCCAAGTAGTTCGTCGGCTCGTCCAGGGCGATCACGTGCGGCTTCGTCCACATCGCCGCGGCGAGGACGAGGCGGCTTTTTTGCCCGCCGGACATGCGCTTGAGTTTCGAATCGGCGAGCTCCGTGGATATCCCAAAATCGCCGAGGTGCGCGTACACCTCCGCGGACGTCAGCGGGCGAATGTCCAGCCCGCTCTGGCTCGCCTTGAGCTTCTCGTCGAAGTGCCGCGTCATTTTCATGACGTACGAGGACTTTAAGAATTCCTTCGGTTCCCACCTCGTGACGCCCGGGCGGTCGCCCCACTTTCGGACTTCGTAACACAGCGACCCGCCCTTCATCGCCCTGCCGAGGATCTCGCACACGTTCCCTTTCACCGTCATCGCCGCCTTCTCCTCGTCTGTCATCTCCATGGTCGCCATCGCGGCGAGCTCTTTATCCCTGCCCAAGAAGAACCTTCGCTGGATGTACTCCTTCGGCGACATCTCGAGGTTCGACTCCAAGTGATGCATGCTGTGCTGCGCGATGTACGATATCCGCAGGTTATGATGCTTCCACACGCTCCCGTCCGTGGGCTCGAGCTCGCCCACGATGTTCTTCAGAAGCGTCGTCTTACCCGCCCCGTTCGCGCCGACGATGGCGACGCGCGAGGAGAGGTACACGCGCGCGTTGACGCCGTCCAAAACCTTCGCCGAAGACGTCGCGTACGAAAACGAAACCTCCTCGACCCTCAACACCGCCTGATGCTTATTCTTTACGCCGTCCAACGGTCCCGGGTCCGGGAACGAGATGAGCGGCTTATCCCCGCCCCCGGTCGACTTCCCGACGCCGCCGCGGGACGTCCCGGTCATCGCCGCGGCGAACCCCCCCGCGACGGACCCGCTCGGCGCGTACGCGGACGCGCGCGTGCCGAGCTCGCCGCTTTTTCCGCCGCTCGCGCCCAACACCGCGGACGCGCGCAGCCTGCTCGCGTCGCCGTCGCCAGCGCCGTCGCCGGCGCCCATGCCGTCGCCGATCGCGGCCTCGCCCGCGGCTTCCGCGTCGGTTTTGATCGCGTCCACGAGGTCTTTCTTCATGCGCGGAAGCACCAGCCGCGGGTTCGCGGCTCGAAAGTTTTGAAACCCGCCGTCGTACGTCGTCAACGTCTGATCCTCGAAGTGCACGATGTCGGTGGCGACGGTCGTGAGGAAGTCGTAGTCGTGCGAGACCACGAGCACGGTCGTGTTCGTCAGCGCGCAGAGGTGCGAGGCGAGCCAGTCGACCGCGCCGACGTCGAGGTGGTTCGTCGGCTCGTCCAGGAGGAGGAGGTCGGCTTTCTGTAACATCGCTCGCGCGATCGCGAGTCGCATCCGCCATCCCCCGGACAGCTCCGTGACCGTCTTGCGCGCGAGCTCGTCCGTGAACCCGACGGCGCGTAAGCACGGCGCCACGTCGTTCGCATCCGCGCCGAGCTCGATCGCTTGGGACTTGAGAAAGTCCTTCACCGGGGCCGCGAGCGAGACGAGAACTTCGTGCTGGACGAAGACGCATCGAAGCCGCGGGGGGAAGCCGTTGATGTCCCCGGCGGCGAGCCTCGTGAGGAGCGTCGTCTTCCCCGCGCCATTCTGGCCGACGACGCCGTACCTTCGCCCGATTTCGAGCCGCAGCGACGTCGGTCGCAGGAGGACTTTCCCGGCGAACGCGAGGATGATGCCCTGGAGGTCGAGGCAGTAGTCCTTCTTTTCGTCGGCACCGTCGCCGCCGCCGCCGCCGCCGCCGCCGCCGCCGCCGCCGCCGCCGTCGCCGCCGGCGCTCTCGCCGCCCTTGTGGTGATTCACCGCGCTCTCGCACAGCGCCTTCACCGCGCTCTCGTCTATAAACTCGAGCAGCATCGCCCCCGCGGCGTCCACGAGCTCCTCGACGAGCTCGTCGCGCGACGCGCCGTCGTCCGCGTCGTCGAGCATCCCTCCCATCATGTCCGAGACGTACTCGCTCACCTCGTCGTCGACTTTGGACGACGCCAGTGCCGCCTTGACGTGCGTGGCGACATCAGGCGCCGGCATCGGTATCGCGCGATCCCTCCTCCGCGCGCGATGCCTATGATGAGATCCGACGCGCGTCCAAATGATGGTATACGCCTGGCATGGCAGCAGAAGGCGAAAAGACTCGTCGCAGGCTTGACTGTAGAATGGCTATCCCGACTACGCAACGATCAACGCGCACGTCAACGACCCACTCAGTGCATCATGTGACCCCCCTCGTACGTGTAGTACCCCCCCTCCGTCGCGTTGCTCCCGAACTTCGGCCCTCGGTACGTCCCGTGATCGTTGCGGAAACTCTCCGGCTGCGACGGCGCCGCCGCGAGCCACGCGTAGCCGGCGCCCGCGGGCTCCCCTCCCGGCCCTTCGCTCACCTCGTGGAAGTAATGGCAGTCTCTCCCCGCGCCGAGCGCGTACGGCGGCGCCTGGACGTCCAACATCGCCGTCGGCGTGATCGCGGTGAACCCGTGGACGTTCCCTCCGCGGGTCGGGAACAGCGCGAGCGGCGTCGTCCCCGCGGCGACGACACCGTCGCGCACCACCCTCGCGAGCCTCGGCGTCCCGACCGGGACCGGCGGCGGCGGCTTCCCTTCGTCCTCCGGGGCGACGACCCAGTCGTACGATTTCACGTGAACGGCGCCGTAGAGAATTTTGGACATGACCGTCATCCCCGGGTGGTCGTGCGTCGGTATCGCGTCGCCGGCGGCGAGGAATTTGAAGACGCCGAGCGTGAACGCGAGGTCCTCGTGGAGGTGGAGGTACTCCAGCCCGCGTCGAGCGCCGGGCTCGGGGGACGACGACGGCGACGACCTCTCTCTCTCTCTCTCGCCGACTCTCTCTCTCTCTCCCCGGCGGAAGAAGTCGCCGTCGCCGCCGCCGCCGCCGCCGCCGCCGCCGCGCAAGCCCGCGCGGTCCAATCGCGATGTCGACGTCGACGGCGGCGTCTTCGCCTCGTCGGGCACCTCGAGCGCGAGGTCGCGCGCGGTGACAGCCTCGAGGTACGGCATGATCGCGCGCACGTGGTCGTCGTGCACGGGCCGCACCCCCGGGACGGACGGGAGCGTCGCGACGCACTTGTCGTACAGCGCGACGACCGGCCCGTGCGGCGCGTCCGGGGGGGTTCTTCTCCGAGCGCCGTCGGGCCCGTCGCTCCACGACGCCTCTCGCGCCATCGCGCCGCCGGAGGAGGTCGCGCCCGCGTCGCGACGCGGGGGACGACGCGCGACGCGCGAGAGCAGCGACGACGAGACGACGTTCGCTATGCGCGCGCGCGCGAACATAACATCCCGCGCCGGGGCGCGCGTGTCCGCGACGGCTCAGACGCGCGCGCTGACCGCGCCGTGGGTGTGACACGTTTCAGCGTCTCGTCCCGTCCAATAAAACGATTGCGATTCCTTGGTCTTCTATCTATGCGCGTCGCCGAACCCCGTCTACGTATCCCCCCCGCAGCGCGCCGCGATCCCTCGGCGCCCCACTCCCCCCCTCAGCTCTGGTTCACGATCCGCAGCCCATCCTGAAGCGCGCGCGTGTACTCGTTGATCGCGCGCACGATGCTCTCGTCCTCCGCGACGCGTTCCTCCTTCTCCGCGTTGATCGCCGCCTTAGGGCCATTCCATACGAGCGAACGTCGGGGTGGAGTTGAAAGGCGTCAGTTGGAGTTGAAAGGCGTTGAGGGCGGGTATTGAAAGCGAGGGACCCTGGGTGGAGAGATGCGCCGGGCAAAGTCCTTAAGGATCGGCGTTCACCACGCCAGCGCGGTCGTATGGGAACCAGTGTATAGAACGCGCCTTCACCGCGGCGATCTCGCCCAGCGCGACGACGTGGAAGGCGTCCTCGTCCCCTCGCTTCGCGCGCCGCAGCTCCGCCACCGCGCTCGAGACGTCCGCGAGAGCAGCCTCGCGGACGCTCCGCTCGCCGTCCACCTTCTCCTGCAGCCGCAGCACGTCCTCGCCGACGCGTCTGAGGCGCGTTCCGTACGAGCGAACGTCGGGACGAGGGAGTCGAAAGGCATCGGTCGGAGTTGAAAGGCGTCGAGGTGTGTCGGGATTGAAAGCGAGGGAGGGATGAGCGGAGAGATGCGCGCGCCGGGAAAAGTCCTCAAGGAACGGCGTGCACCACGCCGACGCGGTCGTACTGTACGGGGACCGGTGTGAGATAGAACGCACCTCAGCGTCGCCGCCTCGCGTCGCAGCCGGTCGACGCGCTCGTCGTCGACGGCGGAGGCGCACTCGTCCACCTTGGCGACGACGCTGCTCGCGAGGTGCTCGACGTCGACCCTCCGCTGCTCGCGTTCCTCGCGAAGGCCCGCGTGGAGCTCCGCGAGCGAGGACGCGAGGGTGTCGAGGGTGGATTTGACGCCGGCGAGGGCGTCTTGCACGCGCGTCTCCGCGGCGCGTTCGAAGTTTTTCAGCTCGCGCTCGATCGCGCGTCGCGTCTCCTCGTCCGCGTCCGCGCGGCGCTTCGTCTCGTTCTCGAGCTCGAGCTCGAGCCTCTGGACTTGGTCGTACAGCGCGTTCCTGCGCCCGGTCTCGACCTCTCTTCTCGACGCTTTCTCGTTCTCGAGGTCGCTGTAGAACCGCGCGAAGCGCTCCGAGACGTGCGCGAGACGATTCGCGGGGGCGGCCGCCTCCGCGGATCTGAACGTCGCGACCGCGCCCGCGGAGGACGTCAGCGCGAGGGGGGAGGGAGGCGCGCTGTTCTCCGCCGCCGCGAGGTTCTCCAGCGCGGAGGGGCGCGAGTCTCGGGCGGTCATGACGCGGGCGTGCGCGCGCGCGCGTCGCCAGATGAAGGCGTTTTCGGCCCACCAACGTCTTTCTGTTCTCGGCCGCGACGACCGCGAGCGCGACCGCGAGGTGCGAGTGACGACGTCATCGTCAATCATTTCGCGCGCGGGGCGATCGCCGCCACGGACGACGCGCACGTCTTCTCGTGATGCTGCGCCACGCCGCGCGTCGCGTCGCGGCCGCGAACGCGTCTCTCGCCGCGAGCGCGACGTCCTCGCGATCGTCCACGCGGCACCTCGAAGCGTGGGCGGCGGCGCCGAGGCGCGATCTCGTCGCGCGTGCCCTCTCGATCGACGCGTCGACGGCGGCGACGACGACGACGTCGTCGTCGTCGCGCGCGTCGTCCGCGCTGCCGTTCGCCGCTCGAGCGCGCGCGGCCTCGGGATCGAGCGCGTCGTCCAGGGGGATGTCCACGGGGGGAGGAAGAGGAGGAGGGGGAGGACCGAGCGGAGGGTCGTCGTCGGGATCCGCGGGCGTTGGCGCGGGCGCGTCGGCGTCAGCGGCGAACGAAGCCGCCGCCGCGGCGCGTCGACGCGCTTACATCGCCGCGGAGACCGCGCGTCATCGCGCGTCCGCGAGCACGGGCGGGATGTACCTCTTCGCGATGACCATCGGTATGGTCGGCCTAACGTACGCGTCCGTGCCGTTGTACCGCATGTTCTGTCAAGCCACCGGGTTCGGCGGGACGACGAGGAGGAAAACCGTGGAGGAGAAGCTCGCGGCGCAGGCGAACGCCCCACCGGCGGTCACCGCGGCCGCCAAGTCGCGCGACGTCGTCATATCCTTCAACGCCGACGTCGCGGAGGGTCTCCCGTGGAGGTTCACCCCGACGCAAAAGTCCGTCGTGGTGCGTCCGGGGGAGACGACGCTCGCGTTTTTCACCGCGAAGAACGAGAGCGCGCGCGACGTCACGGGCGTGGCGACGTATAACGTCCAGCCGAACAAAGCCGGGTCGCACTTCAACAAGGTGCAGTGCTTCTGCTTCGAGGAACAGCGGCTGCGCGCGGGCGAGGAGGTGGACATGCCGGTGTTTTTTTACCTGGACCCCGAGTTCGCGACGGACGCGGCGATGGCGGACGTGAACGACGTGACGCTGTCGTACACGTTTTTCCGCAGCGACGATTACGACGAGCTGGACGACGAGGAGGAGGAGGGGGAGGGGGACGCGCGCGGGGTGAGGATGCACGGGAGCGGCGTCGTGCCCGTGGGGGTGAGGACGCACGCCGCGCTGGCGAAGTAGCGCGCGCGAGTCGTCGTTCGCAGCTCGAGCGGCTTCCACAGACGAACAGACGTTCGCATTCGCACCCTAGCTAGAAATCCACTCGTTGAAAGGTCATGTTCACCCTATGTTCCACATTTTTAACGATGAAAATTGCCGATGATTCACCGGTGAAAAAACGTGCTTTGAAACTGGCGACTTCAAACGTCTTGGTCATGTCAGCACTTCGACGCGAGTCGTCGTAGCCGTCAGTGCGCGCGACGCGAGGGCTCTCGCCGTCATGCCGCCGCGACGAAGGCGGTCCGCGACCGCGGTCGCCGCCGCGGCGGCCGCGACGAAGGCGGCGGCCGCGATGGAGGACTACGACGACCTCGGCACGGTCGCCGAGCCGCTCGACGCGATCGCCGCGGATCTGACCTGCGCGCTGTGCTCGCAGCTGTTCACGCGTCCGTGCACGCTCCCGTGCGCGCACACTTTCTGCCGCGCGTGCGTGGAGGACACGCTGCGCGGGAAGGGCGTGTACAAGAACGAGTGCCCGGACGAGGCGTGCACGCACCCGGTGTACGTGAAAGACCTGCGCGTGAACCGCGCGCTCGAGTGTCTGGTGCACAACTTTCCCGCGATGCGCGCGACGGCGGAGGCGGACGAGCGCGAGCGCGGGAACCCGACGACGCCGCGCGCGGCGTCGCGACCCGCGAAGGAGGAAGAGCGCGCGGTGAAGAAGGACGAAGTAGACGACCTCGAACCCGCGGCGGGAGATGGAGACGACGCGCGCGCGACTGAGGAGGAGGAGGACGCCGCGGCGGGCGCGAGTCCAGCTGTCGAGGAGCCGTCGCCGAAACGC
>Ga0181554_1001328_pt1 | contig 23566 bp, 20 predicted proteins | sample 011ome_16_FD_145602 | JGI IMG/M metagenome (GOLD analysis project Ga0181554, IMG submission 145602) | Coastal salt marsh microbial communities from the Groves Creek Marsh, Skidaway Island, Georgia - 011503CT metaG (spades assembly) | ecosystem: Environmental > Aquatic > Marine > Intertidal zone... | reverse complement strand
AGGGCTACGTGAAGCTGGAGGAAGGCGTGTGGCCTTGGCTGCGTTCGCTGGTCCTGCCTTGTGTGAACCTGGCGCTGATTTACATGGCGCTCATCACCCGCATGACGCGTGCGACCGTGTTGGAGGTTCTGCAGGAGGACTACATCCGCACGGCACGCGCCAAAGGGCTGGGGGTGTTGTCGGTGTTGCTGCACGCGTTGCGCAACGCAGCCATTCCCATCGCCACCACGGTGGGCGCGGGCATCGCCATGCTGATTGGTGGTGTGGTGGTGACCGAAACGGTGTTTGCGATTCCCGGTGTGGGCCGCCTGGTGGTCGATTCGGTGCAGCGGCACGACTACCCGGTCATCCAGAGCGTGCTGCTGATTTCCGCTGCCGTGTATGTGTTCATCAACCTGCTGATCGACCTGAGCTACCGCTTCTTCGATCCCCGCATCCAGTACTGATTCAACACCCCCCCCCATGCAAGCCCAACCCTCCCTTGCTTCTGCCCTCGGCGCAGACCCACCTGCACGACCGCCTTCGCGCATGCCACGCTGGCTGCGCAAACACCCCACACTCGTCGTCGGCGGCGTGCTGCTGCTGGTGATGGTGCTGATCTCGCTGGCCGCACCCTGGCTGGCCACTCACGATCCCCAGGACATTGATCCGCTCGCCCGCATGAAGCCGCCTTCTGCCGAGCATTTTTTTGGCACCGATGCCATGGGCAGGGATGTGTTCAGCCGCGCCGTGTGGGGTGGCCGCGTGTCGCTCATCGTCGGGCTCTCGGTGGCGCTGCTGGCCACCGTGGGCGGTGTGGTGCTGGGGCTGGTCGCCGGCTTCGTGCGCTGGGCCGACAACATCATCATGCGTTTGATGGATGGCCTCATGGCCATCCCGGGCATCTTGCTGGCCATCGCCCTCATGGCCGTGACGCGAGCCAGCCTGACGACGGTGATCGTGGCCATCACCATCCCCGAAATTCCGCGGGTGGTGCGGCTGGTGCGCTCCATGGCGCTGAGCCTGCGCGAGCAGTTGTTCGTCGAGGCCGCACACGCCGTGGGCACCCGGCTGCCCGCTGTTTTGTCGCGGCACGTGTTGCCCAACATGCTGGCACCGCTGATCGTGCAGGCCACCTTCGTGGCCGCGTCGGCGGTGCTGATCGAGGCGTCGCTGTCCTTCCTGGGGGTGGGTGTGCCGGCCCAGACCCCGAGCTGGGGCAACATGATGGCCGAGGGCCGCAACTTTGTGGCGGTGGGGTTCCACATCATCCTCTACCCAGGCATCCTGCTGGCCATCACGGTGCTGTCCATCAACCTGCTCGGCGACGGTTTGCGCGATGCGCTCGACCCCCGCCTGGCGCGTCAGCTGTGAAGGGGCACCCGATGGACAAGAACGCCCCCGCGCTGCTGGAAGTCGATCAGCTGCGCACCCATTTCGACACCTTGAACGGCACCGTGCGCTCGGTCGATGGTGTGAGCTTCACCCTGCAAGCCGGCGAAACACTCGGCGTTGTCGGCGAGTCGGGTTGTGGCAAAAGTGTCACCGCGTTGTCGGTGCTGAGGCTGGTGCCCACACCACCGGCCCGCCACGGCGGCGAAGTGCGCTACCGGGGCAGCAACCTGCTGGCGCTGTCCGAGAAGGCCATGCGCCAGATCCGTGGCAACCGCATCTCCATGATTTTTCAGGAGCCCATGACCTCGCTCAACCCGGTGATGACCGTTGGGCGCCAGATCGCCGAGTCGGTGCAACTGCACCAGAAGGTCGGTCGCAAGGCCGCCATGGCGCACGCGGTGGAGATGCTGCGCTTGGTGCAGATCCCCGAACCCGAGCGCCGTGCGGGCGAGTACCCGCACCAGCTCTCCGGTGGCATGCGCCAGCGCGTGATGATTGCCCTGGCCCTGGCGTGCAAACCCGAGGTGCTGATCGCGGACGAACCCACCACCGCGCTGGACGTGACCATCCAGGCGCAGATCATCGACCTGCTCAAGCGCCTGCAGCGGGAGATGGGCATGGGCGTCATCATGATCACCCACGACCTGGGCGTGGTGGCCGAAAGCTGCGACCGCGTGGTGGTCATGTACGCCGGGCGCAAGGTGGAGGAGGCGACGGTGGGCGCGTTGTTCGAGCGCCCGCTGCACCCCTACACCCGCGCGCTGATGGCCTCGATGCCCGCGCTCAATACCCGCAGCCGCCGGCTGGCCGAAATTCCCGGCCTGGTGCCCGCGCCGCATGAGCTGGGGCAGGGCTGCGCCTTTGCACAACGCTGCGAACACGCCATGCCACGCTGCCGGGCCGAAACGCCCGTGTTGGACAACCACGCTCAGCAGGGCGTCCATCTGGTGGCTTGTTTTGCGGTGGACCGCGCCAGCCACACGCCTTCACTCGCCGCGCAACCGGAAGCCGCGCCATGACCCCACAGACCCCGGTGGCCGCGCCGCCCACCCCACTGTTGCAGGTCCGCGACCTGACCAAACACTACAGAGCCCCCCGCCGCTGGCTGAGCAAGCCGCGCCCACCGGTCCAGGCGGTCGATGGGGTGTCGTTCGACCTCGCGCAAGGCGAGACGCTGTCTCTGGTGGGCGAATCGGGTTGTGGCAAGACGACCACGGCCAAGTCCATCATGCGGCTGATCGAGCCGAGTTCCGGTTCGGTGGTGCTGGATGGGCAGGAGCTGGTGGGCCTGTCGCCCGAGGCGATGCGATTGCACCGGCGCGACCTGCAAATCATCTTTCAAGACCCCTACGCCTCACTCAACCCGCGCCTGACGGCCGGGGCCATCGTTGCCGAGCCGTTGCGCAACTTCCAGTCGCTGTCGGAAGCGGAACGGCAGGAGCGGGTGCAGTGGCTGTTTGCCAAGGTGGGCCTGCGGCCCGAGGCGGCCAAGAAGTACCCACACGAGTTTTCAGGTGGGCAGCGGCAGCGGCTGGGGATTGCCCGGGCATTGGCGCTGCAGCCCAAGCTCATCGTCTGCGACGAGCCCGTCTCGGCGCTGGATGTGTCGGTGCAGGCCCAGGTGGTCAACCTGCTGATGGACCTGCAGGAAGAGTTTGGCATGGCCTACCTCTTTGTGGCGCACGACCTGGCGGTGGTGCGCCACATCAGCCACCGGGTGGCGGTGATGTACCTCGGCCGCATCGTCGAGATTGCCGACCGCGACACGCTGTTCGATGCGCCGCTGCACCCGTACAGCGAGATCCTGTTGTCGGCCGTGCCCACGCCAGACCCCAAGGTCACGCCCAAGCGCATCTTGCTGCAGGGCGATCCACCCAGCCCTGCCAACCCACCCAGCGGCTGCCGTTTCCACACCCGCTGCCCGCTCGCGCAGCCCTTGTGCAAGACACAGGCCCCCGCGCTCACCCCCCGTGCCACCACCAAGGGGAGCGAGCACCTGGTGGCCTGCCATTTCAAGTGACGTTGGACCGAACACCTCATGGACACACACCTTCCCTTTGATCTGCTGATCACCGGCGGCACCGTCATCGACGGCACACGCGCGCCCCGCTTCACGGCGGATGTGGGCGTGCGCAACGGGCGCATCGCCGCCATCGGGCCGCTGGCTGGCCACGCGGCGCACGACACGCTGGACGCCACCGGTTTGGTGGTGGCGCCCGGCTTCATCGACTCGCACACTCACGACGATTCGGTGCTGCTCACCCAGCCAGAGATGCCCTTCAAGGCCTCACAAGGTGTCACCACCGTGGTGGCGGGCAACTGCGGCATCAGCATCGCGCCACTGCGTGACGACATGCCCATGCCCGCGCCGCTCAACCTGCTGGAGCCCGTGGCGCAAGGGCGCTTTGGGAGCTTCGCTGCGTACTTCCAGGCCTTGCGTGACACGCCGCCTGCGCTCAACGTGGCCGCCATGGTCGGCCACTCGACCTTGCGCGCAGCGGTGATGGCCGACCTGGAGCGGCCGGCCTTGCCCGATGAAATTTCGGCCATGCAGGCGCTGGTGCAGGAAGCCATGGACGCGGGCGCCATTGGCCTGTCCACCGGCACCTTTTACCCACCGGCCATGGCCGCAACCACGGAGGAGATCATCGAGGTGGCCCGCCCGCTGAGCGCACACAAGGCCTTGTACGTGACCCACATGCGCGATGAGGGCGATGAGGTGCTGGACGCCATCGACGAAACCTTGCGCATCGGCCGCGAACTGGGCATCCCGGTGGTGATTTCGCACCACAAGGTGCAGCACCCGCGCAACTTCGGGCTGTCCGGCACCACCTTGCCCAAAATACAGGCCGCCATGCGGCACCAGTGTGTGGGCCTGGATTGTTACCCGTACAACGCCGGCTCCACCATGATCCGCTCTGACAAAGGCATGCTCGACGGCCGCGTGCTCATCGCTTCCAGCGAACCCCACCCGGAATGTGCGGGCCGCGATCTGGCCGACATCGCCGCCGAATGGGGCGTGGACAAACATGAGGCGGCCGAACGGCTCAAGCCCGGCAGCGCCATCTACTTCATGATGGACGAAGGCGATGTGCAGCGCATCCTGGCCTTCGAGGAAACCATGATCGGGTCGGATGGCATCCCATTGGGCGAACGCCCGCACCCCCGCCTATGGGGCACCTTCCCGCGTGTGCTGGGCCACTACAGCCGCGATCTCGGGCTGTTCCCGCTCGAAACCGCGGTCTGGAAGATGACCGGCCTGACCGCGCGCAACTTCGGTCTGACCGGGCGTGGCACGCTGGCACCCGGCCAATGCGCCGACGTGGTCGTTTTTGACCCCGCAACCGTGAGCGACACCGCCACGTTCGACCGGCCCGTCCAGGCCGCATCGGGCATCCACACCGTGATCGTCAACGGTGCCATCACCTGGCGCGACGGTCGCGCCACCGGCGCGCGCGCGGGCCAGGTCATCACCCGCGCCGCTTCGCACCCCAATCCAACCAAGGTTTCGCCATGAACGCCATCACACGCATCCCGTCGCCCTTGCCTGTGCCTTTTTCCAAGGCCGTCAAAGCCGGGGGCTTTGTGTTCCTGTCGGGTCAGTTGGCCATGGGGCCCGACGCCAAGGTGATCGACGGTGACATCACCGCGCAGACGCACCTCATCCTCGAACGCATTGCCGCCTCACTTCAGGAGGCGGGCGCCTCCATGGCCGACGTGGTCCGGGCCAACATCTGGCTGACCAACCTCGACGATTTCGCTGCCTTCAATGCGGCCTACGCCCAGCACTTTCCCCAGGGCCTGCCAGCCCGCTCCACGGTGAAAGCCGAGCTGTATGGGGGCGCCCTGGTGGAAATCGAGGTGCAGGCTTTCACGGGCTGAACGGCGCCCCGTGACCGTTTCAGCGTGTGGGTTGCCGCTCGCTGCGCTGGTAGGCGGCGACAAAGGCTTGGGCGTTCTGCCCCACCTGCTCTGCGCTTAGCCCTGGGCGGTACAGCGCCGATCCGATGCCTGCCCCATTGGCGCCGGCCTGCAGGTAGCTGACGAGCAACTCGGGTGACACACCGCCCACGGGCAGCAGCAGGGCGGACGGCGGCAGCACCGCCCGCAGGGCCTTGATGCCAGCGGGTGGCATCAGTTCGGCCGGGAACAGCTTGAGCGCGTTGGCCCCCTGGGCAAGTGCGGCGAAGGCCTCGCTCGGCGTGAACACGCCGGGCAGGCTGAGCATGCCCAGTTTCAATGTTTCTGCCACCACCAGCGGGTTGAAGTTGGGCGAGATCACCATGTGGCCACCGGCCGCGTGCACGGCGCGGACCTGTTCGACCGTGAGCACGGTGCCCGCCCCGACCAGCGCCTGTGGGCAGGTGGCCCGCAAGGTGGCGATGCTGTCCAGCGGATCGGGCGAGTTCAGCGGCACTTCCAGCAGTTGAAAACCGGCGTGGGTGAGCGCGTGTCCGACCGGCGCAGCTTCGGCGGGCGTAAGGCCGCGCAGAATGGCGATCAGCGGCAGGCTGTGCATGGCCGCTTGCCAGGTGTCATGGGGTGTCATGGTCATGGGTGCTCAGCGGGACAGGTGTTGTGCGATGGCGTGGTGGGCGGCCCAGGCGGCCTCGGCGCCCAGGCGCGAGCTGCCCAGGCCACAGCGGGCCAGTGCACGTTCGTAGCGTTCGGTCAACGCGCCGGCCCCGATCAGACAGACGTGTGTCGCGCCGGTGGCCGGGCGTGCCCGCAACTCGTCCCCGATCACCAGGCCCGAGAGATAGCTGGCGAGGGCGGCCGCCCCCATGCGATCAAACAAGGACAGGGTGCGGGTGCCGAAGGCCGTGTGCAACAGGCTGCTGCCTGCGAGGGCCGCGTCCACGCCCCGGTCGAAGGCCGGGCCATCGAAAGGGGCAGCCGCGTCCACGCTGCGTGCGAGCAGCGAGTGCTGGCTCAGCCAGGCATAAAACTCACCCGTCATGAAGGTCTGGAAGCCGGTGACGCGCTGTTGCGCCACCGTGACCCATTTGCTGTGGGTGCCGGGCAGCACGAAACAGCCGTCGGCCTGGCCGGTGAGGACCATCGCGCCCATCACCTGCACCTCCTCGCCGCGCATGACGTCGGGTGTGTTGCCTTGTTCCGTGCACAACAGGCCGGGCACGATGGCCAGGCGGTCGGGGCGCAGCCAATGCAGGTGGGCCACCAGCGCGTTGAAGCCGGCCGGGCATGCGCAGTAGGGCGCCTCAGACCAGCCCTGGCGGCTGCCCGCCATGCCCGAGATCAGGCACAAGGCGTTGCTGTGGGCTTGCCACGCGCCAAAGCAGGCGTCGAAAACGCCTGCAAATGCGCCCGGCGCCACGCTCAAGGTGCCGTGCGGGAAGGCCGCTTCCTCCAGCACCACACCCGCTGCGTTGAGCCGCGCGCCGCGCAGCGCGCTGGAGCCCCAATCGACGGCGATCAGCGCCGTGTGCGTGTCGCTCATGGCGCCAGCAACTGTTGCACCGCCTCGGCGGTGGGCAGGGGCGCCACCGCCCCCCACCCTTGCACCGCGAGTGCGGCGGCGGCATTGGCGTAGCGGGTGGCGGCAAACACGTCGTCGCCGGCGGCCACACGGGCGAGCAGGTTGCCGCAGAAGCAGTCGCCCGCGCCCGTGGCATCAAGCACCTGCACCGGGTGGGCGGGTATCCGCTCGCGCCGCCCGGCGTGGCTGACCAGCACGCCTTCGCCGCCCAACTTGAGCACCACCGTGGCGGTACCGTGGGCGTGGCCCCAGTCGGCAATGGCTTCGGGGTCGGTGAGTCCGGTCAGTGCCACCATGTCGTCCAGGCTGGGCAGGAACAGGTCGCACAGGCCCACCGCGTGGCGTATGCAGGCTTTTGCGCGCTCCAGGGGCCAGAGCTTGAGGCGCAGGTTGGAATCGAAGGCGACCAGCGTTTCAGCCGCGCGTGCGGCGTGCATGGCGGTGAAGGCGGTGTCGCAGGCCTGGGGCGAAATCGCCAGCGAAATGCCCGACAGGTGCAGCACCTTCGCCGCATGCACCAGCTGCCGGGGTGCAGCATCCAGCCACGCGGGTGTCATGAGGCTGGCGGCCGAACCGGCGCGCCGGTAGCTGAAGCTGTGGCCGGTGTCGCCATGGGTCACGAAGTACAGGCCGGTTGGCGCCAGTGCGTCGCGTTCGATGGCCTGGGTGGACACGCCTTCGCGCGCCCACAGGTCCATCAGCATGTCGCCAAAGGCATCGCCGCCCACGCGGCTGAGGTAAGCGGTGCGGGCACCTGCGCGCGCCGCGGCGATGACCGCGTTGCTGGTGTCGCCACCAAACCCCTGCAGGTACTCGGGTCGACCCGCGTGGGTCTGGTTGAACTCCACCATGGCCTCGCCCAGCGAGACCACGTCCAGCGTGGTGTGCACCTTCATGCGCGTGGCTTGTAGGCGGTGACGTCGATCTCGACCTTGGCGTCGATCATCAGGCGCGACTCGACGGTGGAGCGCGCGGGGCGGTGGTCGCCGAAGCACTCCATGTAGACGCGGTTGAAGCTGCCGAAGTCGCGGGCGTCGTTCAGCCACACACTGACCTTGGCCACATCGGCGAGGGTGCAGTCGGCCAGGGCCAGCGCCTGCTCAATGCGCTTGAACACCTGGCGCGTTTGCGCCTCGATGCCGCCGGTGATGACCTGGCCCTGGTCGTCGGTGGGCACCTGGCCGGAGACGAACACGAAGTCGCCGGCGCGTGTGGCGGGCGACAGTGGGCGTGCCTGGCGGTCGGAGGCGATGGGGGACTGACCGAGCATTTCGACGTGGGACATGGAGGGCTTTCGTTGTGTAAGAAATTTACAGAAAAGTCAGGGTTTAAACGGATTTGACAATAAACTCTGCGATGAATAGCATTTGATGTGTAATTTTATTACTCTAGAAGTCGCGATGCAAGTCCTGTTCCGTTCTGAGCCGACCTCGGCCTTGTCCCGTTCCACCCCGTGCCCGCAGGCCGGACGGCGCGGATTTTTGGGTGTGGTGGCATTGGCCACGGCCCTGACCCTGGGGGCCGCTGGCGCGCAGGCGCAGCAGCCCACACGCGGGGGGGCGGCCAACCTGGCCATGGTGGGTGAGCCGCAGGGCCTGGACCCGATGGCCAACACCGCCGACCTGGTGGGCACCATCATGCAGCACGTGTACGAGCCGCTCTACACCTTCGATGCCAAGTGGGCCATTGCGCCCATGGTGGCTGAGAGCCTGCCCAAGGTCTCCAAGGACGGGCTGAACTACAGCATCGCCATCCGCAAGGGCGTCAAGCTGCACAACGGCCGCGACCTGGATGCCGAGGATGTGGTGGCCTCGCTCAAGCGCTGGATGGAGCTTTCGCCGCGTGGCAAGGCGGTGGGCAAGGAGGTGGCCTCGCTGACGGCCAAGGGGCCGCTGACGGTCGAGATCCAGCTCAAGTCGGTGTACGCGCCGCTGCTCGCGCAACTGGCCCTGCCCAGTGGCATGGCGGCCATCATGGCCAAAGAAAGTATTGCCACGCCCCTGGTGGACTTTGTGGGCACCGGCCCCTACAAGTTCAAGGAGCGTCGGCCCGACCAGTTCACGGTGCTGGTGCGCCACGACGCCTACAGCGCACGCAAAGAACCGGCCAGTGGTTACGCTGGCAAGCGCGAGGCCCTGCTCGACGAGCTGCGTTTTGTGCCGGTGCCCAACGCCAACACCCGTGTCGAGGGCTCGCTGTCGGGGCAGTTCCATTACGCGGACCTGCTGCCCGTGGAAGCGGTCAGCCGCATCGACAAAGGCGCGCCTGCGGTGCTGCCCATCATGACGCAGAACTTTGGCTTCCCCTACATCGTGTTCAACACCAAAGAAGGTGTGTTGTCTGCGCAGCCGCTGCGCCGTGCGGTGCAGACGGCGGTGGGCACGGGTGAGTTGCTGGCCGCCGGTTTTGGCGACACCCGCTTCTTTGTGGTGGAACCCAACTTCTTCCCCAAGGGCACGCCTTACTACTCGGACGCCGGTGCCAAGCTGTACAACGAGCGCAACCCGCAGTCGGCCAAGGACCAGGCCACCAAGGCTGGATACAACGGACAGCCGGTGCGCATCATGGCCAGCCGCCAGTACGAGTTCCACTACAACATGGCTTTGGTGATGGCCGAGCAGCTCAAGCGGGCCGGCTTCAAGACCGAGTTGCAGGTGGTGGACTGGGCCACGCTGGTGCAGCGCCGCAACGACGCCAAGCTGTGGGATGTCTACTTCACCCACTCGGGCCTGTTCCCCGAGCCCATGCTGTCGCCGCCCCAGTTGGGCGATGGCGCCCCCGGTTGGTGGGACACCCCCGCCAAGAAGGCCGCGCTGTCCGCCTTCAACCAGGAGGCCGACAGCGCCAAGCGCGGCGCGCTGTGGGGCAAGGTCCAGCAGACCATTTACGAAGAGGTGCCCTTCATCGAGGTGGGCAAGTTCAACAGCCTGTCCGCACGCTCGGCCAAGCTGCAGGGCTACACCCCCGCGATCTGGCCGTTCTTCTGGAACACCGGCTTGGCCAAGTGACCCTGTGTGCCATGCCTGATCGACTGAAGCCTTGATCCCATGACCTTTATGCTCAAACGATTGGGCGGCGCCGTGCTGGTGTTGGCGCTGGTGGCCATCCTGGTGTTCGCACTCACGCGCCTGGCTTCGGGCGACCCGGTGGCGCTGCTGCTGGGCGACCAGGCCACGGCGGCCGACATCGAGGCCGCGCGCACCCAGTACGGGCTCGACAAGCCCCTTCCCACCCAGTTCGCCCTCTGGGTGGGCGAGTTGATGCAGGGCAACCTGGGCCAGTCCCTGTTCCTGCAGCTGCCCGTGAGCCAGGCCTTGCTGGAGCGCGCCGAACCCACCCTCATGCTGGCGGTGCTGGCGGTGGGCATTGCGGCGCTGATCGGTGTGCCCTGTGGCATGGCCGCCGCCATCTGGCGCGGCAGTGCGGGCGACCAGGCCTTGTCCAGCGTGGCCATGCTGGGCGCCAGTGTGCCCAGCTTCTGGCTGGGCCTCATCCTCATCCAGCTGTTTGCCGTCAAACTCGGCTGGTTTCCGGCCTCGGGTTATGGCGACCCCGACTCGCCCCTGAGCGAGCGCGTCCAGCACCTGGTGCTGCCGGCCCTCGTGTTGGGCCTGCTCAACTCGGCCCTCATCATCCGCTTCACGCGGGCCTCGATGCTCGACATCCTGGGCGAAGACTACGTGCGCACGGCACGCGCCAAGGGCCTGCCCGAGCACACGGTGATGGTCAAGCACGTGCTGCGCAACGCGCTGGTCCCCATCGTCACCGTGCTGGGCCTGACCCTGGCGCTCATGATCGGCGGCACGGTGGTGACCGAAACCGTGTTCAACCTGCCCGGCGTGGGCAACCTGGTGGTGCGCGCCGTGTTGCGCCGCGACTACCCCGTCATCCAGGGCACGCTGCTGGTGATCGCGGCGGTCTACGTCTTCATTAACCTCGCCATCGATCTGCTTTACACCGTGGTCGATCCCCGCATCCGGCTGGAGGCCAAATGAAGCCCTGGCAAGCTGTTTTGTTGCGCCTGTTTTCGCGCAAGGTGGTGCTGGCCTCGGCCGTGCTGTTGACCCTGGTGGTGGCCATTGCCACCGTGTTCCCCTGGGTGTCGGATGCCGACCCTGGCGCCATCAGCATCAGCGAGCGCCTGCAGGCCCCGTCGGCCACCCACTGGGCCGGCACCGACGAGCTGGGCCGCGACGTGATGTTGCGCATCGTGCACGGAGCCCGCTACTCACTGCTGATTGGGGGCCTCACCGCCGCCGGTGCGGTGCTGCTGGGCACGCTGATGGGCATGCTGGCCGGCTTCTTCCGCCGCCTGGATGCGCCGCTCATGCGCCTGGTCGACGCCATGATGTCCTTCCCCGACATCCTGCTGGGCATTGCCCTGGTGTCCATCCTTGGCGCTTCCTTGTGGAACGTGATGCTGGCGCTGGTCATTGTCTACACCCCGCGGGTGGCCCGGGTGGTGCGCGCCTCCACGCTGGTGTTGCGCGAGCTGCTGTTTGTGGACGCCGCGCGCGCCCTGGGCGTGCGCACCCATCTCATCCTGTGGCGCCACGTCCTGCCCAACCTGGTGTCGCCCGTGCTGGTGCAGCTCACCTTCATCTTTGCTTACGCCATCCTGGCCGAGGCCGGTCTGTCCTTTCTGGGGGTGGGCGTGCCTCCCGACATTCCCACCTGGGGCACCATGATCGCGGGCAGCCTGGAATCGTCCGACAAGGCGTTCTGGACCATCCTCTACCCCGGCCTGGCCATCGTGTTCACCGCCTTGTCGCTCCAGATGCTGGGCGACGGTGTGCGCGACCTCCTCGATCCCAAGCTGAAAAAAGCCTCATGAGCACCGACACCTTTCCTCGCCTGGAGGTCAGAGGCCTGGCCACCTCGTTTGCCACCGATGGCGGCCGCATTCAAAGTGTGGCCGATGTGTCCTTTGCCATCCGCGCGGGCGAGACACTGGCCCTGGTGGGCGAGTCCGGTTCGGGCAAGTCCGTCACCAGCCTGTCGCTCATGGGCTTGCACGCCAAGACCTCGCAGGCCCAGGTGGGCGGCGAGGCCTGGTTTGTGCGCCGCGACGGCGTGCGCGTGAACCTGCTGGCCTTGCCCGAAGCCCAGCGCCGCGCGCTGCGTGGCAACGAAATCGCCATGATTTTTCAGGAACCCATGACCAGCCTGAACCCGGTGCTGACCGTGGGCGAGCAGATCGCGGAGTCGGTGCGGCTGCACCAGGGCTTGGACCGCACCGCAGCCAAGGCACACGCGCAGCGCATGCTGGAGTTGGTCGAGATTCCCGCCGCGCGCCAGCGTGTGGATGAGTACCCCCATCAACTCTCGGGCGGCATGCGCCAGCGGGTGATGATCGCCCTGGCCATGGCTTGCCAGCCCACGCTGTTGATCGCGGACGAACCCACCACCGCGCTGGACGTGACCATCCAGGCCCAAATCCTCGCGCTCATGGGCCGGCTGCAAAAGGAAACCGGCATGAGCCTGCTGTTTGTCACCCACAACCTGGGCGTGGTGGCGCAGTACGCCGACAGCGTGGCCGTGATGTACGCCGGCCGCATCGTCGAGTCGGCCCCGGTGCACGGCCTGTTTGCCGCACCCAGCCACCCCTATACCCGGGGCCTGCTGGCCTGCCTGCCCGGCGTGGCGCGCCAGCGCAGCCGGCAACAAGGCGAGTCAGGCACACAGGGCGGCCGGCGGCCGCTGCTGGCCGCCATCCCCGGGCAGGTGGCCAGCCCGCTGGCGCCGCCGCCGGGTTGTGCCTTTGCGCCGCGCTGCGCGCTGCGCACCGACGACTGCGATGCGGCCATGCCACCCTTGAGCGGCGAGGGCGCGCGTCGCGTGCGTTGCCTTCATGCAGAAGAGGCGGTGGCGGCATGAACGCGAACCACCTCATCGAGATTCAGGGCCTGCGCAAACACTTTGGCGGCGGCAGCCACCCGGTGCGTGCCGTCGAAGACGTGAGTTTTGCCGTGCGCGTGGGCGAAACACTGGGCCTGGTGGGCGAGTCCGGGTCGGGCAAAAGCACCATCGGCCGCCTGCTCACCCGCCTGGTCGATCCCACGGGCGGGCAGATCCTGTACCGGTCCGATCCCGATCAGCCGGTGCGCGACCTGGCCAGCCTGTCGCAGTCGCAGTACCGGCCCTTGCGCTCGGACATCCAGATCATCTTTCAGGACCCCTACGCCAGCCTCAACCCCCGCATGCGCATACGCGACGTGCTGGCCGAGGCCCTGGACACCCACGGCCTGGCGCACGGCGCGGCGCGCCAGCCCCGCATCCAGGAGCTGTTGCAGCAGGTGGGCTTGCGGCCGGAACACGCCGACCGTTTTCCGCACGAGTTTTCGGGCGGCCAGCGCCAGCGCATCGGCATCGCGCGGGCCTTGGCCGTGCAACCCCGCTTCATCGTCGCCGACGAGCCGCTGTCGGCGCTGGACGTTTCCATCCAGGCGCAGGTGGTCAACCTGCTGGGCGAATTGAAGGCGCAGCTGGGCCTGACCTTGCTGTTCATTTCGCACGACCTTGATGTGGTGGAGTACCTCTGCGACCGTGTGGTGGTGCTGTACCTGGGGCGGGTGATGGAAATGGCCCCCACCGAGTCGCTCTACGCCCACCCGCGCCACCCCTACACCCGCGCGCTGCTGGCGGCGGCACCCGTGCCCGACCCCGCCCAGCGGCGTACCATCCCTCTGCTGCAGGGCGATTTGCCCAGCCCCGCCCATCCCCCGTCGGGTTGTGTGTTCCGCATCCGCTGCCCCCTGGCCGAGGCGCGCTGCGCCAGCACCGATCTGACCTTGCGTGAGCGGGCGCCCGGCCACTGGTCGGCCTGCTGGCGCGACGATTTGTGAGCCCACCCATGAACCACCCCCTGCTTCTGGACGCCTCCTGCAAAGGATTCCCGGCCGCCGCCGCACCCTGTGTGGCGAGCGACATCGCTTCCCGCCGCTGGCATGTGCTGGCCGACGATCTGCCCTTTCCGCTGGCCGTCCTGAGCCAGAGCGCCCTGGCCCACAACCTGCGCTGGATGCAGGACTTCGTGGCCCGCAAAGGCATTGAGCTGGCGCCCCATGGCAAAACCACCATGTCGCCGGAATTGTTCGCTCAACAATTGCGGGCCGGCGCCTGGGGCCTGACCTTTGCCACCGCCTTCCAGGCCCGTGTCGGGGTGGCTGCGGGGGCCCGCCGTGTGGTGATTGCCAACCAGGTGGTGTGTGATGCCGACCTGGACGCGTTCGATGTCCTGCTGGCCGAACACGCGGATTTGCGCGTCTGGTTTCTGGTGGATTCGCTGGCCCAACTGGCGTTGATCGAAGACTGGGCGCGCCGGCGCGCCAGCCCACGGATGTTCGATGTGCTGCTTGAAATGGGCATCCCAGGACAACGCACGGGTTGTCGCAAGCGTGACGAAGCGCTGACGTTGGCACGGGCTCTGGCCGCATCCCCCGTGGTCAGGCTCGGTGGCATCGAGTGTTACGAAGGCGGGGTGGCGCGTTGCGACAACGACCACGACGCGCGCGAGGTGAGTGCCTTGGTCCAGCGGGTGATCGAAGTGGCGCGCGCGTGCGACGAACAGCAGCTGCTGGCCGGCGACGAGCTGATCCTCACAGCGGGCGGCTCCGCCGTGTTCGACCTGGTCGTGCCCCTGCTGCAGCTGCAAGGCCTCTCACGCCCGGTGCGGGGTGTGTTGCGTTCGGGTTGCTACGTGACACACGACCACGGCAACTACGCCCGTTTCCTGCGGCTGGTGCAGCAACGCGAAGGGCTGGACGAATCGCTGCGGCCTGCGCTGCAGGTGTGGGCCATGGTGCAGTCGGTGCCCGAAGCCGGCCTGGCCTTGTTGACCTGTGGCCGGCGCGACATCTCTTACGACCTGGAAATGCCGGTCCCGGTGCGTTTTGCCGCGCGGGGGCAGCGCACGGCCGCCCCGGCCCCGGCCGGCTGGTCCATCAGCGCCCTGAACGACCAGCATGCGTACTTGCGGTTCGACCCACAAGGGCCGGTGCCGCAGGTGGGTGACCGGGTTGCCCTGGGTATTTCACACCCGTGCACCACCTTCGACAAATGGCGCTGGATGCCGGTGGTGGACAACAACGAGCAGGTGGTCGATGCGATCAGCACCTGCTTCTGAACCATGACGTCAAACACCCACCCCACATCGGCCTCGCTGCTGCAACAACTGCGCGAGCGCCAGGGCGAGCTGCCCGAGGCGCAGGCCCGCGTGGTGGCTTGTGTGCTGGATGACCCGCGTGCCGCTGTGGCCGCCACGGTAGAGCAACTGGCCCAACAGGCCGGTGTGTCCATGCCCACCATCGTGCGTACCTGCCGATCTTTCGGCTTCGAGTCGGTGCGTGAGTTCATGCTGGCGCTGGCCCAGGACCTGGCCCTGTCGGGCTCCTACCTGCACCGCAGCGTGCGCCCCGACGACAGCGCCCAGGACGTGGCCAGCAAGATCATCCACGCGGCGGTGTCGTCGCTCACCGCTCTGGGTCGGGGGCTGGATGTGGCGGTGATCGACCAGGTGGCCGATCGCCTGGCCCAGGCCCAGCGCATCGACTGTTATTCGGTGGGCGCGGCCTCGACCTTCATGGCCAGTGAGCTGCAGAGCCGGCTGTTCCGCCTGGGGCGCACGGCCAACGCCATTTTTGATGCCCACCAGCAACTGGTGTCGGCCAGCACGTTGGGGCCGGAGGGCGTGGCGTTTGTGATCTCGCACGTGGGGCGCATGCCCTACACGCTGGAGGCCGCACGGTTTGCGCGTTCGCAAGGTGCCACCGTGGTGGCCCTCACGCAGCCCGACACCCCGCTGGCCCAGATCGCCGACTGTGTGCTGGCCGTGTCCGTGCCGCAGGATGCGGTGATGCGTGTGGGCACCGAAGCCTACCTGGCGCACCTGGTGGTGATCGAAATTCTCATGGTGCGGCTGGCGCAGCGGCTGGGGCCGGTGGCCACGCGGGGCCTGCAGCAGTTTCGCGAACTGCTGGACAAACACGGGTTCGACAGCGCCGAATACGCCGGCCTCACCGACACCCGACCGAACGAACACAAGGGATGACATGAGCGAGGCGACGCTGTTGAAAAACGGCACCATCGTGGACGGCAGCGGCCGCCCCGGGTGGACGGGCGATGTGCTGCTGGAGGGCGGTCGCATCGTGGCGGTTGCGCCGCACCTGGCGCACGACGGTGCCCTGTCCATCGACTGCAGCGGGCGGGTCATTGCTCCCGGCTTCATCGATGTGCACACACACGATGATGCCGCCGTGCTCGACGACCCGGCGATGGCGCCCAAGCTGTCGCAGGGGGTGACCACGGTGATCGTGGGCAACTGTGGCATTTCGCTCACGCCGGTGGTGACACCATCGCCTGCTGCGCCCCTGTCGTTGCTGGGCCAGCGGCAGTTTCGCCACCCCACCATGGCCGCCTACGCGCAGGCGGTGCAGGCCACCCGCCCCGGCGTGAACGTGGCGGCGCTGTTGGGCCACACGGCCCTTCGCATGCGCCACATGGCCGACCTCGACCGGCCCGCCACCGACGCCGAAAACGCCGCCATGGCCACCGACATGCAGGAGGCCATGGACGCGGGTGCGCTCGGCTTGTCTTCGGGCGTGTTCTATCGCGAGGCTTTTGGTGCCGATGCGCGTGAGCTGATGGCCGTGGCCAGCGTGGCCGCGCGCAACGGCGGCGTTTACGCCACCCACATACGCGACGAGCTGGCGGGCATCTTGCCGGCCTTGCAGGAGGCAGCGACCACCGCCCGCCACGCCGGTTTGCCCCTGGTGATCTCGCACCACAAATGCGCCGGCCCCGCCAACTGGGGACGCACCACCGAGACGCTGCCCCTGATCGAACGCCTGGCGCGCGAACAGGACATCGCCATGGACGTCTACCCCTACACGGCGGGCTCCACGGTGCTGCGCACCGACCTGGTGGACGGCGTCATCGACATCCTGATCACCCGCAGCCAGCCCCACCCCGAGATGGGCGGACGCTACCTGGCCGACATCGCGCGCGAATGGGGGATGAGCCAGCAGCAGGCCTGCGAGCGTTTGTTGCCCGGCGGCGCCTGCTACTTCCAGATGCGGCAGGACGACGTGGACCGCGTGGTCACCCACCCGCTGTCCATGATCGGCTCCGACGGCCTGCCGCACGACGAGCGTCCGCACCCACGCCTGTGGGGAGCGTTTCCCCGTGTGCTGGCCAGCTACTGGCGCGAGCGCGGGCTGCTGCCGCTGGAGCAGGCCATCCACAAGATGACCGGTATGTCGGCGCAGCGTTTCCGGATCGGCGAGCGAGGCTTGATCGCCGCCGGACACTGGGCCGATGTGGTGGTGATCGATCCCGCTCGCGTGCGGGATGCCGCCACCTTTGAACAGCCCACGCGACCCAGCGAAGGTGTAGAGCGGGTTTGGGTTAATGGAGTGTTGTCTTACACCGAGGTCGGTGGTTTGACTGGGCAGCGAGCAGGGCGTTTTGTGAAACGTGAAGCGAACACGTTCAGTCTCTCTCAGAGTTAGTGCTAGAGGCCGTGATGTTTGCCACAAATGTTGCTGGATACCAATCCCGGCGACGTGCCTTGGAGATGTTGGAACCCATGCGTTTGAGGGCGCTGGCAACGGACTGTGGCAAAGGTCGTGAGGTTTTCATCTGCAGTTTTCGGTTGTGAAACCTCATTCAGTTGACCGTCGGCTGCAGCGCAGCATTGCGTCAGGTCGACTTTATGGATTGATACCCGTGGGACCCTGAGCATGTGGCGCCCCACACCGAACTCGCCACACATACGAAGTGTGGCCCAGACCGAGTACCTGCTGAGTGCCCTTCGGGAGGTCTTGCTGAGTCACTTCAAGACGGACCGCAAACAGGGAATGTGATTCCCTCTGAGAGGGGAGGGTGTGCAGAATTTTGTGTAAATGGACTGTTGGCGCCGATTCAAATTTGACCAGTTATGCCGATTGAATTTTGACCAGGGGCCTGAACCGGGTTTTTGAACACCCGGTTGTGGATAACTATACGGTCAAAGCTGTTTCTTGAATCTCCTTCTCGCGCGGATGTGAATGGCCGCCACCAAGCCGCCAAAGGCGTAGCCCGCAGCGGCTTGGTGGCGGCCTGGCCTCTCAGAAAGGTTCTGCCTCGGTGGCCTGAGCACCGGTTTGTGCCCTGGCCTTTGACTGCTCCCGCGCTTTGCCTTTGGCCTTGACCTGAGCTGAGCTGTGGCGGAACCGGTAGGACTCGTTGCCCGTCTCCACGATGTGGCAGTGGTGCGTCAGACGGTCCAGCAGTGCGGTGGTCATCTTCGCGTCGCCGAACACGGCCGACCACTCGGCAAACGCCAGGTTGGTCGTGATCATCACGCTGGTGTGCTCGTACAGGCGGCTGAGCAGATGAAACAGCAAGGCCCCGCCGGCCTGGCTGAACGGCAAATAGCCCAGCTCATCGAGGATGAGCAAGTCCACGTGCAACAGGCTGGCGGCGATGCGCCCCGCACGCCCTTGCGCTTTCTCCTGCTCCAGCGCATTGACCAGATCGACGGTCGAGAAGAAGCGCACCCGCTTGCCATGGCGCGTGATACCGGCAATGCCCAGCGCACTGGCCAGGTGCGTCTTGCCCGTGCCAGGCCCGCCGATGAGCACCACGTTGTGGGCGTCGTCGGTGAAGGCCAGGTTGGCGAGTTGGCTGATGAGTGTTCGCTCCACCGACGATGCCTCAAAGTCAAACCCCGCCAGATCCCGGTGCATGGGGAATCGCGCCGCCTTCATCTGGTACGACACCGAGCGCATCGCACGATCCACACCTTCAGCCTGCAGCAGGTGCTCCAGCAGCCAGCGCGCGCTCTGCAGCGCAGGCGTCTCGCCTTGCCCCATCAGGTCACCCCAGGCACTGGCCATGCCGTACAAGCGCAGGCTCTTGAGTTCGGTGAGCACATCAGTGGACATAGCCGCCCTCCCGGGTGTCGGTGACGCCAGACAAGCGCAGCCGGTCGTAGCGGTGGGTGTCGGCACGCGGCGCCTCGCGCAGGGCCAAGACGGTGTCCGCTGGTGGTGGGCGCTGTGGGTCGCTCAGCCGCGCCAGCACGTTGCGCACGTGCTCCACGCTGATGTGCCCGCTGGGTGTGGCGTGCTCCAGCACCAACTCCACCGCCACCAGCAGCGCGTCCAGTCCGGCCGTGGGCACCAGGGCCAACACCTCGGAGAGCACCCGGTCGCCGCCGATGTGGCGCATGAGGGCGTGGCGCAGTTGCGCCAGTGGCCGGGGCAGATCGGCAAACGGTGCGCCGTTTCTCAACGCGCCGGGCTTGCGCTGCACCAGCTCGATGTAGTGCTGCCAGTCGAACACCGTCTGCCCCCGGTTGAGCACCCGCTCGTGGCTGGCCACCAGCGCGTCTCCTGCCACCACATCCACACGGGTGGGATACAGCCGCGTGCTCACCATGTGCCCGGCCCATTCACAGGGCACTGAGTAGCGGTTGCGCGCGACTGTCACCAGACAGGTGCTGCTCACCCTTGCCGGTCGCTCCACGTAGCCATCAAACGGTTCGGGCATGCCCATGAGGTGCTCGCGCTCGGCCTGCAGCACATCGGCGATACTCAGTTCTCGGTGCTCCGGGTGGGGCGTGTCCGCCCATACCGCTCTGCAACGCTCGGCCAGCCAGGCGTTGAGTTCGGCAAAGCTGGTGAACTTGCGCTCACGTGCCTCCAGCCACACCCGCCGGCGGCTGTCCTGCACGTTCTTCTCCACCACCCCTTTCTCCCAGCCCGAGGCCACGTTGCAGAAGTCCGCATCGAAGAGGTAGTGGCTGCACATCGCGGCAAAGCGGGCGTTGACCACCCGGCCCTTGCCCTTCTTAACCTTGTCGACCGCCGTCTTCATGTTGTCGTAGATGCCCCGGCGGGCCACGCCGCCCAGGGCTGTAAATGAGCGGGTGTGGGCGTCGAACAGCATTTCGTGTCCCTGACTGGGATACGCCACCAGCCAGAACGCCCTGGAAGCGCACAGCTTCAGATGTGCCACCTGCGCCTCGTAGTACACCCCGCCCACCACGATTCCTTCCTCGCTCCAGTCGAACTGGAAGGCCTCACCCAGCTCGAAGCTCAGCGGCACGAACGCTTTGGCGGTGTCTTTGCCAGCGTCCAGTCGCCAGGCACGGATGAAATCTGTCACCGCGCTGTAGCCACCCCGGTAGCCCTGGGCCTGGATCTGCAAGAACAGCGCCCGCGCTGTGCGACGCTGGTCTCGCGCCCGGTGGGCATCGGTCTTGAGTGCGGCCACCAGCGTGGCCTCAAAGACAGACAGCTTGCCCACCTTGGGCCCGCGTTCGTACCGCGGCTCAGCCGTTGCCGGCGCCTTGAGCCACTTCTTGACGGTGTTCCTCGACAAACCCGTCTTCCTCGAGATCTCGCTGATCGAGAACCCGTCGCGCATCTTCATGCGCCTGACCTTGCCAATCATGTCCATGGTGATCACCTTTGTTGCTCCTGCTGAAAAATTCAGCAGTCGCGTGATACACCCTGGTCAATTTTGAAGCGGCACACACGCCTTCAAATGGTCAAATTTCGGTCGGCGTCAACAGGCGGGAGACTGCGGTTGAAGAAAAGTTTCTTTAAAAATCAACCACTTATAAAAATGGCTGAGAGTTTCAGTGTACCACCCAGGTGTCCCGATGGGAATGCCTGTTTGGCAGTCGAAATGCGTTCCAACGCGTCACCACTCCTCGTGCGCAAGGTGCTGCATGTTCAGCACCTCCCGATGCTGTCGCCAGCTGGGCAAGTGCTGATCCAGTAGCCGTGTGAAGCGGTCGGTGTGGTTTCGCTCCAGCAGATGCGCCAACTCATGGGCCACGATGTACTCCACACACTGCACCGGCTTCTTGGCCAGTTCCAGGTTGAACCACAGGCGCTTTGAAGCCGGGTTGCAGCTTCCCCACTTGGTCTTCATCTTCTTGATGCCCCAGGCGTTGGCCTGAACACCGAGAGTGCTCTGCCATTGCTCCACCATTGGCCCAACCAGCTCTTTCAGTTTTTGGCGGTACCAGCGCTGCAGGACTGCGTCCCGTTGCTCGATGGTACGGTCGGGGTTCACAAAAAGGTCCAAGCTCGCCATGCCGCGCAGGGCGACATACTGCTTGCCGGTCTGCTCGTGCACTCGCAAGCGGTATCGCCTACCGAAAACATAGTGGCTCTCCCCGTTGACCATCTCACGGGCAGACTGCCTGGGCTGCTCCGCAAACTTGGTGCGCTGGCGTCGTATCCAGCCCAGCTTGTCAATGACGGCCAGTCGAATCGCGTCGTTGCTGATGACCAGTGGCGCCGCCACCCGAACACGGCCATTGGGCGGGTACACCCCCAGGTGCAGGTTCTTGATGTCCTTGCGCTCGATCTGCACCCGGATGCCGCTAACTGTCAGATGGCTGGCTTCAGTAGTCATGTTGATGTTTGGCCAGTTCCAGGATGCGGGTGGCCTCGGCCTCTAGTGTGTAACCCAAGCCAGGGTCTTGCACGCCCACAAAACCGGTTGCAGCCTTGGCCGCCAGGGCAGGCTCCAGCACCGCTTTAATCGCGTTACGCACCCGTTTGCTCTTCATGGCGTTATCACGCCAGCCGTCCATGCGGCTGCCCATGATTGCACCGTCCACTGTCAGTGCCAGCCCCTCGTCCTGCCAAAGGTTGTTGTACAGGGTACGCTGTGCCGCTGATTTCAAGGACGCTGGGTAGGCACCCTTGGAACCGCCTGGTTGCGTAGCCTCTTTGGTCAGCGCCGCGATTTTCTCCAGGTACTCCTTGTAGTTCAGCACACCCTTGCGCCGCTGCTCAATCAAGGCGTCCAACAGCTTGGACATCTTGTCGTAGTAGGCAGGGTCCACTGGCGACTCATTGATGATGAGTTTGCGGACGTTGTTCTCGATGGTTTCTGCCACCGCCTCTTCGTTCTTCTTGATGCGGTCGGGCAAGGCGTCCACGGCGTCGGGGCCTCGTTCGACGATGAGCTGGATCAAACTCAGGTCGTCAAAGGTCGAAATCTTCTCGCTCTCATCGGCCCGGATGTAGGTGTCAATCAGGTGCCGCATCGCAGGCTCGTAGGCCTTGAGGTCGATGTAGTCTCCGCTGGAGAGCTTGATTTCGTCCCGTACCTTGGTGAAGTGGTCCACATCGGCCTTGATGCGCGTGATCTCGGCGGGTGTATAGCCAGCCTCGTCCAGTTCGCTGGCGATGGCCGCAAACGCCCGGATCAAGGTGGCCACATGCTTGTACAGCTGCAGTCGCTTGGCCTCGTTCGCCTTGAGCTGTTCCGCGTTACCCGCATCCTTGCAGCAGAAGTAGTGCCGGTAGGCGGCAGAGTCGCGCGGTGCGGCCACCGGCTCGCACATCGCACGCACCCTCTCTAGGGCGTCTTCCAGGTCTTCGCGGGCCTTCTCCAGGCGGTTCTCCAGCAGGCCTGCCACGTCTTCCTTGTCAAAGCCGTCCAGGGCGCCGCTGGTGTAGTCCTCCACCGCGCCTTCCAGGCTCTTGAACAGGTCTTTGTAGTCGATGATGTAGCCGTATTCCTTGTCGTCACCGTCCAGCCGGTTCACCCGGCAGATGGCCTGGAACAAGCCATGGTCGCGCATCTGCTTGTCGATGTACAGGTAGGTGGCCGACGGTGCGTCGAAGCCCGTCAGCAGCTTGTCCACCACGATCAGCAGTTTCATCTGTCCGGGCTCGTCGATGAATTTCTTCTTCACCTCTTGCTCGAACTTCTCCGCCTTCCCGATGGCCTTGTCCAGCGGCTCGTTGAACCAGTCGGCCAGCATCTGGCCGTAAATCTGGTACTTGGTCAGGTTATCGGTATCGCCACTGCCGGTGGTCTCGCCCTTGCTGTCGGCCACGTTGGGCGCGTAGCTGGTCACGATGGCGCACTTGCCCTTGAGCTCGGTCTTGGCAAACAGCTCATAGAACTTGCATGCCTCGTAGATGCTGCCAGCCACCAGCATGGCGTTGCCGTGTCCGTCCATCAGGCGTGGCTTGGTGTTCATGTCCAGCAGCACGTCGGCCACGATCTGCTCCAGCCGCGACTGGCTGGACAGCACCCGCTGCATGGTGCCCCACTTCTGCTTGAGCTGAGCCTTGGCAATGTCGTTCAGGCCCTTGGTCTTGGCGTCGAACCAGTGGTCAATCTTGGCTTGCGAGGTGATGGACTGGTCGATGTCCCGCGCTTCGTAGCGCAGGTCCAGCACCACGCCTTCGCGCACCGCCTGGTCGAACTTGTAGGTGTGGATGTAGCGGCCAAACACCTCGATGCTCTTGGCCTTGTCCGCCTTGAGCAGAGGTGTACCTGTGAAGCCGATGAACACCGCGTTGGGCAGCAGCGCCTTCATGGCCTTGTGCAGGTCGCCCGACTGGGTACGGTGGCACTCGTCCACGAATACATGCACGTCGCCCTTGGCCTGGAAGTCAGGCGGCAGGTTCTGTAGCGATTCGATGAAGGCCGTGGTGCCCTCGGCGTCGTCCTTGTCGCCTGAGCCTGTACGGCCGAATTTGTGCACCAGCGAACACAGCAAGGATTCTTCTGTGCCGTTGAGCTTTTCAATCAGGTCGGCGCCGCTCTTGGTGCGGTAAATCTGCTCGTGAACCCCTTTGAACACCTTTTCGATTTGCTCGTCCAGCTCGGTGCGGTCGGTGATGATGAGCACGCGGGCGCCGGGGCGGTTTTCCCGGATCCACTTGGCCA